>Ga0208870_1000012_pt1 | contig 44914 bp, 49 predicted proteins | sample CryBogCBE27Aug07_FD_184590 | JGI IMG/M metagenome (GOLD analysis project Ga0208870, IMG submission 184590) | Freshwater microbial communities from Crystal Bog, Wisconsin, USA - CBE27Aug07 (SPAdes) | ecosystem: Environmental > Aquatic > Freshwater > Lake | place: Crystal Bog, Wisconsin, USA...
CCTTTACCGTCAGCACAGATTCAGAGGGCAACAATTACTTTGATACCGTCACGGGAATTGAAGCCGTATTGAAGGTGCTGGCAGTTGATCCTGACTACATGACTGGAGAGTTGGGCGATGTGATGCCCGATTGGTATCCTTGGGATGAGGGTGGTCTTGGATGGTTGCCTCCGAACTATGTGGGGGATCTTCAGATCGTCAGGCAGGGGAATGTTCCTGCCGCTCCTCTGCCGAGCGGCTCCACGGCAGACACCCAGCGTTATAGGGTGCTTGGTAAGATCCCAGAGAATCGGTCGATGTATTGTATCGTGCGGAGGGCTTATGTTCCTCTCGTTAACGATAGCGATTTGCTCATCCCTTCCAATAGGAATGCTTACCGCTATGGGATGCAAGCGTTTAACTACGAGAATGTGAACGAGCTTGAAAGGGCGCAGGTCTATTGGGACTATGCGTTTAAGTGTCTCAATGATGAGACTGCGAGCTTTGAGGATGGAGAGTTGGCGCAGATTCAAATTCAAACCAAGGCATTTGCCCCTGGCATCATGCAGAACCTAGTGTAATTTATGGCAGAGTATAATCCATTTTCCAGCATCTACTCTCAAACAGATTTTGGGAAGCAAGCATCTTCATATGCCACTACGGAAAATTTTGACATTTCCATGCCAGATGTTTTGAGTAGGGATCTTGGATTGTCTTCAATGCCTTTCCAATCTGCTGATGCGAGGAATACTGCACAAAAGAGCATGGCTCAAAGTGATTCGATGATGCGTCAGAGGGAAGACCTTCATAGCAAAGATTATTTTGGACAAGCTCTTGAAGCCATTACTTCTCTGAACAAGAAATTTGGAGTTGATACTGGTAGTGGCATACCTGTACCTGGAGAACGAGGCATCCGTCAGCGCACTAGCGTTACTGGGCTTCCATACTACACCTTTAGGGCAACTCCTTCAGAATACAACACAATTGAAGGGCGCACCTATACTGGATCTCAAATTCCTAAAGAAACCCTTTCCTTTGGAATCTCTCCAGAGATGAAAGCATCACAAGCCGAGTTGCCCCGATTAAATGTTCCTGCAAAGGGATTGTTTGATACAAACATGGATTGATATGGCACAAGAAGATTCCTCTCGCACATTTTCCACAATCGCTCCTAGCAGGATCGCCCATAGCCCGTATGCTTCTTCCTATGCAAATCTTGCAGAGAACATAGGAGATCAATGGGTTGATTCCAATAAATTGCGGGATGTGATGGCTGTTGCTGGGTTTATTTCCCAGCAAGATCGTGCTGAACGAGAAGCAAAGCGCAATGCTTTTTATGAAGACCTCCGTAGTAGGGCAGAGCAAAGGGCGCAGGAAAGGGCAGATCGTTATGCCGCCAAGCAAGACTATCGGGAACATTTGATGGATCAAGCTGATCAGTTGATTGGCAAGATTGAAATGATTGACCCGATGCACGTTGATGCAAACAAGGCATTGCAGGAACTTCGATCATCGCAGAACTTTGGTAGGCTCCTTGCCAACAGAGATACCCGTCAGGCCGTATTGGAAGCCTTTAAAAATAAGGCTAAAGAGCATGATGACATTTTAGGTGGGTTTATGCAGGAAGGGAAAACCAAGTATGGGTTTGCTCCTTCAATGGGTGAGATTCCCCTCAAGGCAGATCGCACCTTTGACACAGAGAAGTTTTATTCCACCACGCTTCCTTCTCTTGGACAGCAGATGCAACAGAAGGCGCAACAGACATATGAGGCTACAGCGACCCCAGAAGGAAGGGTTAAGTATGCCGAGTATAATGAGTATGGTTATCCTGTGGCAAAGTTTGTTGCCGCTCCTAAAATTAAACCTGTAAAACCAGAGGATATAAAAAAGGAATTTAAGACTACATATGGCGCACCAGTAGAATCTTTGTCCATGCAGTTTGGAACAAAACCCGTTAAGGGAGGAATTTCTGTTATTCGTGGATCATTTGAAGATGGAGAATTTAAACCATCTGAATCTGGAGATACAGTTCAAGTTGTTGATGCAAGCAAGGGAATGAGTAAAAAAGTTATTCACAATATTCCCTATGAGCAGTTTGAGTCATTCAGATCAAAAGTCCAAGGGGTGAATGCTCCATCTCAAATAATCTCTACTCCAGAAGGAGTTGATATTTCTTCTCCGATTGGAGTTCAATCTGGGTCTTTTCCTCAATTAAGACAACCAACTCTCTTGCCTTCACCAACACCAGAAGCTACAACTGATGCCTCGCCCTCACCCGCGCCTATGCCGTTGGGCGACATCTTTAAGTAGCCATGCCTTTTAATTCAGATTCACTAGCACAAGCTAGAAGCCAAGGATACACAGATGATCAGATTTATGACCACTTGGCTCAATCTGACGAACGATTTCGCGTGGCAAAACAAAATGGGTATTCCCTTGATGATGTTGCCGCGCATTTAAGTAAAACAAAAGGAGGTGAACAAAATGAAGATCAAATCAGGAATCAGCCACAAGCCGACCAAGAAGGCAATGCACGACGAGTACCCGACCAACAAGGCACGGATGGAAACCGCCAAGGGTTACAAGCCGATGTGCAGTTGCGTCCCCAAGACCAAGGCCAGCGTGAACGCAATGACCAAGCCTATCTAACCAATGAAGGACAAACCAAAGATGCCCAAGGAGGAATCCAAGGGGCGAAAGCAGGGCAAGGCATGGAAGGCCAAGTCCCTGCGCGGAACCAAGAGGAAGTAGCAACGGGGAGTGTTCAACCCACCCCCGAAGGAAACTTCTTTCAGAGAGCTTATTCTAAAGCTCTGGCAAATCCCAAACAAGCCGCTGAAGTGGCTATTGGGTCTGTGGCGCAGGGAGCGATTGAAATGGCGGCTGGCGGAAAGCTGGCGCAACTTGCGGCAGAATACACCCCTGGCCCTTGGTATGCAAAAACGGCGGCGGGAGTTGGTGCGTTTATTGGAGGGCAAAAGCTGACCGACTATCTCCTCCGAACGGCAGATAAATATCTTTCTTCTGACGAGCTTAAACGAGCGCAAGCAGATCAACCGGAGCTTGCAGAAATGGGTCAGATATTGGCGATGGCCCCGCAGGGAGTTGAATCACTTGGAAATCTTGGCAAGGCATTTTCTGCCACCATGACCAAGGATGGAGCAACTAAAGCCGCCAAGGAGCTTGCTGGCAAGCTGGCTATTGGTGCTGGTGCTGGCGCGGCAGTTGGTGAAGTGGCAAGCGGATTCAAGCAAGACACAAAAGAAGCCGTTGAGAATGCCATCTTTGGTGCGATTTTATCTGGATACCATGAGGGGAAGATTGCAAAAGCAGGGCTACCCGAAACTGCAAAGGTGGCGGCAGAAACAAAGCCAGATGATGTTATTGCCAAGGAGCAAGCTCCTAAATTTGAAGAAGCTCCCGCCAAGACAATCACGCTAGAGCCTATTGCTCCAGAAATTCCTATTGAAGAAAAACCCGCTGAAGCTCCCACTGAAGCACAACCCCAACCCACATATGCCCCTGAAGTCAGGAAAATCAAAGAAGGTCGTCAGCCAGAATATCCGCAAGGAGATGAAGGCAGGCAAGCCGCAGAAGCAGGCCGTGGCTATCGCGCTGAAGAAGGCGGGATTAAGCCGGAAGAAATAGCCGTTCCAGAGGGAGCTAGGGTTGCCGCCGCCGCATACCTAGCTCCTGATGGTAACATTTACGAAGGGCCAGATCACCTTGCGGCTATGCAGAAAGCCAAAGATTCTGGAGCAATCACGCAAGCTGAGATTGACCAAAAGGAATTACCAAAGGATCGTAACACGGAGGAGTTTGGATATTCTGTGACTTTGCCAGATGGAACTCGCACAACAACTACCCGTGAGTTTGGTGGCAAGATTGCCAAGGCATCTGGTCAGGCCAAGGTTGAAGAATATCAATTTGGAGATAAAGCTCATAGCAATGAGATGACCAAAGATGATTTCCCAGAGGAAGCTCCGAAGAAACGAATCGGCCCTGGAGCCGCAGGAATCCGTGAGTTTGAATTAAGAGACATCCAGCAAGGAGCAGAAATCATCAAGGGATATAAAGACCAGACCAATGAGGTTATGCCCTATGAGGACTGGAAACGAAATTTCTCCACAACCATAGAAGAAGGGAAGTATTCAGAAGATCAACTCAAGGAGTTCTATGACCAGTCTGTAAAGGTGTCCGATGAAGCATCTAAAGGGAAATCTATTCCAGAAGCAGTTCGCCAGCTTGATTTGCCAATCAAAAAAACAGAATCAAAAACATCCCTTGCAAATGCAAAAATTGATGAAGATAGAGTGAATCGTGGTCGTCCAAGGTTGATGGATGTTTCCAGAAAGGGCAGAGAGCAAAGCTGGGATAATGCCATGTATAAAATGGATGAAGATCCTACTTATCAATATAGGCTTATATCGGAATTGTCTAAAAAGCCAAGAGCCGCAAACGACGAAGAACACGCTGTCATTGAACATTATCTGATTACCAAGAAGAATGAGCGTGATCAGATTTTGGATAAACTATCTCAAGGAGATCTTTCGCCAGAAGAACAATCTGATTTAAGGCAGAAGTATGTTGATCTTGATGATCAAGTTTATGGCATAGAAGCACTTTCAAAAGCCACTGGAACAGAAACAGCAAGAGGACTTGCCTATCGTGCCAACCTTCGTAATAACGATTTTTCTTTGGATTCAATGCGAACCCAAGTGAGGGCAGCAAAGAATGGCGAGAAACTTACTGAGGAGGATGAATCCAAACTCAAGAACTTGAGTGATGAGATCAAGAAGAATGACGATGAAGTTGATCGCATCCAAAAGGAAGACAAGGAAAAGTTCTCTGAAGAGGACACTAAGGATTTTATTGATACTGCAAAAAAAGGAAGCAAGAAGCGAAAAGAAAAGGAATCTCCTGACGATGCATTGGCTAGATTAAAAACTATTGCAGAGGGAAGGATGGATGATTATCCCAAGCTGGCTTCCACTATCCGAAAGATTGCGATTGCCTTTGTGGACAAGGGTATCACAGAACGAGAGCCGCTTCTGGATGCCGTTCATGGATTCTTGAAGGATGAGGTTGGTATGCCTGAGTCTTGGACTAGGCAGGAAACAAGTGATGCAATCTGCCAATACGGAATTTTCCGAACTCTCAATCAAGATGCTACGATGGTAGCATTCAGAAAAATCAATGGTCAGTTATTGGAGCTTGGGAAACGCAAGGACATTCTTGCTCTCCAAGCACCTAAAAAGACTGGCATGGAGAGGGCAAAGCAAGATGTTGAGGCTAGAAACATAGCTAGAGAGAATCGAAAGCTGATTAAGAAATACAACATTAAGACTGAAGATCCTACTAGTCAGCTTGCAGGGGCATTGGAGGGAGCAAAGAATAAACTCAAGAACGAAATTGAGGATCTAACGGCTCGCATTAAAAGTGGAGAGCAAGCTCCTTCTCGTGCTGATGCGCCAACGGATGCGGAGATTGCATCTCTTAAAGAGCTTCGTGACTCTCTAAAAACTCAATTTGAGATTATTTATGGCAAGCCAGAGAAGGCCGCTCCATCATATGAAGAGCAAGTTACGGCAACCGAAAAGGCATACACAAAGCTGATTGAGAAAAAGAAAGAGCTTCTTGCCAACCAGGGCGTTACTGATCTTACCCCTAAAAAGCCAGAGGTTACTAGTCCAAAGATTGAATCGCAGAAAGCGGAGATTGAACAACTCAATGCAGAGTTAAAAGCATTGCGTTCTGCTGATGCATCAAGGAATGAGCAACTAAAACTTGATTCAATCAATCGACAGATTGAAGCCAAGAAGAGGCAGATACAAGATCAAGTTGTTACCAAAAAGGGAGAGAAATATGATGTTGCAAGCCTTGAGCGCACTCAAGCAATCAAAGAGCTGGAGGCATTAAGAAACCAGATTAAGTCACAAGATTGGTACATAGCCGCTCGTCAGCAAGCCGCTATTGACTCATATGTGGCTAGACAGAATAAGATTGCCAATGAGTATTTGCGCCGTATTGAGGAAGAGGATTTTGCTCCTCGTCAGAAAACAGAGCGTGTGTTGAACTCTAGAGAGATTGAAGCAAAGGCAAAGGCAGAACAAGCTCGCGCAAAGTTCCAGAAAGAACTAGCCGCATATAATTACAAGAACCGAACCAAAGAACAGAAGGTGCTAGACTTTGTAGTAAACTTTTCTAGGGCCACAATGCTTTCTCATATTACTACACTTACAAAGCTAACTGCGGCATCAGTTGAAATTGCGGCATTAAAGCCACTAAAAGCTACTGTTGGTTATGCGTGGAGAGTATTGCCTCCTGTGAATGAAATTGCAAAACTCTCTCCGCTTGAGGGAGGCGGAAAGCCATCAGAAGATGTAAAGTTGTTTGTAAATGGAATTGTAGAAGGAATTAAAGATTTCCCTAATGTTGTTAAATCTGGTCAAACCAAGATTGATGCCATGATGAAGGAAAAGACTCGTATTGATAACAGCATTCTTCAATACTTTGGTCATCTTCATAAAGCAATGAAAGCTCCTGTTTTTACAGGAGAATTTAAAACATCTTTGGGAAGATATTTGAATTGGATGGAGAAGCAAGGGATGGACATCCATGATCCTGTAAATCAAAAGACAGCAATGGATGCGGCATATCAGAGCGCACAGAGGAGCATTTTCTCTGAAGACAACGCTCTTGTTAATTTTATTAACACTCAAATTTCTATTGGTAAAAAGAGCAATAGCCGAGGGGTAAGATTGGCTTCTTATGCACTACAATTTAACATTCCTATTGTAAAAATCCCAACAAACATTATTAAACAAGTATTTGAGGCTCAATTTGGAACTGCAATAGCAGGAGCTAAAATTGCAAAGGCAATGGTAAAGGGAATGGATACACTTTCTCCTATGGAGGCAGATACAATTATGCGCCAGCTAAAGGTTGGAAGTATTGGTCTTGCTATGGTTGCCTTTGGTGCTATGCGTCCAGATATGTTTGGTGGATTCCATCTTCCTGGGATAACGCAAGATGATGAAGATGTTCCTGCTGGTGGAGCAAATCTTTTTGGAATAAAAGTTCCTCGTATCGCGTTTGACAATCCACTTCTTATTGCCGCTCAAGTTGGAGCAACAGCTAGGAAATACTGGGATGCTAAATCTGGAGAATATGGTTACACGGGAGAAGAAGCCGTGGATTTTGGCATGGCAATGCTGGCATCTGAATATGCCCTTGTAAAAGAAACTCCATTGCTTTCTCTTCCAAGAAACATAGAGCAGACAATGAATGTTGAGCGTACTCCAGAAAACCTTGGTGGATTGATTGCAGATCGAATACCTGGCCCAGTTCAAGACATGGCAAAGGCATTTGATACAGAGGAAGATGGAACTCTTCCAACTCTTAAAGCCTTGATTGGAATCAATAAAGACATTATTAAGAGAAAGCCAGATGGTTCTCCTCCAGAACGATTCTTGCAAACCATTGAAAAGAATCTTCCTTATTTGAGAAAACAAGTACCAGAAAAATAATGGCAACTTCCAAACAGCCCAAGCAACCAGCTTTCCCGCACCCTCCCCTAGAGGTGGGTGTGGCGCAGTATCCTACACCCCTTGTCCCGAACTACAATGACAAGAAGGGTGGATGGTCAATCAATGACCAAGGTCATATCATCCTTGTTGAGAAGATCAGCATTGAGAAGGGCAACTTCACACCCCTTCCTCTGGATGGAACCATCACCTACACAGGCAGGGATGCAAACAAGTGGCCTTCCACGCTTTACCTTGTAGCTGAAAAGCCTACCCAAGATAGCGAGTATTGCTTCCGCTATTGGGCAAATGATCGTTCTATAACCTCCCAGAATCTCTGGAACTACAACATTGCGTATTCCTCGGAGGATGTTACTGCGCCCATTTATACGCGATCCTACATCGTTCCTCGCGCATCCTACGATCCCAATAACTTCCTTGGCACAGATCCGCTAAACGCATCTAGCTCGTTTGTGAAGCTCCAGATGGCAGAGTTGCCAGAGGATAACCCGCTTGCGTCTAGGTATGTGGCGGTGCAAGCCGTGTATGAGACGCTCCCTGGCCCAACCCTTACGGGCTACCAGTATGACCCTGACCTCAATCTCGTCATCACCAATACCAAGCAAACGCTTGCCGCGCCTACTACTGCGCCCACTCTTCCTGACGATGGATTGATCTCTTCAAGGGATGAGCCTCTTGATAAGTGGAGGACGGTGCGTATTCAGAGTAGGATTTCTGCACTTCCTACAGCTAGGGTGGAATACAAGACTGGTTCTTATGGATCTCCCAATCTTCTGACTGGATTTGCCAATACGGTCTTCACATTCCCAGACGGGCAGATTCAATACAACGTGACTCCCGTAATGAGGGCAAAGCGGAGTTATCAGACTGCTTTCAAATACGAGACATCGTATCAGTATGGGCAACCATCAGAGCCTTCCTACACGCTCTTTGATCCCCTAGCAATCAACGTCTATTACGACGGGTATTTCTTTAAGGTGAATATCCCTGATTGCTTGACTGACCCAAACTTGAGCATCAACTTCTCAACTGGCATCAATACGCCAGCCGCCGCTTACTACGGCCCGATCAATGAAACCTACAATGTTCCTGTTACTTCAGTTCATGCTTCTACCTATAAAGACACATTAGTTGGAACATACCAGCTTATTTCATACGAGGTTGACTACTGGAAAGCAAACATCTGGAGAGTTTCCAAGCAGTCAGTATTGCTGAAGTGATATGGCTGAAGAGATTTCCTTCCAAGGGTTTGGGCCAATAACAAAGCCTAAAACTGCATTTGCAGAAGGCTTTGGTATTGATAGCTCTTTTGCTCCTTCATGGACTACGGAGCCTAAACTCCGTCAGAATAGCAATCAAAATGCTAGAGCAATTTTCCAGCCTTTTGAGGTAATTAGGAAATATATCAGCGGTCAGTTGAGCTATGGAGTTGCTTATTATTCAGAGCTTCGATCTAACTTTATTGATTCCACCTCTACAGTCACAGTTACTGGATTACTTTCGAGCAACTATCCAACCGACACAGATGCAGGATGGGTTAATGCAATGCCAGGAGATACCGCATATCTTGAGCTTGCAATTGCTTCTAATGCAATCACAAGCGCAACCATGAAGATTGATGGTAACTACGCTGGTGGAATAGGCGTGAGTGGTGGCGACATTGAGTATGACGGATCAAACAATCAAACCTATGCTAGAAAGCTGATCGCAGAAATCAATGCAGATGGCACAGTTCATCAGTATTGCTTTAACAATCTTGGGTGTGTTAATATGTGCGTCAATGGTGTTGCTTGTATTATCCCAATAACAATTTAATATGTCTCAAGTATCAAGTTTTGGGTTTTTCCCGTTTTGCGCCGTCGTTCCTGATATTCCGTCTTTTGGGCCTGGAACTGAATTCCCTATTGGTTTAACTTTTGAAGAATTATTTTATCTTTATTGGAAAGTTAAAACAATTAAATTTGAAACATCTGAAAATTTATCTGTTTCTAATTCTGTATATAATGAAATAGTATTACCGCCGCCATTCCCAGATGCTAACATTTATGACCCAACTGATTTGTCTGGTGGATATTCAAAATCTTCTTCATTTGATCGGCAATCAACCAGCAATGAAGCTGGATTAGTTTGCCCTAAACCATTTACCTACTCTTTCACAGATGATCTTTCAGCGACTTCCATCACAATATCTTTTGACCAAGTGTATGTTGTGAAGGGAACTCCAGATTTATATTATATTCCCATTGTTGTTTCTTCAGCTTTCCATGCCTCTTTTGGAGGAGATTTAAGCGGATTAGATCAGATAAATAGATTATTGAGTTTTGCTACTTGGCCTAATATCAATTACGTTGATGGTGGTGGATCATGCTCTATTGATTTATTTGGAACCGGCCCAAAGACTATTACCATGGGATTAACTGGAATTAATTTGTATCAAACAAATCAACCATATACGGGATATTTTACATACAAGCCAGACAAGCCTTTCTTCTATATCAATGGAGATGATGCAAACCCTCCATTCACAGAAAAGGCTTACTCTTTTGATGCAACTGCTACGACAAGCCTTTCAATCACAGTTGATGCAACTTGGCCCTATAATCCTTGACCTAAAACTTGACTAGAAGTAGTCTCACGACATTGAAAATATGATCGTAGCTATCTCATACCACCAAGGAGACCAGCCTCTTATGGTTCGCTGGGCAAACAGGGTAAAGCAATTTGGCCCTTATCTCAACCATGAGATCATCGTGTCTCCTTGCCACGGAGCAAACACGGACAAGATCCTACTCCCTCTTCAGAACTGCTTCCGCAAGGTTCATGTGGTTCCCTCTGGTCATACTGAAAAGGGATGGCCCATATCTTGCAATCGCGCATTCCAAAACATCTGCTGGCATTCCATGCTGACCACCCGTCAGCCATTCCTCTTCATGGAGCCTGACGCAGTTCCTCTTTGCGAGGGATGGATTGATCAGATTGAGGAGGAGTATCGGAATTGCGGTCGCCCATTCATGGGAGACTTTGTGGATCTGACTTCTTCTGACGTAGAGGGTATTGATCATATGAGTGGCATTGCCGTGTATGATTGGAATCTATCCATCACCGCTCCTCGACTCTTTAACTGCAACAATGGAAAGGAAGAGTTTGCTTGGGATATCTTCGCCGCCTCCGACATTCTGCCCAAGATGCACCGCACCAATCTCATCCAGCACGATTGGAACAGATATAGGAAGCAAGCTGTGGATGCCTCTTGCGTGAGGCCAGGGGCGGTAATCTATCACCCAGACAAGCAGGGCGTTTTACTCAATGATGGTCTTGCTGGCCCTTTGAATAGTGTGCAGGGAGAGCCTGCAACGGGTGCGCCTGCGAGCGTTTCCTCATTTAAACACGAAGGGTCAGCCTCAATTTCCAATGAAGAAAAACCGCAAATACAATCTGAAGAAGCCCCGCAAGATCAACAAGCCATCCTCATTGAGCGGTTCAATTCAATCCTTATCTCCGCAGGAAGTGACTCAAGACTCAAGCGACAAGTCAAGCAGTCCCTCATCCAAAGCGGATGGATCAAAGCCCCCAAAAAAGGAAAGCGTACTGGAAAAAAAGTTTCGACTCCTGTGGGGGTTGCTTAACGGGCCAGAGCTAGTTCAAGAGCATCGCTTCCATCCAGTCCGTAAATGGCGGTTTGACTTTGCTCATCTTGAGTCCAAGGTGGCAGTTGAACTGCAAGGAGGTATTTGGAGTGGGGGAAGGCATGGTCGCGGCTACGGAATCGTGGGAGACTATGAGAAGCTGAATGAGGCGCAGTTCTGTGGGTGGAACGTGATTCAGCTTTCTGCAAAACAAATCACGCTAGAGAACGTGGAGAAGATTCATGGATTGATTAAGAGTAGATCATTGACAGAATAGATCATTGATGCAATCTTGTAGGCATGGAAAAGAAATACAAGCGCGGTGATGTGAGAGAAGATGGCATGGTGTTTCGTAACTATACCTGCCGTGGAGAAGAGTGGTGGGTAACTCCAGAAGCCTTTGCGGAGTTTAAGGAAGCCGATAAAAGGAGAGCAAGGGAATACAAGGCTCGTCATCCAGACAGGGTTAAACAAACCATCAAGAATTGGAATCTTAAAAACCCTGGCAGAACAGCACAACTTGCAAAGGAGTGGAGACAGAAAAATAAAGAATATGTGAATTCTGTTTCTAGAGATTGGAAGAAAAAGAATCCAGAAAAAGTAAAAGAAATGATTCAGAATAGGATCACAAAAGATAAAGAGTCTTGGCTTGTTGAAAGAAGAATGGCTAGAGCAAAGAGGCGAGCATTGTTAAAAGAGCGATTACATCCAGAACATAATTTTGAGATAGAAAAAATTTTGTCTCAACAATGCAAAAGACTTTATAATAGGTTTGGTATTAAGTTTGAAGTAGATCATATTGTTCCTTTGGATAAAGGAGGATGGCATCATCATTTAAATTTACACGTTATTCCAATGGTATGGAACAGAAGGAAACACACTAAAGATACAAGCATACTTCCAGATTGTTGGACAGAAAGATAAAATATATCATTGACAGCGGCGTTTAGTTGATAGTAATTACCAATTTAGCGCAACGGGCATAGTCCGTGTGGGTAGGCGCGACCCCACAAGAATCCGGCGTTAAAATCCAAGGTGTCGCTGGTCTTGGAAAAAAGACAGAAAGGAGCATTCTGCTCTTTTCACAAACCACATTATTTTAGTAAATATGTCCTCAACTATCTCATGTTCAACAGTTAATGATATCTTTGAAAGGGAAACGAATAGATTCAACGTCGACATCTACGAGCGTTACTCAGTTGACGGCCCTTGGGGTCGCCTCGTCCGTGTTGGCAAGTTCCCCCTCGGAATGGGTACGACCCTGACGGAAGTCACGGTTGAGCGCGTTCTCTCTGGTAACTTCGAAAACACCTGGTCGAACGTCTCTACTTCGTCTGGCCTCGGCAATCCTAACAATGTTACTGGTTGCAATCCTGTTCCTAACAGCCTCGCGTTTGGTCAGACCCTTCGCACTTGGCAGTTGCAGACCCAGAGCTATCAGACTCCTTGCATCTGCTTGGACGATCTGAAGACTGCGTTCCAGATTGAGGCTCAGGTTGGCAAGACTGTCGATCAGCTTACCCAGTTGACCAAGACCGTCCTTGATAACCGCCGCCGCGCAGAGTTCCTCCGTATCGCTGGCAAGCTCGTTGCTGGTGATGTGAGCCAGACTGTTTATCAGTCCGCTACCATCAACGGCACGACCGTTCCTAACGCTCTGTACAACAGCGCGACTGGCAACGCAATCCCAGCTCCTACCGCCAAGCTCTCGCAGGATCTCCTTGATGTTCTGCGTGTTCAGCTTATCCGCGATGGTGCTGGTCACAATGCCCTCGGTAAGGAGAATGGCGTTCCCGTCCTCGGTCTGATCACCAGCCCTGAGACGAGCCGCGATCTGCTCCGTAACAACGCTGATCTCCGTCAGGACATCCGCTATGCCACCCCTAGCGAGCTTATCGCTCCTCTCGGTGTCGAGCGTTCGTTCGCTGGGTTCTACCACATGATTGATCTGGAGCTTCCCCGCTTCACGTTCAGCGGCAACAACTGGCAACAGGTTTATCCCTACATCCAGTCTGCCACCTCTAACGGCTACACTTGGGAGGTTAACCCCGCCTATAACGTCGCCCCCTACGAGGTTTCGTACATCTTCCACCCCGATGTGTACGAGGAGAGCGTTCAGCAGGTTGGCCCGAACATCCCTGGTGCGCCGTTTGATGACTATCCGTACTACTACAGCGGACAGTTCTTCTGGCTCAACATCCGTGATGCCGTGAACAACCCGCTCGGTAAGATCGGTCGCTGGCTGGCAATCTTCCAGTCTGGTAGCCGCCCGATTGCTCCTTATCTCGGTCGCGCTGTGATCCACAAGCGTTGCCCGTATGATCTGAGCTTCGCTGGTTGCTCTTACTCCTAATAGAGTAGCCTGACTCAAAGGAAGCCCCATCAGAGAAATCTGGTGGGGCTTTTCTTTTTCAGTTGACTGAATTATCTAAAAAAATCAATACTGAAGATTATGCCAGCCGCCGCCGTTTTTAATATTAGAATTGACCAAAATTCTGATTTTTTGGGGACTGCTTCTATTGAAGAGGATATATCATATTGCAATCTTTATTCCCAGATTCGTGAGTCTGGAGTTTCGCCTATACTTGCATCATTCCACACTCAAATTACAGATGGGCCAAATGGAGGATTCCAATTCTCTCTTACTGCCGCACAAACGCTTGCTCTTCCCGTAACCACTAGTAATTACCCTTTATACTATGATATTCTTCTTGTGCGTCCGAATGGCACAAAAACAAGGGTGATTATGGGGTCGGTAACTGTTACTCAAGAAATTACAAGAATTTGATATGTCTGATATTGATCTGACAACAAGAGTAGAATATCTGCAAGGAGCGCAAGGGGAATCTGGATATGTAATGTTATCTGGTCATGGCGCACCAGCGGCCTCATTGGGTGCTGTAGGTAATTTCTATATCAATACTGATACAAATGAAACATACGGCCCCAAAACTGCGGAAGGGTGGGGTTCTGCATCTGCCAATGTTCAGATTGGACTTCAAGGCGCACAAGGGCCGCGAGGATTGCAGGGGCCACAGGGCTTACAAGGGCCACCTATGGATCTGTGCCATCAGCCAGATACTTGCAACTTCGGAACAGCAGATTGTAATGCACCCTTGGCAGTAAGTATTGACCAAAGAACTTCAAGGCATCTACAAGCATTATTCGATAATTTTAGTGCTTGTAATGTTAATATTCCTACTATAGACCAATGCGCTCACCCACACATTAACGACACGCTTGCTTCATTTAACGCATTTTTTACAAGGTTGCTTGATTTATTGAACTGCTCTAATCAAGGCTCATCTTGTAAATTTTCTGAAGCAGTAGAAAGAAAAATAAACAAATACATATCCAAAATTATTTATCGTGCATACTGCGGGGGTAATGGTAGCCTTGATCCCAATAGCAATAATTATGGAACAAGTGATACTGCAAGCCTTGAGTGTATTGGAGACCACACATTGCTTGAATCATTGGCAGAAGAATTAAAAACATTCATACAAGAAGAAGCTGTTCTTAAAGGTATCAGAAATGCTAGTGCAACAGTTAAGGGAGTAATAAATGGAATATGCTCTGGTTCTTTTGATGCAAATTCAATATCTAATTCAACATTAGGTTTACCATCAGGCTCTAGTTGCTTAACTTCCGATCAAATATCAGAGATTGTTTCCATTGGTGGTGATTTGTTTAGCACACTTCAAACATATTCTACAAACTTAAAAGCCGTTCTTACTGGCGGTGCTGATTGCGGTTCTATACACGCATTTATTGGTGAGGTTTTGGGTTCTGGATTTGAAATTTCTGGAGGAGGTTGCACAGTTAAATTAAATAACCGATATTTTGAAATTGAAGCGAATGGTTGCAATGCGTATATCGGATTAGATAAAATTGAATTAAATTGTGAGGGGAATCAGTTGCTTGCTGATTTTTCTGGTATTGTTTTAACTCTTTCATCTGGAGCATTTATTTCATTAAAGCCAGAAGGAGTTGAGGTGGATGATGGACAAGGGAATTTCATCAAGGCATATCCATCTAGCATTACTATTCAAAATGATGCTGGAACCAATGTTGTTGTTTCCCCAACAAGCATTAAAGCCACATCTTCTGATGGAGGAAGTGCAGAAATTAATTCGCAAGGTCATGTGGCACTTTCTACTACTGGTGAAAACTCAATAGAGTTTAATGACGATAATCTCAAGATAGTAAATAACAATTCTGAAATTACTATCAATTCAGAAGAAGTTAAAATAGATTCTACGCATCCTATTAACATAAAAAGCGATGAATTAAATATTGATGCTGGATCAACAAAAATTGAAGTAAAATCCGCTGATGGCGTTTCTGTTAAAAAAGGAGGAACAACTGCCACAATTGATTCAGATGGCGTTTCTGTTAAAAAAGAAACAATAAATACATCTATTGGTGGAGAAGGACTTAAATATAAAGATACTTCAATAGATACAACAATAACGCTGGATCATACTGGCTTATCTTCTTCTACGCCTGTTGGTTATGTTTATTTAACTACGAATCCAATAGAGGATCGCCCGACTATTGGGATGACCCTTATAGATCAACAAGGGGATAAATGTGATGTTTTCCCGCAGACTATCACCATGAAAGATGGCGATAGTGGGGAGACTATGGTTCTTGATGTTCCTAAAAAAGGAGGGGATGGAGATCGGGTGAGCGCAAAATGGCGTGAAATTGCTGTGTGCGTCGATGGAGTTGCCAAACACGCTATGGTTTTGATGTCTGAACCATATTGATTCCTATTGACACAAAAATTAAAAAAAATAATACTACGCATTATGGCACTTTCTTTTTCCATTCCCAAAGATTATAATGTTCCATCTGGCGTTAAGGAGGGCGTAGAGTTCTCTGACATCGCCACCTTTAAGTTTGAAGGCAACGAAATGATGCTTCTCACTATCGGTGAGGACAAGACTCCTGTGCTGTCCCGCGATGTTAAGGATGAGAAGCAGAAGCCCAAGGGAGCTAAAGCCGCCGTCAAGGAACAGCTTGCCGCTATGGAGGACAAGAAGGGTTCTGCGGAGATGGAAGATTCTGGAGAACAATACGCAGAGGGTGGCGAGGAGGAGTAATCCGTGTCTGGCTACGACTTCTATCAGCCAGTAGTAGCCAACCCCAATGATGGGGAGAATATTACTCTGTGCAAGATCCTTGATGGTATTGCGGCATTAAGTCCTACGGTAAACAACAATCTTTTACCATATACAAGGGTTAGCACGGCAAGCACGAATGCCACTAATGTTAAAGCATCTGGTGGCAAGGTGTATAACTTTATTGCTACCAATATTGCCAATCAAACTAGGTATGTGAAGTTCTATGATAAGGCTACCACGCCAAATCCTGCTTCTGATTCGCCAGATTATATTATCCCCCTCCAGAATGGACAGACCATCACTCTAGCCCTTGGAGTTAGTCCTTTTATTTTTCATAATGGAATCAGCTTTGCAATAGTAACATCTGCAACTAATGATGGAGCAGTTGGAGCAGGAGATGTGGTGTTGAGCTTTAGTTGGGCATAAATCCATTGCGTGAAATAATAATCCACAATATACAAACAATATGAGCTTTCCTTCTGTTTATAATCCGTCTGTTTCAAATCCAGCAGATCAAGAGAATATCTCTCTTGCCAAGATCCTTGATGTCGTTAGTGGCGTGGGATATGACTACGAGCTTTCTAATTTTGTTGCCGCTGACAAGCCTGGGACTGTGGTGATCAAGAATGGAGGCGAGGTTCTCAAAACCCTCACGCTCTCCTACGACGGATCGAACAACCTCACTTCCATCGTCCGTAGCTAATGGCTCTTACCGATAACATTCTAGCTTACTGGAACCTTAACGATGATGGTTCTGGAAACGTGAGTCTAGTTGACGATACTGGTAATGGATATACGCTCACCAATAACAATGGGGCCACCCTTGCCACAGGAAAGATTGATGGATGCGCTTCTTTATCTGCTAGTCTTGACACATATCTAAATAGCGCAGGATTTAGTGGATCTTCTGGATTTTCTTTTAGTTGCTGGATAAATGCAACTGATTATGGAACTGGGGGTTATTCAGATATTTCGGGTTATATTGTAGATGCTCGTCCATGCACTTCACTTGGATTTTCAAACTCTGGAAACCTGTATGTTGGGAATCCATCTTCAGAATATCCAATTACTCCAGTTCCTCTTAACGAGTGGGTTCATTTAGTTGTTACTGCATCTTCTACAGAAACCAAAGTTTATCAAAATGGATCTCTAATTATTACTGCTGGAGGTGCAACTTCTTTTGACGTATCATCTATTTTCTTGGGATGCCCGTCAGACAATACTGGAGGGGATTTTCATTTTAATGGTTTGATTGATGAGGTTGGAACTTGGAGTCGCGCTCTTTCCGCAACCGAAGTCTATAATCTATACTACAACGGAACTGGCAACACTTATCCTTTCAGTAAGACACCGATTGCGATTCCTCTTTCCGATGGCTGCAAGGCATATTGGAATCTGAATGATGATGGTTTTGGGAATGTTTCGTTGGTTGATTCTACGGGTAATGGATACGCACTTTCCAATCCAAATGGAGTTACTCTTGGAACTGGAATTATTTCTGGGGACGCTGTTTTTAATCCTGTTAATCAGCAATACTTAGGGCCAGTTACACTTGGCTTACAAAATCAATTTTCTGTTTCTTTTTGGGCAAAATGGAATGGATCAACAACTGGAAACAATCAAGTTCTTTACACTTCCCCAAATGATCTAGGTTTTCAATCAGCCATAACTACTTCTGGAAATTTTCTTTATGCTTATTGGTCAACTGGAGGCGTTGATATAGATACAGGGTATTCTGTAGATAATAATTGGCATAATTATGTTTTAACAAAAACAACAAATGGAGATTTGACAGTTTATGTTGATGGTTCTGTAATCAATACAAACAATATCGGTCAAGGTGGCTTGAGTGGATTTGGAACTCAATTAGGGTCACAGCCATCACCTTCTCTTGCCTATTATTTTGACGGGCAAATTGACGAGGTGGGAACATGGGATCGCGTTCTTTCTCAATCTGAAGTAACAAAACTTTACAATAATGGATCTGGAATAACCTATCCATTTACAACGCTTTATTACAATAATGCACAATCTGATGGAGATTGGGGAAACCTTTTAAACTGGTGGCAGGACTCTGGATTTACCATCCAAGCTACAGCACTTCCAGATAACACCACGCCAATTAATCTTTACAACCAAGTAACGCAAAACACGCAGGGAGCAAATCAATGCTTTTGTGCATCTGCTTTTTTCTGGTCTGCTGATTTCGCATACGGACTAACGCTTCAATCAACTGGAGTAGTCAATATGCAGGGATCTTCAATCATGGCTGGAGCTACTACAGATAGTGTTTCTATGCATGATTCCTCAACCCTAACCGATGTTTCGGTTGTTGATGGAAATGTTACCATGAGGGATAGTTCTAGGGCTTTTGGAACTGTCGTTGGTAATGCCACAATTTATTATGACAACGGAAATGGTCAGTATCCGATTGGCGGAACGGTTGGAGGAACTGTAACTTATCTTGGGTGGCCAGCCATTAGCCCTCAATGGTTTAACGATAAAGTAACAGGTGGAGGCAATGATGGCGACTTCTCCAATAAGGCTAATTGGTGGACTAGCAATACTTATTCTGTTCGACCAATCAATGCCGAGGGAACTCAAGAGCTTCCAGATGCCTCCACGGATGTCTTTATTGCGCCGAATACTGGAATTGTTGCCAATAGCGGAACTGCTAATCCAACGATTAACAGCGTAACAGCAAATGACTCAAATATCCAAAACATTTCTATTACAGCAACCAATGGTTTTTTATTCTCTGGAAATGAGGGCGTAGCAAATGCAGTTCTGTACGGTAATGTTATCTTTCAAGATACGGCATACAACGATCATGCCGTCATCCAAGGAAAGGCAACCTACAAATCTGCCGCATCCCTGCAATACTCATGGGGCCAAAACTCACTTGGGAATGTTAATGCTGGAATGTATAATGGATCAACCGCATTTGAGGTTAACATCTCTGGCGGAGGGGCTGGAAATTTTATTTCTCGCTTGCTTCACCTTCCTTGGTTTATTAACATCTAACAACCATGATTGCACTATCTTCTCCCATCACTATTTCCCCAAAGCCTGTTCATGGAAAGCCTATAAAGCCTACCACGCTTACCAGCATTGACTACAGCGTGAACTACGATAACTCACAGCAACAGGCAACGGCTCGTATTAAGGGAGTAAATGTGAACCTTCTGCTCTGGAATCAGCATACTACTCCTCCTTATTCTTCGGTTGGTCAGTTTTCTGATGCAGACACGGACGCTCGTGTTAGTGAACTTCTGAATGTGAAGGGTGGAAATACTGCGATTGAGAAGGCAATTCTTGCTCTGTTCCCCGCACAGCCAAAATCAGTCTAGCCATGATGCACCACTTTGATACCGCCGCTACTGGAGCAATAGGGTTTACTGCCCCTGTTGCCGCCGCCGCGATTAGCCTTGATCCCATGCTGGATCTTGAGCTTCGTGTGGCTTCCCTTATTATCGGTATCCTTGTGGGGATTGCCTCGTTTTCAAAGTTGATCTACGACATCTGGGCTGACCACAAAGCCCGTAGCAAGAAATGAAAGTTCTACGAATCATTGCGGGATGTGCAATGATCTGTGTAGTCGGATGCGCTCATCATGAAGATCATTTCACTCCTCCATCAAGCGTGGAAGTCCAGCGTAATGTGGCTAGGGTTGCTCCTTTCGTTCGTCCCGAAGGCAAAGCGGCCTACATCGACCTTGAGAAGTCGCTCGCGGATTACCAAGCAAAGGTGGAGAAGCAAACGGAGCTACTCGCCAAAGCAGAGAAAGATGCGCTCTACTGGCACGAAAAGCAGGAGAAAGCCCTAAAGGAACTCTGGATCTGGAGGGGCATTGCGATTGCCTCCATCCTCGCAGTAGTCGGATATATTGGAATTAAGACGGCATGGCGATTCGCACTCTGATTGAAAAGAAGTTGTCTCAACGCCCTCTTGAGTCGAAGAAGGCACAATACGCCCTCATTGCGGCTAGTTCTGTGCTGGTTGTGTTTGGCGTTTCTGCTTTTCTTATTCTCTCACATTCCGAACAGGCTAAAGAGATCGTTGAACTCGCCAACCTCGTTGTCCTCTTCTTCGGAGCTTTGGTCACAACCCTAATCACGGGACAGGCTTGTATGGATTGGAAGGCTATGTCTGCCCTTCAGCACATTGACGAGGACGAGAAGATTGACTCCAACGCCGAGGCTCCTGACGTGGAGGTGAAGAATATCAGACTTCCACGCCCTCGCTACTACGATGACGAGCAGGTTTAAGAATGTGATCATCCCTTGGTTGTTTGACCATGAGGGAAGGGAATACGAGAACGACAAAGATGATCCAGGGGGAGCCACCCGATATGGCATTGACCAACGCTCTCATCCAAACGTGGACATCAAGAATCTTACCGAGGAGAAGGCTACAGAAATCTACTGGAACGAGTGGTTGAGAGACGGGTGCGATCATCTTCAGAGTCCTCTCGACTGGCTTTACTTTGATAGTGCGGTGAATTGTGGGATTGGACGAGCGCAGTCATTTTTGAATGATTCTGAAAGAGATCCAAAGAAATATCAAGATGCCCGTAGAGGCTTTTATAATCGGCTTGCAGAGGCGAAACCAAAACTCAAAAAGTTCTTAAAAGGATGGTTGGCGAGGGTTGATGACTTGAGCAGAGTAGCTGGCGTGTGACCTCGCGTTGCTCGGAGGGTAGCGACTGATTTTTTTCATAGTCAAGCCTAAAATGGGTCAATGAAAATTTTTTATTTTGGTGCTTGCATACCCATGATCGCTGGATAATTCTCGCATCGCTATGAGCAAACCAACTACAACCAAAACCAACAAAACCAATGACCGCAAGACCTACAATGAAGCCATCATTGCAGACCTCCTTGATTCACTCCTTGCATCCCGACAAGCAACGCGAGAGCTTGCAGAAAGCGTGGATGCTTGGAAAGTCACCACGATTGTTTTCAGCGTTGTCTCAATCATCGCGCTGTTCACAGCCCTCCTCAAATGAGCGCACCAGCATCAGCCCCGATGTCTCCAGAGGAGAAGATTCAGCTTCTTCTTGAGACCCTGGAATCCATCCGAGCATCACTAGACGAAACAATTTCCTATATCGACGATTCGATGATTGAAGCGGACGATAGGGGATAAACCAAAACAACAATGAAAAACATACTGATAAAAAATGCCATGATTCTTTGGGACGATAAGACCAAGGAGGTTATGGTTGTGCAACATCCTCCAAAAAATAAGGAGGGAAATCATTTGCCTATGTCCGACGGAGCCTGTTGGAGTCATTGGCGAAATCATACAACTGAAGAACAAATTGCCATGCTTTACAGAATCGGAATGATTCTTGCATTGAATTTTGATATTCCCACCGAAACAATCCATGAAGCATTTTGTAATGTTGTGGATTACAGGGAACACATGAGTGATTACATGCCTTCCATAAAAATTATTCACTAAGCCAACAACAATGAAAAAAAACACCAAGTCAGTTGAACCAGAAATCGTCCACCCTATTGAACTCAAAATCAATTGGGGATGGCAAGTTGAGGCGGCGGTTTATTCAGTAATTGCCAATGCCATCCTTGCAATCGCAACCCTTATCACGCTTCTTTGCAAATGAGCATTGAGTTCACAGACACGACGGAGCAGAACCAGAAACTTTCCGAGGCTTTGGTAAAGGCGGTTGGAGAGCTTTCCAATGTGGCAAAGACTGCCGCTAACCCGTATTTCAAGAGCAAGTATGCTCCTTTGGATGCGATCATTGATGCTACCCGTCCCGTCCTTGCAAAGCATGGATTGGCGGTAATCCAAGAGCCTCTGTTCATGGAGGGAACCGCTGGAGTAGAGACAACCATCATTCACAAGGAAGGTGGGCAGAAGTCATCCACGCTCCTTCTTCCGCTAAAGGATCAGTCCCCGCAGGGAGTGGGAAGTGCCATTACCTACGCTCGTCGTTATGCCCTAGCCGCTGTGCTGGGTATTGCTTCAGAGGATGATGATGACGGAAACATCTCAACTGGTCTTGCAAAGAAGCAGGAGCCAGCCCCAGCAAAGTCTCCTGTCAGGGAGGTCAGTAAGGAGGAAGCGAAAGCTACGGCAACTTGGAAGAACGTGGAGATCACCAACATCCGAGAGATCCAAGGAAAGAAGAGTACGTTCTTCTGCATTGAGTTTGACGGCAAGGCCGAGGCTCTCACGTTTGACAAGAAGCTCTACGCTACTGCTACTGACCTTGCTCTCGTTAAGGTTGACGCTGGAGTAGCCCCTGGCAAGAACGATCCATCAAAGTGGCAGTTGATTAGCCTAGCTCCTACTGCTGGAGCCAAGGCAAACATCACACCCGATGAAAAAGCCTAAAGCAAAGGCAAGGGGGGCGAAAGCCCCCCATATTGCCACTAAATATGAACGCTTCCTTGCAGTATCCTGTAGTCATGGCAAATACGCTGATCCTACTGCAATATCTGCCGTTCTCAAAATGCGAGATAAGTGGAAGCCAGAAATCTGTGTTCATTTGGGCGATTGGTGCGATACCACAGCCTTTAGGTCAGGTGCGGCTGGAAGTTCAGACGAATCAGAACCAGTTGCCCCAGACATTGATGGAGGCATTGCTTTCCTGCGAGAGCTACGACCAACTCACGTTCTTGATGGAAACCATGAGGATCGAATCCCTAGATTACTCAATTCAAATAACGCCCTCGTCGCATATGCCGCCCAGCAAGCAACAAACTTTATTGATGAGTCTTTTATCAAAATGGGTTGCCGCCGCATCCCGTATAACGGAGTGTTTCAGCAACTTGTTTTCGGTGATGTTACCTTCACGCACGGGACTATCTATAACGAAAATAGCGCAAGAGATATGGCAGAGATGTATGGAGGCAAGGTCATCTTTGGACACACTCATAGAGCGCAGATCGGAGAGGGTCGAACGCTCAAGGAAAGCACAGGCTATTGCGTGGGGACGCTTACGCGCCGAGGTGAGATGGATTATGCAAAAGCAAGGCGAGCAACCTTTGGCTGGAGACAAGGACTTGTCTTCGGAGAGATCGGGCCTAAAGACTCCGCAGTCTGGCTTATAACCCGTGCAGAGTTCCAGAATGAATGGAGGTTGCCAATATGAGCGCGAACCAATGGGCTTCTGTTATCGCCAAAAGCATCAAGATGCGGGAGGATGTAATTCCAAAGGGATTCTATTCTCGCAAGCAACTACAGAAAATATGGAAGGTGAGCAAGGGGGAGGCAAACGCAAGATTGCGTGATCTCATCAATCAAAACATTGTTGAAAAGAAAACCTTTAAAATCCAAGACTCTAGGGGCGTTTGCCCCGTATTACACTACAAAATCAAATGCACAAACTAGCCAACGAATATACCATTGAACCTGACTTCAGCATCCTTGCTGGCCCTTATTCTTCCATCATCCATCAAGAGATGAAGTGGATGGAGAATGTGATTACCGACATGAAGGCTGGAAATATCGAATATCGTGTTACTGCTAACGGCGCAGATCTCTACGTCGAACGCAAGGGCATGATTGTAACCAAGCGTAAATGATCAACTCATTCACCATCTTTATCTTTGCTGTGGTGGCCCTCTGGATCATCACGGAAATGTTTAGACCACGATGAAATTCAAATTACTTGGACGAGTCGAGATCAATGGGCAAAAATGGCAAGTAGGCTATGGACACCCAGGATTCACCGATGGACAAATGGACGATGGAGTCTGCGACTACAGCAAGCGCAGGATCACCATCAATCGTGGATGCTCTCGCAGTCTCTTGTCTGTGCTGGCGCATGAAGCAATCCATGCTCGCCTACCTGACCTATCAGAAGAATCTGTTAATGAAACAGGAGAACTTATTAGTAAAATATATGATCTCTTTTCCGAGCAATCTACCTGACAATGAAGACGATGACATCCCTTGGCACGACGAAAGCCCCGAAGAATATGATTAACTCCGCAGACTTTTTTAACGAGTGGTGGGATACCTATGGCATCCGAACCTTCAGCAAGAATCATGGAACAGCAGATGGGCATAGGGAATACATGAGCATGGCATTCCAAGCTGGATACCATGCCTGTCTTGCCAATGATCGCGGCTACCAAGAACTCAAGGAGCAGAACCAACGGCTCAAGGATGAGCTTAACTGCCGACTCACATGAGCGCAGGAAAAGGAGATGCGCCTCGCCCTGTAAAGGGAGATGATTATCGCAAGAACTACGATTCCATATTTAATAAAAAGAAGAAATGAGTATCCTAAAGCTATCTAGGGAGGATCAAGTCCCTCCAGGCAATTACCGATTCACCGTCCCAGAGACAGGCTATCGCATTGCCGACATCCACACACTACAGGAGCTTTACGATAAGGTAGAGCAACACTACCAAGATAACAATATTCCCCTCCCTGACCAATGGAAAGAGTTGGTGGTAGATCAACTCTGCCGCCAACTCCCAGAGGGGTGGTGCTATTACTCTGATGGGAAGGAATATAAGGGCAACGCATCTCTGCTATCCTTTGACAATATCCTCAAGGGAATTACTAGCCTATCTGCACTAGCTACAGAGGCGGCATCTGGAGGTGATCCGTTTGTTGATCAGAATGAGGCAGAGGAGAGGGCTAAGATTTGTGCCAGATGTTATTACAATCAAAAGAGTAGCTTCTGTATGGGATGCGGAGGAGCTAGAGTGATATTAGATATGGTTGGTAAAGTGAAGGGACAGAGGAAAACCAATGTGGATTATATGCTCCAGAACTGCGGGATATGCGGTTGTCGTAATGATGCTATTGTTCATGTCAAGAAAAATATCTTGCTAAAAGGCGAGAAAGAAGAGACAACTAACAAGCGTCCAGATTGGTGTTGGCTTAAAGCCGATAACTTATCTGAAGCATCCTCTCAACTGCATCTATGACAAATAATACCAATCAGCCATACGGCCTCCTAGACCTCGACGAGAATGAAGTACCGAAAACGAGGGTGCAGGATGCTGGTTCTGCTAGGGCAATGCTCTATACGCTGATTGATGATGATCAACTCGCCTCTTATCGTAGGGCGCAGATCCAAGGTCAGATTGACGGCAACGCTCCCTTTAACGATACCCAACTTAAAGAGATGGGCCAGGGAGATCGGATCAATGTGAATTGGGGTCATGCTGAAGCCAAGGTTGAGGCGGCAGTCATCCCTTACTTCGACATCCTCACATCTGTTGGTAGCTATGCCACCGTCAAGACCAAGTATGGTAAGGACATGGGCAAGCGCGAGGAGTGGTCTCGTATCCTCACAGAAGAATTTCACAGGCTCTTAGATAAGACAAATCCTAACTTTATCTTACAACATCAGGTCGCCCACAAGCAGTTGGTCATTCATGGTCAGGCTTGTATGTTCTGGGGTGATGCTATGGACTTTAGGGCAAAGGCAGTTGAGCCTTGGCAGTTGATCGTCCCCAAGGGCAGTACGGTCGATTGGCAGAACTGGGAGTTCTGTTATGTGCTGGACGATATGTACACGGAGGAACTCTACCGATACATTGAGAACGAGGAAGCGGCTTCCCGTGGAGGATGGGATGTTGAGGAGTGCAAGGAAGCCATCATGCAAGCCAAGATTGACGAGCAGGATCAACGCCGTCCTTGGGAGTGGTATCAGAAGGAGTTCAAGAACAACGCCCTGTACTACTCATATGCCAAGAGCAAGATTATCAAAGCCGCCCATATGTATGTGCGTGAATATGATGGTCGCATTTCTCATTATGTCTTTGATCGTCTGAACTCCACAGAGTTCCTCTGCAAGCGCGAGTCCTGCTACAAAAACTTCAGCAATGCCTTCACGATCTTTCTGAATGGCGTGGGTAATGGATTCTATCATGGCGTGAGAGGGCTGGGTCAGAAAGTTTACAAGTACGCACAGGCTATGGATCGCATCAACAACGCTCTCCTTGAGGGAGTGATTGTGGATTCTGCTGTGATGATCCAGCCGCAGAGTGCCAAGGATGCCGAGTCGCTGAAGACCGTTCAGATTGGGCCTTATCGCATTCTCCCCCCTGGCATGAACTTCGTGCAGGTAGGAACCACCTCCAAGCTGGGTGGAGCCATGCAGGTCGCCCAGATGTTCCAAGGTCAGGAGAGCGATGACATTGGTAGCTTCATGCCTTCCGTTGCTGGAGGACGCAAGAAGAGCAATAAGGAAGTTGAGGCAGAGATTGGCGAGAAAAGCCGCCTCACCAACACCCGCGCTGAAATCTATCTCCAAGCCCTAGACACTCATTATCGTGAAGTCTATCGCCGCGCTTCTAATCCCAACATTGTTGAGGAAGATCATGGTGGCCCAGAGGCACTTGCCTTCCAAGAGGCTTGCATGAATCGCGGAGTTCCTGCCGCCGCTCTTCTGGATATTGATTCTGTCAAGGCTACCCGTAGCATTGGTCAGGGAAGCTCTGCCGCCCGTATGCAAGCGATGGAACTTATCGGTCAATATCTGCCCCAGCTTCCAGAGAGCAACCGCAAGCGGGTTATCAATGCCAACATTGCCGCTATCGCTGGTCAGACTGGTGTTGAGACGTTTGGTATCCCCGACGAGGACAAGCCAGAGGGTAGCGATCTTTCGATTGCCTCCCTTGAGAACAATGCGTTTGCGTCTGGTGGTCAGGTGCTTATTGATCCCGATCAGAATCACTTTGTTCATCTCACCGTTCACCTTCAGTATTGCGGTGGGATCGTTCAAGCAGTTCAGCAACAGCAGGAAGATCCTCGCAAGGCGGCAGTTACCATGCAAGCGGCTATCCCGCACATCCTCACCCACCTCAAGTATCTTGAGGAAGACCCGACCCGTAAGGAGCAGTTTGATAATCTCAATGAGCAGACCAGCGAGTTGATGAAGATTGCCGATCAGTTGAATAAGCTGGCAGAGCAGATGAATGAGCAGGAGCAAGCCCAACAAGGTCAGCAGGGAGCGCAAGATCCCAAGATGGCGGTGGCACAGAATAAGATCATGCTGGATCGCGCCAAGTTCCAGAATGACGCACAGATCAAGCAAGCCAAGGCTCAACATCAGATGATGCTCCAAGATCGGAAAACGGCCCAAAAATTGATGATTGACAAGGTTAAGACGGCAAGTAAGTATTCAAGCATCGCCCCCTAGCGTCCCCAAAAAACAAAACCAAAAATGAAAACCGAATGCGGGAGTAATGACCCCGCCACGATAGAACAGCTTCGCAATCGCGTAGCATCACTCACCGCTGTAATCTACAGCGCGATCAACGAGGATACATCATCTCTCGCATCTCGTTATATGCAGGAGAAGATGGAACGACTAAACGCACCTAACGTGGAGAAGATCGGAAGGCAGGAAATGCTGGAAGAAGTTATCTCACTCGTTTACGAGCGTTACTTTATGTACAACCGCACATTCCACGGAGCCGATTCAGAGCGCACAGCGCAGTTCAAGAATCTGATTCACGACCTTCGTGAGATGCAAGCACAGGAGATGAATGATGAGTAGGTGTTTGGTGATAGATCACGGTCTTTTTTCGGCATTCGCAGAGCGATTGGCAGAAGAGCATGAGGTGAGGTACTTCGTTCCTTTCAACGAGAAGTCATTCCCGATCCCTGGCCCTGCTTTTATTGGAGAGGGACTCAAGGGAGTGGAGCGAGTCAATAGCTGGGAGGAAAACCTAGATGTGGACTTCGTTGTGATTCCCGATGTGGGATTCATGTATTTGGCAGAGCATATCCGATCCCTTGGCATTCCCGTGTGGGCGGCTGGTCTTGGAGAGAAGCTGGAAGTGCAGAGGTGGAGGGCAAAGGAAACCATGAGGGAGCTTGGGCTTCCTGTGGGTAAATGCGCTCTCGTTACTGGCATGACTGCCCTGCGTGAGTACCTTGAGAACAATGATGAAGTGTATGTCAAAATAAGTGGCTTCCGAGGATTGGCTGAAACCTTCTATGCCCCTACATGGAAGCTGGCAGAGCCTCGCGTAAACGAGTTGTGGGACGCTCTAGGCGGTCTTTGCAACATCTTCCCGTTCATCATAGAGCATAAGGTGGAAAGCGTTGTAGAGGCTGGATATGACGGATTCTGCATTGACGGCAAATATCCCTCCACTTGCTTGACTGGCGTGGAAGTGAAGGACTGCGGCTATGTGGGATGCGTGAGGGACTACGCTGATCTTTCCGAGCCTGTTAAGATCGTCAACGAAAAGCTGGCTCCTTTTATGGAGGAGGCCAAGTATCGTCAATGGTTCAGCACCGAGATCAGAGTCACCGATGAGGGAACGCCTTATCTGATTGATCTTACTACCCGTTGCCCTGCACCTCCTTCTGCCCTTGTGTGGGAGATGGTAGATAACGTGGGAGAGATAGTGGAAGCTGGAGCTAACGGAATTTTGGTAGATCCAAAATGGAGAGCCAAGTATGGTGCGCTTGCTATCATCAAGTCCTCATTTGCAGAGGAGCGATCCCTGCCAGTAGCCGTTGATCCCAAGGTGGAGCGGTGGATCAAGTGGCGTAATGCTTGCCGCATTGAGGATACTACCTACATCATTCCTACGCTGGGTGTGAGGATGTGCGAGGTGGGAGACTGCATTGGCATTGGCGACACGATGGAAGAGGCTATCCAGAACTGCCAAGAACACGCTGAAGGAGTGAAGGGGTTTGATGTAAAGGTCAATACTGACGCTCTGCCAGCGGCATTAAAAGAGATTGAAAACGCAGAGGAGAATGACATCATCTTCACCGATGATAAGCTCCCTAAAATGAAAGACCTACTAGACTAATATGACACTAACTGATTGGAGATCCAATGTGGATCTGGCGATTGAGCTAAAGAAGCTCCTTGATAACCCTGTAATGAAACACGCTATAGCTGTCGTTGACGGCTTGAGCATGGCGAAAACTCTAGGCAATGGGGCTGGCCTTATCCAGCAAGCAAACAATGCTCACGTTCTCTTTGGCTATGATTCTGGAAGGGCATCAGCTATCAGCGATCTCTTCATCCTAGCCGAAGTACCAGAGGAGCAAGTCAACATTGAGCCTACCTACACCAGCGAATTTTAACATATGGACACACCAACCCCAACCACACCCGTAGCAACCATCCCCGCTGAACCGATCCCTGCGACTCCTATGGAGCGTCCTAGCGATCTGTCCCAGCTATCGCGTCAACTAAAGAACAAGCCCAATCTGCCAAAGGTAGATTACAAGAACCTCGCAGAGCTTCCTGACGTGGGAACGAAAGAGGTTGCTCCTACCCCTGCTGGCATTGACGTAGTTCCAGAGACATCTGTGCAGGATTTCCTCAAGAGCATTGAGGAGAAGAAGAATACTGGCCCTATTGAGGAAGCCCCCAAGGAGGAAGCCAAGGTTGAGGCTCCTGCTGATAGCCTGGATCTTTCTGATCTTGATCTTTCCAAGGAGCCAGAGGCAATCACCGAGGAGAAGCCTAAGAAGAAGAGCAAGGAGGATAACCTTGCAGAGCTTCGCAAGAAGGCAGAGGCCGCAGAGTTTGAGATCAAGAGCCGTGATGAGAAGCTGGCTGAATACCAGAAGAGGGCAGAGGAGCTAGAGGCAGAGCTTGAGAGGACTGCGTTTGAGCGTAGCCCCAAGTTCCGCGATAAGTTCCAAGCTCCCTATGAGTCGGCTATTGCCAAGGCTACCGAGTGGGCTAACGAGTATGCCGCTGACCCTGCTATTGCAGAGAAGGCTTTGTCGCTGAAGGGCAAGGAGCGTATTGAGTTTATCGACGAGAACTTCGGAGGAGGTGCGGCATCTGCCCAATTCCTATCCCTCATCAATGACGCTGACAGCAAGCGCGGTGCGCTTGAGGCGGCTATGGTGAATCATCGTGAGACTGCTTCCACTCTTGTGCAGGAGGAGGAGAAGACTCGCCAGCAGACTACCGAGAAGATCAACAAGAACTTTGAGCGAGTTGCCAATCACCTCGCCAGCAAGTCTGACTTCTTCCGCAAGGGAGATGATGAGGATCATAACAAGGTGGTGGATGAGCGTATCGCGGCGGCTAGGAACATCCTTATGGGGACTGCTTCCGAGAACGACATGATGGTCACTCCGTTCCTTGCGGTGATTGCCAAGGATGCGGTTGCCGAGAATGCCAAGCTCAAAGCAGAGCTTGCTAAATACAAGGCTCGCGTTGCTCAAGACACTGCGGTCAGCCCATCGCCAAGGCGCGGAACTAGCGAGATCAACGAGACTACCGGCAAGCCCAAGGGGGCAATGGATTCTATTCGATCCTACTTCCGATAAATGAAGCTCCAGACCTACGGGCTGGACTTGAGTGCATTTCCAAAGGCAACGCAACTAGAGGTTGAGTTGCTGATGGTGAAAGATCCCGATCCAAGTCGCTTCAGCGGCTTGAGTCGGGGTCAGCATATCAAGCACGTTATCCATATGCTATGGCCTTGGGTCATGGATGGATGGAATGACTGGTCAGAGCTTTGTCTCTGGGCTTGGACAAACTATAAGGAGATCGGGACTACTGGATGCGGAGCCGCTGGAAAGACATTCACATTCTCGTTAATTTCTACGATTGAGTATTTGGCTTGCCCTATGGCAACCCGTGTTGCGCTCACATCAACGACAGTTCCTAGCTTGAGAGGCCGTGTATGGAGTGAAGTGATGAACTTCATGCGCCCAGTTTATCCTTTGTTTGGGTTGAACATAGTTGATTCTCAAACCAAGATTCAATTTCAGAAAGGGGATGACCGACATTCAATTATCGGTCTAGCAGTTGATAGCGGGGCTGTAGAACAAGCGGTTGGTAAATTGCAGGGCTTCCACCCATCACGGACTATTATCTGCGTTGACGAAGCCCCGCAGAGTCCCCCTGCTGTTTTCGATGCAAGATTCAATCTTTCTATTGGTGCAGATTTCTATCGCTTTGTGGCAATCGGAAACGCCAGCAGTCAATATGATGCACATGGAAGGTTCTGTGAACCAAAGGGAGGATGGTCAACCATCACGGCAGACTATGAATCATGGGAAACTAAGACTGGTATTTGTATTCACTTTGATGGGCTAAAGTCCCCGAATGTCAAGCGCGGTAAAATCATCTTTCCAAAGTTATTCTCTCAAGATGACATAGATGCTTGCCGAGCCAACTATGGAGAGAACTCTCTTCAATGGTGGAGCTATGTGAGGGGGTTCTGGCCTCCTAGCGGCGTTAGAAACACAGTTGTTGATGCGGCTACCATCCAAGAAGGAAAGGCATCAGACAAGGCAATATGGGCGGGTGGAGGGCTAATGCAAGTAGCGGCTCTTGACCCTGCATTCACAACAGATGGCGATGATTGTGTTCTGCGATTTGGCATGATTGGAAAGACTGTTGATGGTGATACTGTTCTAATGATTACAGAGACTCACAAGATCATCATTGAAGAAAGGGTGGATTATCCTGCATTCTTTCAGATTGCGGATAGGGTGATTGAAAAACTCAATCAAAAGCGCATAGAGCCAGAATGTTTTGCTCTTGACTCTACTGGAGGAGGAGCAGGACTTGCGGACATCATAAGCCAGCGTTGGAAGAATGGATTCCATCGCGTGACCTTTGGAGGATACGCAACCGAAGACAAAGTGAGCGTAGAAGATGAGAAGACAGGCAAAGAGCTTTATTACAACAGGGTCACTCAACTTTGGTTCAATGTGCGCCAAATGATTGTTGGAAACAAACTTCGTGGACTAGACGAGGACACGGCGCGAGAGCTTTCTACTCGCCTATACTCGCTGAAGAAGGAAAAGATTTGCGTTGAGAGTAAGAAAGAAATGAAGGCAAGAACAAGCGGCAACAGTCCAGATAGAGCAGATGCCTTGGCTCTTCTTGTGGAGGTGTTTGTCAGGAACTACGGCATACAAGGGACTAGCGAAACAAATCAGCAAATGGAAGAAGATTGGGATAGCTTTGTTAGCCAAAATACGCTAGAGTCCTCATATGACTGACACAATTCACCGAGATAGAGAATCACTTGAAGGACACAGATTTGGACGCTTGCTTGTTTTGAAGCGCGGCAGGAAAGATCACAAAGGAAAATATTACTGGCTATGCCGATGTGATTGCGGAGTAGAAAAAGAAATCATGGGATACGCATTAAAGCGTGGACAAAAAAGTTGCAACTGCTTGTGGAAAGAAAACCGCTCTGGGAAAACGCATGGCATGAGCAAGAGCAGAGAATACATTCATTGGAGGGGGATGCTCAATCGTTGCTCACCAAATATAAAACATCCTTGCAAGAAAGACTACGCTGATCGCGGCATCAAGGTTTGCGAACGATGGAAAGGAAAAGATGGATTCTTGAATTTCCTTGCAGACGTTGGCCCAAAGCCAAGCCCCAATCATTCCATAGACCGCATAGATGTGAATGGAGATTACGAGCCGAGCAATGTCCGATGGGCTACACAACGAGATCAAGTGGCAAATCGGAGGAAGTATGTATCCATAGATCAATACAGCGAGGCAGAGCTTTTTGCAGAGGTCGCTAGAAGGGGCTTAAAAATTTCTTCAAAAAAAGATTGACCAGCTTTTTCATTCTGCTACGACTCGTAGCTGAACCAGAGGCAATGGCCTCGCAACCCACATAAAACAATGAGAAGACCCCGACCATTCGGACAAACGCATTCATGTGAATGCGGCAAGGACACGGAGATTGTAGTGTATCCCTACATCCCAGCGATCACCTCGCATCAATACGAGGACAACGAGGAAGCAGAAGGCGGCTACTGCGATCCAGAGGAATGCCCAGAGTGCGGATGCGGAATTGATTACGAGGACTACGCAGAATGAACCATGTGGATACTACCTCACCCATTACACACATCAGCCTTTGTGCAGGATACGGAGGCATTGATCTCGGACTTAAACGAGCAATCCCAAATCTGCGCACAATCGCTTTTAGTGAGATCGAAGCCTTCGCCGTTGCGAACTTGGTCAGCAAAATGGAAGCGGGACTCTTGGACTGCGCTCCTGTCTGGACGGATCTTAAAACCTTCCCTTGGGACGAGTTTCGTGGAAAGGTGGACATCCTTTCTGGAGGCTTCCCTTGCCAGCCATTCAGTTGTGCAGGAAAGCGAAATGGAGATGAAGATCCCCGCCACCTCTTCCCGTACATTCTGGACGGCATTGGAAGATGCAGACCTTCCATTGTTTTCCTTGAAAATGTTGAAGGAATCCTCTCCGCAAAACTCTCTGGAGACAACTGGAGAGATCCAGCGGGAACGCCAGTTTTGCTCCATGTCCTCCGGGAGTTGGAACGAGTGGGTTACAAAGCAACGGCAGGAGTATTCAGCGCGAGTGAAGTCGGTGCGCCTCACCAACGCAAACGAGTCTTCATCATGGCCCACAATACGAACAAGCGAATACAAGGATGTGGGGCCGGTGGGGTCAAAGAGTCACAATCATATGCTAGGGAAGCATTATCTTTGTGCAGTAGTAACGCAGGAGGCGACGAGATTAGCTTGGCCCACACCAGAAGCATTTGTGCAGAGAGGGCCAATCAAGACAGAGCTAACGCAAGCGGGGTTTGTGAGCTATCATGGAGATCAGAAATACGGAGCGAAGCTATCGGATGCAGTAACTTGTGGCCTAGCCGACCAGGGCAACCTCAATACAAGTGGGAGCCGCCAAGAGTCGTGGGCAACGCCTCGGACTCATCAAGGGGACAATCCATCAGAACATCAGAGAAGAAGTCCGAATATTGCAGTAATGGTGAAAACAGAAGACAACACAAATCAATCAGGCAAACTGAACCCTCGGTGGGTGGAAACCCTAATGGGACTTCCCGTGGGGTGGGTCATGCCGAGTTGTCAGAACCCGATCACCCCGCAGGGGGATGCAAGTCCGAGTCATGGGACGGAAAGTTGGGAAACCCCAATAGCTATGGACGGGAAAAGCTCCATAGCAAGTCGGGATGCCGCCATGAAGGAGAACGAGAGAACGGGGGGGAATGTTCGCTTGAGTGGGCAAGTTCTTATTCAGACCTCTACATCTCCTGTGACAATCGAACCGACGAACTCCGACTCCTCGGAAACGGAGTCGTCCCCGCCACAGCAGCACTCGCATTCAGAACTCTTCTAAAACAATTAACCAACACACAACAATGCAATCAGTAAAACTAGACCGACACAAAGAGCATCAGAAGTATTTCTTGTCTGATGGAACGCAAGTCCCTGGAGGATCTACGATCAGCAAGATCGGAGACGATGCAGGGGCACTTATCCATTGGGCTTGGAAACTAGGATGCGAGGGCAAGAACTACCGCGACGTATCAAAGGAGGCTTGCGACATTGGTACGCTGGCTCACTTCTACATCGAATGCTTCCTCAACAACCAAGTAGCCGATCTCTCCGACTACACGCAGGAGGAGCGGGATAAGGCTCTTGTGTGCTACCATAAGTTTCTTGAATGGTGGGAGACGCAAGACCTTCAGGTCGTAGCCACGGAGATCCAGCTAGTCAACGAGGCGTATCGCTACGGAGGAACGATTGATCTTATCGCAAGACGCAAATTGGGAAATGCTGTTCTGTTAGATTTCAAGACCAGCAAGAAGATCAGCGACTCATACTGGCGGCAAGCGGCAGGTTATGCGGCCTTGTGGGAGGCAAGTAACCCTAATGATAGAATTACTAATCACGCGATTGTCCGTATCGGCAAGGAGGATGAGAACGATTTCGAGATAGTCTGGAAGGATGATCTCTCAAAGGAATGGGTGGTATTCCAGAAGCAAGTTGATCTCTATTGGGCGATGAAGGCCGCAAAGCCAGAGCCGAAGCCCCGTGGGAGGAAGAAGAAGTGAGTCTTCCAGCCAACCTAGACGCAGAGAGGGCATTCCTTTCATCTGCCCTCCAGAATCCCTCCATCCTTGATATACACGCTGATCATCTAAAGCCCACTCTCTTCCATCATCCTGCTCATAAAAACCTCTTTAAGGGGCTTTTAAACCTCTGGAAAGAGGGCAAGAGCGTTGATCTGATTACCATCAGCGAGTGGCTAGAGGCGAACAATCTCATGCCAGATTGCGGTGGTGCATCCGAGGTGGCGGCGATATACTCCCATGTCCCGACATCCCATAACCATGAGGAGTATTTCAACATCATTCGTCACTATCACACGGCGCGTTTGGCTATTGCTGGAGCAGAGCGTATTATTGATTCAGCCCGTAATCCTGTAGTGAATGGGGAGCTATCCGAGACTGTGCAGAAAGCCCTAGTAGCGATTGCGTCAGAAGCGGAGTCAGGAACCAAGATTGAGTCTATTGGCGAGGCTACTACCCGCCGTCTCAACGAGTATGAGGAGATGGTGAAGAACAAGGGGAAGCTCATGGGACTCACCTATGGCTTCCCTGCGCTTGACGAACACACAGGAGGCATGAGGCCAGGGCAACTCATCGTCATTGGCGCACCGACCAAGGGCGGAAAGACCGCTCTCGCTCTCAATATAGCCCAGCGAACTGCCGATGCAGGGAATGCCGTGGGAGTATTCAGCTTGGAGATGAGTAGCGGAGAGATGGTAGATCGACTCGTTGCCTCGCTCACAGGCGTGGACATATCCGTGTTGTCCAAGAATCCTAGCAAGGAGGAGATGGGGAAGATTGCTTTCGGAGTGGGGCAGGTTGGGAAACTGCCCATCTGGATACGCGATGAGTCATCCATCAATCCGCTTCAAATCATGGCGGCGGCTCGACGCATGGTAGCCACTCATGGCGTGAAGGTCATCGTATTTGACTATATCCAGCTTGCCATGCCTACAAATGCCAAGGACTCCCGTGAGCGTCAGGTAGCAGAGGTAAGCCGATGTCTCAAGCTCGTAGCCAAGGAGCTAGGGATTACCATCCTCGCTCTCTGCCAGCTTAATCGCAACGGAACCGCCCGTGAATCTGATGCTATCCAGCACGACTGCGATATGTTTTTGGTCATCCGATACCAAGAGGCAGAGGAAGATCAAAAGAAAAAGCAAGACCCTGATGAGGTAGGATATTGGCTTGACATCCGACTCGCTAGGAATTGTAGTAGAACATCTTTCCCGCTAATCTTCCAGCCGCAATACCTGCGGTTTGAGGAGCGAGAAGTAACAACACACCAATGAGCAACTACGACAACACAAACAGCGGAGCCGCCTTTGAGCGCGACAACGCAAACCCGAAGGCTCCCAAGTGGAGCGGCCCTCTCGACGTAGAGGGTAAGCAGTACGAGATAAGCATCTGGGAGAAGACCAGCAAGGCAGGAAGCGCATTCTTGTCTATCAAGATCGGCCCTCCTCGTGAGAAGAAAGGCGGCAATAGCTTCAACGCCCACAACAAGGCGAAGGGCAATGGCTACCAGCCTCAGTCAGACGATTCGGATATTGACTTTTAGAAAATTTGCGGAATAGCAGTCGGAGGAGAACTCCGAAGCGGGTGCTTCATGTTGAGCTTCCCTTGTCGAACACCGCATCAATTTAAACGGAATCGTGTTGGGCGTGATGAAAATCACGGGATGGGGAAACATCCTCCAATATAGTTCCGTTTTTTTGTTGACACTCATCAAGAATCTGAAAGACTCGCCTCCAGAGCATACAACCATGCTCGTACAACAAAAATGAAAACAACACTCCGTCAAGCCGCCAGCCTCGTAGCGTCCTACGATGCTATGTTCAAATGCGCTATCAAACAGGCCGAGCATCATGGTCTCGCAGAGATCCGTATCAGCACCGCTCGTGCGCGATCCCTCTACAATGACCTTGTAATACTTGAGAAGGCATTATGCGAACCTCCTACGCCCCGCACATCCACGTTTGGATTCAATCGCCTTGACGCTATCTTCAGCGAACAGGATCGCGTGATGAACGAAGCCATGAGCAAGATGGGACTATGATCATCCTAGTCGCCGCATCTGCCATTGGAGCATTGATCTTGTCCTACGGACTAGGAGCCTATCTGGTTGCCGAGTATGTCAGGAAGAAGACCGAACGAAGCATTGCCGTGTTCTACCGCGATCAACCGCTGGAATGCACGATGATGCTAAACAAGATCTCCCTTGAGGAAACCAAGAAGGAAATCGCAAGACAAAAATTTCAAAATGGCAATTAACTACCTAAAGCTAGTAAAACCGATTTACCACACACCAATAGTATGTCAACGAAAGCAGACAATTCTCCAATGACAACGATCAATGACAACGAGGTTGCCACGCCATCAAATCTGCCAATGCTAACCTCACAATCCAATTCAGTAGAGCTTTACCATGCTCTGTGTGATGCAACTGTTAATTGTAGCAAGGCATTGGACGCTTGCAGAGATTACCGAAAAGAACTTGACGACAAGAACAACGAGGTCGCAAGGCTCCGTGAGATAAATCTTGGTATTGATCTCCGAAGAATCTTTGAAATTGCAGAGTGGCTTGCTAGCCGAGCGATAGTTCTGGAAAAAACCGACAAGGAAACGCTTCCAAAATTGAGGGCTGAACTTGCAGAACTGAAAGCCCGACTCGCCCCCGCGCCAGAGGAACCATGCCCTCACGCTCATATTATCGGATGGTGTCATCAATGCGGGAAAATGTCTGGAAGAAAGAAAGCCCCCGCTCCAGAGGAAACTCAAGACGGGGCAACGATGGACGAGTGGTATGGAGGCTTTTCAAAGATCGAAAGTACGGAACTAGACAACGATGTTGCAAAACTTAAAGAGATGGTCATGGATGCCGCAAAGCGTGGTCACGAGATGGCCTTTCATTGGAAAGAGCGAGCAGAGAAAGCCGAGGCGATCATCAAGCAACTTCACCATTTCGCAGGCATCATCGAAGGATTTCAAAACTCAACCAAATGAACACAACATTCAACACAACCAAGATCAGCACGATCATGGACGAAGAAGATACAATCAACGACCTCCGCGCTGAGTTTGACATGATGCTCCGCACCCTAGAGATCATCAAACACCTCAACAGCAGGGGCAAAACGCTCAAGATCGACGAAGAAATCACAGCAATCCTATCCCACTACAACCGATGAAAAAACTAATCGCATTGGCCCTAATTGCCAGCGCATCCGCTCAAGAGGCGGTTGTCTGGCCCTACACGCTCCCTGCAACAGGCAACAACGATGCCGCCGCGCAACTCGCCATTGCCCAGGAGCAGCTGGAAGTGCAGAGGCGCATGGAAAGAGAGCTTGAATATCAACGCTGGAAGGCTCACATGGAAGAGCTAACCCGTCCCGCAACCGATCACTACTTCACCACTCACCCCTAACCTAATGAAAACAAAACACACCAACCCAAGTCAGTCAGCCCGAATCTACAAGCATCTTGTCTCTGGCAAGAGCCTTACTGCTATCCAAGCCCTCGATAAGTTCGGGTGCTTCCGACTAGCCGCAAGGATCGCAGAACTCAAGCGCATGGGATTCCGTATCAAAACCACCACCAAAACCAACAAGCAGGGCAAACGCTTTGCCTCTTACTCAATCTAATATGATCATCAACGACAACCCCATAGAGTTTAAGTTCCCTATTAAAGCCGATGCCGACCGAATCGTGGATGCCGATGGGCTGGAAATTTGTTCCATCTCGCCTCTCTGCTCTCCCGAAGAAGCGATTCGCTGGGCAAAGTTCCTTGCTGGATCATTCCAAGCCTACGCATTCCTCGACGGGATCAAGCAAATCCTCGTTGCCGCAGGAGGGCATGACCAAGAGACGCACGAAAAAGGTGCGCCTTGCATGATCTGCGATATTGATGACTTCTTTGATGAGGTCATTAACGAGCCTAAAAAGCCCTCTAGCATCATCACAGATTGATCTGGAGCGATCCTAGACTGCTTAACTTCCTCCTGCTCTTCATCTACGCTTTAAACGCGATTAGATGGGGGGTGGCGAGGAGTTGGCAGGATAGCCTATATTGGGCATCTGCTTTTGCCCTGACCATCAGCATAACATTCCGCAAATGAGCGACAAAAGCGAACGAAGTCACCTATCTCCTCGCATGAAGGAGATGCAACGCCGCATTGATTCGGCCTCTCCTAACAGAACTGGAGCGGTCTCTAAATCTTATCAAGAAGGCTGGGACAGGATTTTCAAAAACAAAGTTAAATCTTCTAAAAAAGTGCTATAAAATGGCAAAGAATCGCAACTATATTCCCCACAACGAACATCGTCACGTTGAGACTCGGCGCACCGATGAGGACTGGGAAAATTACCTATGGAAGCTCTCTAAAACCGTCGGAGATGCTTGCGACCGCTTCTTCGTGTCGCGGGGGATGACTCCTGGCTCCGTAGAAGTGCGGACAGAAGCATGGAAAAGGAGGAACGAAGTAATTAGTGATGTTAGTGCCATGAAATCACCTATTAAAACGGACTCTAAACCTACGGAAAATGCGGCATGAAATTACCTATTAAAAAGACCTATTCGTGATGAGTAATTAGCTGGCGCATTAAATCGCCGCACGAAGTAAGGCGGGAGGGGAAGCGATCCTCTCCCGCCTTTTCCGTTTCTAGTATATGGGAAGCCTGATCGTTCGCGCCTTCATTAAATCAGGCTCCAAATCTTTCCAACTCATCCAACCTAACAAATACCCCGCAACCTTCCAACGAGTCACGGGTTCAAGATTGAATCGCCTGGCCTGTTCCGATAAATCAAAAATAGAGAAGTGCCTTGCGGCCTGTTTTGCGTCTCTCTTTCTGGCGTGAAGTAGGAGAAGATCCACGGGGGTCATGCGTCGGGATGGTTATCGTTAAAAGCCTTGCGTGCTAGTTCAATCAATACCTTCCCCTCTTCTTCTGTGAGTCCCCTATGCTCGGCAAATAAAGCCGGGGAAAGGTAGTTATTGCGCCAGTCAAGATATTCCTGCGCCAGTTTTTCTCTCGTGATCATCTTTCCCCCTTTCTGTGATCGCCTTGCAGGGCTTCATTCATTCGGAAATCTACTTCATTAAGTAACTCTTCCCATGCTACCCACTCCCGGTGGTCTGGGCTGTAACTTTCGATCTCTTGCGCGAATCGCTCACATAATTGAAAAGCGATCATCCTTGCTTTTTGCGCATATTCTCTTTCCCTGTACGGGTTCACGATTTCTCTTTCGGTGTTTGTCATTTCTTTTTATGTAGTGCCGAGAAATCCCCCGGCAGGATCAGGAGGTTTTCCCCTGACTTCTCCCCTCCCTTGCGGAAGGGGAGCTTGTCAAAGGATCACCAGGGCAAGCCAAAAGGCGGCAAGGATGAGGGAAAAGACAAGGAAATCGGATAGAATGGTTTTCATTTTATGATTCTCCTTTGCTTTTAGTAATCCTGAAGTGCCTCTTTGATTTCTTCCACGGCTTCACGAGAAAAGGTCTTTCTGATATTCTTACCATTCTCGCAGCATGCAAAATAAATCGCCTCCGCTTTGCGCGAGTCTTCATCATACCCGAAACAGGCGCACCAATCATAAAAAGACTGGTCTAATGCTTCCCCGTCCATGATGAGGGAATAAAGGACTCCTGCCGCCTTTGGGAAAACTGGCTTCATGTCGCCTTTCTTGTTCATTTTCCTGAGTCCCGTCCCTGTTTTGTAATCCGTGGAAAAGACATTACCCCATGACCCGAAGGAAACTCTCCATGCGTCATGTTTCCATTCTTTCTTTCCGTCTCTCTCTACCGCTTCCCCTGAATATGTCACTGCGTAACTGATGCCATGCTTTTCTAGGATTGCATCAACGGCTTTTTCCTGCGTGTTTTCTGTTTCTGTTGTCATGTTGTTTTGTTTTTTGTAGTGCGCTAGGTTCCCCCTAGCTGGGCCTGATCTTGTGAGCAGATTGCTTCCCCCCCGAGAGGGGGAAGGGTATCTAATCACCAGTTTCCTGTTATTCTTTTGATGATATCAACGGCCTCTTGTTCGCTCGTGCAATCATCAGCTTCTACCCTTCCCGCTTGCCATGCTTTCCCGGTTTTTTTGTTCACAGGATAGCTAACCACATAAAACCCGCCTCTCTGTTGATGCTTTGCGGCGAAATAAGCGCGATCCTCTACGGGGTCAATCTCCCCGTGAAAGTAAAACTGAGCAACCCACTTGTTTTTTGGTAGTATGTTTTCCACTTTGTTTTTTGTATCAGCTCGGCGGTATTGCCTCACCTGCAAATCACACTAGCCAAATCACTTTTCCGATCAATCACCAATTTTCACCCCACCCCATTTCCAACCCTTCCAACTATCGTGTCACCCATTGTCTGACACGCTCCAAGCCTGATAAAATCAAGGCGCGCAAACCCTCGCCAATTTATCAACAACAAATCAAAAAAAGTTTCAGCATGGCAAAATATCCCTGCTTTCTATCACTTGCATCGCCTTGTAAGACACGCCAGAAATCACCCTATGTCACCATACCAGCGACCCAATAAAAACCCGCTGGCGGGGCGTATAGACCCCCTCTTTTTGTTCATTTTTGAATGAACTAGCTTGTCACCGTTGTTTCCATCATGTAAAAGAGAAAACCATGCCAGCGACAAAATATGATTGGGAAGCCATCGAGCTTCATTACAACACAACAGGAAGAGACTTTGCAACAACAGCCAAGGCAATGGGGATTCCGAAAAATACTCTGATCGTCCGTGCTACTCGCAAAGGATGGAAGACACCAGGCAATGCTGTCAGGAAGATTGAGGAGGGGAGAGAAGAACTAAAGGAGATGACACCTCACCTTGTCACCATGAATCCCGTGGAAGCTGTGAAGGCTACGATTGAGGAACAACGCGACAAGTTCATCGGGGGAATCTCCTCCGGCCTATCTCGCGCCGCCGAAGAGATCGGGAGGATGGACGCTGGTGCAATCATCGCAGGCTCCAGGGAGATCAAGTCACTCACCGACTCAGCTCGTGTAATATATAACTTAGGAGGCGAAACTTCATCAGCATCCGTATCAATTAACCTTCTAAACATGGACGCTTCTTCCCTGCTTTCTGTAAGTCGTTGATAATCAACGAGCATCACTATTCATTATTAACAATTATCTGAAGTTATAGAGATTCCGTCTCTATTGGCCCAGAAATGAAAAAGAATGCTTTAATTTTCCAGGGTAGCTTGACGTGCACCCCCCTCGACGCGAGAAGTTTCGCCGTCGTGTTCGCGAGAAAACCTCTATACAAATTTTCCTAAAAATCCCCAAGTGACAGAACATAGTTCTGACAAATATCTGTATAAACGTAAAACCTACTTGCGTTTTTTCTGATATGCAGGAGGATGCGCTCTCCCGTACAGCGATTGGCATCGCTTTTCATCTGGAAGCATCTGCGTATGAATACGGAGACGCATAGCGTATTCTGGGTCTAGTTGACCTGCTATGGTTCCGCAATCTTGACCTTGTTCTATGAGGTAGATTGCTTGAGATAGGAGGGATGATTGATTTCCGTGGTAGTTGGTTTTCATTATTGTTTTTATCAATTGCGCTCGGCTGGCTTGGGGCCGCCGCGCTTGATTATATTAAAGCATCTCTGGCATAAAAAAGAAAAGAAGAATTAGAAAGAAACAACCCCCCTAGTCCCCCCATGCTTGGAGGAAAGAAAGGTCAAGAAGAAAAGGGAATCCCTTGATCCAGAAGGGGAGGCCGTTTTGTCTGCGGCATCGCCTACTTTATAGGGTCATGTGGTACGCATTCACACCCACCCATCAGTTCTTTGGGAGAACGAGAAGATATTGCCATATGGGATGATGTGTGTCAAGATCCCTGCCGTGAAAATTCTTGATAATGGAATAGCTGTGATTGAAGGGGATACGCATATCTCTAGGTGGGTGGAGATGGAGGGGAGACTTGACCACGACCAGAACTCATTGCCAATCATCCTTGAGCATATCAAGGAAGGGGATTGGGTGGTGGATGCTGGGGCTTTTATCGGGGATCATACAAGAGCTTATCTGGATAGGGTGAAAGACTCTGGTCGAGTCTTTGCCTTTGAGCCAAACCCAGAGGCATTTAAGTGCTTGGTGCATAACTGCCCAGAAGCTCGCTGTGAGCCTTTTGGGTTGTCTGACCTTGATGGTAGTGCTGGATTGCTTGTTAACCCCAATAGCGGGGCTTCTAGGCTCTACGATGGGGATTCTATTGTGGTTGTGAAGCTGGATGATTACGAGTTGCCGCAGTTGAATTTCTTGAAACTAGATGTGGAAGGGTGGGAGCTAAAGGCTTTGAGGGGAGCGGAATCCATTATTGAAAAGCATCGACCTGTCATGTGGATAGAGATAAACAAGGGAGCCTTGGCTGAACAAGGAGCTGAGCCAAAAGATGTGATGAGATTTCTTTTTGATTACGATTATGACTTTAGCCCCTACCCAGAAGAGGGTGGGCCTCAATACGATCTTCTCTGTATACCATGCAAGTAGACATCTTTATCCGTAGCTGGCATGGCGACTTTAATTGGCTTGAGTATTGCTTGAGATCAATCAAGAAGTATGCGAAAGGCTTTCACAAGATTCATGTCTGCATCCCGATTCAAGACTATCCATTATTGCCTGATGTGGGTGGGGTGGAAGTGCATCTGGTTGAGCGTTGGGATGACGATTATATTGGGCAACAGAATGACAAGCTCCATGCCGATTGGTATTGCAGGAGTCCTTATATCTTGGTGATGGATAGTGATTGCGTGTTCACTCAAGAAGTCAGCCCTGCCGACTTCTTTCGTGAGGGGAATCCTGTTTGGTTGTATGAATCAGTTCCTCACGACCAGTCTCCTTGGTATCCGATCACGCAAGAGGCTATCAAGTCCATGCCAGAGTTTGAGTTTATGAGGCGGCATCCTTTTGTGTTTACGAGGCAGTCGCTTCGAGACTTTAGAGACTTCATGTTCAACTGCCATCAAGAAGACATCTCACAATGGCTCAAGAAGCGTCCTAAAGGCCGTTTTAGCGAGTTTAATGCGTTTGGGGCATGGGCGTATCGGAATTACTACAAACACTTCGCTTGGCTCCATCCTAGCGAGATGGAGACGTATGTGATGCAGAAGTGGTCATGGGGCGGGTTGTCTGGCGAGATAAAAGAGGAATTGGAAAAGATCCTAGCCTAGTTCCTTGGCATGGGGTAGAAGGGGGAAGCATGGCAAAGAAGCGCACAACCAAGCCGGTAAAGGCAATCCCCGTTAAGGAGGAAACTCGTGTTATTGATGCTGTGCAACAACTTCGTAATATGGGGGCAGAACATTTTGATGTGGGTGTGATTCTTTTATCCACAGAGGTAGAGGGCAAAACTACTTTTCATTCTGTTCATTGGGGAAATGAATTTGCCGCAAAAGCAATAGTGAACAACTATGTTGAAAATATTATGGAAGATTGCAATGAGGACTGGGAGGGAGAATGGGGAGATGATTGCGAGGAAGAAGATTAAATCAGTTGACTTCTTTTGAGATAGTAGGGTAATTATTAGCCGATCATGGCTTCCCTCACGTTCGCACAGGCTAAAACTCTTTTAGCTCCCTATATCTCTTCTGTAGGGCCGACTGATCCTGTAGTTGCGGCGGCAATCAATTTTGTCAATGAGAGGTTTATTTCCTCTGGGCAGTTTAGGGGGAATAGGTTTATTCATTCCTTTACCGTCAGCACAGATTCAGAGGGCAACAATTACTTTGATACCGTCACGGGAATTGAAGCCGTATTGAAGGTGCTGGCAGTTGATCCTGACTACATGACTGGAGAGTTGGGCGATGTGATGCC
>Ga0208870_1000013_pt1 | contig 44477 bp, 67 predicted proteins | sample CryBogCBE27Aug07_FD_184590 | JGI IMG/M metagenome (GOLD analysis project Ga0208870, IMG submission 184590) | Freshwater microbial communities from Crystal Bog, Wisconsin, USA - CBE27Aug07 (SPAdes) | ecosystem: Environmental > Aquatic > Freshwater > Lake | place: Crystal Bog, Wisconsin, USA...
CGCCAAGCCAAAATTCGCCGCCAGCGTCGAGAAAGAATTCACGCGCCGCAAATCACTCAAGGCGCTCGATCTCGACGATCTTATCGACTGACAACAAAAGGCCGGACGTAAAAAATCCGGCCTTTTCTTTCCCCACAAATGGAGTCATCAAATGAATAATTCACAAAAACTGCAAGCCTTCATCCTGCATTCTCCATCCAAACCAGTTCAATTTTGGGAGGTAGTAAGGCTGGCGCAAGAACTCGACAAAGAGGTTGTGATTATAGAAGATTTTTGCCCAGACATGCTGGAGTTCAATTTTACTGATCTTTCCACCACAAGCGTAAAATATCGCGAGCTACCCTGACAATTCAACGCCCCGGCCAACTCGCTGGGGCGTTTTCTACTGGCGGCGGCAAGCCCCTCAACCTCAACAGGAGATCCCAAATGGCAATAACTCAAGATCGCATGATCGCACTCATAACGGCAGCAAGGCAATGCAAAGACTGCGCCTTAACCTACCAGCGCTTCATTTCAACCGAAATCAAAAATCTCCCCGCAAACCCAGAACTCGCTGACGTAATGGTGACGCTCCGCGCAATCCAGACGCTCGCCCTCACAAACTCTATCCCGATGGAGGCTGCGGAAATCCTTGCGAGAGAGGAGGAGCATTTCAGGCTCATGGCGACAAAAAACAAACGCTCCGCTGAATACGCAAGGCGCAAGCGCGGCAGCAGCACCTCAGACGTTCCCGAACTATCTGGCCTCAAATCACCCACAGCACCCAAAACACTCGACAGGTTCAAATACGCCTCCTTACAGGAGATCGTTCGCCCCCATCCAGCCCATCCAAACCAAACCCCTGCCACCAACTGGAGTCCAGACGACGATCTCATCCAGCACAAAATCAAAATCAACGAGGCCCATCAAAAGGCCAACATGCCGGAGCCATACCCAGACGTCTACGACTCCAGCATCCCCCTCCGCGACGACGACTGCCGCGCTCTCGGCATACCAGTTCTATCTGACGACGAACTATTCTAGCGTGTGATTTAATGGGCCCAGCGTAAGGTTAAGCCCCTTGACGTTAGGCCCATTATATGCCATAAAAATATAGGCACAAAATTGTGCCCAGCGACCCTACAACTGGACTATCGCAGATGGCAACAAACAACTCCTACAACAAACACTTCAGCAGAATGCGTAAAGGCAAGCAGGAAATCTTCGCCTATTACGAGGCTCAACCTGCGCACGTTCGCGCATGGTTTCAGCAATTCCCCGCCAACGTCTGGCCCGACGGCTTTTCCAGCGTCGAGCGCCTTATCCCCGACAGCGAGGCCCGTCACCTTGCGGGCCTCGAAGCAGTCTGGGGCCCTGACCATCCAGCAGTTCAAGACGCTCGCCACAAAATCCATGTCAAGCGCGGCAAAGTTCAGCGCGTGGCAGACCTCAACGACCTCGACGATTTCGATTTTTAACCCCAAAAGGAGCCCAACATGTCACGACCAATCCACGAAATCGCTCGCGAGATCCGCGCCGACTGGCTCAAGCCATACTTCGGTGCAGTTCCCTACCTAATCGCCATGGACTCTCTAACCTCTCCCTCCGACAACTACGGCTGCGACTCTGCTCGCAGCATCCTCGCCTACTTCCTCTCCAACGCCACCACATGGCGGGGCGAGACTGCGCGCAAAATCAAACTCGAACTCAAAACCATGCTGAAAGGAAACTAAAATGTTCTGGTTCAAACACAAATCTCAAATCGCAGCCCTTCAAGCGCGCATCGAAAATCTGCAGTTCCAACTCGACGCGCTCGAGAGCTTTGTTCACTCCGACACATTCCACGAAATCGTGGAGTCAAAATTCGACGAGTCCAAGTTCGAGGATCTCGCGCAAGAGGCAGTCGAGCGCGCCGTTGAAAACGCAGATCTCCACATCTCAGTGAGGTTCTAAAATGGACTCCTTCATCTCCCACTCGCCAAGCGGCACTCTGTTCTCCGGCCCCGACGCCATACGCCTTCAGCAAGCCATCACCCTCCGCTCTGCCATCAAAATGTATGTGCGGAGCGGCGGGCAGATCATTCCAACTCGCGGGATGGGCATCACCAAAATGCTCGCCCTGACCACCAACATCACTGGCAAAAAATACAAACGCACCCAGACCGAGGACGCCATGCGCGACCTCCACATCTGGATTGAAACCATGAAATCAGCCCTGCCAATCTTCGAGGAGCATCTACAATGAGCAAATACAACGGCTGGACAAACTACGCCACATGGCGGCTCAAGCTCGAAATGTTCGACGGCTATGACCCCTACACTGACGCGGGCTTTGACTCCGATGTCACAGCCTACGACCTCGGCCTGTATCTCAAAGAGTATGCAGAAGGAGTTTTGGAGGGCGATGCCCCTGCAGATACCCTCACATTCTCATACGCAATGGCCTTTTTATCTGACGTAAACTGGATTGAAATCGCCCAGCACCTAATCGACGATTACAAAGAGGAGTCAGAGGCATGATCGAGATCGAGATCGACCCCCACGCTTTACAGGAGGTCTGCAGACTCATGGGCTTCTACATGGAAGACTGTCACCAACTCGACGCAGCCCTTCTCAAAGAAGCTCTGTCAGAATTCCAATCTGCGCTCGACGATTATGCCGAGCGCCAATACATCCTGCGAACAACATACTAGGAGCCCCAATGCAAACCTTCTTACCCTACCCAGACTTCGCCGCATCCGCCAAATGCCTCGACCGCCAGAGGCTCGGCAAGCAGCGCGTGGAGACTCTCCAAATACTTAATGCCCTGACAAACCCCCGCTACGGCTGGCAGTCACACCCCGCCGTCAACATGTGGCGCGGGCACACACAGCTCCTCGCAGTCTACGGCATCGAAATGTGCCGTGAATGGCTCCGTCGTGGCTACGACGATAACACCGGCCCCAAAATCGCAGCCTTCTTTGACTCCTCCGACTCAAACCCAACCAAACCCTATTGGCTCGGCCTTGACGCAGTCCACGCTTCACACAGAAGCAATTTGTTGCGGAAAGATCGAGGCCACTACGCCCAGTTCAATTGGACAGAGCGTGATGACCTTCCCTACTTCTGGCCTGTCCCACAAGGCAATGCCTAACCCTTGCACCTCTGCAACTGTCACCTTCACACTACATAGGAGCCAAATATGTCTACTACACACGCCAATATCTCCCTCATGGGCTTTGACTTCGAACTCGAAATTGAAATCCAAGTTCGCTCTTTCGGCACCGCCCCGTCCGGCCAGTTCAACGGGCCCCCTGAGAACTACGACCCAGGCTCCGAGCCTGACTTCGACATTGTAACTCTTGTCCTGCGACTCGACGGCCTCGGCCCAGCCTTCGATGCAACCGGCGAACTCTTCGACACCCTCTCATCTCTCCGCTCCGTAGACGACGCTATCCTCGACCACATCGTTGAACTCGAAGAGAACTACTCAGACGAGTGGGATGACATCGCCTACTCCCGCGAGGATTACCGTGAACGCGACGATATGCGCCAGCGCGCACATGACGCCTGCTGGGAGGACTAATCAATGCTCATCTTCGCATTCGCAGCACTTTTCACCTTCGTGCTTTTATGGAGCGCATTTTACCTAATCTTCTACACTGCGCTCTATGGATCTCTAATCATCGCTTACATCTGCATCTGGGATAACGAAAGACGAAAGGAAATGTGCCCTCATGGATTACTTTCAGCGATCCTACTCAACAAGTGACCTATTCCAGCGCACAACTTTGTGATTGACTTAGACCCATCTATATGCTATTATACTATATAAATCAGGAGCTTACCCAATGCCACGTATTCCAGCACATTCCGCCACAGTCTACACCTCCGGCGACAAAATCCATCTCCACCTTCCAGCACCAAAAGGCTACACCTCCGAGCTAACCTTCCCCGCTAACACCGAAGGCGCTGAGTCCCTCTTGCGCCTTTTACGTCAGCGCGAGGTCTACTCTTACACCCATCCAGTCGCCATCGCGCAGCCGTCTATGCCAATCCAATATGTCGTAGACGCTTGGCAGCGCTCCACCCCTGACGCCGCCACCAAACTCCAACGCGCAAAGCAACGCGCCGATGCCGAGCGATTCAAGCACAAAAGCAAGGAGGATCAGTTAGCCGAACTCGACGCACTCTTAGACCTCACCTTTTAGTCCCACCTTCTACTCAGTATCTAATGGGCCTAACGTGCCCTAACCTAACGGAGCCTATCATGTCATTTGCCCAGATCATCGCACGTCTTGAGTCCATGAACGCAGAGATCTCTCTGTTCCGCACGAACTACCAATACGCTGATGACGACCGATGGACAGCCTCCATCGAGATCAAACACGAAGCCAAAGACCTGCAGCTTAAAGCCCGTGGCAAAGGTGGAGATGTCGAGGATGCCTTACAGGCCGCTTGGGGCAAGGTCGAGGCCATCGTCAACACCCTCACCTTCTCCAAAGGCTTCGAGATCCCTCTCCTGTCAATCGACGCCACCCCAGAACGCGAGATCAACTTCTAAGGGCCCGTCATGTCCATGTCCCCCATCGTCTCCCAATACCTTGCAGCTGTGGACGCTCTATGCGTCCACCCCACCAACTCCAGCCCTGACGCAAAGCTCGCACTCTACCGCCGCCTCATCGCCCAATGGACTCGCTCTCTCAACGACGTTGAAAAACGTGGGAAAGCTGGGCGCTTTTCTAAACTCGAAATCGCCGAAATCATTGACGAAATGATGGAGCGTATCCGTGAACTTAAAGGTTACAACCATGTCAACTCCTGACCACATCCTTAAAGATGCTGGGCTTTTCGCATACCAGAAAACCCACGACTTTCTCAAAGATCAGTTTGATCTTCACGAGTCCAATCCTGACGTTCTCGCGGTCGCGTCCATCAACGCTATTCAAGCTGGCTTTCTGATGCTTTGCATCGCGTCTTATGCCGCCACAAAGCACAAGCACCCCGTCGCTATCACGCTCGCCATGATTACCGATGTTCTAAAGAAAAGCGGCCCCAACATCGAAAAGGCCCTTGAAGCCGCCGAGATCTTCCTCGACACCTACCCAACCCCCCAATAGGCACAACACGCCCACAACCTCACAGGAGCCACTACCATGCCATTACACCACGCCCCCCTTGTAGGCGCACACTTCCGCCCGCCTGCAAAAGCACTCCTTGCATCCCTTCCCGCCGGACATCCTCTCGAGCTTCGTCCCGAACCCGAGAACCCATATGACCCCAACGCCGTAGCAGTCTGGCTCGACACCAAGACCTTACCCCCAGAAGCCCGCGAGGAACTGGCCGAAACCCTCGAAGGCACCGGCTTTGACCTCGAGTCCATCGACGAGCAGAGAGACTTCCACGTTGGCTACATGGCAAAGGAACAAGCGGCCCTACATATCGAGGCCCTTGGCCTTCTGCTCGAGTCCCTTAAAGTTGACTCCATGATCTCCGGCAACGGGCCTTTCGTGGACGGCCTCGAGGCAAAACTATCCTTCACCCCCTCCGGCTCATACCAGATCACCTTCTTCCTGTAACCAGCTATGTATTCGAAAGGTATTCACATGTTATCTCCAACCCCAGAACAGCAATACATCATCGCAGCGGCCAAAAGCCCTTCGTCCATTATGATTAATGCCCTCGCTGGCACCGGCAAGACCACGACCCTGCAGATGCTCGCATCCGTTCTCCCCAAAGAACCTATCCTCGCGCTCGCATTCAACAAGAAGATCAAAGAGGAACTCGAAAAGCGGTTCCCTTCCAACTTCACAGTTATGACCATGAACGGGCTGGGCCATCGCGCTTGGGGCAAGACCATCAACAAGCCCAAGATGCTCATCGACGACAAGAAACTCGGAAGGCTCACCACAGAGGCACTCAAGGCCTTCCCTTCCAGCAAGGGCTCATGGAACGAGATCAGACAACTCGTCATCTACGCCATGCAACGCGGAGTCGTGCCTACCCAATTCCAAAACGCAAAAGGGCTCTTGCCGGATACGCCGGATACATGGCAGGAGATTGCATCTGACTACGATCTGCTTCTCACCCCAGACGAGTGCAAATTGTCCCGTCGCATTTTGTGCGAAAGCATCGAAGAAGGCCTAAAAGGAGTCATAACCTATGATGACCAGATCTACCTCCCCGTGGTTTTCACAGGCGACTTTCCTCGCTTCAACACAGTCCTTGTGGACGAGGCCCAAGACCTTTCCCCACTCAACCACCAGATGCTTCGTAAATGCTCCTCTGGTCGCCTCATCGTCGTTGGCGATCCGCGACAAGCAATCTATGCCTTTAGGGGAGCGGATAGCTCAAGCATGGACACCATCAAAGCTCTACGTTCCGAATGGATCGAACTTCCCCTCAACACCACATTCAGATGTCCGTTAAGCGTCGTCGAACGCCAGCAAAACCACGCCCCGCAATACCGCGCCGCAGAAAGCAATCCGAAAGGCGAGATCCACGATCTGACCAATGACAAATGGACATGGGGCGCAATCCCGTCCGGCGACACCGCAGTGCTATGCCGCAACAACGCGCCCCTCATTTCTATGGCCTTCAAGCTCATCCGTCAGGGTATTGGCGTGAACATGTTAGGACGCGAGATCGGACGTGGCCTTTCAACAATCGTCAAAAAGCTCTGCCCTGACTTAACAACCAAGGTCGATCAGTTCTTGCCGCTTCTCACAAACTGGCATGAAACAGAAAAGTCCAAGGCTGAAGCAAATGGCGATAGCACCAAAGCTGCCAACACGACTGACAAATATGAAAGCATCATCGCAGTCATCTCCGCGAAAAAGCCCCGCACTGTTGCAGAGCTTATTGAGGAGCTTAACTCGTTATTTGCGAAAAACAATGGGCAGGTCATTTTGGCAACTGGGCACAAAGCGAAGGGGCTCGAATGGGGCAACGTCGTTCACCTCGATCCTTGGCGCATACCGTCCAAATATGCAAAGACCGAAAGTGAGCAGAGACAGGAGGCGAACTTACGTTACGTCCTTGAGACTCGCACAAAACACACCCTCATCCTCGCAAACCTTTCAGACTTTGAACAATAAGGAGCCTTGCGTCATGGACTTCTTCGACCCAGATCGCCCGCGCATATCGGGCCTACCAGCATTCGCACCGGGACAGGGTGTAGGGATCTCAGTGATCCCCGCGCTCTACTTCGCCCCGCGTTCCGGCGGCGACACCATCGAGATCTCAGGTTTCTTTTCGGTCGGCGCAAATCGTTCGTCGCGTTTTGTGACCGAGATCCCTGTAGGTGACTTTCCAGAATTCTGGCAACATTGGCTGTCAGATCCAGAGGATTGCGCTCGCAAAGCATTCCAATGGAAACCCGCAGACGCCGCGCAACCAAGCGCCCCTGTGCGCACCTCTGCACCACCACCTACACCGCTCAGCCCGTTAGACTTCGACGATTTACTGGAGGGATTAGAATGAAAACGCTTTACACCATTGCAGCACTCTTGCTATCCAGTTCCGCATTCGCGCAAAGCACTTCCTTTTACGGTCCTTCTGGCGCTTACGAAGGCAGTGCTTACAGCAACAGCGGATCGACAAGTTACTACGGCCCAAGTGGTGGGTATTTGGGAAGCTCTTATTCAAATTCTGGTGCGACATCTTATTACGGCTCGAGCGGATCTTATGAGGGCTCATCTTACGGCCCTGCAGTTGGAGGTTATTACTATGGCGAATAGTCCACTTCTAGTCCCCGCTTACTGGCCGCTTTTCAAAACGCATGAACTCAGACGTTTTGATTATTCGGCCCCGAACGCACCATCCTTTACAAGCGTCTTTTCCTACGACGTTGGCTCGGACTCCATGCTCTACAACAACTATGACGCTGCTGGAACATGGTTGAACCGCTGGTATTACCGTTACAACCCAGGCTTCGGGATCGCGGAGTGGCGCGACGATTACCCGAACAATAAAAAGGTTGTGCTAAAACCAGCAATCGGATGGGGCGAATTCCAGACGGTCCCCTCTACATACGAGAACAAACCACAATTTGACTTTCTTAAATGCTCTCCCATGGCCTTCTGTTCCGGCGAACAAATCGTGAGCTTTGAGCAACACCTTCAAACCTACATCGCAACATCACAATCATATTCAGACGTTCTTGTGTTCTCCTATCTCCAATCGTGGAACGGAAAGCCCGCGACAGGAGCCCGTTACTGGATGGCGCTTGGTGTCGGCCCGGTCGCTACGCAGTTCATCACCCAAGACGCGAAAGATCCGACAAAGCTCGACCTTTCCCCAATCTGGAATGCAACAGTCACACGGGTGAACGCATGATCGACGACATCATTCTAAACGAAATCGCCATTTACGCTGCGATCCTTTTCTTTGCTGGAGGCGTGGCATACATCGTTCACCTGCTTTTGAGCGGAGATTATTGATGTCAAACTCCGCAACATCTAAGGGCACACTTCTTAAAATCTTTTACGAGGCAGGTTACAACGATGCCCTTCACGCAGTTGCAAAGATCATCACAGAGTTCGATCCCTACGATCCTTACATTGTGGGAAAGATGAAGATTGAAGAACGCAAAGCGGCGCTTATCGCCGCCATCAAGGAGCTTCACAAATGAACAATGTCCGAACCGACACACAGTCCCGGCTCTACAAAGACCCCGCCGAACTTACAGACTACGAGCAAGCCCTTCTCGATCTAAAGCGCGACGGCCTAACGCACAAACAAATCGCTTCCCACTACAAGGCCAGCATCAACACGATCTCGAACAAATTCACGATCATTAACCACAAACTTAGACTCGCCGCGATGGAGAGGTGCCATGACTGACTATTCAGACCTTGTGAAGCGATTGCGTTGTGATGGTATTGCCGCCCGTGACACATTGAAATGCGCGGAGTGTGCGCCAACGGTTGACCCAGAAGATGCGCTTGAAGCCGCCGACGCTATTGAGCTTTTACAGCGCGAACTAAAGTGCGCGAATGAACTATGGGAGCAGCAAAAGGAACTGGCTTTGGAATATTTGGCTGACATCCAAAAGGCTAATGAGCGGATTGATGAATTGAAAGAACAATTAAGGATAGCGAATAATGATTTTTTCGATATTGAAGCGACTACATTTGACATGAAATCTCGTATCGCTGAACTAGAGGCAGCGTTAAAGCCGTTTGCTGACGCCAGCGACTTTCATCTTGGAAGCGATGACATGTCGATAGCGTTTAGAATAATTATCGGAAATCTACGCCAAGCCTGTAAGGTATTGGGAGAGAAGGAATGACCAGACAAGAAAAGGAAGCCCTCATCACTCGTCTCGCTACACTCTTCGACGACACGCCCACATATTTCACCATGAAGGATCTGGCAGAAATCGCCTTCGATTACATCGAGCCCCAGATCCGTGAGGAATGTGCGAGACACGCCGAGGCACTCGACCCTTCAAACAACGTCGCGTCTGCCATCCGTCGAGCCCACCCATGACCCCAGAAGACATTGAGCGCGTTCCTGTCAACATCAAATGGACCCCCGAACTCGACGAAGAACTTGAGCGGAGCTTACACAATGGACTTTCCTACAGCCAAATCGCCATCAAATTCCACATCTCCAGATGCGCCGTTGCAGGACGACTCCACCGTCTCCGACAAGCAAAAAGAAAAAGAGCGGAAGTTGGCGCTATTGGAAGGCCGAAGGCTGCGCCGAAACGCCTCACACAGACAGAGAATGGCGAATGACCCAGAATACCGAGAGGCCCAACGCATCAGACGCGCTGCGTATCGACGTAAGAAGAAAGACGAAAAGGCAGAAGCCTTCAAAGCCCAAGCACAAATCCAAAGGGAAATTCCCCAAGGTGACAAAAAGCTCGATCAAATCTCCCCGCCGAGCGAGCGCCCTGCGCCGAAGAAAAAGCCGGGGAGAGTTTATATGATGTGCAAATGGTATGGCCTTTAGGCCCACCTTATACTGAGTCCCAAGTGGGTTTAACTTTTTCCCCCAGCGCGCGATTATTTTCTTGCAATGGGTTTAACTTTATGGCACTATATCGAACGCACAAACAAAGGAGCCTTTTTGATGCGCACACTTAATCTTCCCCACGAAATCACAGTCACAGTCGCCCAGCCTTATGAAGAAGGCTACGTGCTAACCGCAACCGAAGCTGAAAAGCTCAACCAAGTCTTCGCTGACAGCATCCGCACATCTCTAATGTCCAAGCTCAAAAAGCTCGACAACGACAGCGTAGACCATGCAGAGGTCGAAGCGCAGTTCCAGCAGTTCGCTAACAACTACGGATTTTCAATCCGCACACCGAAAAACGCCGCAGATCCCATCGCCAAAGAGGCGAACAAGATCGCAAAAGAACAAGTGTTCGCAGCAATCAGGAAGAAGGGCGGTAATCCTGCAGATTACTCTGCGGAACAAATCGCGGAATACGTTACGAAAGTTCTGCAGCACAAACCAGAAATCCGTGAGGAAGCTGCACGTCGCATTGACTCAAGCCGCAAAATCGCCGGGGATCTTCTCGATGACCTCCTCGACGAGGCGGCATGATAGGAAACACGGCCAGCACCGCTGATGCGAAAGCTCAAGTGTTGGTCTTCGTTCAAGGTTCGACTCCTTGAAAACAGGGGCATATACCTCCCGCCCCTGCTCTTGGGGGGAGCTTCCGGGCTCCCCTCCTTTTACACTAACCTAATGGCCTTTTAATGCGCGAAGCTGAACTCCTCTACGAAGCCTACAATTCTGACTTTGGTATAGAAGTCGAGCTTTTCGGGAACTACCAAGTATCTCTGCAAAGGTTATACGCAGCAAAACGCAAAGACCCTGACCTTGAAATCATTCAAATCTTCAAATCCCCATCCTCTCACACTCACATCTGGATAGTTAAAAACGACACCTTGCGCCATCCCAATGCGCCACAGGCGCAGCCAATTAAACAAAACCCACAAGGCGACGGACCTCTTTTTTCCTTAGCCGACCTTTTTGGAGACGAATGACATGGGCGCGAGGCTCGAAGACGAAACCACGAAAATTCACTTCCACATTTTTTCAAAGGATCTTGAACGTATCGACGCGCTTTTCTGCCGACAGGGGCATCGCACGGTCGGGCGCTCCAAGGCCTTACGTCTTATCATCCATTCTTACCTTTCACATCTGGAGAAGAAGTCAAATGCCAAACCAGTCAAATTCGACCCAACCGTTGCCGACATCATTGCCTGACGGCGACCCGCTCGAGGAGGCATCAGAATTCTCCCTCGAAGAACTTATGAACCGCGCCCCGCAAATTTCTGACACCGAAGCTGACCAGATCATTTCATATCTTCGTGCGCAGAGGGAAAAGTTCGCACAACAAGAGGCAACGCCGAAAGTCAAGAAGGAGCGCAAGGCTCCCGCAAAAGGCCCAAAACCAAAACTATCAGTTGATGAATTACTCTCAGGCCTAGATTAAACCGCCAAAGGAGCCCTTGGCATGACATCTTCAGAACTACAAGAACTCGTTGACTCTCTGCGCCATCAAGCAGGGACGTGGATGGGAGACGAGGCGTGTGAGCAACTCGAAAGACTTATTCAATACACGCTAAAACTCCATGAGCGGTCCACATTAATCGACGCAAAGTTAAAGCAAGGCTATCGGTTTGTTCAAACCGGCAGCGGTCAACATTCCACCAACTAAGTCAGGGACGCCCCATGACCACGAACAATTCACTTTCCAAAATCTCCCTCAACTTTCAGATCGCTTGGGACTCTACATCCATCGGCGCATTCAAAACATGTCCGAGGCTCTACCAGTTGTCCATTCTTGAGGGCTGGCAGCCACGCGAGATCAGCGTTCATCTAACTTTCGGTTTACATTTCCACTCAGCCCTCGAACGCTACGATCACCTTCGCTTTGGTGGCATGGACTACGACCAAGCACTTCGTGAAGTCGTGAAATATGTGTTGACAATTACATGGGACGAGAAGAAAAATCGCCCGTGGATCTCAGACGATCCAAACAAAAATAGACTCACGCTGCTCCGCTCGGTTGTTTGGTATTTGCTGCAATTCGCCGACGACCCAATCGAAACGGTCCGTTTGGCCAATGGCAAACCAGCGGTTGAATTGTCGTTCCGCTTTGACAGTGGTTACACCACCTCACAAGGCGAGAGCATTTTGCTTTGTGGTCACCTTGACCGCCTCGCCATGCTGAACGGCAAGGCCTTCGTGCTTGACCGCAAGACCACAAAATCCACAATCAATTCTTCCTTCTTCGACAAGTTCTCTCCCGACAACCAGATGACGCTTTACGCTATCGCCGGGAAGGTCGTTTACAACATCCAGATCGAAGGGATCATTGTTGACGGCGCGCAGATAGCACAATCATTCACACGCTTTCTACGCGGCACAGTTCCAAGGTCCGAACCAGTCCTAGAAGAATGGTATTACGACCTTGGGCAGTATTTAGCCACCGCAGAGTTGTATGCTGCTAATGGCTACTGGCCGATGAACGACAAATCTTGTGGCCAGTATGGCGGTTGCCCGTTCCGCAAAATATGCAGCCTTCCACCTTCTGTCCGACGCGAGTGGCTCCAAGCCGACTTCACCCGTCGCGTCTGGGACCCTCTCCAAGTCCGAGGTGACATTTGACAGACTTAATCATCATCCTTGTTGGCACATTTGTCATCACCATTACTCTCGCAGCTTTATGGAACCAATAACATGCCTCCACTTTCACAACATCATTCATCCACAACCACAAAGCTGCTTTTCGTTGGCGATAGCGGAGCGGGAAAGACCGGCGCACTTGCCAGCCTTGCTTCCGCTGGGTTCAAGATTCGCATTCTTGACCTTGACAACGGAGTAGATGTCCTACGCGACCTCCTGACCAACGGGAAGTATTCAAAAGACGCCATTGAGAACGTGGAGTATGTCACGATCACCGAGCCAATGAAGAACCAAGGGGGAAAACTTGTTCCCGCCAAGGCCTCTGTCTGGCAGCGTGTCGCCGGAATGTTAGGCGATTGGAAAGATGGCGACAGGTCGCTTGGCTCCATCACCACATGGGACGACAACACAGTTCTTGTCATTGACTCCCTCACCATGCTTTCTGATGCCGCCCTGTCCTACATCCTCGCCATGAACGGACGCCTTGGCCAGCACCCGCACCAAGCCGATTGGGGCCTCGCGCAAGCCTTGGTCGAGAATTTGTTACGAATGCTCTACGACGAGGGGGTGAAATGCAATGTGATTATAAATTGCCATATCAAACCGATGGGAGATGATAATGGGGCTGATAAGTTCTATCCCAATACACTAGGCAAAGCGTTGCCCCCCAAAGTTGGTAGATATTTTAACACAGTCCTTCTTGCCCAGTCTTCGGGCAGAGGTGCAAATATTAAACGTCAGATATTTACAACATCCCAAGGTTCTGTGGAGTGTAAAACAACCGTCCCTTCAAAAGTCCCACAATCATATCCGCTTGAGACTGGTTTGGCTGATTACTTCAAAGCAATCAGGGAGACAAAATGATGAAATGCTCTGTAGAAAATTGTGAAAATGCTCCTTCCCGAAAAGGAATGTGTAATTTGCACTATAGGCGTTTTCTTAAACATGGTGACGTAAACTACAGATCTCGCAGACCTTCTAATATGGTTTGTGAAGTGACTGATTGTGGCAAAGATGCAAGAGCACTTGGTCTATGCAACATGCACTACCATCGTCATCTGTCAGGAAAGCCAATAGGAGATGCGGCTCTTTTACGAAGGCAACAAGGATCTGGGACAATACACAAAGGAGGCTACATAGAACTTATGGTTGCTGGAGAAAAAGTTCTTGAACATAGACTTATTGCTGAAAAAGCATTGGGCAAGAAACTACCTCTCAAAGCAATTGTTCATCATGTGAACGGAAATCCAGCAGATAATCGCAATTGCAATTTAGTAGTGTGTCCAGATCAAGCATACCACATGCTGCTTCATTTACGGCAGAAAGAATTAAATTACAACGGAACTGCGTTGTAGTCACAAGTTTCCGCAGTCAAATGCGGAAAACCGGCCCATCACTGGGTCTATTTTTAACGGAGAAAATATATGTCAGTAAACTTCAAAGACCTCTTATCAACCAAACTTGATGATGTAAAAGCCCCTTCAGCATTACCCGAAGGCACTTATCATGGAACAATTTCATCCTTTGAATATGGAGACAACAATAAGAATAAGACGCCTTACGTTCGTTTCGCTCTTAAATTTCACTCAACCTCAGACGACGTAGATCCAAAGGACCTTGCAGACATCGACCTCGCATCTCGCAAGCTTTCCACGGACTTCTACCTCACACCAGACGCCCGTTGGAGACTCAAGGAATTCCTTGTTTCTCTCGGCCTCAAGACTGACGGGGGCTCATTTGATGAGTTAATCCCGGAAGCTGTTGGTCAGAGCGTGATCGCGTATGTCACGCAGCGTTTCAATCCAGAACGCCCTGACGATCCGCCACGCAACAACATCAAGTCGGTAAAAGGTGAGGCATAAGGCTTACGCCTATTAATCACAGAGGGGGCGAGGAGCCATTTGCCCCCTCTACTCAAACCCCAGAAGGCCAACATGACCAGCATTGCTCTCAAAGACATTTGGATTGATCGCGGCACCCGCCAGCGCAAAGAGATCGTGATTGATGATCTCCTCGAAAGCATCCCCAGACGCGGTGTGCTGGTCCCGATTATTGTCGTGGCGGAACCCGGACCGGCAGAACAACCCTACAAACTAATCGCAGGTGAACGGCGCTATACGGCCAGTCGGAAGTTGGGACTTCCAGACATCCCAGCGAGGCTTCTAACTGACCTGTCGCCTACCGAGCAACGGATCGTGGAACTCGAAGAAAATCTTCGCCGAAAGGATCTGGGGTGGCAGGACCAGTGCATCGCCATCGCTACAATCCACGATGTCCTATCCCAGCAACATTCCGAGTCAGACTGGACCTACGCAAAGACCGCTGAAAACATCGGCTATGGCCAAGCGTGGGTGCAAAGATGCTGCCGGATCGCAAAGGAACTCCACCGCGATAACGTCCGAACCATGGACACGGCGACCAGAGCCTACAATTTCCTGTCCCGTGAAGACGAGCGAGTGGCGGCTGATGCTGTTAGTAACATCCTGTCATCGGCGTCAAAAGCGGCCAATGAGGCCTTCGACGGGGAAGGGGGTATTGATCCCTTGGACGATCTTTTGAACGCATCCACGGCCCCGGAAAAGGCCGCCAATGCGCCCACAAAAAGCGCCCGAAACATCCCGCCCATCCTATCCCCCGAAACATCCATCCTCCAGCAGTCCTTCCTCGACTGGGCCCCAGCTTACGACGGCGAGCCTTTCAATCTAATCCATTGTGACTTCCCTTACGGGGTGAATGTTTTCGGAGGCAAATGGTCAGGCAAACAAACCACCTCCGGCTATCAGGACACGGCAGACATTTATGAAAAACTCATCACATGCCTATGCGAGAACCTCAATAACATCATGGCACATAGCGGGCATCTGGTGTTTTGGCTCTCAGGGGACATCACGATACAGGCTAAAACTTTACAGATGTTTTCCCAACTCGCTCCAGAACTCGCGTTCTGCAACTTCCCACTTATCTGGGTCAAGAGTGACAATGTTGGAATTGTCCCAGACCCAAAGCGCGAACCCAGACGCATCTACGAAACAGCACTAATTGCCAGCCGGGAAGATCGCCTTTTAGTCAAGCCAGTTAGCAATGCCATTTCCCATCCCACCAACAAGGAGCATCATCCACACACCAAACCAGAACCAGTGCTAAAACATTTCTTGTCAATGTTTGTGGACTCTAACACTCGCCTGTTAGACCCGACATGTGGTGGAGGCTCGGCCCTCCGCGTAGCTGAAGCTCTCGGAGCCGAACACGTTCTTGGCCTCGAGATCAACGACGAATACGTTGCGAACGCGAGAAGGGCGCTGCAGCATTTCCGTATTCACCAAAAAGCATCTTCAATTCAAAAGGAGCAAAACAATGAGCAATCCTAAAATCGCAGACAAACTCGATCTTGATCTTTTAGAAAACGCCTATCACCAAATTGGCGACGTTCCCCCTCCTCCACCATCTGCAAGGCCAAAGATTGTGACGACACAACAAGCCCCCGCCAACCCACAGCTCGAAATCATTGCCGAAGGCATGAAGCGCGCAGAGCAGCTCTTTGCGTCAAAGAATTCCGAGTATGGCGATAACGGAGACATTCTAGGCAATTTCCGTCGCCTCGCAGAACAACAAGGTGTGCCGATGTCAACTGCATGGATGTTCCTTGCCGGAAAGCACATCGACTGCATTCAGCAATACGTCATCGACACTCGCAATAATACATCAAGGCACAGATCCCAACCGTTTTCTGAGCGCATCGATGATCTCGTTGTTTACAGCTTGCTGTTGCTTGTTATCGCTGCTGAAGAAGGCGCGTAATGTCTTACTCCCCCACACTTCCATTCGCACATTCTTCTGGACCCAAGGATGCAAAGATTGCAATTGTGGGGGAGGCATGGGGTGAGCAAGAAGCACTCATCGGCAAGCCTTTCCAAGGTTACAGCGGGCAAGAACTTACCCGCATGTTGCAAGAGGCTGGCCTCTCCCGCCGCGATTGTTTTCTGACAAATGTTCTCGCCCTTCGCCCACCAAACAATGACCTTGCAGCGTTATGTGGAAATAAAAATTCTTGCGGGGAGGGTTATGCCCTCCCCCATCTCGGAAAAATAGGGCAATATCTAAAACCAGAATACCTTCCTGAGTTGGATCGGCTTCGAGATGAACTTTCCACGGTGGCTCCAAATCTTATTATCGCTCTCGGCGGGACTGCTTGTTGGGCTTTGCTTTCTACTAATGGGATTGGCGCTTTACGAGGAACAGTTGCAACGTCAACTCTCGTTCCGCATAAGGTCCTCCCAACTTACCACCCTGCCGGAGTTTTACGGAATTGGGCATGGCGACCTATCGCAATTGCCGATTTAATCAAGGCCAAGCGCGAAAGCGAATACCCAGAAATCAAACGCCCATCCCGGCGAATTCTTGTCAACCCCACAATTGCTGAATGCCATGAATGGATCGACCGCCATGTGCGCTCCGAATGTGCTTGCGACATTGAGACAAAGTTCGGAATGATCGAGATGGTTGGCTTTAGCGCCAGCCCGACCGACGCCATGGTTGTCCCATTCTGGGACAAGAACAAGGGCGGAAACTACTGGCCATCAGCGAACGTAGAAGGTGATGCACGGAAGGTAGTCAAGCGCCTTTTGGAAAATCCGTCCGTAACAAAAATTTTCCAAAACGGCCTTTATGACTTGCAGTATTTAATCAAAGAGGGTTATAGGCCAAGAGGCTGTCGTGAAGACACAATGCTTTATCACCACGCCCTCTACCCGGAAATGCAGAAAGGTCTAGGTTTTCTAGGCTCGATCTACACGTCAGAACCAGCATGGAAAACCATGCGGGGCAAGAAAATAACGGAGATGAAGAAGGATGATTAAATGCAGAGCCGCAGACATTCCCTTTTCGAAGCGGTCGTAAACACGGCCTCTGGTTTCGTAATTTCCCTTGTAGTTACAGAGTTCTTATTTCCCGTTTTCGACCTCCACCCATCCTTCGCAGCAAACTTTTACATCACCACAATCTTCACGATCATTAGCATAATCCGAAGTTACATCTGCCGAAGGATTTTCAATCACCTCCATACAAAAGGAGTTCTGTGATGTTTGTTATTGCGACAATGGCCGCCGGGTCATTCATTTATTACATCCTGACAGGTTACGAAGGCGCTTTCGCTGGATGGCTTTTGCTCCTCTGCATCATTTTAATGTTTGTGTAAGGAGCATTTGTCGTGAAAGAATTGCACTTAACAAAAGGATATTCTGCTCTCATTGACGCAGAAGACTTTGAAAGACTCTCTAAAAAGAAATGGATGGCAAATGTTAATGCTAATCAAATTAGAGCTGCCCGGACTGAAAAAGTAAATGGCAAAGTTAAAATGCTTTACTTACACCATGCGGTTTTGAATGTGGACTCAGCTATTTTACGTCTTAATGGAAAAGAGGTTGACCATATTAACGGCAACCCTTTGGACAATAGAAAAGAAAATCTGCGCATAGTTGACCACACAATCAATATGAGAAACACAGTTCGCCACAAGAACAGAGTTGGTTATTGTTTTAATAAAAGAGCGAATTTGTGGTCATGCTATTTAGACAGTCCAGGAAAATCTCGCCAGTATCTTGGTTATACAAAAACAAAAGAAGAAGCTGAACTGCGCGTGAGGGAAAAAAGAAATGCCGGTAATTGAGACAGCTTCAATGCAAGAAGGTGTTGTTCTTGCTGAAAATGAGCAGATTTATAATGGACTGGATGTGTGTATTACTCACGAAGTGCTTGAGGCCATACGTGGCCTTGGCGATGCTCCCAAAATCTACAACTTTGCAAGGGCTCTCCAAGCCCCTGTCCTCGATATGATGCAGAGAGGTTTCAAGATCGATGGATATGAAAGATCAAAAGGGATTGAAACACTCGAGCGTGAGATCGAACGCCTTACAAGTCTTCTGGACCGTCTTGCAGATGCTGTTTGGGACAAGCCCCTTAAAGCAAACTCACCAAAAATGCTCCAAGAATTCTTCTTCACCCATATGCGAATTCCAGAAATCTGGACCTCAAAAAAGGGTGAGCGAAAACTATCCATGGACCGAGAGGCACTCGAAAAGCTCGACAACTATTATCATGCAAGGCCAATTGTTGCGACTATTCTGGCCATAAGAGACGCCGTTAAACAACTTTCAGTTCTTCGCACCGAGGTCGATCCAGATGGTAGAATGCGCACTTCATACAATGTTGCGGGCACAGAAACGGGGCGCTTTAGCAGTTCAACAAACGCTTTTGGCACTGGCACAAACTTACAAAACATCACAGCATCTCTCCGCAAAATGTTCATCGCAGATCAAGGTTGGAAGATTTGCGGAATTGACTTGGAACAAGCTGAAAGCCGTGAAGTTGGATGGCTTTCTGGCGTCATTTGCAATGATTGGTCTTACCTTGACGCCTGTTATAGTGGTGATCTCCATACCCTTGTTGCACAAACAGCTTGGCCTTCCCTCGGATGGGGCTCTGATCCGAAACGCAATCGCCAAATCGCAGATACACCGTTCTACCGAAACCTCACCTACCGGGATATGGCAAAAAAGCTCGGCCATGGAAGCAATTACCGAGGCCTTCCCCCGACCATGGCTCGACACGCAAAAATCCCTACCGCCACAGCCGAACAATTCCAACGAGCCTACTTCGAGCGATTTGCGGGAATACCAAAGTGGCACCGATGGGTTGCTCAACAACTCCAAACAACCCACAGCATCACCACGCCGCTTGGACGCCAAAGAACCTTCTTCGGTCGTGCGAACGACGACACGACGCTCCGGGAAGCGATTGCGTTCTCACCGCAGAGCGCGACGGCAGATAGGTTGAATTTGGTCCTTTGGCGCGTTTGGTATCACATGCCGGAGGTGCAATTGATCGCCCAAGTCCACGATGCTCTTTACTTCCAATACCGAGAAGATGCTGATGAAGTTGAGATCATTCAAAAGGCCCTGTCACTTTTCGACATAGCCTTCGAACACTCCGGGCATAAGTTGGTCGTTCCCGGAGAGGCTAAAGTCGGATGGAATTGGGGAAACTTTGACCCCAAAATCAATCCTGACGGCTTGGCAAAATTCAAAAACAAAAAGGACGAGCGAAAGCGAACGCCGCTTTTATCGCAGAGACTCTGACTAATGATGGTCAGAAATGGTCAGAAATAGCCAATATATTTTCTGTCCATTTCTGACTAATGACAACATTTAAGAACTGGGGCCGGTCGTGGATTTTGTAGATCAATTTGTAAAGTTTACTGAAGAGCGGCCATCCCCGGAAATTTTCCGCAAGTGGGCTGCAATCACAACGCTATCCGGCGCACTCGAAAAGCGCGTCTGGACGATGACCAAAGCAGGACCACAATTTGCGAACCTCTACGTCATGCTTGTGGCCCCTCCGGGTGTGGGCAAATCACAAGCAATCAACCCCGCAGAGCAATTGTTGAAGTCCACAAAGAAATATCACATCGCACCAAACAGTGTGACCGCTGCGAGCTTCATCGACGCGCTCGTAAAGGCACATCGCACAGTGCTTTTACCCGACAACAAAATTCTACAATACCATCACATCTTTGTGTTCGCCGCAGAACTCGGAGTCTTTCTAAACACTCACGATCTAAACTTTCTTTCCATCATTAACGAATTGTTCGACCACAAAGACTCCTACCGGGAAGAACGTCGCCACAGTCTTAAAGAACCGATTGAAATTCCTCGCCCCATGACCACACTCCTTGTCGGATCGCAGCCCGGATTTCTTGCCACGCTTCTTCCCGATGCTGCATGGACCATGGGTTGGACCTCACGAATGCTCATGGTTTACAGTTCGACCGCCCCCGATGTTCCGCTTTTTGGCGAATACAAAAATCAAGACAAGATCATGTCGGGACTTGTCAAAAAGCTCGACGACGTTGCCGACTATTATGGTGAGATGAAATGGGATCAATCCGCGATTGCGGAGATGGAACGCTGGCGCAAAGACAAATGGGCTCCCATCCCTGACCATCCAAAACTCGCAAACTATCTTCCACGTCGCGGGACGATCTTCATGGTCAAACTTGCAATGATCGCCGCAATGTCAAGAGGTGAGACGCTTGCCATTCGTATGCAGGATGTCGAGAGGGCAAGAGGTTGGTTGTTAGAAATTGAGGCTTTGATGCCTTGCATTTTCCGCGACATGATTATGCGCTCCGACGATCAAGTGATCGAAGAGGTCTTCCAGTATTCTTTCGAGATATACTTAAAGCACAGAACGCCTTTGGCCTCGGCTCAGATCCTACGCTTTCTTGCTCAACGCACTCCTGCCGAAAAGGCCGAACGCATTTTGTCACTAATGGAAAAGTCTGGAATTTTCGAACGTGTCGCAGGCACGGAAACCTATATCCCTCGCGCCCGCAACATGCACGGCCTAGCTTAAACCCACTCTATACTGAGTCTAAGATGGGCTTAATACTTTATGCAATATAAAATGCCATAGTTCTTTGGCTTTGTTTCCGTGCCGCCGGTCGTGGATGCTTGGATATTGGCGGTTCCCGTAGAAGTTGTAGTACTGCCCGTAGCATTAACAAAACTACCCGATGAAGACGTGGTATTCCAAACAAGAGAGCTATTTGATTGAGCTATGGTGTGAGTATGACCAGAATCCGTATGCGTGTGGTTCAGATATGTGTCAGCCGCATAGGTGCCGACTGATGGGCCGACTGCGGTGCCGTAAGTGCCATTAGTTCCTGTGCCGCGTAAAAACACACCACGAAGGTCGGGCACGTTAAAAGTCGTAGACCCATCGCCAGTGCCCCAAGTTGTGCCGATAGCAGCATACAATCCGCTGTATGTCACTGTGCGTGATACCGCAGATCCATCTGCAGCAACCCAACCTGACGGACAAGTTGACATGGCGAACGTCCCGACCTGCCCCGGAGCCCATTGATTGTTGTTTGTGTTAAGATGAAATTGACCTGTTGCCACGCTATACGTCACACCGATAATCGCGCCAGCGACAACCTCACCTCCGGTCAAAAATACCGGACCACCTTGACCATCCTTTAAAACACCTGTCGCGCCAGAACCATTGACGTTCAAAGTCATCGCAGCAGTGTTAGTATATCCTGCAAGAAAATAAAGCGTTTGACCATCAACGCCAGAAAACGTGCCGGATGAAATTGTTTGTGCGTTCGCAGTACCTGCAGACGTTGCGCCCCATCCAAGGTTTGAAGCAGAAGACGTATCGGATGTAAGCTGATCCCAGATTAGATTTCCGGAAGAGTCTTTTACAACTTGTCGATAAGCGCCGGAACCGTAAATAACTGCGCGACCGCCAGCATCTAAGGTGATCGGATTGGTGTTGAGAACGGTTTGGCCTGAGTTCGACCAAGTGTTTTTGAGAGTTGTTGTGCCCGGAATGTAAAAAGTGACTGTTCCGTTTGCGAGAGGATTGCCGTTGTTATCGATGAATTGTTGCTCACCGTTTGGAAGGAGCGTTCCTGCGCTCAAACTTGACGTGGACATCCAAAGGGCGAGAAGCCCAGCTCTTACTCTTTTCACTTCTTTGACTCCTCTTGTCGTCTTTTTGCAGTCGTAAGGGTTGGAGCGTATGATCCAGACACCGTGCGCACTCCCGGACCTGTTAGCACATTTCGCATATGAGGACCGAGTTGTTCTTCAAAAACCATTTTACGGATCGCAGGATTTTTAAGCATTTGCTTTGTTGCAGCTTTTCGCATTCCGCGTGATGTGCCGAGCGCCGCAATTGCTCCCGGCACCCCGTATTCAACAAGAGGGCCGCCAGCTTTCAACACTTTGCCAAGAAATGGAAAAGGCTCGCCTAAAAGAGTTTCACTGGCAGCTTCTGTTGCAGCGGCGACTTCTAATGGATGCTTGAATAAAAACGATCTAAACCCGCCTTTTTCAGCAAGACCTGTCGCACCGGATGTAATGGCAGCGCCTGTTGCATCAACTTTTGGAAGAAATTGTCCAGCAGGGGCAAGGCGACTAAGTGCTGTGCCTGACCCTCGCTTTTTTACATTTGCTGCAAGTTTTTGCGGATCAACGATCCCGCTTGTAGTTGTGAGCTTTTCAAGAGAAATCGCATCGTTGTAATGATTTTTAATTCGTTCCCAAACCTGCGCTCTTACCGGATCATTTTGTTTGAAAAGATCCTTCATGGCAGTTTGTAATTCTCCGCCATAATATTTTTTAACGGAGTTTTCAAGGCCAGCAAGTTTCTGGTCAATCAATCCACCTTTTTGGGTGTAGGACTGGAATAATTGTCCATTCATCCGTCCGGCAGCAAGGTCTGTGTTGATGTCAGAAAGAATTGTGCGGATTGTATTTCGTGTTGTTCGATCAGCGACGTTTGATGCTTGCCGCCCAATGCTTGCAAATTTATTAAAAACAGGACGAGTCATTTGCATCGGCGCGACACCTGCAGCGATAGCGTCAAAGCCCTGCCCCATTTGCTTTTTTGCAGCCTTGATGCCTTCCGGCGTGAGGTCTTTTGCCCCGATGATTTTTGCAGCTTCTTCTGAAAAGCGTTTGACTTGCTCGTTAAGAAGTTCTGGACTTCCGGTTTGACGGAAGAATTCTTTCGCCTCGCCTTTTGCAAATTGCCCCGGTTGCACAGGAATATTGAATTCTTGGAGTGCCCTTTGCCCTGCCTGTCGAGCCCCTGCTTCCCATTCAGGCATGAGCGCGCCGCCGACTTTTGGTGACACTAATTTCGACACCAATGGTCCAGCTGCACCGCCTATTAATGTGCCGGTAGCAAGTTGTTGCATGAGAGGTGTTTCTGTATCACCGAGTGATCCACCGTGTGCTTGACTCCAAGCTTCAAGACCAACTTGTCCCGCACCTTCAAGCGCGCCTTTTGTTGCGGCAGATGCTGTGCGTGTCGCTGTTCCGGCAATTCCCGGCATTCTTTCTGCAACTTGTGGAATAGCTTGTCCAGCCTCTCCACCTAAAAAGCGGAGAATGTTTGGAGCCACACCTGCCGCTTCCGCACCTCTTGCTAAAATCTGTCCAGCTTTTGCGACCGGAATTGCTGTAGATGCCAAAGTGCCAATCGCTTCCGAGCCATAACCTGTTAATGGATTAAGTTCTTTATACGCTTTTTCTGCAGATCTAAATTGTTCAAGTTCACGCTCGTAATTTTCACCACCAAAAAGAGAACGTGACCGTAAAGCCGCTTCAATTTGCGGGCCGAAACCTAATGCTACGCCAGATGAAAACGCATGTCCGGGACCCCATTTGGATGCAAGAGTTTTAAGATCAGCCTCACTTAAAGGACTCGTTTCAATTCCAGCACCTTCACCGCGTAAGTTTGCAAATTTGTTTAAAGTTTCTAGTCGCCCTGCAAAATTATGCCCACCCATTGGATTTTCTGGCGTGTAACCTAATGGGCGTTCAAAGTGCATCTGCGCGATAGCGAGATCACGGGCGTTTTTCGCATTTTGCACAAGGTTGTATTCTGGCCGTGAGCGAAGTTCTTGTAAGGCAAAAGCGTTCTGTTGGTCGGAAGACGGCGTGTTTGTGCCAGCAAATTTAAAAAGAGCATCGCGGCGATCTAAACGATGGCCATACAATCCATAACCTGTGCGGTTGTCGTGGATTGCTGTAGGATTAAATTCGCTTTCGGAGGCAGCGGCTCCTGTCAGGAGATGCGCTTCATTCGGATTCGCTCCGAGACGGATAAGATCGTTATAATGTTTTTGAGCTTTTGAAAGTTCGCCGCCATAGGTAATCCGCACAGCACCAAGAGGAAGACCTTGCTCCCTTTCTTTTACCGCCCGCTCTTCTGTCGAAGTTGAGGTTTGAGGTCTTGCGGCTGGCGGTTCAAGTCCGTATCTTTTATGCCAAGCAGCTTCAAGATCAACACGGGGCTCGGCTTTAACAGACGGCGCTGAAAACATTACGGACTCAGAAGGCGCGTTTTGCCCTTGAGCTTCTTGCGCCCCGTCACCTACTCCGTATTTCTTTTTCCACGCAGCTTCAAGATCGGCCATATCATTTGCCCCCCTCATTCTCAAATTTCACATCGCCATGATCTTCGAGGAGTTCTTCCCATTCCTGCTGCCAAGCAGATGGATTGTAGCCTTTATGATGGTGGTGTTTATTTTGTTCTCTGTAAAAGTTCATGAATTTCTGACGGTCAACTGCAGATTTATTCAACTTTTCCATGAACCGATACATCCGCTCAAGGCCTTCTGGAGATGAAGTTAAGGATGGGAAAATCTCCATAAACTTCATAACTTCCGGCGTGGTAATGCGACTGCCCGGACCGACAGATGCTTTCGTTCCGCTTACCGCATTAATCGCGCTTAACTTATCCATTGCCTGAGCAGCTGCAAGCCATTTCTTTGGATCGTCAGAAGACAGCGCGGTTTCAATTGAGCCAAGAAAGCCGTTGACATCAAGCCCGAGCTTTTTAAGTGCCTCTGCATTCGGCCCGAGATTTGACCGCATTTCATCAAGAAATGACGTTGCTTTTGCACGAATACCTGCAGTTGGACCCATTGTGCCGCCGGAGTCTTTGATTTCTTTTACCAAAGAACGAGCTTCCGTGATCCCGCGTTGTGAAGCGATGGCTTGATCTGCCGCCATGTTGACTTCTTTTTCGGTATCAGCCCAAGGGCCTTTGCCTTCAGCGTAATCCTGGGCTTTTTTGCCCAGAACTCCTTGCTTAATATATCCGGGGTAAGCGGCAGGAGCCCCAGAGGGTTGAGGCTCCTGCCCAGCCGCACCGATAGCGGGAGGAGCCGACCCGCCCTGCGCGACACTTTGTGAAGGAGCGCCTTGTTGTGGGCCTCCTCGCATTCCACCAAATTGCGCCTGTTGGCCGGGAGTTAATGCACCGGGAATAGCGTAAGCAGGAGCAACTCTTGTATTACCTTCATCATCGACATATTCAATTTGACGGGTTAGATTTTTTAGATCAAGACCAGATTGTTCAAGAGCTTTTAACCCTAATTCTGACTGCATGGCAGTGGTTTTTAGAGCATTTGTCAAACCATTTACTGTGCGAAGTGCAGGGTTTTGCATCATTTGCAAGGCTTGGTTTTCTGTAATCGATCCGCTTTGTCTTCCCTTCGCAACAAAAGACGCAAGCGCACCTTTCGCATCACCAGTTCTTGTTAAACTATCTAACTCGGACGCAGCGTTATTTGCGGTAATCTCTACCATCAATTTCTGATTTTTAAGTCTTTGTTCGAGCGCTGTTTGCTGGGCATGGCCTTGCGCTAAAAGGTCTTTAGCGATAGTCGAAAACATTGGAACAGTTTCTGGATGTGTAGCAACATCCGTCAATACACCATGTGTATCAACCTCTCCAGTTTCTGGATCAATATGTTGTTGTAAAACTCGACCATACGCTAACTGCGCACGGTTCATCATTTGTTGTTGCTGCATGGCCTCGCCACGCTGCGCCATTTCCTGCATCTGCCCCATCATTTGTAATGGGTTTCCGCCAGAGAATTGCTGCGGGGCTTCAGCTTGTGTAAATGGAATTTCTGCAGGCATCTTGAGATCCTTATTGTGGCATCGCCCCGGGAAGATTTAGAGGATTTCCACTATTTGTATTGTTTATCCAACTCCACAAACCAGCAGGGCCACTTGGTGAAACACCTCCACCTGTTGCTCCTTGCCCACCTGTAAGTGCATTAATCTGCGCTTGTAACTGCGGATAAGCCGCGACTGTTCCAGCAGAACTAAGTGCGTTTCCAACCCCGCTGAGTGCTGATTGCACACCTGTTGATGCAGCATTTGCCGCGCCTGTGATGCCCGCGCCCAGCGTGTTACCGATGTTGGTAAAACCACTCATCAACTGCCCACCAGTTTGCCCAGCTAACTGCGACAATTGCCCTGCAGCGGTTTCGCCAAGTTGTGCAGGTTGAAGAAGCATATTGTAGGCTTGCTGGTTTTGGGTGAGATAGTTTTGAAGTTGCTGCTGAAAAGTTGTAGAAGCAAGGCCTTGAGCGTAGTCAACTCCGCTTTTTAGAGCATTCCCAGAAACCCCAAGACCTTTTGCAGCAGCAGCGTTTTGTGCGGCCTGTGTTCCTTGTTGAAGGGAAAACTGATAGCCCGGAGTTTGCGCCAGTTGGTCCATGGTTGGAGCAAAGGTGGAAAGTAAGTTCGAACCGCCCCCGCCGATCCCAGCTTGTTGCGCACCTGTGCCTGTTAGGTAGCCCATAAGGGTTGTGAGCGCATTACTTCCTTGTGTGTAGTAAGGAGAAAGCGCCGCTTGCCCTTGGTTAAACATGTTTTGGACTTGTGCAAGTCCTTGCGCTTGAAGAATTGCGGATAAATTTGCCGCAGAACTATTTGCGGCAGATTTCATGCCGCCGCCAATTAGGGAGCCGATCCCGGAAAGGGCGCTACCACCTAACATGGCTGCCATCATTGCTTCCATCGAACTCTCCTACGAATGCTGTATGTAAGTGTATGATACACTATTAATTGTAACTGTGCTTCCTGTTCCAGTTAATTTTGTCCAACCGGTAGGCGGGGTGCTTGCAGTCGGAAATAAAATTACACCTTTCGACGGAACTTGATTTATCGCGTTTACATTGTTGACTAAGTTTGAGATAAAAAACTGGAACTGCCGTGAGGCTTGTCCATTTTCCTCAGTCAACTTTGCAACTGTAGATGGAACGACAAGTAACTGAGTCGTCATGTCTCCATCCTCTCAACTTCAATCCACGCTCCGTTTAACGCAGTCGCCGCTGCAACGCTCCACGAAAGTTCAAAAACACGATCTCTCGCAAATCCTAATCTATTCCATGTCGGAGTTGTGTTATATTGACCAGAAGATCCCAGCGTCTGCATTATTGCATTGTTATAAGAAACTCCACGATTATCACTCCAACTTAATGATAATTGTGGATTTTCATTTGGATTTAAGTCCGTGCCGACCTCAATATCTGCCATAAATTTTGAATAACTTACTCTTTTTCCGTCATTTAAAAGATGTGGAAAGGAGCGAATACGAAGAATTGGTGAGCCGTTATCGGTGTAATTGTTAAGGTCAAAACTATAAAGCGCCCCGTTTTGCCAATCTCCAACAATTACAAGATTGTAAGCATGGGCAACGCAGTTCGCACGATGACGCTGTAAATTTCCGTTACTATCGAGTGACCCTCGTTCATGCCAAAGTTGGGTTGATAGATCGTAACACCAAGTCGCATTCGCAGTTGGAAAAGTCAGCATGTAAAAGATATGCGAACCTTGTTGATAGCAGAACCCAATCGCGTCAGAAATTGTAGTGTATTTGCTGATTGCGTCAGAAATAGCAGGAGTAGAAATAATATCTGCTTTGTAAGCCGTGCCCATCATAATCAAGGCTTGACCATTATTATCTGCGGAAAGCCAGAAAATGTTCAAACCCCATTTACCCAGCGAACGTAAAGCTACAATTCCGTGTTGGAGAAAAACGCCCGGAATTGGTTGTAAAGGAAAAGGTGTGGCTCCAACATCACTCCAGACTTCCGTTGTTCGAACACCAAAAACCCAGACCTCACGATGCACGGTTTCGATGATTTGAAGATAATCTGAGTCTCCAGACATTGTTGCAAGTGCTGCAGGAGAGGATGTGTATGTCGCAGGAGAACTTTGCGAAGAGTCACTCGACTGCATGTTTGCGTTTTTTGTAGACGAAATCATAAAGGTGTCGAGATACCGGATCTGGTTTCCGCCGACAAATCCTGTTGGAGAAAAAGTCGCAAAGGCAAGAGTTGTAAGATTTACAGTCCAGCCACTTGCACTCCCGTCCAACACATACAGATATTTTTTATCATCGTATAAACTTACAAGCCCAGATTGTGTTGTGATTGTTCCAAGATTTTGCAAGATAAAAGTTGTCGGAACGTAATAAACAACATTCCCGATCACCGCGAACAGTTGGCCTGTTGATGCAGTGTAGAGCTGACGAACTTCCGCAACAACTCCTTGCGTCAAGAACGTCAGCCCCGGAGTGCAGTAATGGGTATAAGGAACCTCTGCATCCTTGGTATTTTGTTCTGGGTATAAGTTTATGCAGCGTTGAGCGTTTGCGATCATACTCCGCGCTTCATAAGCACCTTGAACAAGTTGGATCTGAGGCAACGCTTATGTCCCTTATGCTGATGGGAACTGTGTCCAGCTATCCACGCCTTTACCGGTCGTAGCGTAACCGAAGAAGAGCGCGGATTTACCAGCTGCAAGCGTCACACCTGTTAAACCAGCCGTGCCGTCGATGGTGTCAGAACCTTGTGCAAAAACTGTAAGAGAATTTGAACCAGAATTTCTGACATGAATAACAGCACCCAAGATACCAGCAGGAAGCGTCACGCCACCCGTTGAAGGGGTCGTGGAGACAACATTGATGCCATTTGTAAGCACAGGAGTTGATGACGAAAGTGCGCCAGCAACTGCGGTGATTGCAGGACTTTGCTGCCATTGCGGAGTAGCTGCAACGGTGTCCATAGCATTACCGTCGTGAAGACGATAACCGGAGCCAAAACGTGAAGGAATAGTCATATCATTTACCTCGTTTGGTCGCTGTAGATATTATAGACACTCGGACGGACCAGATTATCCGGCATCACAAGGGAAGGTATTTGTGTATTCGCGGAGCGCACAGTCTCCATCGCGTCTTTCGCTAATCCATCATACGTTGGATCTGGCGGAAGCCTGTAAGCAGCGCGTGTGCGAACCACAAGATTATAATGCAGCGCCGCGAGGTATTCGGGAGGGAAATTGAAAGTTGATGTTAAATTTGGGAATTGTGTCAGCACATCTTTGAGCAAAATGTGGACTTCATAAAGACTGGCTTGTGGAATAGGCCAAGGATAAATGCTGCCTAAAGGCCATGCGGAGTCGTAAAAGATACACTGCGAGAAAGATACAAGTTGTTTTAACGTGATCCTCGCATAATCTTCCATCGAGAACAAAAGCTGAAGCGGATAATCTACCGCCTGCGTTCCACTTCCACCTGCCAGCATTCTAAAATAAGCACTTTCAAGTTTATCTGGACGGGTAGCAACGTCAATATCTCCGCCCGGACCGACGGTGTAAGATTGCGCGCCAGTGCTTACCACGCTTTTATCTACAAGATGCCAGATCATCCAGCGTTTTACTTGCCACTGGGCGATCATCATGTTGAGCCGCGTAAGCGCGTCGTTTACGTCTTCAGCAAGAAGCGTCTGACCAACGCCCAACACACCAGCGTCTTTGTAAGCAAGCGTGATGATGTCGAGCGCGGTGGTCATTTAGATGTCCTTGACGTTAAGGGCAGGTTTGGAAGGCGCAGAATTTGTTGATGAAGGTTTAGGCTTTGCAGAGTCAGCAAGTTCCTTCTGCGCTTTTAATTCGGCAAGCTGAGTTTTTGCCAGTTCTAGCTCTACAGCTTTTCTGTCAAGTTCAGCCTGCAATTCGTCTTCACGGGTTTTGAAAGCCCCGGGCTCGCCTTTGGTGATATATTCCACTTCTTCCTTCGCATCTCCCACAACAATCGGGACCTGCTTTTTCTCATCTTTATATCCGACAACTTTCGGATATTCAGTAAATTTATATTCTGGAAAATCAATATTTTCATACACGCCGAGATAAGGACGAACTTTAGCCATTTACTTGCTCCTTACAGGAAAAGGGAGGGGGCACAATGCCCCCTCTTTATTGCTTAGATGATGTCTGCGACAGCAACCGCCCACTCAGGACGAACCCAGACGTAACCATAAAGCACGTCCAGACGGGTGATGAACTGGTCCGACTTAATGTCAAAACCTGTCACCATACGCATTGACACGCCGTCCATACGCTCTCTTGCCGTTTCCTGCATGTTCTTAGGCAGTTCAAGATCGGCAGTTGCCATCGTGACGGCATCTGGGATGAACGCTAAGTTTTTGCGGTAAACGGTAGAAGCAAGCGTCATTGGGGTGATCGCTGCGCCGTTTGCAGGTGAAGCATCAACCGTCTGATACTGCACAGGCGAACCACCAGATGGCGGAACGATTGCAGGGTAGATCGAAAGGCTTGTCGCGCCGGTAGCAGCGTTTGCTGTAACAACAAACATCTGCAACTGACCCGTTGACACTTTCGTGATGCGGTTGACTGCGTTCACGCCAGCGATCTGGATGATGTCGCCTTGGTTGAGCGGACCAGACAAGCTGGAAACCGTCAGGGTGTTACCTGTCTGACCAGCGCCGTTGACGGCAGGGCTGGAATATGCGCCGGTTGTGTGTTTGATAACCGTTTGGTCTTCGAACCAGTCGAAGCCAATCGCGTTATAAACTTCACCTTTGCGATACTGCTCAGAGATCTCGGTAGCGGGATTGAGAAGGCCAGAAAGGTTCTGGACCGTGCGAGCCATCGTGATAGGATCGAGGATGAACTTACGGGAGTCCGTAGGAGCCGAACGTAAGCTCAACAGTGCTTTTGCCTGCAACCATGTATCCAGCGTTGGCTTTAACAAGTTACCAGCAGCGTCAAAGTTACCAACAAGGTTGGAAACACCTGGCTCAGCGCCTGACATCACGTCTGCAGCGACAGCGCCGACGAGGTTGTTTACAGCTGGAGCAAGAATTCGCTTGGAATAGTCGTCCAAGCTCATCGTGCGTTCAACGCTGTTAAACGAAACGTCAACGCCTTTTTGGGTGGCGAGGGTCAGCGTGGTGCTGGTTTCCGCCGTATCTTGGATCTGCGCTACAGGGCCGGTTCGGACCGTGTAATCGTTAGGCAGACGGATGCGCAGGCTCTGACCGATTTTCGCACCAGTAACCGCGAATTGATCGTCATACTGCGTATCGATGTGCTGCAGGAAGGAGTTGGTGTTTACCCAGAGGCGCACGGCCTCACGGGTAATCATGTTAATTGTTAAAATTGAGTTCGACATCTTTAAGTCCTCTGGGTTACGCGCCAAGGCGCAGTTATATTGTCAAAATACAAAGGGAGTCCTTTGTTCATCTGACGGAGCCTGCGACCGTCTCTTGACAGGCAACCCAGATCGCTTACCCTGCGATCAGCAAGGGGAGGACGTTGAAGGTGTCCTCGCCTACCTTTTGCGACGAGCCATAGCTTGCTCATTGCGAAGTCTTGCCCATTCTTCCATTGAAATGTTCGGGTCGTCAAGTGTCGCCGGGGCACTTCCAATCCCTTGAACTTTCGGAGAAATCGGGGGTGGAGCAGATGTCACTTTTCGTGGGGCGGTAACGGCTGTCGCCAACTTAGCAACTGCCACTGCCTGTCTGGTGGGTGGAAGGAGTGCAATTCGGGCAGCTTCATCAGGATTTTTAGCCAGATGGTAGAGGACCTCGTGTGGATTTCCGCTTTCAATCGCTGCTTCCGTGAGGGTCGTAGGAATACCACCAAGGATTTGAGCCATGTTGTTAAGCTGCGGAGCCCAATCGCCATATTTAGCCAGCCCTTCATTCCAGATTTTATCCGTCGTCTCTTTCCAAGTTTGTTGTTTTGCCAGTTCCTGTGCCTGACGATAAATCTCCAGTTGAACGCTTTTTGGATCAATGCCCCCGCCAGCAGCAGGTGCTTCATAGTGCGGAGCCTCCATGACTTGAAGGCGTTCTTCGAGTTCCCGCTTTTGGCGAGTAAGTTGGCCGATGCGATCTAAAAGGCCCTGCGGTGGCTTATTTTCAGTCTCGATTGTGGCCGGGGCCTCTTGTGGCGCTTCTTGTGGGGCCTCTTGTGGTGCTTCAACTGGTGGCGTAGCCGGAGCCTCGACAGGCGCAGCGCCCGCTTCACCTTCCGCTTGGAAGTTTATGGTGTTGTAAAATGTTTTCATATTAGGCTCCTTTACCTTTCTTCATCTGTAAGACGCCCTCACGCCCTCGACGTAACGTCGCATCCCGAATTAAAGCATCATGGATTTCTTCTTTTAACACATCATCCATGTTTGTTGTAAGTAATTGTGCAAGAGTTGCCCGCGCTGCGTCCAAATACAAAGGCCAGCAAGACTTCACATATTCTTCTAAGGATCGATGTTCCTTGTAGAATTCATTGCTTTTTGAGGCCCAGCTTTCATAAACTTCTTCCGCCATCTTTTTGGCGGTTTCCGCAACCATTTTATGCGCATGGGCTCCCTTACCGGGGAGTTTTATAAGCGGCTCTCTCATTCCATTGGCTCCATTGGTAACAATACATTCACCTCTCTTTGCCCATACGGAGTTGTATAATAATTCCGTAAGCGCGTTCCCTCTGGTGACTGTTCGTAATAAGCACCTTGTGAAAATGGCTTCGTGCCTGAGAACATGCTCCCCCAACCCTGCATATCCGGCATCGCATTTTCTTGTGAATACTGGTCGTAAGGCACAAAATGGCTTACGTCAGGGATGCGCCCTTTCTGGAAGCCTGTCAATGGATTAGGCCCAAAACCTGCCGTATAATCTGCTCTTTTTTGTAAATAATCTTGATGTAAAGCGTTTAATTCTTTTGAGCTAAATCTATGTTGAGTGATGTCACCTTCATCTCCAAGCCATGAACCTGCATACGACCGCATGGCCGCTGGATACATATTATTCAAAACACTTTCTTCTGGAGATTGCGTTTGATAAATCCGGTTCCATTCAGCCGCACTTATCGGTTGATAAGCATACTCTACATCTCCAGCTGGATTGAATTGAACATCACCCGCCATGAGCTTCATACCATTGTTGGGTTTTGCGACCGCGTTCTGCTTCACCCTGTCCGAACAAATCGTCGAGCATTTTTGTGAAGTGATAGTTCAAGTTGCCTTCCCATTGACCTTCTGATGCAGTTTCTTCCGGGCGTCTTGGGGGAACTGGTGCACCTTTTCCACCTTTTGCTTTCTGAGGCATTGTCCCACCCTTTGCCTCAGTCATCGATGGGCCCATTTCACGATACGTTCTGCGCCCAAAAACATCTATAGGCGGAAGTTGTTGCGCTCCTCTTGCCTCTGGCGCAGCCATAACCCCGCCAGCATCCATAGCAGCAGGAGGGCCACCGTCGCGTCCGTAATAAGCCGCCATAAAGGGCAGACCCACACCTGCAGCACCCGCCGCAATTTTACCCCAAGGCATCCCGCCAGCACGTAACGCATTTTCAGCCTCCCCATAAGGGACCAGCGCAGTTCCTTGTTGTGGGCCAGAAAGCACGTTCCCGGTCACATCTCTAAACTCACCATACGCCCCATTTGGTGCTTGGTATTCGCCGCGAGGAAAACGGTCTGCCTCTGACCCAACATACCGGTAAGAAGGAACCTGCCCACCTTGTCGAGCGGGAAGCCCTCCGGGCGGAATTCCACCACCTTCTAACATTGTCTGTGGTCTATAAGGAGCAACCGCTTGTCCCATTTCTTCCGGGGTGTATGGAGGAAAATCGCCTTCTTGAAATGGACCGGAGCGTCTGCCCGGAACGTAAGGACCGTAATCACCCTTGCCTCGATTTCCGTAATAAGCTCCCATCGTCCCACGTTCAAAGTCATTTGTCGGACGATAATTAAAAGGACCCGGACCTGCAGGACCCTCATAATCATAAGCTGCAGGTGCAGGGCTTGGCATCCCACGACGGGCAGCCAACGTATTATTAGCCTCAAAAAGATTTCTGCTCGTAGGCAACGGGCCTTGTTCAATCGCTAAAAAGTCTTCTGGGCGAAAGGCTTGTGGTCTGCCGGGAGCCCTTGAGCCCGCCGCTCCTCGCCGATAGGCCTCCATCATGCTCGCATCAAACGAGCCCTTTGGTGCCGCTGCGACCGGTTCATAGGTTAATGCAGGAGTGCCAGCACCACCGATAGCGCGAGGACCACCAGCTACTCCGGCTTCACGTCCTGCAATTTGTGTAAATGCCGAACGACCGGGGCGCGCTGCATAGAACGACGCCACATCTGTCGGAAACGCTTCGGAGCCATAAAGTCTTCCTCTCGCAAATTCTTCTGGAAATTGTTCCCGAAGCATCTGTTCATAACCGAGGGAACCTAATTCCTCCCGTGTAGCCTGCCCGAAAGGCGCACCGCCCATCGAGTTCTCTTGCATCTCCCTACCAATACCACGGATGAGGGCCGCAAGCCACGCCTGTCCCGGCACCACATTGCGTTCGCCCGCTTCTTGTGCCTCTTGCTCTAATGTGCGCTTCGTGGCCATCTCTTAACCCCTTCTTGTAATCCGTGCTATCGTTCCCGGCATTTCCGGATGCGGTCCGTAAACGTGGCCATCTGGGCCTCGAAAAGCCCCTTCCGGCATCTCATGGTCTTCAAGGGGTAAGGACATTTGCGCATCCCGTTCCTCTGCATATTCCGCTCCCGGAGTTGACCCTTGTTCCTTATGCCCTTCGTATGTGTCGCTGATCGGAACTTCTTCGCTCTCTTTGACAACATCATTCTGCAATTTCGACAATTGTAGCGCAGAAAGCCCTTGCTTGCCAACCACATCGATGCGTTTTGTGATCGCGTCGTAGACATCGACCTCGCGCTTTTCGAGCCGCGCTTGCGTCTTGCCTTTTTCTTTCGAAAGCTCGTCCATCGTGGCTTTAAGTGCGCTTTGCAATTGCTGCACTTGTTGAGCCAGAATTTGCTCGTTTTGCGTCGGACCTTGACCAAGCGCTTGCGGCGGAACCATGCGCTTTAGCCTTTCGGCTGCTTCCTCTGCCATTGGGAAGTCGCCAGCGCGGAACATAATGTCCCCGATGATATTGGTCAAAGCTGGGGCTTGCGTGAGGATGAGTGTTAGAGCGTTAAACGCCTCCTCTCGCCTTGTGGCATAACCGGGGCCGACATCAGCTTGTACCTCGTATTGCCCAATCGCAGGGTTCAAAATCCTTCCAATAACCTCATTATTCTCATTAAGTTCAAGTTGATGCGCTTGTTGTAGTTGTGGATCGAGTTTGACCTCTAAACTTTCCCCGTTCTCTGCCAAAATCATCACAATTCTATTCGTGTCATACAATTTCGGAACCAGATCCAGAACGATCTTACCCACCTGTCGTATCGCAATCGCAAGGTTATCGATGAAATGGTAAGTAGCACGATCACCTTGACGCTGACGTTCAGCAATCGCCTTCCCCGTCCGTTCATTCCCTTGTTGCCCCATCTGGTTTTCGTATTGCCCGGAAACCATCTGCATTTCCATCGCGGCAACTTCCATCCCCTTCAAGGCAACAGGCGACGGAACTGGGGGCTCAACTCTTGCCGGAGGCGGAAGCGGCTTTCCATCATCGCCAACAGATTTATACGGTAGATATGCGTGGTTTTGACGGTTCGCGGTTGCCCAGTATTCTTCAAAACCTTCAACCGTCTCAACTCCAACAATCCAAGGGGTCTTTGATTGCAGCGCTCCATATTCCACCGCACTCGAGGCCCAGTAATTATACATCCTCTGTGGATCTTTCATGGCCCGTGTGTGGCCCTTACGATCCATTCTTCCTTCAATAATGACTTCCTCACCAATCACCGGAATGATCGGGATCGTCTTTCCAATCCATTCCTTTTCCTCAGACTCAACAATATGAGTTCCAACGATAAAGTGATAATGGATGACTCGACGTTGAACAGAGCGTTTTCGCGTCAAAGGATCATCAAAATACTTACTTTTCTTATCAAACTTTCTCAAATCTGAAGCCAAAATTGTAACAGGCGCACCGTCCGGCCCGTCAAACATCAGCAATTCATCGTCAACGTCTTCCGCTTCAAAGTATTCCGCCACTCTCACATGGTCATCATCTCGCCAGCCGCGATCACCAACAAGTCCTTCCGTTCCCATATACTTGACGTATTGTGGGTATTTCTTCTCAAAAACATCCTTCGGCATGTCTTCAAAAATGAAGGCAAATCTCATGTCCTCTTTGGCCGGAGCCCTTGCGTCCGGGTCAATATAAACCGTCATCGGATCTGGGATCGACGTGATGTAAATATCTTGGTCGAAAGAGTCCTCTGCCACATAGTCGGTGATAACCCGCAGATACCCAATACCTGACGTAACTTGGAAAGTCGTAGCAACGTCGTAATGCGCGGGGGCGTTTGACTGATATTCAATGTGCCTTGCAATGCCATCCCAAATCCGTGCTGCTTCAGCCGTCGCACCATTACCTGCCGCTCGATACTTAATTCCCGGCTTATTCATCTTGGCATCATTGATGATGTTCAAGTTGTGCTGGCGGGTCTTATTGATGGTCAGGGCAGGCCGTTCGTCCCTTTGCCTGTCATTCCACATTCTGGTCGGCCATTGGTATTTATTGTCTGCGTCAGCATTCGCAAACTTCAAATCATCCAGAAACAAGCGCCTTGCGTAACTTTCCCAATCCTCACAACGCCTAAACCGATCCTGCGCTCTACGGAAGATTTTCTGGAACTTTTCAAGGTGTTCGTTCGTAGGCTCTGACATTTGTTATCCTAACCATCCAAGGCTTTCGCCGAATTCCTGCACTCTGCCCATTAAACCATGTTTCTTCAACGCACTTGTAACATGTCGATGTTTTGTTGTCTCGCCCCCTTGCGAGGCAATCGCCATATACCGAAAAGCATCTGCCGCATGTGAAGACCAGTCATGCACAGGTTCTGACGACAAAACCTCCGTCACTGGGTTTTCTTCATAATGATAGTGGCGAAGAGCATGAAGAAGTTCTTTCTCACATCTTGCGGCGTCAAACCAGCAAGTTGGAAAGATACTCCGCGCAGCGACAATGCCGTCGAATTTTGAAAGGCGCGGGACGATACGGACTCGAAACCCTGCATCTCGCATTTGTTCTTCAATAGATTTTTTCGACCCAAGGGTTTTAGCTCGCGCATCGTGGGGCAACCAGCAGGTTCCGTATTCATAAAGCTCCCCCGTCCCTGACCGCCTTGTGCGAAGCACATGAATGTAATGGTCAAGACCTTTCAGGCGGTTTTGATAATAATCCACTACCCGTCTTTGCATCCCTACATATTGTTCAAAAATGATAGCTGTATGGTCACTCCGACCCAAGTCCCAATACAAATTGACAGTAGAAGAAGCATGATGTGGAACATGCGTGATCCGGCCTTCTTCCGCACAGTCTCGAAGTTCTTCGGCATAAACCGCCCCTTCCAATGATTTCCGGCACTCCCCTTCCCAAACATGCAAATACGCATCACGGTCTTTGGATTTCAAATCCAGCATTTCTTGTTTGAGGACCCCCGGAAACCACGGGTTATCTCGCCAAGAAATCTTTTGCACTACCGCATTTTTAGGAGGAGATAGAACAAAACGCTGGTAAGTATCATCGGACTCAAGCTCTGGGTTAAACGAAACCCATATCTCAGAGCCCTCCTTACGTATCGTCGGTATGAGGACTTCCCACGAATTTTTCGTGACCTTATTCGCCTCCTCAACCCAGCATATGTCCACACCTTCATATGACTTAATCTTCGTGACATTGTTGCGAATTCCTTCGAAAGAAAACTCGCTCCCTGTCGATGGGCAAAAAATTCTTGCTTGTTCGATCTGGTAATAGGGCAAAAGGCCAAGGGCCTCAATTTGATCTGATAGGATCTTGTGAACTGAGTCCCTTATGGAGTTCTGCAACTCACGGGCACAAAGTATGCGAAGTTCCCGTTTTGCCGCCAGAACCACTAAGGCCCTCGCCATACCCCATGACTTCGAGCCACCTCGCCCGCCGTAAAGCACCCGATACCTCACAGGCAGATCATTGACCTTTGGCCAGAACAAGCATTGGAGCTTTTCCGGCCATTCAATAACCTTCGCCTGTGGGGCATTTTGTGCGGTTAGGTCCATTCTATATTCAATCCAAAATGGGGCTAACTATTTGCATTTCTTATCATATTTCTTCATTTCCTTGCGGTCCATGGCTTGCTCTTTTTTCGAGCCTTCCTTGATCCCTTTTGCGGCGAGTTTCTTGTCCATCTTTTTGTCCATTGGGGATTTCTCCCACTCTTTCATGGACATTTTCTTTGGAGTCTTTGCCATTACTTTCCACCTAACTTTTTGGAGGTTTTCATGCCATACATCACTGACTCTTTCTTTTCAGAGGCAAGCTGCTTGTCTTTCGTCGTGGCTTCTTTCGCCTCTGAATGTTTCACCGTCTTCGTCTCAGCCTTGTTCATGGCTGAAGACTTTGTAAGTTTCTTCATGTCGTGATGCTCGCCCATACGATGGCAATCTTCACCTTCATGCTGAGATTTAAAATAAGCAGCTCCACCTGCACCTGACATGTTATCCATCACAATCCCCTTTTAATAAACCTGTCCCATATTTTAAGCCCGATCTGCATGGACAGATATGTGCAGCCGAGAATTGGAGCAAAAACCGCTGCCATGTCCGACACCGGTTGAATTGATTGGAGCCAAAGAGGTGATGAAATCATACTTGCCGCCACTATCGCTCCAGCCTTTTCACTTGTCGTCGAAAAAAGAGTGTTAAGAAGATCATGAAAGGCGCTGTCGTGGTGCAAAGACATCCTTCTCTCCTACGATGGTTTTGATGCGGGGGTTACAGCGATAATATTTGATGCAGTTGCGGCCAATTCCTGCACGGCAGCGCTTGCGGCTTTGAGAGAAGAATATCCTGCGACTGCTTGATCTGGCGTAAGTGTTCCAGCTTTTGTGGACGCAGCAAAAGCATTTAGCCCGGCCATCGCGGCATTTAATGCCGCCATTTTTGCCGCAATCGTAGGATCAGCAAGGCCGACAATCGCATCTACAAGTGGAGTAATCCGGGCAACACCTGCAGTCAGCACAGGGATCTCATTCACGATCCAATTCGCCACCGCAATTACATCTTTTTCCACAATCTGCGCTTCCGCCCAGACTTTCATGCTAAACGCGACAGCATCGGCCTCTGTTGTGACCGCCGCTTTCGAAAAGAAACTCGTTATTGATGAGAAAAAGCTCATTGCTCCGCTCCTTTTGGCACCCAAACCCAGCCTTCAAATCCATCCCATTGATAGCTCCCTGCGGCGTATTGTATTGTGGGATGAGTCACATCGCTAACTTTATTTTTGATGTCATGTTCAGCGTCATCAATCGCTTTGCGGATCGCTGCCTTAAACTTTTGTCCTTCCGGGCCATCCAGCATCGCTTTAGCATCTTTGATCGCTTCATACGTGTCCTTCGACACATTCACAATCGTTTCAGCATCTTGCAAATAAGACGCAAGACCTAAGATGGAGAGAATAGGACCGAAGGTCATTTGCCTGCATCCTTCGCCACAATCAGTCCAGCGCCCGTCAGGATCGCAACCAGACTATTGAAATCGTTAAAATCCACCTGCCCAGCTTGCACCCATTTCGCTACAACCGCAACAATCGCAGCAAAACCTAAAATCGAAGTTTTCCAGTTTTCGATAAACGCAGGGATTTTCATATTAAACTCCTAATTGCAGTCTCTTGGATGTGTAACACAGTCAAAGACCGCTTTTTGAGCTGTGCAACTTGTTAAAAGTGAAGAAATGGCACAAAGCGCAAGGATGAAAAACGCTGTGACAAGAAAACTTTGCCAAGTATCCCGTGTCATGACACCCTCGCCGCTTGAAAGTGCATTCCGTCCTTCGAGCGACCAGACCAATCGCCGCCCCAAACCCAGCCTTCATCCTTAAAGACCTTCGTTACCTGCGGAACATGGGCAAAATGCGGGTCTTGTTCATGGAAGAAATTGCGGGGGGCATCCAGATCAATCGCGCATCCATAAGAGTGCATTGAAAGCACATTCCCGCCGCGCATCAGACGATAATTGTAAGAACCTGAGAAAACCGACACGCCCCATTGATCGATCACTTTTTGGTCATGCCCGGAAGCATCCCAGATCGCCTTGAAAATCCGCCCTAGACTTTCAGCGCACTTCTTATTGATCGCGAGTGAGGTGATGGGCTTTCCGGCAAACTGCATTTTGAAAGGGGGCGAAATGCGCACAAGGTTCGCCTTTTCCCACGCAGGCGAGGCCCGACCGTTGCGCCCTCTCGGATTTCCATAAAAGCTATCGCATTGTGATTGTAACGGCCAAACCATGTTCATCCCTCAAAGTAAAGGTTTTAACCTTTTTCCCCCAGATACCACGCTAAATTCTCTTTTAATCTATCATCTTCGGGGGCCAAGTCCAACGCCAACCGGCCCTGTTCTGCAGCTATTTCCTTGAGCCCTAAATTCCACGCCGCCAATGCTGCAAGATCATGCGGCTCAAATCCCCATGACGCAGGTTCTGAGGTGTAAACCAAGTCCCGTTGTGTAAGGGAAAGGGCTCGCATCGCCGCGCCATAGCATTCCGCCCAGCGATGTTGGTTGTGGTAAAGTCTTGCAAGTGCAACCCAAGGCTCCCGGGTGTTCGGGGCCTCACCAGCGGCCCGATGATACCAGCCTTCCGCACTTACAGGATCTTCTTTTGCCAGATAGCATTGACCAAGAACCCGCATCGCATAGCAGCGGTCATTTACCCATGTGGCTTCCGGCATGGCTAAATACTTTTTGAGCGCTTCAATCGCATCATCCCAGCGGCAATAATACGAAAGCTCTCGGGCGTAATAGAAAGCGTTTCGCGGGCAGTGCGGATCTTCGTTTATAGATAATTCCAAGAGGTCTAAATAATGCCCTCGGCTTTTTTCATGATCTGGATGATGCGTGATTAACAGCATATCTGAGTTTGCCCAGATTTCTTTAATCCTTCGATCAGCTCGGATATGTTCATGGCAGGGGTGATGCCAGTAATACCCATGCCTTGCGTGGATTTTCATGGAATAAAATTCAATTCCTCCACCCCAGTTAAATCTATACTGCATGTGGGTTGTGCCGGGAACCCAAATGCGCTCGATTTCTTCCCGCCACCCCGGCTCCATCACCTCATCAGCATCCAGACAAATGCAAATATCGATGTCTTTTGGGATCAAGGCAATGGAAGCATTGCGGGCATGATCGAAGCGCCATGGAGTGATACAGATGTCATACACCTGCACCCCATTCGCCTTGGCAATCTCGACCGTTTTATCGTCGCTTCCTGTGTCGGCAATGAGGAGCAAATCCGCGTCTTGTGCTGACTTTGCCCAGCGCTCAATGAACTTTTCTTCATTCTTCGTGATTGTGTAGACACAAATCTTGAGCTTTTTTGGCTCCGGCGCGACTTCTATCGCCGTTAAGTCTATCGTTTGCATTTTATCTTTGGCTCCTTCTCCGAAAAACAAATCCAAATACTGCGGGCGATTTGCAATTAGCCACGGCATCGCAGCATTTGTTAATGCCTGCCCATCCCTCCCAAGTGTTTGGGACCCTGCGTGATGGACATAACATCTTGATATGTAATGCACGTAACCTAAAGAGTTTAAGTCTTCGCACATCACATCATCGCTATACCACTCAATCGGCGGTAAAACGATGTCCTCATACATCTTTTTTGAAAGATAGTGAAAGATAGGGCTTAACCGTCGAGTAGCCCTGCATTCATGTTCCCACGACCACTTTCCAAACTCTAACGTGTCAGTTTCGGCCTGTTTGTATCGGACATTTTGCGTGTATCGCGTGTAGTCGGAATGCGCCGCCACAAAGCCCAGCTTATCGCCATGAATACATTTCAGCCTTTCAATATCCTCACACAACAACCTATAGCTGTCTGGCCCCAACACAATATCATCGGCACAAACAATAACCTCATCATATTCTTGGAACACAATTTTAAGGGCAAAATCATACGACTTTGCAGATGTCTCCATGCGAGGGCTGTAAATTAAATGTGGAACTTCGGGGGCATATGCCTTCACACTCGCCTGTAGGACCGGCAAGCATTTTCCGTCCACTGTGCAAGTGACGATTGGAAGCACATTCTCCCCCTTCCGAGAATGTTAAATATTAATATGCAGGACCAGTTGGACCTGCCGAAACAAATGGCGCAACCTCAACCCAAGACTTTGTTTCTTCGTCCCAACTATAGATTTTCCCATCTGTAGGCATTTGGATAGGAGGAACCCAATCAGCCGTTGTATTATCTAATGTCCAAGAAGGATAAGGCTGTGGCGGGACAAAGGCATCAAGGTCTTTATTGTATGTGTAACCAATACCAGCATAACGCTTGCGGATATTGTTGTTGTAACTGGTCTGGACCCAAGTTCCACCTAAAAGTCGTTCACAAAACGCCTGACCAATGCTTTCTTTTTCTACGCCATCAGCTGTAGAATTATCTTTTGTATCCACCACGATAACGCGGAGGACGACATTATTCGCGTCTAACTCTGCAAAATGAGCCACCTTATTTCTCCAACTTTAACGCGGTTAATTCATTCTCGTCGCCAATTACGCCAATTGGAAACGTATTGAAAGCCAAACTGATCCGCGTGTCTTCGCCCTCTACAGGCTGAACCATATGCGTCAGCGAGGAAGGAAATAACACAAGATCGCTAGTGCCGACAGGATACCACCAACTCTCCGAATTGTAAGGATTCCATTCGGCAGGCGGAAATTTGATTTGCTGATAGCCGTCGCGGTAGAAAAATATTTTATCGCTGTCCTTATGGGCGTTTACATAATAACACCCTGAGATCAGTGAGTTAGGGTGTGCGTGTTTGTGATGAAATTGCCCTGGCTTTGTCCAGTTCAGCCAAGACTGCGTAATCTTTAGATGCGCGTCGTTCTTAGGACAGAAGGTTGCCATAAAGTATTCGTGCAGCGATTTCTCAATAAATTGACGAAGATTTAATAGTTTTTTCTGCTTTAGCAGGTATTTATCTTCGCTACTTGTGTTGCCATCATTTGGGCGTTGAGGCTGACTAGCGAGAAAATCTGTATCTATCTCGCCGTCGTATTTAAAAAACCCGATAGGAGTCGGGAAAAGATTTTCCATTATCACGCGAGAGCTTTCTCTAATTCAGCTTCTTTAACGCCCATTTCTTCAAGCTGCTTGGCTGTGTAGATAGTGTTTATGCTATCCTCAAACGCTTTAATCTTGTCGATAGTTTCGTAAACTTCTTCCATCGTTGGGCAAGGACGTTCGTCATCCCAACGCGTGAATTTCTGTCCATCACACTCCCATTTTGCTTCTGGGCGAAGAAGATACATAGCTGTGTTTATGCCGTAGAGTTTGTAGATTTTTTTCATTAGTTAAACTTTATGATTACGATGCCAGAACCGCCTGCGCCGGAAGCTGTAGGGCCGCTATTGGCTCCGCCGCCACCGCCACCGCCTGTATTTGCGGTTCCATTACCGCCTGCGGTGCTTCCATAATTAGCGCCAGCGCCACCGCCACCAGAACCAGCAGGGCCAGAACCACTATAACGCGCTCCGCCACCCCCGCCAGCGTAAGTGACAGAAGAACCAGATAATGACGAAGCTGTCCCCGCTCCCCCGCCACTATCTACAGATGCGTTATTTCCCGCAGCCGATGCGCCGCCGCCGCCGCCAGCATTTGTTCCGATAGAAGTTCCACCATTGTTACCTTGCGATGGCGTTGTTGCAGGGGTATTCCCCGAACCGGCAGGAGCGCCTGTATTGCCCTGCCCACCGCCAGATCCACCAGAACCACCAGCCGATGCCGGATTTGCACCGCCACCACCACCACCCCCACCGGCCGAAACTATCAATGAACCTATTGAAGAGTTTGAGCCACTAGGGCCAGTGCCACCAGTTGATATAGAAGCACCACCTGCGCCTACAGTAATTACTTGCGTTGACCCGCCAGTAACAGACAATCCAGTTCCTGTTCTAAAACCACCCGCACCACCACCGCCGCCAGTTCCTGTTGAAAAACTTTCGCGGCCTCCTGCACCGCCCCCAGCAACGCAAAGATAATCAATAGATGTGCAGCCAGTTGGAATGGTTACTGTAGCTGTGGAGTTGAATGTGACTGATGTGCCTGCGGCGATTGCGTAGGAAAGAATGACGATACCAGAACCGCCAGCGCCGCAGGCACATCAGTCACATTCAACTCCACAGCTACAGTAACCATTCCAACTGGCTGCACATCTATTGATTATCTTTGCGTTGCTGGGGGCGGTGCAGGAG
>Ga0208870_1000015_pt1 | contig 43496 bp, 44 predicted proteins | sample CryBogCBE27Aug07_FD_184590 | JGI IMG/M metagenome (GOLD analysis project Ga0208870, IMG submission 184590) | Freshwater microbial communities from Crystal Bog, Wisconsin, USA - CBE27Aug07 (SPAdes) | ecosystem: Environmental > Aquatic > Freshwater > Lake | place: Crystal Bog, Wisconsin, USA...
AAATAGAAGGAAAGCTATAAAAATATTTAAACGCATCATGCCTATCCATTTAAGGTTATTAAATCAGTAATTATTTTTGCTGCCTTAGGTGCCATAGTCAACCCATAACGATAATGTCCTATGTTTAAGTATACATTATTGTATTTATGATGCTTTTCTATCATAGGTACATTTCCTTTCGAACCTGGTCTCAAGCCACTCCATTGATTTTCAATATTGTAGTTTTCTAATGCTGGCATTAAAGATTCAGCTTTCTTTTGAAGAGAATGTCTAGCCTCTTCTGTAATGCTTTTATCAAAACCAACATCCTCTTTTGTACTCCCCGCAAGAACTATGCCATCATGTCTTTGCACCAAATAGAAATCATCTTTGTAAAGAATATAGGGCAACTTTTCTTGAATAGCAGGGTATTGAATGAGCTGCCCTCTTATCGGTTTAATTTTTGGCATCTCAATTTCATTTAAAATATAGGAGCTCCATGCTCCAGAAGCCACAACATAATAATCAGCTTTTAAATTCATCCCATTCTCGATTTGAAGATGGCGGATAAAATCACTTGAATCGGAAATGGGAGTAACTTTTTGATGTTCCATCATGACAACATTATTTTTAATTAAATATGTTTTCAAGGCTTTAAGTAAACGAGGATTTCTAATTTGAGCAACTTGAGGCAAAAGTAAACATATTGTTTTTTCTGTTTGCACTTGCTGAATTTCAATATGATTTTTTTGGCACCAACTTATTGCGTGATCTTTATCAGCAACACCATAGATCAACATTCCTGAATCAACCCATTCAGGATCTATCCCTGTATCTTTTTTTAGAGTCTCAGAAAGCTCATAATAAAAGTTAGCGCTTCCAAAACAAAGATCATTAACAGTATCTTCGTAGTTCCAAGGTAATAAAGGAGAAAGAATGCCAGCCCCAGCCCATGAAGCTTCTTGGCCTATAGCGTTTTGATCAACCAAAACGACTTCGTATCCTTTTTGAATAAGAAAAAATGAGGTTATACACCCCACGATACCGCCGCCAATGATAGCAACTTTTTTTGTCATACGCTATTTGCCAGTCAGTATGTATTTTTCTAGAGCATTAAGTTTATCTGCTATGCCTAACACTACAAGAACATCCCCAGAAGACAAAACAATATCATCTCTAGGCTCTATATCTTCTAACATGTTAGGACGTCTTAAATACTTAAGCTCAACACTAAACATAGCAAATGGAATCTGGATAAGCTTCCATGAATGTACATGTGATTTTTTATTAATTTCGATCGCATGCAATCTCAATTGAGGCTCTGTCACTTGAGCTTCCGCATCTGATAAGCCGCCAAAATAGCCTCTAAACATTTTATAACGCTCTTCTCTAAAAGAACGGATACGCTTCACAACTCGATTTAAAGGAACGCCTAAAACGACAAGCGCATGCGAGGCTAACATTAGACTGCCTTCTAAAATTTCTGGCACAACTTCACTTGCACCGGCATTTCTAATGTCATCCATATGTGTATCATCCAGCGTTCTTACAATCACTGGTATATCTTTATATGTCTCTTGAATGACATGAAGCACTTTCATAGAAGCTCTAAAATCTGCATAGCTAATAACAAGTGCTTTAGCTTTTTTAATCCCTGCAGCTTCTAAAACAACCCTTCTGCTCGCATCGCCATACATTACATGTTCGCCGCCAGCTGATGCTTCACTGACTCGACTCGGATCAATATCAATCGCGATAAAAGGAATATTTTCTTCCTTTAAAAAACGGCCTAAGTACTGCCCACTTCTACCATAGCCACATAAAATTACATGATCTTTTAAAGCGCTTCCTATCGATTGAATTGCTTGGATTGTATCGGCACTATTACGGTTATAACTTTTTGACAAATAACGCGCTATGCGGCCGTTATATTGAATAATGAATGGAGCTAACATCATTGAAAATAATGAAGCAGCAAGAATAATTTGGAATGCATGTGAACCAATGACATGCTCTTCTCTCGCAAGAGCTAATATCACAAAACTAAACTCTCCGGCTTGCGCCAAAATAAGTCCAGTTCTAATACCTACACCAATTTCATAATTAAATAATCGTGTCAAAAGCGTAATCACAAAGGCCTTAAATAAGATAAATCCCAAAGTAATTAAAACGACATAACCAATATTCGAAGCAATTTGGGGAAGATTAAGCAACATACCAATACTTATAAAGAAAAGGCCCAATAAAATATCTCTGAAGGCTGCAATATCTGATTCAACTTGATAACGATAACGTGTCTCCGAAATAAGCATCCCAGCCATAAACGCTCCGATGCCGTAAGATAATCCAGCCATCTTAGTAGCAAAGGAAAATAAGAGTGTAATCATCAATACATTCATGATGAACAATTCGCGCGATCTTTGATTTGCTACCACAGCAAACCAAGAATTCATCAAAGGCCTGCCAAATTTAAAAAGAATAGAAAATAAAAAAATAGCTTTTAAAAGTGACATTAAAAATATAGTGCCAATATCACTTGTTGAGGCACCAAGAGCTGGGATCAATATTAAGATTGGAATAACAGCAATATCTTGAAAGAGCAAAATACCAATAGCTAATCGACCATGCCTTGAATTTAAATCAACACGCTCCATTAAAATTTTTGAAACAATGGCTGTTGATGACATAGTAAACGCGCTGCCAATTACAAACGCTGAAGTTAAATGAAGCCCTAACCACCAGGCAAGACTAATGGAAGCGAATAAAGTAATAAATACTTGTGCACCACCCAAACCGAAAAGTATATTCCTCATGGAATAAAGCTTAGGCAAGCTAAATTCAAGTCCAATACTAAACATTAAAAATACAATACCGAATTCAGCAAAATGACGACCAGACTCAGAGTCAGGAAGTACCCCGATCAAATGAGGTCCTAAAATTAAACCCACAACAAAATAAGCAATCATCGCGGGTAATTTTAAATATCGGAATAGTCCAACTAGTAAAACTGAGCTTACTAGCAAGACAAGAACTAAGGGCAGAGAGTCAAACATTCATTTATCCAAGATTAATCAATAATTTTTAGGCTTAAAGTACATATAAACCCTTTTACACGAGTATCTATTACCCTCTACAATATCAATATGACGAAGACATCATCTAAAAATACGCTTGAACGCGCCCGCCAAGTCCTTGAAATTGAAGCACAAGAAATTTCATCTTTAGCAAATAGACTTGATGATCATTTCGTCAATGCTGTTCAGCTCATTTTACATTGCGATGGCAGAGTTGTGGTGAGTGGGATGGGGAAATCAGGGCATATTGGAAGAAAATTAGCATCTACTTTCGCAAGCACTGGAACTCCTAGTTTCTTTATGCATCCGGCAGAAGCCAGTCATGGTGATTTAGGAATGATTACATCTAATGATGTAGTTATTTTTCTATCAAACTCAGGTAAAAGTGATGAGCTCTTATCTATCCTTCCTGTCATTAAAAGAATTGGTGCAAAAATTATTTCAATTACAGGCAATAGCAATTCCGAGCTTGCAAAAGAATCTGAAATTCATTTAAGTGCACAGGTTTCTCAAGAAGCTTGTCCTTTAGGACTTTCTCCTACAGCCAGTTCAACAGCATCGCTTGCTCTTGGTGATGCATTAGCCATCTGCGTTCTTGATCAGAGAGCATTTACAGCTGAAGATTTTGCTAGATCACATCCAGGCGGTAGCCTAGGGAAAAGACAAGTGATTAGAGTTCGAGACATTATGCGAAAAGCTGAACAGGTTCCTTCAATCAATGATCACGCATTACTTTCTGATGCAGTCCTCGAAATATCTCTTAAAGGATTAGGTTTTACTGCAATAGTGGATAAAGAGTCTAGGCCTATTGGCATGTTTACTGACGGAGATTTAAGAAGACAACTTTCTAAAAAAATAGATTATGAAAAACAATCTATCAAAGAAATTATGAATAAAAATCCTAAAACAATATTTGATGATCAAATTATTATTGATGCGATCAATCTTATGGAGAGTAATAAAATTAATGGAATCCTTGTGGTGAATAGAGAATCCAAATTAGTAGGTGCCTTTAATATGCATGACCTTTTTAAAGCGAAAGTGATTTAATGGATTCTAATCTCAAGGCCCGCGCGCAAAAAATCAAACTTGTTATTTTTGATGTTGATGGCGTAATGACGGATGGCTCACTCTTCATAGGGGATGATGGCCAGGAATATAAAATGTTCAATACTCAAGATGGCTTGGGCATGCGATTACTTAAAAAAAGCGGCATTAAACTTGCAATTATTACTGGTCGCAATTCCAATAGCGTTCTTATTCGCGCCGAAAACTTAGAAGTCGATTACTTTTATCAAGGTATTTCAGATAAAAAAGAAGCATTTTCTGATCTCATCAAAAAAGCTGGATTGAAAGCAGAGGAATGTGCATTTATGGGAGATGACATTGTAGATTTACCCCCCATGTTGCAATCAGGTTTAGCTATCACAGTTCCAGCAGGTCATGATGAAGTTAAAAAAATTGCGCATTTTATTACAGAAAAAATTGCTGGATATGGTGCCGTTCGAGAAGCTTGTGATTTAATTATGAAAGCACAAGGCACTTATGATGCAATCATTGCGCCTTACTTTAAATGATCAATCGCTTCTCTGTTTTATTTCCTATTTTCTTCGCTGCAATCTTGGCTTTTATTTCTTATTGGGTTCAAATTTCTGTTGAAAATGAAAGTGAAAAAAGAGGAAATAAGTTGAGCAATAGCCCTGATTACTTTTTAACAAACTTTAAAACAACACAGACTGAATCAGATGGTTCTATTCGTTTTATTTTATCGGCAAATGAAATGACACACTTTGGTCAAGATGATACAACGCGCCTAAAAAAACCACTTCTTATTAGATACAAAAATAATGTGCCTAGCTCTCAGATTGAAGGTGGCGTTGGTCTTGTTTCAACTGATGGCGAAGAAGTACAGATTATTGATAATGTAAAGGTGGCTCGACTCGAAACAGAAACAAAACCAAAAATGGAACTTTTTACAGATCAATTAACTGTGTTGCCCAATAAAGACCAGGCATTTACAAAAAGACCCGTTCGCATTACTCAAGATCCTAAAACCGTCGTCAATGCAATTGGCATGAGATATGATAAAAAGAATGGAATAATGACGTTGTTAGAGAAAGTTCGTGTGCATTATGAAAAACCAATAAAGAAAACAAATTTAAACGCTCATCCTATTATTCAAAATAAGAATCCGAAAAAATAATGCGCTCATATTTTTTTAAACCATCATTACTGAAATTTATCTTCATTTGTTTATGTTTTGTAGGTGTAAATTCGTCTTACGTTTTTGCGGAAAAAGCCGATCGAGATAAGCCAATCGAACTTGAGTCCGACACAATGACATCTGACGATTCAAAGAATACTAGCGTATATACTGGTAATGTCATTTTGACACAAGGTACACTTCTCATTAAAGCTGACGAACTTACCGTTCGAGAAGATAATCAAGGTTTTCAACATAGTACAAGTATTGGCAATCCGACAACCTTCAAACAAAAACGAGAGGGTAAAAATGAATATATTGAAGGAAGTGCTCAGAGAATCGAATATGACGGCCGAATGGATAAGGTTCATTTATATAGCAAAGCTTGGGTAAAAAAAGGTGAAGATGTCGTATATGGTGATTACATTATGTACGACGCAAATGCTGAATTTGCAAAAGCAATGTCAGGCAATACTAAAAATAAGGCGGGGGAAACTGTGCCTGGCGGCAGAACGCGTGCAATTATTCAGCCAAAGAAAAAACCACAGGAATAGCGAATTAATATGAGCGAATTAGTTATTGAGAACCTTAAAAAAACCTTTAAAAAAAGAACTGTCGTTCAAGATGTATCTTTAACTATCAAGAGTGGCGAAATTGTAGGATTATTGGGCCCCAATGGTGCCGGAAAAACAACCAGTTTTTATATGATCGTAGGCCTTATTCCAACTGATCGAGGACGGATTTCGCTAGATAATGTAAACCTATCCAAAATGCCAATTCATAGCCGCGCAAAATTAGGCTTGTCTTATCTACCTCAAGAACCTTCAATCTTTAGAAAAATGACAGTAGCTGAAAATATTTTAGCAATCTTAGAATTGCAAGAATTAACTCGCGAAAAAATGAATGCAAGACTTGAAGAGCTTCTTCAAGAATTAGGTATTAGTCATATTAGAAATAATGCTGCAATCAGTCTGTCAGGTGGCGAAAGACGTCGTGTTGAAATTGCTAGATGTCTTGCTTCTGATCCGGCTTTTATTCTATTAGATGAACCTTTTGCAGGAATTGATCCTATTGCGGTAATTGATATTCAAAAAATCATTAAATATCTTGCTAAGCAAAAAATTGGCATCCTTATAACGGATCATAATGTTCGTGAAACTTTGGGCATTTGTGATCGCGCATATATTGTAAATCAAGGCAAAATTCTTGCATCAGGCCTGCCCAAAACTCTTGCTAATGATCAAAATGTTAAAGACGTTTATTTAGGTAAAGACTTTTATCTATAACTATTCAAATTAGCGCTATTTAGGCGATGAAACAAAATCTTCAATTTAAAGCGACTCAGCATTTATCGCTTACCCCGCAACTTCAACAATCTATTAAGCTTTTACAGATGTCTTCGGTTGAGCTTAACCAAGAGCTTGAAATTTTAATTCAACAAAATCCATTGATTGAAATCATAGAAGAGGAAGATGAGGACGAAAATAAAAATACTTCGCCAATCTCCCAAGAAGAAACTTCATTTGAAATTTCAAATCATCAAGAATCTCAAGAACCAATTTATGAGCATGAAATTAATTGGGATGATGAATACACAAAAGATAATTATGTTGATTCAACCGAATATCAAGAGCCCGTATCGCAAACATTAAAACAATACCTTGAAGATATTTTTCACTTAATTCCAATTAGTGAAAAGGATCAGGCGATTATTTCTCTTTTAATAGACTCAATCAATGAAGATGGCTATCTAGAAGAGCCTCTTGATTACTTCTTAGCAAGCATCCCAATAGAGTATGAAGTTAGTATAGAAGAAATAGAATCTTTACTAAAACTCCTTCAAAAACAAGCACCCCCTGGTATAGGCGCAAGAGATCTCATAGAATGCCTAACACTACAACTTGAGAGTAAAGACGAAAATCCAATTCATTCTCTTTCAATTAAAGTAATTAAAAACCATCTAAACCTTTTAGCTTCACGTGACTTTGTGAGACTAAAAAAAATATTAGGGTGTGAAGATGAAGCTTTAAGAGATGTTCAGAAAGTAATTAAAAGCCTTAATCCAAAACCTGGAAATATATTTTCCACTATTGAAAGTCACCACTTCATTCAACATGAAGTGAATGTCAAAAAAGTTAAAACTAAATGGCAAGTTTCGTTAAATGAGCAAGCTATTCCAAAACTCCGCTTAAATCATATTTATCGAGACTTAATAAAAAATTCACAAAATGAAGTCTCCCATCATTTATCAAGTCAAATCCAAGAGGCCAAGTGGATTGTGAAAAATATTCAACAGCGCTTTATCACAATTCTTAAAGTCTCTGAAGCTATCATGAGACATCAAAAAGACTTTTTAGATCATGGTGAATCTATGATGAAACCTCTTGTTTTAAGAGAGATTGCTGAAGAGGTAGGTCTTCATGAGTCCACGATTTCACGTGTTACATCAAATAAATATATTAATACGCCCCGAGGTATTTATGAGCTCAAATTTTTCTTCGGTAGCTCAATTGATAGTGCATCAGGGAATGAACTTGCATCTACTGCAATTAGGGCTAAAATTAAAGAAGTCATTAAACAAGAAGATCCGAAAAAACCACTTTCAGACAATGAAATTGTCTTATTATTGAAGAATCAAGGTATTAATATTGCTCGCAGAACCGTTGCAAAATATAGGGAAATATTAAATATTGCCCCAACCAACCTTAGAAAAATTTTATAACTTTAACCTTAAGGAAATGACATGAATATTCATTTAACCGGCCACCATTTAGAAATTACTCCGTCATTAAAGGAATATATTCAAACTAAATTAGCTAAGATTTTTCATCATTTCGATCATGTAATTGACGCAAAAGTAACTCTGACCGTAAATAAATTAGAGCATATTGCTGAAGCTACCATTCATCTGCCCAAGAGTGATATCCATGCTGAATGCAGAGGCGAAAGTATGTACACTGCAATTGATTTACTATCAGGCAAATTAGATCGCCAAGTCATCAAATACAAAGAAGTTCATAAAGACCATCACCGAGTTCAGGGTGGCTTAAAACATCAACCGATTGAATGATGTATTTATCAAAGTTCTTAAATTTCATTTCCTTAAAATCCAAAGAGCCTGAAGATATAAATCACACACACGGCGTGTTTGTTGATATAAAAGGTAAGGGTATTTTAATTATTGGAAAATCAGGTATTGGCAAAAGTGAGGTGGCGCTTGATTTGATTTATAAAGGGCACAGGCTTATTGCTGATGATAGCGTGTCATTTTATAAAAGAAATCAAAACACCCTTGTAGGTAAACCGCCCTCATTATTAAAAAACTTAATGGAAGTCCGCGGCCTAGGGATTATTGACATTAAAAAATTGTTTGGTCGTAAAAGTGTGGTTCCGGAGAAAAAACTTTTTTTAGTGATTGAATTAAAAGCATTCCAAAAAGAAATTGATTGTTCAAGGTTAGAAATGACTGTGAATTCTTTTAGACTTTTTGATATTAACATTCCTAAAATTGAAATCCCCGTGACCGAAACAAGACATGTAAGTTTATTGATTGAAACCGCTGTTAAAAATTACATATCGCTTCAAAAGGGATCTAATACAATAAATAATTTATCAGAGAAACTTAATATGCAATTACGTTTGGATCATTAATTATGGAAGTTATTATTATTTCAGGATTATCAGGTTCAGGTAAAAGTATTGCCTTAAACGCGCTCGAAGATAATGATTTTTATTGTATTGATAATTTACCTGTCACCCTTTTATCGAATATTTCTCAACATCTTAATCATGAGCATCAAGATAAGGTTGCAATTAGTGTTGATATCAGAAGTATCGATATTGAAAAATTACCCTTCGTTATTAAAGAAATTGAATCTTTATCGATTAAAACAAAATTGATTTATCTAGAATCATCAACTGAATCTATTGTCAGGCGATTTGGTGAAACTAGACGTAGGCATCCTCTCGCAAACGAAAAGCTATCTCTTGCTGAAACTATAGAAAAAGAGCGTTCTATGCTTGCACCTCTAGCTGAGATTGGATACAAAATTGATACGAGCAGTATGTCAGTGAATGCATTAAAGAAAGCATTAAGTGAATTGATTGAATTAAAAGAGGATCATCTCGCTTTACAATTTAGTTCGTTCGGATACAAATTTGGCATCCCTCTTGATGCGGATTTCATATTCGATGTACGCTGCCTTCCTAATCCACACTACGAATCAAATCTTAAAAATTTAACTGGGCTGGATAATCCTGTTGCAGATTTTTTTCAAGGCTATAAAGAAGTTGATAAAATGTATCAAGATATCAATCACTTTGTAAACGAATGGCTGAGCGCTTTTAAAAAAGACCAAAGACATTCTTTGCATATAGCTATTGGCTGTACGGGCGGCAAACATCGTTCTGTTTATATTGCAAATAAATTATTTACTAACTTCTTTAACCCAAAATCTCAGGTAATTATTCGCCATAGAGATATTAACCATTAGACACTTATGATTGGCATCCTTCTTATTACGCACGGCGAACTTGGAAAATCACTGATTGAATGTGCAACCCATGTTCTTGGAGATAAACCAAAATTTCTAGACTCTCTTACTATTGAAAATGATTGTGCACATGACAATATGTATAAAGAAATCTCTGAGAAAATTAATCTCTTAGATCAAGGCAAAGGCGTTCTGATTCTCACAGACATTTTTGGAGCAACGCCCTGTAATATCATTACAAAAATAATTAAGCCGGGAAAAGTAAATGCAATTGCAGGTGTTAATTTATCAATGCTAATCCGAAGCATTAGCTATCGCCATGAGTCTTTTGATACTCTCGTTGCTAAAGCTATTGAAGGTGCCCAAGATGGCATTATTCATATTCAATCCAATCAATCATGTTAATAATCCCCATCAAAATTATTAACAAACTAGGTTTGCACGCAAGAGCTTCTGCGAAGCTCACTCAAGTGGCTAATCAATTCGAATCTGATATATGGATTGAGAAAAATGGTAAAAAAGTAAATGCAAAAAGCATTATGGGTGTAATGATGCTAGCGGCAAGCCAAGGTTCAGATGTCACAATCACAACCCAGGGCTCTGATGAAAAAGAAGCTTTGAATTCCATTGTAGATCTTATCAATGATTATTTTGGTGAAGGCGAATAAAGCCAAATGACTCCATTTAGCCTCCATGGCATTGGTGTTTCTAATGGCATTGCTATAGGCAAAGCACATTTAATTTCTAACGCGCTTCTTGAAGTCGTTCAATACGATATTGATATAAAAAATATTCCTCAGGAAGTTAAAAGATTTGAAGATGCTATTGCTGCTGTCAGAATTGAGCTCAATAAAATAAAATCTCAACTCCCTTCTGATTCCCCTGGAGAGTTAGGCGCGTTTATTGATACGCACATAATGATACTTAACGACAAGTCACTATCTGTATTGCCGAAATCTATTATCGAAAATGAAAAATGCAATGCGGAATGGGCAATCAAGAAACAAATGGATAGTGTTGTAAATCAATTCGATCAAATCGAAGATCAATATCTAAGAGAGAGAAAGCAAGACGTTATACAGGTAGTTGAAAGAGTCATCAAAATTCTTTTAGGTCACTCAAACCAAATTGCTGTAAAGAATAAAGAAAAATTAACGATTTTAGTGGCTCATGATATTTCGCCGGCAGATGCTCTTCACTTCAAGAATCATAAATATGCTGCTTTCATTACGGATGGTGGTGGTGTTACTTCTCATACCGCTATCTTATCTAGGAGTTTAAATATTCCTTCAATCGTAGCATTACAAAATGCTAGGGCGTTAATACGCGATAACGATTTAATTATCGTCGACGGAACAGAAGGTGTAGTGATTGTTAATCCAACTCAAGAAATTCAAAAACATTACAAAAAAATTCAGGATTCATGGGATAACGAACAAGAAAAACTTCAGCGTATCAAAACAAAAAAATCAATCACAAAAGATGGGGCTTCAATTCATCTTTTTGCAAATATTGAAGTTCCAAACGATATTATCTCAGTCAATGCTTCAGGTGCTAGCGGCATTGGTTTATTTAGAACAGAATTTTTATTTATGAATAGGCAGGATATGCCGGATGAAGAAGAGCAATTTCAAGCATATAAGAAAGTTGCTGAAGCTATGGGCAAAAGACCTGTTACTATTCGCACTCTAGATTCAGGCGCTGATAAACAAACGGCTTTAGACAATAAAAAAATAAGTCCTAATCCAGCATTAGGACTAAGAGCAATCCGACTATGTTTATCTGAACCTAAGATCTTTATGACTCAACTTCGAGCCATTTTAAGAGCCTCTCAATTTGGCAATATTAAAATTCTTTTCCCTATGTTAAGTAGTATTAGTGAGCTTCGCCAAACCAAACTTATACTAGAAAGAGCAAAGGCAAGTCTAAGAAAAGAAAAAATAAAGTTTAATGAAAAAATTCTTATTGGCGGCATGATTGAAATACCTGCTGCCGCTATAAGTGCAGATATTTTCGCTCAAGAACTCGACTTTTTATCTATAGGTACAAATGATTTAATTCAGTATGCGCTTGCAATCGATCGCACGGATGACTCAGTATCTCACTTATATAATCCACTTCACCCTGCTGTTTTGAAGTTAATTGCTCTTACAATAAAATCCGCACATAAATATAAAAAATCTATCGCTATTTGTGGTGAAATGGCAGGAGAACCCAAGCTTACCAAGCTATTAATTGCTATGGGCGTTGAGCAACTCTCTATGCATCCTTCTCATATTCTGAGTGTCAAACAACAAGTTTTAAATAGCTCAATTAAAAATATGAAAACTTCTGTTGTTAAATTACTTAATTTAAACGAAGTCGATAAAATTGAAACTTTACTAAAAAAAATTAATCAATCTGTCTAGATATCAACTTTTTAATTATGATGATGAATCCTGTCTTGTATCGCGAAAGCCTCCCCCTATTCGATCGAATCGAACCCGATCATGTTTCTCCAGCTATTGAAAGTGTTCTCAACGAAGCAAATACATTAATTCATTCTCTTAAAGAAATGAACGCCCCTACTTCATGGAACAATTTTGTAGAGCCTATAGAAATTATCAGTGAAAAAATTTCAAGGGCTTGGGGCCAAATCGAGCATCTTAATGCTGTTGTTAACTCAGACAGCTTAAGAAAAGCCTACAACGATAATCTTATAAAATTAACTGAGTTCTATACAAATCTTTCTCAAGATGAGTCTCTTTACAAGAAATACCAATCCCTTAAAGATAGCGAAGTATTTAAATCGCTCACACCTTCTCAAAAGCGCATCATTGATAATGTTCTGCGTGAATTTAAATTGGGCGGGGCTGAACTCAATGAAACAGACAAGAAAAGATTTAAAGTTATTCAAGAAAAGCTTGCAAAACTTTCAACTCAATTCGAAGAAAATATTTTAGATGCTACCAATGAATTTTCTATTTTTGTAGATCATCTTGATGAGCTTATAGGCATTCCAGAAGAAAATATTAAGAAAGCTCACGCTGAAGCTAAAGAAGATAAAAAGGAAGGCTATAAATTCACTCTTCACTTCCCATCTTATCTGCCAGTTATGCAATATGCAGACAATAGAACCTTGCGTGAAAAACTTTATCATGCTTATGCTACACGTGCATCCGAACTTGCTTCGCCTAAATTTGATAATACAAACCTTATAGAAGAGATTCTCTCGCTTCGCTATGAATCTTCAAAGCTCCTTGGCTTTAAACATTTTACTGAGATGTCACTTGTCACTAAAATGGCAAAATCAAGTGAAGAAGTTATCACTTTCCTCATGGATTTAGCTAACAAAGCAAAACCTTTTGCTTTGAAAGATATGGATGAACTTAAATCTTTTGCTAAAACCTTAAAGATAGAAAAATTAGAGGCTTGGGATATCGCTTATGTGTCCGAAAAACTCCGCCAAGCCAAATATAGCTTTTCGGAAAATGAAGTTAAACAATACTTCCCTGAGCATCGTGTTCTAAAAGGCCTCTTTAAAGTAGTTGAAACCATCTTTAAATTAAAGATTATCAAATCAGATGCTCCTACTTGGCATAAAGATGTAAGTTTTTATTCTATAAAAAATGAAAATGATGAATTGATTGGTCAATTTTATTTTGATTTATACGCGCGTAATCACAAGCGAGGTGGTGCGTGGATGGATGAAGCCATATCTCGATATAAAAATTCTCTCGGATCATCACACCCCGTAGCTTTTTTGACATGTAATTTCTCATCTCCTTCGGACAATAAACCAGCTTTATTTTCTCATGATGATGTAATTACTCTTTTCCATGAATTTGGCCATGGACTTCATCATATGCTAACCAAAGTTGATGATTACAGCATTTCTGGTATCAAAGGAGTTGAATGGGATGCTGTTGAATTGCCTAGTCAATTTATGGAAAATTTCTGCTGGGAATGGGATGTAGTAAAACATATGACCGAACATGTTGATAACAAGAATACTTTGCCTAAAAATTTATTTGACAAGATGATTGAAGCTAAAAATTTCCAATCAGGTATGCAAACTTTAAGGCAAATTGAATTTTCTTTATTCGACATCAGATTACATACCGAATATAGCGATCAAAATAAAATTAACCCTTTAAAGCTTCTAGAAACTATTCGCGATGAAATTGCTGTGGTAAGACCTCCCTCTTGGAATCGTTTTCCTAACAGCTTTTCTCATATCTTTGCCGGTGGCTATGCAGCGGGTTATTACAGTTATAAGTGGGCTGAAGTTTTGGCTTCTGATGCATTCAGTTTATTTGAAGAAGAAGGTATCTTATCAAGTCATGCTGGTCAAAAATTTCAAAATGAAATTTTATCACAAGGTGGCTCTAGGCCTGCTATGGAATCTTTTATCGCTTTCCGTGGGCGAGAACCCACTGTTGATGCGTTACTTAGACATAGTGGCATGGCTTAAGCTTTATGAAGCTCGCAACGTGGAATGTAAATTCTCTCACTGTAAGATTAGGTCAAGTTGAAGAATGGATTAAGAAAGAAAAGCCTGATCTTCTTTTGCTTCAAGAAACAAAACAAGAAAATCTTAAATTTCCTCACGAAACCCTACAAGCTTTAGGTTACAACTCGATCCATAATGGACAAAAAACATACAATGGCGTTGCAATTATAAGTAAATATGAACTTCTTGATATTCAAAATAATATTCCTGGTTTCGAAGACGAACAAAAGAGATTGATCGCTGCAACTGTAAATACAAATCAAGGAAAAATTAGAGTGGTTTGTGTTTATGTTCCTAACGGCCAATCTGTGGATTCAGATAAATATCTATATAAACTCAATTGGCTAAAACATTTCACTTTATGGCTTAAAAATGAAATGGAGTCATATCCAGATATCATTATTGCAGGTGATTTTAATATTGCGCCTCAAGATATTGATTGCCATGATCCAGAAGCCTGGAAAAATAATGTACTTGTAAGCCCCAAAGAAAGAGATGCATTTCAAAAAATTATTGATTTAGGACTTTCTGATAGCTTTAGAACAATCAATCCCTCTGAAAATCAATATAGCTGGTGGGATTATCGCATGGCTGGATTTAGAAGAAATCTTGGCATGCGTATTGACCACATACTCACAAATAAGAATCTAGTAGATAAGATAAAAGTGTCTGCAATTGATAAAGAGCCAAGAAAATCAGAGCGCCCATCAGATCATACGCCTGTCATTATCGAAATTTAATTTACTTTACTTTGATACCGAGCTGTTTTAATTTCCTATAGAGATGAGTTCTCTCGACACCTGAAACTTCAGCAAGTTTTGCCATACTTTGATCATCTTGATTTAGGTGATGTTTAAAATACATTTTTTCAAAATCATCACGCGCATCTCTTAATGGTTTATTAAAAATATCATCAAAACCCAGATCTTTATTGTCTTTATTCTTCTTGGAAGACTTATTTTTATCATGCAATAAGTTAAATTGATTTGAAACGCGCTTAACATCATCTGCGGTAATTTTTTCAAGCAAACTAGTTTGCATTAAATTAAAAACAAAGCTTTCTAGCTCTTCTATATCTCCTATCCAATTCATCGCGCGCATCATATTTAATGCGGCTACATCAAAAACTTTATAATCAGACTTATCAGATTTTGCAAGATACATCGTCAAAATAGATGACGCTAGCTCTGGGATGTCTTCTTTATGTTCATTAATTGAGGGAAGTAATAACGATCCGGGCAATAATTCATTTAAAATCCGCTCGTCAAAATCTACTTCATTTGCTTGGGCAAGAGACCTTGAAGTAGCACAAATAATTCTTACATCATAATTAGCAGCTTTACTAATTAATAAATTTAAACCTTTTTGTTGGGCTTTAGTTAAATGAGAAATTTCATTTAAAAAAATAGATCCGCCTCTATGTTGATCTAAAAGATCCAAAGGTGCATTTGAGACAACCTCAAAATCTTTTACATCGATCCAGGGTTGATTCTTAGGATGTAAATATTGTGCACAAATTTTTGCACATCCTCCTTGCGGACCCACAAGAAGAAGAGGCATCTTTAAAGAAGTTATTTTATCAAGCCTTTTCTTAAGATCTTGTATAACTTGGCTTTTGCCAATATTTAGTAAATTAATTTCTATTTTTGGTAGATTATTTGCGTGTTTAAGTGCTTCATTTACAGTTTTTAAAAGTTTCTGAAGTGTGATTGGTTTTTCAAGAAAATCAAAAGCACCTATTTTAGTGGCTTCTAGAGCAGTATCAATTGTTCCATGTCCTGACATCATAACAACTGGACTAGTAAGAAATTTTTCATTTACCCATTCTTTAAGGAGAGTAATACCATCACAATCAGGCATCCATATATCTAGTAAAATCAAGTCAGGAATTTTATTTTTCTTAAGCTCTCGAGCCTCTGTAGCATTCTCGGCTACAAAAATATCAAAACCCTCGTCAACAAGAATATCTCTGAGTAATTCTCTTATACCCAATTCATCATCAATTACTAGTATTTTTTTTGCACTCATAATTATTAACTTTTAGATATTGGCAGTTGAATGTTGATAAGCGCACCACTATTTTTTATATTCTCTATAGTAATGACACCTTCGTGTTCTTCAATTATTTTTTTCACAATAGCTAAGCCAAGACCTGTGCCATGAGATTTTGTTGTGACGTAAGGCTCAAATGCTTTTTTTAATATATCAGCCGAAAATCCGGGTCCGTTATCTTCAATAGATAATGCGATATAATTTTTTAATTTATTAGTACTAATTTGAATAATTGGTTTTTTTGTATTATTAATCATTGCATCTTGCGCATTTTGAATAAGATTAATAAGTACCTGTCTCATCATATTCACGTCTACTTTTGTTTCAGGCAAATCTCTTGATAATTTAGTTGATATTTTAATTCCAGAATTTTCAAATAAATTTGAAATTTCTTTTATAAATTTATTAATGTCTGTTAATTCTAAATTTAATTTAGGCGCGCGCGCATATTCGCTAAATTCATTTACCATGGTCTTCATTGCATCAACTTGATTAACGATCGTTGCAACAGCTTTATTTAAAATATCTGTATCGTCTTTATCTAATTTAGCTCCTAACTTATGTTTTATTCTTTCGGCTGAAAGCTGAATCGGCGTAAGTGGATTTTTAATTTCATGGGCAAGTCTTCTCGCAACCTCAGACCATGCGGCATCTCTTTGAGCCTGAATCATCATAGTAATATCGTCTATCATTAAAACATAGTTGTTACGTTTATTTTGTGGTAGCGGTGTAATTTGAAGTAAAAGCACTTGGTTATTCTTTTCATATTTAATTTCAAATTCTTTTATGACTTCTGCTTGTTTTTTATTGCTAAAAGCATTAATTTCTTCTTGAATGCTTATAATAAAATCGGTTAATAATTCATTCTTGTTTGAAATTGAAGTTAGTAATTTATCTTTATTTTTTGATAAATCAACTTGCAATATTTTAGAAGCGGCAATATTGAATGATTTAATTTCCATTGCATCATTAATAACAATTACGCCTGAAGATAAATGAGCTAATACTGTTTCAAGATATGATCTAGCAGATTCAAGTCTTATCTGATTATTTTCTGATGTTTGTGTGGCCTGATCTAACTGCCTTGTCATGCTATTAAAGGATCTTACTAATACGCCTAACTCATCTTTCCCTTTTTCAGGAAGCATTGTCTTGAAATTACCCTTTGCAATTTTTTTTGTACCTTCAGCTAGCAAAGCTAGAGGCTCAGATAATTTCCTGCTAAGTAAAAATCCAATTGCTACAGCAGTTAGTATCGCAAGCATAAGTACAAGCGTTAAAGTAATTGAAAAAATTACTTTTAATGAATCTCGACTATAGGAAAGCTTATGATAGTCCTGAAATACGGTTTGTACGGATTCAGCAATAGTTGATAAAGAGTCTGGGACAGGTTGTAAAATTTGTAGAATTAATCTTTCATTGGAAACTGAAGCTCCATTAATCGGCGCCAATACTCTCAAATAAAGCCCTTTATTTGTAATGGGTTCAATTTTTCCGTAAATATTATTCTCTGCTTGTTTTAATTGAATTAAAGTTGGTAGTGCAGGTAAAAATGATTCTGCGTCATTACTTGATACAGCAATAATTTTCCCTTGATCAGAAATGATTGTGGCGTCTTGAACTCCAGATTTTTCTCGGAGATCACTAAGTGCACCATATTGAGATGTTGTAGGCATAGATGATAGCGTAAGCGCCATACGCTCTGCTTTTAATTCTAAATCCGTCAACATAATATCTAATGCTTTTTGACCTAGCTTTAAGCCACCATCAAGTGCTGATTCAACTTTGACGTTAAACCATGATTCAATTGAGCGTGTTAAGAAATTTACGGACACCAAATATACAATTAATCCCGGTATAACTGCCATAAGAGTAAAAGAAATAACAAGTCTCATGGATAGGCGGCTGCCCATCACATCTTTTTTAATATTTCTAAATAATTTCTTAATCTGATTTGCAATAATTGCGATCAGGCTCAAAATAAAGACGCCGCTTAATATAAGAACAACGGTATATGAACTTCCTGAAATAAATTCTGAACTTGAGCTTGCTTTTGATAGAAGAAATAAAAGCAATGCACCAACTAAACTAGCAATGGCTATTAGATATCTCATTTTTTATTTACAAATATCCATTGAAATTGTTTAGAGGCTAATTGCCATTCTTGGTTATTTGTTATGTCTACCTGGAGTTGTTTAGGAAGTTTAGTTTTATCCAATTTCACTTGAAGATATGCTAAGTACTTATCAGTATCATCAATCTGCGACTTATCAAAAACCCGCCAATTTTTTATTTTTTTCAGTTCGTTTTTTGCTTGAGTTAAATTATCAAAGGCGATAAGGTGATTTTCTGATTCAGTGAGAATAAATTGTCTAGATAACGCATGGAAACTCAATACTATTTCCTTTGTTTTTTTAGCGACCTCTTCATCGAACCAATATTTTCTAGGTTTTTTTAGTTCAAATTCAATAATAAAATTAATAGGAATGCCTTTTCTGATTGCCTCGTCTAAGTCATCGTTGAAAGTTAAGTCAAAATCAGCACTTAAAAAATATGCTTCGAATTGATTATTAATTTCAGCATTTTTGATGATCAAACTATTATCAGCTGCAATAACCGATGGGGATGCAAACAAACACATCCAAATCACAAGAAAGATATTCAGTTTAATTTTTTTCAAGCAATGCATAAAAAAATCCATCATGGTTTTCGCTTGGTATTAATTGATTTTGATGTCTACTATATTCAGAATCGACTGACCATTTTACTTCTTTTGCGTCATTATGTTCTTTAATAAAACTATCAATAACCTTCTGATTTTCATCGGGAAAGATAGAACATGTCGCGTAAAGTAATTTACCACCCTTTTTTAATAACTGCCACATAGCTTGCAACATGATTTTTTGTTGCCTAGTGAACATCTCCAGGTCACGAGGTCTTCTTAACCATTTAATATCTACATGTCTCCTCACTACGCCTGATGCTGAACATGGGGCATCTAGCAAAATACGATCAAATAATTTTTCATTCCACCATGTGTTAATCGCTGTTAAATCTGCACATTTCAACTGAGCGTGAAGTTGTAATCTCTCTAAATTTTGTTTTACCTTGTATAAGCGCTCTTTTTGTTGATCAATAGACACTAATTCAATGTCAGCAATTTCTAACATATGGCCAGTTTTACCACCAGGAGCGCTGCATGCATCAAGACAAATCTGGCCATCTTTAAGATCCAAAAGCTTTGCAGCAAGTTGTGCGCCCAAATCCTGAACGGATACTTCACCATCTATAAATCCAGGAATTTTTTCTACAGCGATAGGCTGTGTCAACTCCAATGCAACATCTCCTAAAACTCGATATGGAATTGCTTCGGATTTTAGTTTTTCTTCATATTGCTTAAGATTTATTTTTCTTACATTAATTCTTAACGTTAATGGAGGAAGCTTATTTCCATTCAGCAATATGCTTTCCCAATCTTTTTTGTAATTATCCTTAATGAGCTTAATCCACCACAAAGGGTAAGAGTAAAATGCCTCTTCATTACTTTTTAATTCTGTTTGCAGCTTTTCTTTCTGACGAATAAAATTTCTTAACACTCCATTTACAAACGCACCTGCCCAAGATTTATTGATGAATTTCGCGGCCTCTACAGCCTCATTAACCACAGTAAATTCCGTGGACTGATCATGATTCAATTGAAATAAAGCTACACAAAGCAAAGCTTCTATCTTTTTATTTGTTATCTTTTTATTAATGAGTTTTTGAATGAAAAATTGATTCTCGCCTAAAAAACGAACCGCCCCGTACGCCAAAAAAATTGCAACAGATTTTTGTTGCGGTGTAACGAGAGAATGATGATCAAAATGCCTGTCAAATACATGATTTAAATTGTGTCCTTTTATAACTTCAGACACACAATCGGCTGCAATAAGTTGGGAGTGATGCAAAATAATTACGACTTAAAGACGTCCCCCAAAATAAGTCGATGTCCCAGAATAAATTCCTTAGATTTTAGTCTTTTACCTCCAGGCATTTGAAGCTCTTTAACTAACAAAACGCCTTCGCCACATTTCACATGAATAAATTCATCTAATTTAATTAGTTCGCCTGCCTTTGCATTCTTATCAATATCTACACCAATTTCTGCATCCCAAATTTTACAAATAGCTTCACGATATTCTGTTTGTGCCACTGGAAATGGATTAAATGCTCTTATTTTTCTTGCAATAACATCAGAGGAATTATGCCAATCAATTTTTGACTCTTCTTTAGTCACTTTTTCAGCGTAGGTAACACTTGCTTCATCTTGGGGTGCAGATTTAAGTTCACCTTTCGTACTTAGCTCATCCATCACTTCTGTCATTAAGAGCGCCCCCATTTTCGCAAGGGCTTTTGTTAATTGTTCTGTTGTATCCTTTTCGCTGATTTGAATTTCAGTCTTTTTGATCATGTCACCTGCGTCTAATTTTTGAACTACACGCATGATAGTGACTCCAGTTTTTTTATCCCCCATCAAAATAGCACGATGAATTGGGGCAGCGCCTCGCCATCTTGGTAAAAGTGATGCATGTATATTAAAACAACCTAATGAGGGTAAATCGAGAATAGCTTGAGGAATGATCAGTCCATAAGCCGCCACGATCATTACATTAAAATCAATTGCAGCTAACATCTCGTAAGATTCTTTACTTTTTAATTCTGAAGGCTGATAAACAGGAATGCTTAATGCATTGGCTTTCAATTTAATGGGACTTGGATGAAGTTTTAAACCTCGACCTGATGGCCTATCTGGCTGAGTTAATACACCAACGACCTTATAACCTTTATCATGAAGTGCCTCTAGAGCTGGCACAGCAAAATCTGGAGTGCCCGCAAAAATGATTTTTAATGAGTTCACGATATAGATTTCGCCGAATTAAGCATTCACTAAATGCTCTTTAGCGCGTTTTTTCATTTTTGTTTTGATACGGTTGCGCTTTAACGGGGATAAGTATTCTACGAATACTTTACCTAAAAGATGATCCATTTCATGCTGAATACACACGGCTAGTAAACCATCTGCTTCAAGCTCAAAAGATTTCCCTTCTCGATCAAGTGCTTTTACTTTAATACGTTCGGCACGTGTTACTGACTCAAATACATCGGGTACCGACAAACAACCTTCTTCATATGCTTGCTGTCCTATTGATTCAATAATCTTAGGGTTAATAAAAACTTTTAAACTATCTTTTGTTTCAGAAATATCTACCAAAATTAATTGAAGATGACGATTGACCTGAGTTGCAGCCAAACCTATACCAGGCGCAGCATACATCGTTTCCGCCATATCATCGATAAGCTTCCTAATCGAGTTATCCACAACTTCGATTGGTTTTGCAATGGTGTGCAATCTCGGGTCGGGATAATTTAATATATTTAAAATTGCCATAAATGTTGATTATTTTATTTATTGCTGATAACTTAACTACAAGGCCTAAACACCTTAAACTTATTAGACACATTAAGAATATTATACTTTGCTAATAGCTCAATTACCTGACTCAAATTCATTTAGCTTTCACTTACTTTTAAGCCATTTTTCATTCACTATCGTAAAGGAATCTTTATGCTAGAACTGCTTATTTATATGTTTGAAAATTATCTGAGCACACAAAATTTACCCGACTTTAAAAGCATTACTGCGGAACTTGAAGCTGCAGGATTTGATAATCAAGATATTGAAAATGCCTTTACTTGGTTTAATCAGTTAAAAGCGATGACAAATGCTATTCCTGTAAAAAATAGCGCTTGTTCTTCTCTAGGTTATCGAATGTACTCAGACAATGAGCAAAAGAAGATAAGTGCTGAAAGCTTAGGTTTTGTATTATTCCTAGAACAAGCTAAAGTTTTAGATGCAAATGAACGAGAAATTATTCTCGATCGTGCTATGGCTCTCAAACAAGAGCATATTAATATCGAAGAAATGCGCTGGATTGTCATGATGGCCCTTTGGAATGAAGGCCGTGAAAAAGACTTTTTATTTATAGAAGATGCAATCTATCAAGATCACAATTTAGTTTTACACTAAGTTCCTTCTATATTTTGAATGATGCGGGAAATAATACCTGCTTGATTTAAGGTGTAGAAATGTAAGCTGGGTACGTCCCATCCAATTAAAACTTCACAAAGTTCAGATATTACATCGACACCATATGATCTCAAAGAAGGCAAATCGTCTCCGTAGCTTTCCAATTTAATTCTAAGCCAACGAGGTATTTCTGCACCGCAATTTGATGCAAAACGAGCCAATTGTTTAATGTTATAGATTGGCATCACGCCTGGAATAATGGGCAAATCAATATCTGCAATCAAGCATTCATCCATAAATCTAAAATAAGCATCGGCATTAAAAAAGAATTGTGTAATAGCAGAATTGGCACCCGCAGCCACTTTATTTTTAAAGTTTTGAATATCTATTTGTGCTGAAGCTGCCTCAGGATGATATTCAGGATAGGCCGCTACTTCAATATGAAAATAATCATTCGTTTCTTGTCGGATAAAGCTCACTAATTCATTGGCATGTTTAAAATCTCCTGATGGCACTTCGCCCTGAGGCACATCACCTCTCAAAGCTACGAGATGTTTAATGTCATGTTGTCGATATTGATCAAGTAAAGTTTTAATTTCTGTCTTTGTCGATGAAATACCTGAAATATGAGGCACAGCATTAAAGCCTTCTTTTTTTATTTCTAATACTGTTTCAAGCGTACGATCGCGCGTTGAGCCGCCCGCACCAAACGTCACCGAATAAAATTCGGGCTTGAATGCGGATAGCTGCTGACGCGTGTCTGCTAAGTTTTTTATGCCTTCCGGTGTATTGGGAGGAAAAAACTCGAAACTGTAAGAAATCTTTTTAGCCATAATTAATAACGATAGTGCTCAGGTTTATAAGGTCCTTCTTCTTTAACACCAATATACTTTGCTTGCGCTTCTGACAAGTTTGTAAGTTCAGCATTTAATTTTTTCAATTGTAGGCGAGCAACTTTCTCGTCCAAATGTTTAGGAAGTGTATATACACCCACAGGGTATTTCTCGGAATGCGCAAACAATTCAATTTGAGCAATCGTTTGATTCGCGAAAGATGAACTCATCACATAACTTGGATGGCCTGTACCACAACCCAAATTCACGAGTCTGCCTTTTGCAAGCAAGATGATACGTTTGCCATCTTTGAAAATCACGTGGTCCACTTGTGGTTTAATCTCTTCCCATTTGCAATCACTTAATGATGCAACATCAATTTCATTATCGAAATGGCCGATATTACAAACGATCGCCTGATCTTTCATACGCGACATATGGTCATGCGTAATCACATGATAATTACCTGTTGCTGTGACAAATATATCAGCATGCTCCGCTGCGTAATCCATAGTCACCACGCGATATCCTTCCATCGCCGCTTGCAATGCACAAATAGGATCAATTTCAGTCACCCATACTTGTGCTGACAAAGCGCGAAGTGCTTGTGCTGAACCTTTACCTACATCACCGTATCCAGCTACAACTGCTACCTTACCTGCAATCATGACATCGGTCGCGCGTTTAATAGCATCTACTAGAGATTCACGACAACCATAAAGATTATCAAATTTAGATTTAGTCACTGAATCATTTACATTGATTGCAGGGAAAGCCAATTTACCTTCTTTATGCATTTGATATAAACGATGAACGCCTGTCGTTGTTTCTTCAGTCACACCTTTAACATGTTTAAGTCTTTCAGAATACCAATGCGGATCTATCGCTAACTTTTGTTTAATTGAATTAAAAAGCGAAATCTCTTCTTCACTTGAAGGCTTAGCAATCACTGAGGCATCTTTTTCAGCACGCGTACCTAAATGGAGAAGTAAAGTTGCATCACCACCGTCATCTAAAATCATATTGGTGTAGCCGCCATCACTCCATTCAAAAATACGATGCGTATATTCCCAGTATTGATCAAGCGTTTCACCTTTAAAGGCGAATACAGGAGTGCCGCTTTTAGCGATGGCTGCAGCTGCATGATCTTGCGTTGAATAGATATTGCAAGATGCCCATCTCACCTCAGCACCTAAATCTTTAAGTGTTTCGATCAAGACAGCCGTTTGAATAGTCATGTGAAGTGAGCCACTGATGCGCGCACCTTTTAATGGCTTTTCTTTTGCATATTCTTCACGAATAGCCATAAGGCCTGGCATTTCAGTTTCTGCAATAGCAATTTCTTTTCGACCAAAGTCAGCCAGATCAATATCGGCAACGAGATAGTCTTGTGTATGTAAATTTTGGTTAGTCACTGTATTCATTTTAAATTCCTTTTGAATGCTAAGTGACCAGCTGGGATGTTTCGGTATCCACCAACACCCCGTGACTGGCACGGTTATAAATTGGTGAACGCCGTTTACAAGTAAACTTGTAATCTGAGCCTGGGATTTTATGAAAAAATCTCGCAGCGTTCCTCAGAAGAATTGGATTATAGATTAAAAGTATTTAAGACTCAAATACTTACTAAAGTTCAAATATTTAATTTGCAGATTTGAGGATTTGAGCTTTGTCTGCCGCTTCCCATGAAAACTCTGGCTCATCACGACCAAAATGGCCATAAGCCGCAGTTTTCTTATAAATAGGGCGCAATAAATCAAGCATTTTTACAATGCCCTTAGGTCTTAAATCAAAATGCTCGAGCACCAATGCGGTCAATTTATCGTCCGCAATCTTGCCTGTGCCATAAGTTTCAACCATAACTGAAGTGGGTCTTGCCACACCAATCGCATATGAAATTTGCACTAAACAGCGAGAAGCTAATCCTGCTGCCACGATATTTTTGGCAACATAACGTGCAGCATAGGCTGCTGAACGATCAACTTTACTTGGATCTTTTCCTGAAAAAGCACCGCCACCATGAGGAGCAGCGCCACCATAAGTATCTACAATAATTTTGCGTCCGGTGAGTCCGCAATCACCTTGAGGTCCTCCAATCACGAATCGGCCTGTAGGATTTACAAGATACTTGATGTCACCTTTAATAAGCTCTTTAGGCAAAATAGGTTTAATGATTTCTTCAATGACTGATTCGCGAATGGTCTCAAGTGAGACTTCTGGATCGTGCTGGGTTGAGAGAACGACGGTATCAATCGAATGCGGTTTGTGATCTTTATACTTTAAAGTCACTTGCGCTTTAGCATCAGGACGAAGCCAAGGCAGTCTGCCATCTTTTCTTAAATAAGATTGTCTCTCCATCAAACGATGAGATAACCAAATAGGCATAGGCATTAGTTGTGCTGTTTCATCGCAAGCATAACCAAACATCAGGCCTTGATCGCCAGCCCCTTGATCCAATGGATCATCTAAAGCACCATCTACACCTTGTGCAATATCGGGTGACTGCTTGTCATAGGCGACGAGAACCGCACAACCTTTATAATCAATCCCGTAATCCGTATTGTCATATCCAATATAACGAATCGTATCGCGCGCAACTTTAATGTAATCCACATTCGCTGTTGTCGTAATCTCACCTGCCAATACCACAAGGCCTGTGTTCGTTAAGGTTTCAGCCGCAACGCGCGCAGTAGGGTCCTGTTCTAGAATCGCATCAAGAATCGCATCAGATATCTGATCGGCTACTTTATCGGGATGGCCCTCAGAAACAGATTCTGAAGTAAATAAATACTCGCTCATGGTTTTTTCCAAGTTTTAAATTACGTAAAGCGTTTAGAATAGCAAAATATCCCGTTTAAATACAATTATGCTATCAAGACTACTCTTATTTTTCATTGCCATATTCTTTAAATTACCACTCTTTATTTTGCATTTATTGGGCGGGTTATTTGGTCGCATCGCTTATCAATTTGATCGTCGATTTAAAGATCGTATAGACATTAATTTAAAACGTGCTTTTGCTTCATCAGATGCAAGTGATTTAAAAAAACTCACATCATTAGTGATTCGCGAAATTGGAAAGTGCTTAATGGAGGCGCCTGCCATTTGGTTTAACTCACCTCAAAAGAATTTTCACTGGGTCAAAAAATGTTATGGATGGGAGCATGTTGAAGCTGCGCTTAAAAAGAAAAAAGGTATTATTTTTTTAACGCCTCATTTAGGCTGTTTTGAAATTACCGCTCAGTACTATGCTCACTTTCATCCCATCACTGTTTTATTTAAACGTCCAAAACAAAAATGGCTAGCAAATATTGTTTTATCTGGAAGACGCCACTCAATGATTCATCTTGCTGAAGCTAATATGCACGGTGTTAGGCAGCTCATGCAGGCATTAAAAAAAGGTGAAGCGATTGGTGTATTACCGGACCAGGTGCCCAATGAAGGTCAAGGAGTATGGGCTCAATTTTTTAATACGCCCGCTTACACAATGACCCTTGTCTCTAAACTCGCAGACTCCTCAAAAGCCAGCGTCCTTATTGGTTTTGGTCATAGGCTTTCAAAGGGTCAAGGATATGAGGTTTATATTGAACCCTTAGGGTCCGATCATTCCCCTCAAGGTATTAATGATCGACTTGAATTGCTCATTCGAAAATATCCAACGCAGTATCTTTGGAATTATCAGCGGTTTAAAAAACCAAATAAATAAGAGACAATCATTTTATGAAACTTCATTTTACAAAGATGCATGGTATTGGTAATGACTTTATAGTACTCGATCATACAAAGTCTCCTTTCCAATTAACTAAAGAGATCATTCAATCGTTATCACATCGACAACTCGGTATTGGATGCGATCAACTCCTCGTTGTTGAGAACTCGACACTCAAAGACGTTGATTTCAAATATCGTATTTTTAATCAAGATGGTAATGAAGTAGAACAATGTGGCAATGGTGCACGTTGTTTTTATCGATTTGTAAAAGATAAACATTTAACTGATAAAGCATCCATTCGTGTTGAAACAAAATCTGATGTCATTGAATTGACTGAAGACGATGAACATATGATTGAAGTGAATATGGGTGAGCCCATTTTTAATCCTAAATTAATTCCATTTATTTCAGATACGGAAAAAAACGAGTACTCTATTTCTATAAATTTGCCAGATCAAAAAGGATTAATAAATATTGCTGCATTATCCATGGGTAATCCTCATGCGGTGATCACGGTGGAAGATATTAATAAAGCTCACGTTAAAACATTGGGTGCATATTTAGAATCACATGCGCTTTTCCCAAAACGCGTCAATGTTGGATTCATGGAAATTGTAACGCCCCATCATATTCGCTTACGTGTTTTTGAGAGAGGTGTAGGTGAAACACTTGCCTGCGGAACCGGTGCCTGCGCTGCAGCAGTATCCGGAATAAAGCGTCAATTACTTTCAACCCCTGTGAAAGTTGATATGACAGGCGGATCATTATCTATTGATTGGAAAGGTGATACAAATCCGGTGATGATGAAAGGCCCAGCCGTAACAATCTTCGAAGGACATATTGAGATCGCTTAAATCTTATGGAACATAATCACTTCCAAAAAAGTTATATCGATTACCTCACCTTTGAAAAAGGTCTTAGCCATAATTCTATTAAAAGTTACTCACACGATTTAACTCAACTTGTCACACTTATCGAGCATGACCGTTTTGAGTCGATCACTATTCAAGACATCAGGCGCGCAAGCGCAAAACTTAATAGCCAAGGACTTCATGGCAAATCGATCGCGCGCATGTTATCTGCATGGCGAGGTTTTTTTGACTACCTCATTGAACGCCATCAATTTAAAGAAAATCCTGTCAAAGATGTTCATGCGCCTAAAAGTGCTAAAGCCTTGCCACAAACTTTATCGATCGAGCAGATAGTCAAACTCATTTCAATTGATGACACAACGTTATTAGGTTTAAGAGATAAGGCTTTTTTAGAATTATTTTATTCATCTGGATTACGTTTAAGTGAAGTAGTGAACGTTAATATTAATGATCTTGATCTTCAAGAAGGTGTCATTTCCGTAACAGGTAAAGGCAATAAAACGCGGATAGTTCCAATAGGGCAAAAAGCGATTCATGCTATTCAATCGTGGATTGAAAAACGCAGATCTATGAAGACAGATGAGAAATCAGTCGATGCGCTATTTATTACTGAACGTGGCAAGCGCATGACAGCCCGCGCTATTCAATACCGCATTCAAATGTGGGCTATCAAGCAGGGTATTGATAGTACTGTGCACCCTCATTTATTAAGACACAGTTTTGCCTCACACGTTTTACAATCAAGTCAAGATTTAAGGGCCGTACAAGAAATGTTAGGTCATGCAAATATCAGTACGACTCAAGTTTACACCCACTTAGACTTTCAACATCTTGCAAATATTTACGACAAAACACATCCAAGAGCTAAAAAGAAATCATGATCTATTTAATTTCTTTTAAGCGCTATTGACGCACTTCAATTCTTTAAACTATAGTGAAGGTATGGAAGCTCAACTCATCGCTCTAGAGAAAAAAATTAAGCAGCTCATTAGCTTAATTGAATCTGCTCAGGAAAAAAATAAAGGGCTCGAAGCAAGACTCGCATCCTCTGAAGCTCATCTCACAAAACTTCAATCTAATATGAAAGAAGCAAGTCTTCGTCTTGAAAAAATGATGAGGCAACTGCCTGAGGATAATCGATGAGCTCAAAAAATGTAACTGTTACTATCATGGCACGTGAATTCATCATCGCTTGTCCAGAAGGACAAGAAAAAAGTTTATTGGATTCTGTGCAATACCTAAACCAAAAAATCGATCTCATACAATCTCAAGGTTCTATTGTAGGTATTGATCGCATCATCATCATGGCAGCGTTGAATATTACCAATGAACTTCTTAATCAAAATTCTACTGACGGATTAGATATATCTCAATTTCGCCATAAAATTTCATCAATCGAAAATCAAATCGACGAAGTGCTTGCGCAAAACTAAAGATCTGCCTATTCTTTATTAAACATTGCAATGAGCATGTTTGTTTTTTTAAGTGTTGCTTAGGCTAATAATTCCTTGAACTAGTCTATAGCATCGGTTTTAGCTCATCAGGTTGCGGTGTGAGCGATCTAAATTGGGCGCTCTTTTAAGACACCCTTGGCGATTGCACCTAAAGCACCTTAGGCTTTTACCCCTTGAACCTTTGGTTCAGGATGCTGGTCTAGGCAACACTTAAGAAAATCAACATCGCTCTTTTATCCACTTAACTTTTTATTTTATATACTATGCGTTATTGGCTCATGAAATCTGAACCGTCTGATGTGTCGATAGACGATTTAGCAAAACTCCCTAAGCAAACAATTGATTGGTATGGCGTTAGAAATTACCAAGCAAGAAACTTTATGCGCGATTTAATGAAGGTGGGCGATCTCGCATTCTTTTATCATTCAAATTGTGATGTGCCCGGTATCGCTGGCATTGTGAAAGTGAGTAAGCTTGCTTATCCCGATCGCTTTCAATTTCAAAAAGGTCACAAATATTTTGATCCAAAGTCAACACCTGAAAATCCACGCTGGCTTAATGTAGATGTGACGCTTGTTAAAAAAACAAATTTATTAAGCCTAAAAGAATTAAGAGAATTTAAACCACTACAAAATATGCGCTTACTTCAAAAAGGCAACCGTTTGTCGATTACCCCGGTGACAGAGGATGAGTGGACCTTTATTGAGAAACATTTGAAATAAAAAAGCCCAAAGATGCTTTGGGCTTTTTTGTTAAGAAAAGCTATTTTTTATTTAGCGTTATCTAAACTACCCATCGCCTTCGGATAAGCTACCACACCCCATGGGATTTCTTTATTAGGAATGTGTTTAGTCACCTCTAATTTTTCTGTATCAATTACAAGTACTTCGTCTGATTTACCGCAAGCAAGCAAGATATCCTTGTCATCAGGCGAAAAACTAAAATGCCAGCAACGTCGGCCTGTTGGAATATCTTTAATCTTTTCAAAATTAGAAGTGTCATAGACTTCTAACGTTTTTGCTTTTGAAGTTGCAACAAATAAACGCTTTCCTTCTCGATCGAAACTCACACCATAAGGTGACTCACCTGTCGCAACTGTTTTGAGATGTTTAAATTGATTATCTAAAACAATAAAACTATTTCCCATCTCTAAAGTTGCCACGTAATACTTTCCATTCGGCGCTACCTTGATGCCACGTGGACGATCTCCGTATTTCTTCGTTGAAATCGTTTTTAATAATTTACCATTACTAAAGTTGTGAATTGTGATTGTGTTGTCGGCTTCATTGGTCACAATAATTTCTTTTCCATTTTTACTAAATTCAATACCTTCTGTTTCAGGGCCACCAATAATATCTCTGATCTTTTTACCCTTTGCTAAATCAACCACTGCAATACGCGCGGGAACTTTGACTTCATCCTTATCATCATCTTCTTGCCCAGCCACAGGCGCTTTGCCAGTCGATGCAGGTTCAGTTGACACAAAGACTTGGCCTTTGTACACGCGAATAAATTCTGGATTTTTACCTACTGCAATATGTTTCACAAATTGATTCGTCTTTAAATCAATCACTGATAAATTATCGTCATCTTTGTTCGCGGTAATTAAGTAACGGCCATCTTCTGTGACACCAATACCGCGTGGATTTTTAGCTTGAATATCGATCGAACCTTCTGTTTCCATAGTGTTTAGATTAATCACACTAACACCGCCCTCTTGGTTCGATACATAAGCCTTACCTCGATCCTCAGCATTAGCTAGCAAAGATGAAGTAAGCAATCCTAATATGACAATTGATTTTATAACTTGCATTCCGTTCTCCTAAAATATTCTATTTATTATTAAATATCTCTGAATAAACTTCCAGGGGATTTCTCCCTTAAATGACTCATGAAAATAAGGAAGTATTAACCTAAGAAAAGTTTATAGGCTGGATTATCTGTTTCATCCCAGAAGGGATAGCCTAATTGATTCAAAAAGACTTCAAAATTAATTTCATCTTCAGGCGGCACTTGCATGCCAACTAAGACGCGACCGAAGTCAGCGCCATGATTACGATAATGGAATAAACTGATATTCCAATTGTGTCCCATCGTCTCTAAAAATTTCATAAGAGCGCCTGGCTTTTCTGGAAATTCAAATCTAAACACCATTTCATTTTTAGCTTGTGGTGCGTGTCCGCCCACTAAGTGTCTTAAGTGAAGTTTAGCCACTTCATTGTTAGTCAAATCAATTGTGGGTAGGCCTTCTTTATCAAGCATAGCTTTAAGCTGTGATGGCTCGTCCGTATCATTTGTCGCTAGCCCCACATAAATGTGCGCTTCTTTAGGATCTGAAAAACGATAATTAAATTCAGTAATATTGCGCTGACCTAATAACTTACAGAAGTTTTTAAATGCGCCTGGTTTTTCAGGAATAGTCACGGCTAACACGGCTTCTCTTTTTTCACCAATCTCAGCACGCTCAGCTACAAAACGTAAGCGATCAAAATTCATATTGGCGCCTGATGCAATACCAATCAAAGTTTCGTCTTTTAAATTATGCTTCTTGATATAAGCCTTCATACCCGCAACGGATAGTGCACCAGCGGGCTCTAGAATAGATCTTGTGTCTTCGAATACATCTTTAATAGCAGCGCAAATTGCATCGTTATCAACCACGATCATTTCATCAACGTATGACTGGCAAAGAGGAAAGGTAACCTCACCCACTTCTTTGACAGCAGCACCATCTGCAAATAATCCTACTTGATCAAGCGTTACACGCTTTCCTGCTTTTAAAGACAAAGTCATGGCTTCAGCATCTTTAGCCTCCACACCGATCACTTTGATTTCGGGCCTCATCGCTTTGATGTATGTTGCTAAGCCTGCTAGAAGGCCGCCTCCACCCACACAAGTAAACACTGCATGAATAGGTTTTTTATATTCATCTAAAATTTCCTTAGCAATCGTACCCTGACCTGCGATGACATCTGGATCATCATAGGGATGTACAAAAGTAAGACCTTCTTTTTTCTCGATCTCAAGCGCATGCTTATAAGCATCAGTGTAAGAATCGCCCCAAAGCACCACTTCAGCCCCTCGATGTTTTACAGCATCCACCTTGATAAGTGGAGTTGTTGTGGGCATGACTATGACTGCACGACATCCTAATTTTTGTGCGCTTAACGCAACGCCCTGTGCATGGTTGCCAGCAGAAGCTGCGATGACGCCCTTATCAAGCTGGGCTTTGGATAAACCTGCCATCTTGTTATAGGCGCCACGTAATTTAAATGAAAAGACGGGTTGCAAATCTTCCCGTTTTAAAAAAATCTGATTATGAAAACGACTTGAAAGATGTGTTTGAAATTCAAGCGGGGTCTTCTTTGCTACGTCATATACACGCGCTTCATTAATACGTTTTACGTAGTCATTCTTCATATGCTAATTTTCAAGAGTCGCCTTGGCGTGTATGATAGATATTAAAGCATCATTATAAATAAAATATAAAGGTTTAAGTAAAAATGGCATTCACGCAAGACGAATTAAAACAACAAGTTGCAAAGGCTGCGATTGAATATGTGAAGTCTGGCATCATTGGTGTGGGCACCGGCTCTACAGCAAATTACTTCATCGATGAATTAGCAAAAGTAAAACATAAGATTGATGGTGCAGTTGCGAGTAGCGAAGCTTCAGCAGATCGTTTACGCAAACATGGGATTGAAGTTTTTGACCTTAATAGCGTCAATAGCATGGACATTTATGTCGATGGTGCAGACGAAATCACTGAGCACATGCATATGCTCAAAGGTGGTGGTGGTGCCTTAACTCGAGAAAAAATTGTAGCGGCAGTTGCAAAAACCTTTATCTGTATTTGTGATGAAACAAAATATGTGCCGGTATTAGGCAAGTTTCCACTACCTGTGGAAGTCCTTCCGATGGCTAAGAGCTATGTGGCAAGAGAACTCACTAAATTAGACGGACAGCCTCAATTAAGAAATTTCACGACGGATAACGGTAACGTCATCTTGGACGTTCATGGTCTTGTGATTAAGGATCCTGTTGCGATGGAAGCCACTATCAATCAAATCGTAGGTGTGGTCACAAACGGTCTATTTGCCGCAAGGCCTGCAAATGTGCTTTTATTAGCCACAAACGACGGGGTTAAGACTTTCAAAAAATAAACTTTTTAAGTCTTAAAAATGTCATATATAAGTAATAAAATAAAATGTTAATTTTTTGTAAGTATTTATAAAGGTTCCAAAATATGGTTACAGAACACAGCTATAAAGAATACGACATAGAACTAGAGGCAGTCCGAGCTCAGGTTCTAAAAATGGGTGGCTTGGTTGAAGAAAATATTCTCCAAGCTATTGAATCCCTCAAAAAAGACGATGTCGAATTAGCCAATAAAGTGATCAAGATCGACGATGCAGTTAACAAGCTCGAAATGGAAATTGACGAAGCAGCTTCTCGCATTATTGCAAAAAGACAACCTGCAGCAGGTGACCTTCGTATGATCATTATGATTCTTAAGGCGATTACAGACTTAGAGCGTATTGGGGATGAAGCCACAAAAATTGCGCGTACAACTATTCGTGTTAACGAAAATCCAAATATCAAAAAAATCAAAATTGGCGAAATTAAACTCATGGTCGAAGCGGTGCACTCTATGCTTAAAACGGTTTTAGACTCATTTGCGCGACTTGATATTAGTAAAACTGTTGAGATCGCAAAAAAGGATGAGGCAGTTGACGATCAATATCGTGCAACAATTAGAGAGCTTCTCACTTATATGCTTGAAGACTCAAAAGCAATTTCAGTATCGCTTGAACTTCTTGTAGTAACAAAAGCTCTTGAGCGTATTGGTGATCACTGTAAAAATATTTCTGAACATATTGTCTATGCTGTGAAGGGTGCTGATATCAGACACGCATCAATTAAAGAAATTAAAAAGACACTTGCTGAATAATTTATTTGCTAAATAAAAAACACTTCTTCGGAAGTGTTTTTTTTCGTCTATATATTCTAATTAGCTTTTAGGCGGTACATATCCTGATGCATTATCCGCACCATCACCAAAAAAATAAGCTTCGGTTTGTTCTGTTAAATATTTACGTGCAGCCGGATCCACAAAACTTAATCGGTTCTCATTGACTAACATCGTTTGATGTTTAAGCCATCCTGCCCAAGCCTCTTTAGATACATTCTCATAAATACGTTTACCTAAAGGTCCTGGATACGGCGGAAAATCTAATCCATCTAATTCTTTACCTAGCTTCACACATTTCACTGTTCTTGCCATAACTAAATATCCTTTGCATTGCAATCAATAAATTTATAAACCGTTAAGTTTTAGTATAGCAAAGATGTGATACGATATTTTCAAGTTGTTAGGTGATGTCTTCTTAAGGTTTATCTTTATTTAAGAAAACATTGAAACTGGGAAATAGGTGAGTTTAATTACAATTCCTATACTGCCCCCGCAACGGTAAGTAAGCGTGGATTCATATACATGCCACTGAATTTATTTCGGGAAGGCTATGAATCAAATCTTACGAGTCCGGAGACCGGCCTAGTAACTCACACAGAAATACTACGGGGAGTGGTATTGAAATAGTGAATTTTCACTTTTATTTCTTCCTCAAGTATTTCTATTCATTAATTTCATGCGGGGTTGCATGATTATTTGGAAATGCTATGAAAAAAATTATTTTCTTGAGTTTTATCCTAAGCCTAATCTCTTCAATGGCTTTAGCCGATGATATTGATATTAATCCTGTCGTTGTAACAGGTAACCGCGAACCACAAAAATTAAGTAATGTAATGGCATCCGTTAGTGTAATTACAAAAGAGGATATAGAGCGAGAACAGCCCCTGGATATTGGAACTATTCTTCAAAATGAACCTGGTATTGAAATTGTAAGATCGGGTGGGCTTGGCGCACAAACTTCAATATTTATGAGAGGATCTGAGTCACACTCAGTTTTAGTCTTAGTTGATGGCTTGCCATTCTCTGATCAAGTTAACAATACAATTCAACTTGAAAATATTCCCATTAGCTTAGTGGATAAAATAGAAATTCTCCGAGGAAATGCATCTGCATTATATGGCCCTGGGGCAGCAGGAGGTGTGATTCAAATTTTTACAAAGAATAGCCTTAATACTGGGGCTTATGGCTCTATAAGTTATGGAAGTCGAAATACACAAAACTATGTATCTGGTTATGGTGGAAAATTTAATGATACGACTTTTAATATTTCTGTTAATCACCAACAAACTGATGGATTCGCAACGCTTAATCCGAATCAAAATTATAGTGACGGTTCTTTTGGAGGAAATATCTCTAATCCAACCAAGAATGTTTTTTATTCAAATAATCTGTCCGCTAATATTGTCCAGATGATTAGCCCGGGACATGAAATTGGATTCAAGATTGTAGCCTCTGAATTAAATTCGACAATAGATGCATCTAGTAATATAAATGCACTACCCCCGTACACCAATTCCCCTGCTGGGCCTAATGGCGGCTCAGCTTATTCATACGACTATCTTGAAGAACAAAATTCTAAAAATATTTTAAGTCAGATTTATTTTAAAGATGCTATTAACAATTATTGGAATTCAGAGATCGTATTAGGCTCTTCAAATATAGTCACAAGAACAAATTGGAATTCTTATGATATTACTGGAGTTCCTCTGTCATTTTTTACGACGCATCAAAATAATTTAAACTGGGTGAATAATTTGATATTAAACCAAAATCAAACTATTTTATTAGGCTTCCAAACACAACAAACTAAAGCCTTTTCAAGTAATGCATATTTCAGAGAAAGCCCTTTCCAAGCTGAACGAACATTAAATAGTATTTTCTCTGGTTATACAGGCAAATTCGATCAAGTTGGTGTTCAAATGAATGCGCGATATGATGCAACTAACACAGGTCAATCTTCAGCCTCAGGATTAGGTGGGGTAAGCTATGATTTAACGGATCATTTGAAAATTGCCGGAAGTATTTCAAATGCCTTTGTTTTACCAACGCCTTATCAACTTGATAGTGGAGCCGCTATGGGTGGAAATAAAAATCTAATGCCTGAGCTTGATAAATCGCAAGAAATTAGTCTCCAATACTCAGATAGCCATTCACTTATTCGAGCCGTTATATTTAATCGTGACACTAAAAATCTTATTGCCGCCGGAACAAACTATGCGCCTGGTTGCACATCGGAGATGATAGAGAATTATGAATGCTCTCATCAACTAACAAATATTGCAAAAGCTGAAACAAATGGTATGGAATTTTCAGCAAAAACAATGATCAATAAAATAACACTCAAGGCTTCTGCAACATTCCAAGATCCTGTAAATAAAACATACGATACCCAGTTAATAAGAAGAGCAAAAGATTTTGGTAGTTTTGAAATCAGCTATCCTATTGAAAGCTATACAATTGGAAGTCAGATATTTCTCACCAGTTCAACTCCAGATATTCCAATTTCTGAGCCCTGTCCTATAGGGCAAATATCATGTGTAAAAAATCCTGGGTATTCTGTTACTAATTTATTTGTAAGCTATAAATATGACAATAACTGGTCGGCAAAACTTCGTGTTGAAAACTTATTTAATAAATCTTATGAAACAGCTTACGGATATAACACTCCAGGACTTGGTGCATTTTTGACCCTTCAATACTCACCAGGCACTTCTAAAGAAACTAAATAAATTTAATTTTGAGCTATAATTTATCTATGAATAAAACATATAAAAGATCTTTACTCTTATTGACCTTAGTTTTTCTAATGGCTTTAACTAGGAATAGTCATTCATTAACATCATTTAGCTTACCCGATGCAACTATGGCTTTATTTTTTATTGGTGGATTCTATTTAAAAGATTTACGTTGGTTCGCCAGTTTATTCCTACTTTCAACTCTAATTGATGCTATAACCTCTTATATCAATCCATCAATGAATCTATGGCATAACGTTTCTTACCTCGGAATGATATTTGCTTATGCAACTATGTGGTTTGGAGGCGCGCTCACGATAATAAATAAATCTTCTTTTTATTTTTTAATAAACTCGACAATAAGTACAATAATTGCATTTATGATCTCAACTCAGACTTACAATTTACTTTCTGGCGCGCTACCTCTTTTATCTTTTAAAGAAAGCTTTCAAATAGGTTGGGAATATTTACCTCAAAGCTTTATTTATACTATGAGCTATCTTTTAATTTTCTTGGCATTAAACAAGCTAATTAAGACATTCATTATTTTGCAGAAAGCCGACACAATTTAATTTTTAAGCGCTCGGATCCCCCGCTTTTATTTTTTCAATCCATTCACCGATCTCAATTACGCCTAACTTTTTAGCTTTTTCGGAATCTTCTTTACTCAAAACATCCTGAACGATGTCCGTTTGTTTCCATCCAGCTAAAGGTGTTTCACATGAAATTCGGGGCACATATCTTGACGAGTCTTCTTTGTGGTATCGATGAATATAGCGTGGGCAATTTTGCCAAAAATCCGTAAGTTTTACCCTCACCACTAAATCGGCTTCTTTGTATTCACTTAATAATGGATCATTTTTATCGATAGATGCTAATCCATGAACACGAATACGGTGGGGTCTATCAAAAGCAATAAAGAGCATACCAATTTTATTATTTTCAGTGATATTACCCATGGACATATACATACCGTTACCGTCGTAACTCGGGAAAGCGAGCGTTGTGTTATCAATCATCTTTACAAAACCTGGGTCGCCACCTTTGTATGAAACGGTTGGCCTTCCTGTGTGATCTATGGTGGATAGAAAAAACATATCTCGAGTTTCAATGAAGCATTTGGTGTCTTCATCAAACTCTTGTTTAACCGTAATTTCCTCAATACGGTCAGCTAGCTTTCTAGTATCAAAGCTGTCTTGAAGTTTTCTATGTTGGTTGCCATAAATGCTAGCCATAACTATCTCCTTAATTTAGATAAGCTCATTTAGTTCTAATAAAATACGCTTATCAATAAATTATTCAAGAATATATTTAACAAAAAAGTTATAGAATGTATAAAACAACTTGGGGATTAATATGATTTCATTATTCAACGCTTCAGCGATTACTTTGCTTTCAACTTTATTAGTTTGGTTTACATCATTTAATGTTAGTCGCGCCCGCTATAAATATAAAATTCAAGCGCCGGCCGTTACAGGTAATAAAGTATTTGAACGTATCTACCGGGTTCAAATGAATACCTTAGAAAATTTCGTGATTTTCATTCCATCACTTTGGTTATATGCCATTTATATGAGTGATACAGGTGCGGGTGTAGGGGGATTATTATGGATTATAGGTCGTATTTGGTATGCAGATTCTTATGAAAAAGATGCTAAAAAAAGAGGTCCTGGTTTCTTAATCTCTATGCTCACAACGATGGGCCTATGGCTTGGCGCGGTCTACGGCATGGTCCTTTGTCATTAAGAGAAAGAGTTTTTCGGCCCTAAAACTACATTTAAGATTATTGAAATTGTGAAATCCATCGCATTAATTGATGTTAATAACTTCTACGTTAGCTGTGAAAGAGTATTCAACCCTAAGCTAGAAAATAAGCCGGTTGTTGTATTAAGCAACAATGATGGTTGTGCTATTTCTCGCTCTAATGAAGCTAAAGTACTTGGTATTAAGATGGGTATTCCATTCTTTAAAATTAGAGATATTGTTAATGCCGGTAAATTAACTGCGGTCTCTTCCAATTACACTTTATATTTAGATATGAGTCATCGTGTAATGACATTGCTCTCTAAATTTAGTCCTGAGCAAGAAATCTACTCCATAGATGAATCATTCCTAGATTTATCTTCATTCAAATCTAAAGATCTCATCAAATATGGTCAGCAAATTAAATCTAAAATTAAACAATGGACAGGACTCCCTGTATCTATTGGCATAGGATCTACTAAAACCTTATCTAAGTTGGCCAATCATATTGCAAAAAAGAATCCATCATTTAAAGGTGTATGTAATTTAAATGTCATGGAAGAAGATACGCTTGATACTTGGATGAGTCATATTGCAGTTAATGAAGTATGGGGTGTGGGTAGATCGTTAGCGCCTAAACTTAATATGCTTGGGATCATCTCTGTCCTAGACTTAAAACACGCAGATCCTGATTACATTCGCCAACAATTTAGTATTGTTTTAGAAAAAACCGTACGCGAATTGAATGGTGTGATGTGTATGGAATTAAAAGATATAGAAGAGCCTAATAAAGAAATTATGGTGTCTCGTTCTTTTGGAAGGCGAGTCAAGGATAAACAAGAACTTATAGAAGCTGTAACTTCATATACCACTCGCGCTGCTGAAAGAATGAGAAAACAGGAGTCAGTCGCGACTTCTATTTATGTCTATATCAGAACGAGTCCGCATGATGATAAGAAACAATACGCCAATGGAGTCAACATTCCATTATTTCAACCCACTGATGACACTATGGTATTAACCAATGCCGCCTTGTTAGGATTAGATTATATTTTCCGTGATGGCTTTAATTATCAAAAAGCAGGCATTACATTATGTAACTTAACTTCCAAACATAATATCCAAGCTAATTTATTTAATGACTCAATTTCACATTCACGTATGAAGGTTATGGATACCATCAATCAAAGATGGAAAGGTAAATTAAAATTAGGCAGTGAAGGTGTAACAAAAGAATGGGAAATGAGATCCCAATTTAAATCAAGAAACTACACCACGAATTGGGATCAACTGATCGTTGCTAATTAAAGCTAATGTTTAGTTAAATAATATTTAAACTATATTGGTTTCGATTTTTTAAATACCCATGTCGTCATTAATAAAACCGCAGTGCTTGCACAGATAGCAGAGAAATTAAAAGCTGCATGTGGTCCATAAGATTCATACAATGTTCCAAAAATAAATGATGCAGGGAATAACATCAGCCCACTCATAAAATTAAACCATCCAAATGCAGTGCCCATTTTGCCTTTGGGGGCCATATCAGCGACTAATGCCTTTTCAACACCTTCCGTGCTTGCCTTAAATAATCCAAAGAGAGCGAATAGCATAAAGACAGATGTAATACTCATTACTGAAAAACCCATAAGAATAAAAATAGTAGCGTAACAACTCCAACCAATGAGAATGAGATTCTTTCTGCCATAAGTATCTGAAAGTGATGCGAGCGGCGTGCTAAAGAGTGTTGCTACTAAAGATACACTCGCCCAGAGAATAGGAATTTGATAAAGCGATACACCAAGCTCTCTTGCACGAAGTAATAAAAACATGTCGGATGCAGAGCCTAAGGTAAAAATACCTACCACCAAAAGATAACGTTTATATGTAAGAGACAAGCCTTTTAATGTCCAACTAAATTTGATATTTTGTTGAGGTAATTTTTGGTGGGGCTCTTTTAAGTAAAGGGTCAAAATAAAAGTCAGAATACCCGGTATGATTGCCCACATAAAGATATCTTTTATTGGCACTTGATGAGCCATCAAAACTGCTGCTAATAAGGGGCCCACAATAGCACCTGCATTATCCATTGATCTATGAAGACCAAAGGCTAAACCATGATGTTTCTTTTCTACATTAATCGCTAATAATGCATCGCGAGGTGACGATCTTAATCCTTTGCCTACACGATCTGTAAATCGAATGAGAAGAATCCATATCCATGAGTTCGCAAAAGCGATGAGAGGTCTTCCAAAGCCTGCTAAAAAATACCCCCATACAATCCAGATTTTTGTTTTACGCGTTTTATCAGCAATATAGCCTGAGAATAATTTAAGAATACTTGATGTAGCTTCAGCAATACCTTCAATCAAACCTAATGTTTTAGGTCCTGCCAACAAAACAGACGTAAGATAAAGAGGAATTAAAGGATAAAGTAATTCACTTGCACTATCGTTAATAAAACTAATTAAACCGATGAGCCATACCGTTCTTGGTAGTGATTTGAGACTATTAAGCAAAATGAGAGATTTAAGTTTTAGATGACAAATTATAGACCCTTAGAGTCTAGTAATTCAGGGATTTAAAATGCTAAGTGTCAAAACTTTTGACGGATCATTCAAAAAGTAGATAAAACTATCCCAGCGATACAACTCCCAAAAATTACATACAAGATATTAGTTTTAAATCTTATTAAAGCAATTAAGGAAATAACGGTAATTAGTATTGATACATAACTAATAGCCGATGCTTGTTCATTCCAAAATACGTGATAAGCAAAGAATAAAGCTAGATTTAAAATTACTCCTACAACTGCAGAAGTAATTGCGGTGAGAGGTGCTGCAAACTTAATATTCTTTCTGGTTGATTCTATTAAAGGTGCGCCTACAAAAATCATAATGAAGCTCGGTAAAAAAGTAAAAAATGTAGCAACAGTAGTTGTAAGTAATGCTGAATATATAGGATTTAGATTTGGCATGAAGTTATTCACCCATCCGCTCACAAATCCAATAAAAGTTATGACCATGATCAATGGGCCAGGTGTTGTTTCGCCAAGCGCTAAAGCATCGATCATCTGCTGTGGAGATATCCAATGGTAATGCTCAATTACCCCTTGATACACATAAGGCAAGACTGCGTAGGCCCCACCAAAAGTTAATAAGGCGGCTTTAGTAAAAAATAATGCAGTTTGAGTGAGTAAATGATCAAACCCATAAATATAAATTAAAGAAGAGAAGCTGATGATACCAATCAATAATCCAGTTACTAATATTTTAATGAGCTTATGAGTGTTGTATTTTGCGTATATGGGAATAGCAGTGTTGTCATCAATGATTGATGGCTGATGCTTTGTATTTTCTTTAAAGGTTGTATGGGTATGTGATTCAAAATATTTGGCATAACGATAACTACCTATCCAACCTATTACAGCAGCTAATAAAACAATAAGAGGAAATTGAAGTTTTAAAAAGAATATGGCGATAAAAGAAGCCATAGCTATCGAGCTCAAAATGAAGTTATGTAGCGTTCTTTGTCCAATACGATAAGCCGCAAATAATACTATAGCGACCACTGCCGGCTTAATGCCACTAAATATTGCTTTGATAAAAGGTAATTCACCATAAGACATATAGATGAATCCTAATAAAACTAATATAAGAAAAGATGGCAATACAAAAAGTAGTCCTGCAATGAGCCCTCCTAATGTTCTATGCATCAGCCAACCAATATAAGTGGCAAGTTGTTGGGCTTCTGGGCCAGGTAGTAACATACAAAAATTAAGCGCATGCAAGAATCGTTTCTTAGAAATCCACCGTTTATTTTCAACGAGGTCTTGATACATGATTGAAATTTGACCTGCTGGCCCACCAAAACTAATAAAGCCAAGTTTTAACCAATAAAAAAAAGCTTCTTTGAGAGTGATTTGAGGTGGGGTTTTCATAGATATTATTTTACTTGTTTTTAAGATGTGGTTTATACATCCCGAATCTATCTTGGTAATTTAGAGACAAAGATCCTATCTTCTCTTGATTGAGAAAACAATTTTAGATAAATTTAAATCGCCAAAAATTTTGATGCTGATTTATAAAATATTCTTAATTACTTTTAACCAGTATTTTAAGTAATTTTTAATTTGTGGTGCAATCAACGATATTGACAAAAATACTATTGGCTAATTACTTGAGAAAGAGTTGGAAAGATTTATTAACTCGATTGCTTAAAAAATAATCGATTTAGAAATAACCTTAAAAATCATAAGCGTTTTATTCTTATTCAAAATTAACGCACAGACTTATCCACAGATTTTGTGGATACATTCAATAAAACGAATATTAATCCGTTGTCATAATTCTCAGAGTTCTTTTTGGTAACATAATCGTGTAGTTCGTTGTTTCTCCTTAAAATTTTCTGGAAAAGTTCCTTTAAGCCCCTTTATAGGGGCTTAATTTTGTGTATGAACAAGCTAGTAAAAAAAATAATTGATTTTAGTAAGCAGTATTTGCCACTAAAAATATCTAAAGAAGATCAAGCATTTTTAGTTATTTTTATAATCGTTCTATTTATTTCCATTTGTCTTAGTTATTACGCGAGTGAATTTATTAAATAGCATGTTTAAATTAATCGAAAAATTAGCTCAAAAAATTTGGCTTACGATAAAAAGTAATCATATTTTTATATTATTACTTGTAGCCATTTTTTGACCTTTCTATATTTTGTACCCTTGTAATCAAGGCTTCATAATTCCTTCTCTAAACTATCACAATTCATACTTAAGATAGGTATTGCTGATTAATTAACTTTAAAGGCCCCTACCTATGA
>Ga0208870_1000017_pt1 | contig 34362 bp, 39 predicted proteins | sample CryBogCBE27Aug07_FD_184590 | JGI IMG/M metagenome (GOLD analysis project Ga0208870, IMG submission 184590) | Freshwater microbial communities from Crystal Bog, Wisconsin, USA - CBE27Aug07 (SPAdes) | ecosystem: Environmental > Aquatic > Freshwater > Lake | place: Crystal Bog, Wisconsin, USA...
GTAGTGAGAGCAGGATTTACTTTCCCAGCAATATTACCAGCAAGGTTAGCGGCAGTAGGGTTGTAATAGCCAGCAGCGGCTCCAAGATTGGAAAGCTGATTCTTCTGCGCGGCTCCAATGTCATAAACACCGCCTGTAGCGGCAGATCCAACTCCAGAGTAAGCTGCTTGCTGTGCAGCAAGGGATGCGGCATCCTTGGCCTGCTGGTACTGATTAGCTAATCCAAGCTGTTGTTGGGCCTGCTGGGAGCCAGTATAGCCTGCTTGGTTAGCGGCTTGAACTTGAGTGTTGTAGATGGATCGATCTTGAGCCTCTTGAGCTGCTTTTGCGGCGGCGGCTTGTTGTTCTCCTTGCTGCTTAATCATAGCAAGCATTGCGGTGTTATCTTCTGGTGCTGGTGATGGTGCGCTTCCTCCCATAGTAGTAGTGTGTTAGTTATTAGGTTTTTAGTATTGGTTAAATTTGAATGCAGTTGGATATTCAGTATCCATAAAATTACTCAAACTTGGATCTGCCATGTATTTCTTAATAGAAGCTACTTGTGGGGTATTGGACATATCTGCAACAGGGCCAGTTTTCCCTGCGCTGGCAGCTTGCGATGTTGCGTCTTTTCCCAATCCTCCAGCACCTCCGTATGCTGCTGTAACGCCTCCTGCAAGATTACTAACTCCTTGAGCAATCCCATTCCAAAGAGCTTCAGGATGGCTGCTTTGAATATCCCATTTTTGTTGTGGGGCAAATTGTATAGAAGACTCCTGTCCTTTGCCCATTTGCAAAGGTGTAATAGAATTTGTATCAGGTGCGCCGCCCATAACTTTGGAATCTATGTTTTTTATTTAATTATGGCAACATTATTTAGATCGCTTTTTTTCAATGTCCCAAGTTCCATTTGACCACATTTGAATCTGATCACTTCTAAAATGTCTAATGTCTCCTCCTTTTCGTAGGACTACGGTATAAATATCATTCCCCCAAGTTCCTCCAGATTGCATATAAAACAAGTACCCGTCACCTAAAGGTGTAACTACTTCTATTGGGGTTTTGAACTCATGTATCATTATTTACTCCATATTGGTTTGAAACCAAGATCATCAAACACCATGTCTTCATAAGGTGCTTTATCGGACATATTGGAGATTGTTGCCTTTAGCTTTGGACAATATGCAAATTTATCGCCATGCCTATCAATGCAATTTAAGCAGGTTGGGATGTAATCGGCATTTTTTGACTTATCTTTCTTGTGATCCCACTTTCCATTTATTTTTTCGTATCTATCCTGATCCGGCATTAATCCATTTTCTTCAAGATACTGATAAATGTCATCATCTGTCCAATCTTTCATCAAGTATAAGCTGATTGGAGATCCTTCAGCATACCTAATATCCATAGACAATGGAACATGGCCTTTTATCGGGTCTGTATCGCAGTACTTTGTTCCAATATAAACAGAAGTCCAAGGCCAATTGAATGAGCCTGTCGGACGCGCAAGGAAATCAATACCACAAAGGAACTTTTCGTCTCCAATTGGCCTTTCTGTTCCAAGTGATAGTACAATAGCTTTGCTTCCCCATTGAAAATACTTGAGTAAATCAAACCGCATCTCTCCTGTGTTAACATCAGGGCCATCGGCTAGTGCAACCTTGCTAGGAGGATAATCGTATACCTCAAGATCCCATCTCTTGATCAGCTTGTCGCTGTATTCATATCTTTCCCTAAAATTAGGCTCCCTAAATTGTATGACAGGAAGATCAATATCACATTGGAACCTTAAAAAATGAAGCAACGCAGTTGAATCTTTTCCTCCGCTCCAAAGGATTACTGATTTTGGCCACCGTTTGTTCCACTCTTTTGCTTTTTCTTTAGTTTTATTTATTAATATATTATTCATCACTCTAAATAATAATAGCCGCTCCCAAAGCAGCACCACCTGCCGCAGCACCAGATCCCATCATTGAATTTTTGCTTACTTGGTTTTGAGCCGATGCACTCATCATTGCTTGCTGATAATTCTGCCAATCTTGTTGTTCTTTATTAACCGCTTGAGAAGTGGTTCCCATCATCTGGTTAATCCAATCAGTAGTTGACTGGAGATTTCCCTGCGCTGTTTGATAGCCGCCTTTACGGGCTGCATTGCGTTGTGCCAAAGCATTTGCCTGTGCTTGTTGAGATGCGGCAACGGCGGCTGCCGGATCAATTCCAGCAACAGGAGCAGCTCCAATAGCTTGTGCGGCCTGTGCCAGATTCTGCGCCCTTAAAGCCTGTGCTTGTTGGGTTGCTTGATCAAAAAATCCAGACTTTCCAATCGTGCTATCTTGCAATCCAGTACCTAGATAATTCTGTAAGCCTTGAGTTTTAGTCCATTGACCTAATTCATTCTGCCAAGAAAATGGATTAACTTGATTTGCAGTAGTTCCATCCATAATTAGAGTCCTGCGCTTTTACCCCATTGTTGCATCGTATTCTGCCAGTATTGAGGAGCAAGTCCGGCGGAAGATTGCTGTTGAATCTGCTCACGGGCAGCAGCTCCGGCAGGATTAGTCATCTTCTCTAGTTCTTTGCTCTTGTACGCATTAATAGCAGCTTGCTGGCTTGCTTGATTCAGCGCACCTTGCGGCCCATAAATATCAGTAACTTGTGACTCAATTGGTTGAGAAGATCGAGCAATATCAAGTGCGTTCTGCCTAGCTAGTGCCTGTTGACCCGCTTGCTGTTGCAGGCCAAGCATTGCAACATCAAGCGTGTGATCAGGTGGTGGAGGTGTAGGTACTGAGCCGCCCATAATTAAGCAGGAGAATATACTTCTCTTTTTAACCTGACAAGCCCTAACTTATTCATTGTTTCCTCTGGGAAGTTCATACGATGCGTATCCGTTTCTAATGGTACTCCAATATAACTAACCCTTCCAGAAAGCTGTGTGTGGGTTCTCCAATCATTCATAACTTGAATTACATCCCTTGGCCTTGTTAATGCCGGATGGAAGGCTGGATAAATGGTTGGAATATGGACGTGATCGCTGTATCCAAAGCAAATATCATCCCGATAGTGTGCGTAAACATTAATATTGGGATTTGCAATTATTTCATGATCAAATGACTTAGCAAATGTCTGTAGTTGTTGAAACTCTTGTGTATTTGGTGCGATGTATTTGTAATTAATGGATGAACGCATAGATTATGTTCCTATAGCGACATTTACCCCATTGGCAAGCAATGATTGGTTAGTATTTGCTTGTTGCGAGATAATTTGTTGCCGGACAGATGAATTCCCACACACAACGCATGGTAAGCAGTCGCCGCTAGTGTTGGAATCAATTGGAATGCTGGAATAAAGAGGAATAACGCCATCATTTCCAAACGGAGACATATACAGGTTTGGAAAGTCTGTTACAGGAGTAGCGGCTTGGGAAATAGTAGGCATATTAACAGGAAGATGCGTATTGTGTAGCTGCTGCTGTGGCTTGTTGCGAGGCTAGTGTGGCGGCTTGTGTGTTTGCATCGATTTGAGACACATAACTCGTAAAGGATGCCGTAGCAGTAGCAGAAACCTTGGTTGCGGAGTTGGCACAGGTTAGCGTAACGGTCTGCGTCTGTTGGCTAAACCATGAATTAATTGCATTTCCTTGGGATTCTTGTGGAGCCGGAGCAAGATTGACAGAGATTGTAGAACCATTCTCACCAACAACACACCCTTGCGTCTCGTTAGTGTTTGGATTTCCAACAGATTGCTCTGTCCAAGGATCTTGGTACATCCTGATGACTTCAACACCCATTGCGCCACACCATTCGACTAGGAAGCTGAATGCCTTGTCCACATCTAGCGTGTATTGTGATTCACAAGATATATCACTCGTTGTTCTTTGGACATTCTCCGTAATAAGCCTGCGGTATTGAGTTTGTAGGATGCCAAGATCACCAATAGCTGCCGCGCTTGGGCTTGTGGCATATTGATACTCGTCTGTAACAGCCAATATGCGCTTGTTAAGGATGGTCTGATACGCCCCTTTGCTGCCCCTATAGGAGACTTTTACATCAACGGTTCCGGCTATTTGCGAACAATCCAAGTCTCCATAAATCAATTGTTTTAACGATGCCTCGTCTCCAAGCAATGCCGTCTCTAACTGGCAATAGATTCGATTGATATGCTGCTCAGTAGTTCCATCTTGATTAATATACAGATAGGTATCGTATCGCTCTGGTACAAATGCTTGCCACAAGTGATTGAATGAACCATCGCTAGTTGCTGAATAATCAACGCTAAATGCAAAGCATTGAGGTGATCCATTGATGACATTCGTTGACCAGTTTACTGGGCGAATTCCATTCCAAACACCTGCCCATGCCGGAGTACGGGCTTGATTCCATTCGGACGCTGCGGCGTAATCCAAAACCATCGTCGCACTATTAAGTGTTTCTAAGTATGGAATCGAATAAAGCAAGTAGTTCTCAAAGCTAGTCGCGCAGATGTTGGTATAATTGCCAGCCATCAACCGCTTGGCCTTTGCCATCTCGACATCTTTGTACAATACCTGACTAGAAAGGTAGCTTGATGAGGCAACGTCAACACTTACAAGACCGCCCTGCGTGTACCACCACATCAACCCGTTCTGGAATGCAATGCTACGACCAGCAACGCATCCAATGTTTGGGAATAATGTCTGCTGAAAGTTTGGAGTTGTTGACCATTGAGTACGATCTATTACTCCAGATGCAATCGTGTAGGTTGACTGATCGGTAAAGACATACAAGCGAGTGTCATTGTTCTGACCAATGTAATCGGTCATTCCAGTAACAGGGCGAGGAACACTAAAATCTCCTCGTGTTGCTCCAGTTTCACGCTCTGCCCATCCAATCGGGTTCGCTAGATCTGATGCGCTGATGATATTGCCATTTGCAACCCACAGGCGGCTGCCAGAGAACGCCATCCAGTAACCAACAGGCATTGCTGTTGCTTGCTGTCCTGTCTTATCAGAACCATCCCAATAGCATGGTGTATTGATTCCATCTTGGAAAACAACCATGCGATGCGAAGGAACAATCGTAGTTCCTCCAGAGGTATTTGTAGATGCCGCTTGGGTTGCAATTACAATGTTAATGTTGCTTACGTTTGGATCTAGCTGGATATTGGGGAGGAGATAATCAGACCAGTTTTTAGGCTGGGTAAGAGGGAATGGAGAATAGTAAGACCTACCATCAACAACAAAAATTGCATAAGGAAGCTCGGAAGCTGCAATGTCTGTGCCATCCGGCTTAAAGATTGTCTTTTGCTGTACAATCCTAACTCCCGAAAGATTTGTAGTCGTAGAAGCAGCCTTACTTTGCTTGTTGGCGTTAAAAATAATGCCGCCTTGGAAGTTTCCCTTTGGAAGAGATAGCTGCATCTTAAATCCATTGCGTGTCTGCGCTATGCCACCACGAAGGTTTACATTAACTGCAAACTTAACTTGATCCTCTGGCAATGCCCAAGGATTACGGACAGAATTAACGCCATGAATCCATGCCGCAGTCGTCTTTACTTGGCGACCTGAAGTAATGTTCTGGCTTTTCATTAATATCCTCCGTAATAACCCCAGTTGGAATCGATTACGGGGTCGGTGTAGTCACCATATACCAGATTGTCCACCTGAATCGGCTCAAGAGCGTGACCAGTCATGCTTTCATGTTGGCTACGGAGATAGGTAAGAGCCTTTGCCCAATACTTGTTGCTCTGTTCCTCAAAATCCTTGTTTTCTAAATCAACAGCATGGACTGCCGCCATGATAGCGCGAGTATTCTCAATGGGAATATAATCGTAAACGCTCGTAATATTTGGATGAGCCATACGATAGATAATCCTAGCCCATGAACATTGCTTACCAATTCGGATGCGGCGGTACTTAGGATTAACTTCGGCAGGATGGTACTGACCGATTAGTGCCATGTCGTTGCTGCGACCATAATCGTAAGCATATAGGCTGACATACCCGATAGTTTCCGGCTTCTCAATGTGGAGTACGCTCTTAACAAAGGTTGGAGGCAATACTGAATCAATGAAGAATGTGCTAGAGATGGTGTTTCCAGTAGTAAGATAACTTACGCGACCAGTATGCGATGTTGTGTTGATCGCATTAGCCTCTGTGTCGTAAAGCTCAATCTTATTTGCACTAATCGTCCTAGCGTAATAATTTCCTGCCGTAAGACCGCTTGGAAGGGAATCTCCAGCACTTGCTCTTACAATCACTTGATCTCCTGCTTCAAAAATTGATCCGTTTGCTATAATGCTTGTTGAAGATACTGGAGTAAATGTCCTAGCAATGTTCATGGACATCTGACCTACAGGCAGCGTAGGTACACCTGCGTTCGCAAATACAATTGGTGTTCCTGAAGTGTTTGTCAGGGAAACATTATTGCCGGATATGGTGATCAAATAATCTGTATCTACATTTAATGGATAAGGAAGAGATCCCGTAGATGAGAATTGAACGCGATCTCCATTAGCAAGATATTCAATAGAACTAGGTACAATTAAGTTATTAAATGCTTTGGCATAAGATGCGATACGAATGGCAAAATAGGATTGTCCAACTCCTAAAGCTGTTGGCGTGATAAGACCAGTTGTTGCTGGCGATCCATTCGCGTGTGATTGGGAATCATAAACTTGTGCCGTTCCTGAATTCAATACGCGCAGGTAGTATTCAGTTGTTGAATCAACACCAGTAGGAAGCAGGTAATCAGATGCAAGATAAACACCTTGACCAGTAACTACTCCATTAAAGTTTCCTGCCCAATTTCCATTAAATCCAATTCCAAAAGCCCTTGTAAGAGCCACATAAAAATTACCACTTGGTGATCCAGTAACATTAATTGGCGTGTAGTCTGCGTTTGTTATTGTATATGTTCCTGTAGAAGTATTTAACGGAGACTCAATTCGATATGCCGTTCCTGCTGTAAGAGGAGTCGGCATTGTCCCAGTAGTTGAGAACTCAACAAACACTCCAGTAGAAGGAACAAATATAATTGCAGGCGCAGATGTATATCCAGTCCCTTGAGTAACAACGCTGACAGATGTCACAACTCCTCCAGACACTTGTGCCGTAGCAGTAGCTCCCGTTCCTCCTCCACCATTAATCTGAACGATTGGAGCGTTGTCATACCCAGATCCACCAGCTCCTGAAGGGATTACAATATTTGAAACAAAAGATGTTTCAAGATTGGCAATTGCCTTTGCTTGGTTGGCAGATGCAACAGAGACTGCGACCAATGCAACTCCAGTTGCGGTAGCTGTAGCAGCATTACTTAACACAACATTTGTTGCAGAAACGCTAACGATAGTTGTATTGTCTGGTATGTTTAATCCATAAACGGCTAATCCAGAAACAAGTCCAGTTGTAGGAGAAACAGAAGTAATTGTATTGCTATTATTTTGTGTGTTAGCAGTAAAATTAAGATTTACTGGAGGAGGATCAATAGTTACCGCAGGAGCAGAAGTATATCCCTGCCCAGATGATGTAATAACAATAGATCCAACAGAATATGTGGTAGAAACAACAGCGTCTGGAACCATAACTGCATATCCAGTTGCAGTTGAAAATGATTGAGCTGAATTTGCCGGAATAGTTGGCTGAACTACAAAAGAAACTCCAGTTGCAGTAGCTGTAGCATTATTGCTTATCGTAATTGTTGTTGATCCAACAGCCGTAACTATTGTGCCATTTGGGATTCCAGATCCTGCAATTGTTTGTCCAATTACAATATGTATAACATTTGAAACATTTTTGATTATTTTTGGATCAACTGATGTGCTTGTATCTCCTGTAAAAGAATATGATTTTTGCGGGTTATCAAAGGTAACAACAGGTGCAGAGGTGTATTTAGAACCACCTGATGTTATTTTAACGCTAGTTATTGACCCAGAAACTGTTGCAATTGCGTTTGCTGCGGTTGTACTTGTAGGTGTTGGGATTTTTAGTCCAGCCGCAATAATCTGATTTGTTGTTCCAGCAGATGTCGTTGCAGGAATCAGCTTAACCAATGAGTTTGTTCCAGTTCCAGCGTCAGTAAGAACAATAGGATTATTTCCAGAAGACGCATCAGCAGCATTTGTATGAATTGACAGCGTGTAGTCATCGATTACATGAACAAAGTAGTTTTGACCTGCAAGTAATGGTGTTGGAAGTGTTCCACCAGATGTAAACGCCTGAACTTCATCAACATTTTGATAATAATGCTTAACTGCAAATGTTAATGTTGTTTGTGGTGCAATCTGCTTACGGATGTCTGTATTGAATTTTCCGCTATTGCCAGTAAGCAGGACTGGATTTGTTCCGTTTTGGGCATCGGTAATTGTGCTGTAAATTTGAAGGTCAGTCGTATCAAGAGACTGAGCAAAATAGGTTGTGTTTGCAGCCAGAGGAGATGGCAATGAACCGGTTGCTGCGCTAAATACAACAGAGGGAGCAGAAGTGTATCCAGATCCCCCAGAAAGACCCGTAAAGCCAGTAACTACGCCATTTGAGACAACGGCAGTAACAGATGCATTTGATCCTCCTCCACCAATAAATTCCACGGTTGGAGCAGTAAGGTATCCAGTTCCTCCAGTAACAAGATTTACATTAGAAACAGCATTTCCAGAGATAGTAGCCGTAGCAATAGCTCCACCAACAGAGAATGTAACCTCATTTGGCGAATCAACAGCAATTACAGGCGTGCTTTGAAGGTTGATTGCCGTAAGCAAATTGCTCGGCCTTGAGTCAGTTAGCTTAATCGTTCCAGTATTAAGGATACTTTGCAGAAAGATTGGATTTGTTCCAGCCTTGGCATCAAGAGAAGTCTGGTAAAGCTGGATCGTATTAGCGTCATCAACCCCAATGTAGTAGGTTTGACCAGCATATAAGAACTTAGGCATCGTGCCGGACACAAGAGAAAGAACAGCAGATTGTCCTGACTGAAGCTGATGGTTCGTGCTAGTGAATTGTGAGATTGGAGAGATGGCAACATCTCTAGTCTGGATTGTTACTTGATCAGGAATGATTGTTCCATAGGGGAAGTCGGATTGAGCATGGATAGGAACCAAAAGCCCATCAGCAGTTGTGCCGTCTGGAAATTGCGTGCGAAGCTCGCGATTGTTACCATCTGTTCCAACTACACGAATTTGTAGTCCTGCATCTGCGCTATGCTCGGATACAGCAATAAGCTGAGATGGCTGGCGAATGTCCATCTGGGTTGCCACAAATCCTCTGTCATCCCATGCCCAACCAACAGGGTTATACATTCCTCCCTTGTTGACATTGTATTGGAACAGACGGCCTCGGAAATATGTCGGAGAGCCGTCAATATTGACTGCCAGCGGAACCTCAATGCCGCGAGGAAGGGTGATCGTCTGACCATCCCACCCCGTGCAGACATCTACTTCCTGATTGGTATGGAAGTAGTGTCCAGACTCCATGAGAATCTGGACTGCCTGCGTAAGCGTTCTAAAAACCTTGTTCTGATCAGTCGTTGCAAGGATTTCAGAGGCTTCGTCAATGATTTCGCTGACGAACATTTAGCGTGTGTTATTTTTGGCTTCCTTCAGCAGCCATACCTTTAAGGAAATCTTCATCAGATCCTCCGGCTCCACCTTGTCCGCCAGTAGGAGCGGCAGGAGGCATTTCGGCAGGAGGTTCACCAGCACCAGCAGCCTGTTGCTCAACACCCTGCTTGAGTTGGTCGAGACCAGTCGCCAATTGCGTCACAAGGGCGTGAATCGCGTCAAATGCGACCTTTGGCATAGTTACCATTACGGAGCCATCTCCTCCTCCTTGAGGGGCAGGAGGGGCCATGTCGCCAGCAGGAGCTGGGCCAGTTCCAGATGATGGAGCGTCAGGTTGTTCGGTAGGGGGCATAGTTTTGTCAGCCATAATATTAGTCTTTGTCGGTTGTTGATTCTGATGCGGCTTTTAGCCCCATGTCGATGGCATCTTCATCGTTAGGCTCGTTGGATTTATTTTCCTCAGATTCTGTAGATTCTCCGGCCTTGATGCCGTGGATCTCAAGCTCAGTCGTGTAGCGGTTCTCTTCCTTGCCGTTGATCGTGATCTTTTCCTCACGCTCCATTACTTTCTTGTAATGGATGATTGCTGTCCCTTCCTTGGGGAGATCTTTCAACTCAGCTTTATTATGGAACCAGAGACAAGGGTAATGAATGTGCGTGTCAGCCTCTGTCTCAACTTTCTCAATGTGTCCTTGTCCCTTTTGAGAAAGGTCTTCTCCAAGGTCGTGAAAGCCTTCAGGAATATGGATTTTATCGGATTTCATAATTATTAGATAGAAGATGGAGTTGGTGTAGGTGCAGGAAGAGGAATATTTCCTTCAGCCAACCATGCAAGATAGGCTTGATAATCTATATTTTGGTGGTCAAAGGGGATAAATGCATTGTCTGAAATGCGAATTACCGTAGAATGATAAGGAACAAGTTGGTACATAAATTATAGCTCTGCTGAGAAGGTAGCTAGATTACCTGTAAAATTTGTTTCAAGGGTTGAATATGCTGGGCTAAAACTAGCTGCTCCATTTGTGTAAAAAATTATTTGATTAGATTGTAGAATCTGACCTGTATACCAAGTTATTGTTCCTGTTTTTGTTGAATATCCAACTCCATAATCAGCAAACGTCCATTTATTAATAGAAGGTGTTCCAGTAACATAATTTGCATTTGTCAAACTACTATTTAATATAATTGTAGGAGTTGCCCTCATAGTTACTGGTAGAGTAACTACAAAGTTTGGTGCTGTACCACCACCTTGAGTTGAGCTACTTAACGTATTAACATACCAATAATATCTTTTGCATAACAAATCAATTTGTTGATAAGGCAATCGTTCAAATGGTGTCACTACTGTTCCTAGTTCAAGTTGAGGATTTGATACTGTTCCATTTGTAAATATTATCGTAGCATTTGTATTTGAAGGAAGAGTGATTGTTCCTCCGTTTAATACTGCCGCTCCATTGATTGTTGCTGTAGCAGTTCCCAGCCATGAAAGAACGTAAGTTCCTCCCTCCATGTTTACTCCTTCAACTACTTGAGCAATGCCTCCTACTGGTGCTGTAATTATTTTGTCAATTCCGTTTTGTGTCCATGAAACAGATTGTCCAGAAACAATTACATTCCAACGATCAAGCGTGTATTGATTGGCTGCCGTTGTAGCAGTTCCTGACACATAACCTCTTTGGTTAACAATAAAAGATCCGTTTATTAGACGATTTCTATTAGCAAGAGGAGTTGCGTTGGATAGTCCTCCACTAAGAGTAATTGAAGTTCCAGTAACATTGCCAGTAACATTTCCAACAAGATTGCCAGTTACATTTCCGACAACCTGACCAGTAAATTGGTTCGCAGTTACATTTCCAGCAACAGAAAGACCGCCAGAAAGAGTTCCATCTGTTCCATTGATAGTCCCTCCAGAAAGATTGGTTGCAGTTGTTGCAGTTAATGCATTTCCAGAGAACGAGCTTGTCCAGCTGGGCGCAGTTCCATCTGTTTGAAGGATTTGTCCATTAGTTCCTGCCGCCAGCATGGTTGTTGTATCTACTGCTGTTTGATAAGGAATGCTTCCGGCTGCTCCTCCACCAATGTTTCCTGCTGTAGATGTTGCGGTAGGAGTTACCCATTGAGGTGCAGATGTGCCATTAGATTGCAGTACATATCCGACTGTTCCAGCAGGCAATTTTGCAGTTACTCCAGCAGCAGATTGATAAAGAAGCTGACCAGATCCTCCTCCAGTAATGTTATTTGCAGAAGCTGCTGTAACTCCTGAGAAGTTTCCTCCAACAATGGTGGATGTACCAAAATTAACTGTCCCATTAATTACAGGCGATACTAATGTCTTGTTGGTAAGTGTCTGAATACCATTAAGAGTTACTGTGTCAACAACTCCAGTTTGATTAAGAACTCTAAGAATGTAGCAAAGAAGACCCTCTCCAGCGTTGCGAGGAATGCCATAAACATTTGCTGTATTATTAGGATCACACGCGATATTCCAGACAACTTTTCCGTTTACAACAGACCTTGTGTTGTAAGGGACAGGAATAGTAGGAGTTGGCGTAAAGGTTCCGTAGAGAGCCGTTACAAGGTTATCAATCAGGCTAGGAACAGATTCATGCGAAATGCTAGGATAAGGAATGTCTGCTCGGCAGACGCTTCCATATGTTGAATCTCCAACGCCGTTATTATTATTGCATCCACAAGACATAATCGTGAGTTTTATCTTTTAACTAATGATTGTAAAGTAGATTTCTACTTTTTGTGATAATGCCATACTTCTGAAACACATCTCCCTGTAACTATGCGAAATTTCTTTCTCTGAATTAATCCAAGTTTCATTAGCTTTGACATACGGGAATTCGTTGTTGTCATAGGAAGCTGAAATTTCTCTGCCATATCGGTAAGAGTTACCCATCCATCCGGCACTTCATCAACTCTTCCTGTGCAGTATTTTGAATCCATTAATTTGGTTAACCAATCATTTGCTGTCTTAGTATTTTTTTTCATGTGTTTATACGGTTAATCTATTTCCTTTTTTTATGTTTTCAGCAGCCCATAGAGGCTGAAAATTTGTGTAATGATTAAGTCTAATTGTTTCTTCTTCTGTTTTTGCTGAAGAGATTGGAATGATATGATCAAGATGCCATGCAGTTCTATTTTCCCATGTCATACCATTCTTGAATCTTTGCTCAATATAGTTTTTAAAAAATTCTATTGAACAACCAAGTATTTGTGTGGTTCTAGAGTTTTTATTATACCCATTATTTTTAAAACAACCTCCAATCAGAGAAACAAGATTCCTTCTCAATTTAAAAACTGGGTCTTTTTTTGTTTTTTCGGCTATATACAAAGATTGCCTAGCGTTTCTTTTCTCTTTGTTGTTTTGTTTCCACAATCTAGAGGCTTGCTTGTATTGTTCTGGTTTTCTATCTCTGCATCTTTTTTCTGTGACTTTTAGTTTTTCAGAATTATTTTCTCTGTAAATTCTTTTTACCTCTTTTATTTTTTCTTTGTTTTTCTGTGCGTAGTCTTTTGACCTTTTTTTGTATTTTTCTGGGTTTTTTAAATACATTTCCCTTGCTGATGCGTTATATTTTTCTGGGTTTGAATGATATTTTTTTGATTGAGCATCTGTTGCGTTTCTTTTGTATTTTTCAAGTTGTTCTTTTGTTATCCAATATTCTCCGTTTTTCGCGTTTGCAGCGTATTTATAAAACACCATTCCATCATCTCTGATGTCTCCTCGCTTGTGTTTTTTTGTTAAATAGGAAGTCTCCATACTTCGTCTTTTGATCGTTGGATTATTTGTAGAGAAGATTGATTCAGGGTCTCGCAGTACTCGCCATAAAGTATTCCTTGTGACCACGAATGAGTCGCCCTTCGATTCTTTGCGTACTCTAGCGACCCTCGTTGCGTCAATGTACCAATATTATAGGATGTTCCTCCATGAAGAGTTCTTGCGCTTGCAATTGCTACTCGATGCGTATGACCAAAGCATACTCGCCTTCGTTTACCATTACAATATTGTTCTGCCATGTCTCTAGCAGCAGATTCACCATAGCAAGTACCATGTGTGAATCCTGTATCCGCGATGTCAACCATCTGCTCAATTCCAGTATAAGGTATCAAGCGGGCCTTTAGGTCTTTTGCCGTGTCTTCGATGGAGTTGATAATTTTATGAGCGCAGTATGCGGTAACAGAGTTCTTGCTGTGTGTTAATTTCCACGCCCTGTCCTCATGGTTTCCGCATAGAATGTACGGATCTTTACATCCTGCCATAAGCTGCCGGAGGTGTACTAAGCCAGTATCAATATCCGGCGTTACCTCGTCCCCATCGCTTCCAGATCCTGCTCCATTTGCCATCAGCGCAGAAAGGTCAATAAAATCACCTAAATGCAAAATGCTATCCGGTTTGAATTTGTCTTTGAAGCTCAAGACATGATTCCATGCATCTTTATCAATATATTTTGCGTGACTACAGGAAACAGCCAATAGCTTCTTCCATTTGTGATTTATGTTTGCCATTTATTTATACTCCTTTTCTTGTTCGTCATCTGGATCGAAGTCTCCATCAACCCATTTTCCAACATGATTCTGGATAGCAAACTTATTTCCCTGCAATATGTGGGCGTGTTGTGTCTCGCCATCCTCGTCAACCCAGTTAATAAATACCGCTAGGTTTGGAAAGTGTTCAGTAATAATACCGATAGCTTTCTGGAGATTATTCCATTCGCATTCGGTAATGGTTTCTGGCCTTGGAGGAATCACAAGGTCTTGAGATGCACGAAACTTGCGAGGTCGTCCAGTCTATTATTCCATCCGGCTAAGAATTTTTGATCATAAGGATGAGCCTTAACTATCAAATCATTTACTCTTCGCTGATCATTGATGAATGCAGCGGCATCGTGTCGTGTCCTATTCAGGATTAAGTTGGCCTGCTTTACTCCACTTACAATTTTACAATTGAACCATACTTCACCTAGAGGATACTCCATATCTTCCACATGGAACCTATTCCAGTTTCTCCAGTACAAATTAGTTGCACCATCCATCGTGAGATTGCGTATGTTGTCAGCACTAAGATTAAACGGACTCTCACCGAATTCACGCAGGTCGCATCCCCACTTGGTGATCCCGCCGTCATCCCCTTTCACTTCCTCCGCGACTACGAAGTTGTAGTCCCCGTAGTGGCCTTTAGCGAAGACACACTCATGGCTAAAAATAAATGGAAGGAAATTCCTAAAACGCTGTGTCATGTGTCAGCAGATAGTCTTTGGGATCTCTGCGAAGCTCTGTAATGTGAGTCTCAGACTCCGGCAACTCTTGGTTGGATTCTATGCGTTGATCTTCGTCTAGGTGCTGAAGGACACTCATGCCCTTAAAATCAACTACTGCTTGACCAGTTAAAATTGTAGTGGTGATAGCGGCAAAAAACATGATCACAAGATTTGCCAATTCTGTTATTTCTTTGGCTTGCTCGGCATGGAAAAGAATCAATCCAGCCGAAATGCCAAAAACCAACAAAACGCATCCAGCTCCAGCCATTGCATAAATAGCTTTTTTTGAATCAAGAGGACGCTGTTTTAGCTTGTCCTCAATGATTGATTGTTTGGAATTTTTCAACAGATTAATGTCCCCTCTTTTGAACTTGTTCACAGGGCGAATCGCCAAGCTGTTTTAATCCCGATATATCCCACAACGCACAGGATGGAGACAATAGCAATTCCCCTCCAGAACCAGAGTTCTTTCAGAGCCTTCTCTTGCTTGCTGTGCCAATAGACAACATCGTTTTGAGCCTTGGCTAAATCCTTTGCTTGTTGGTCAACTTGTACCTCGTATGCCGTAATAGCCGACTCTAAATTGCTGATAGCTTTCTGTCCCTCTGGCTTCACCAATGGCTTGAGCTTCTCAACCGAAGTGCGAACTGCCACAACAGATGGAGCAATGTATGTAGTTTTCTCAGGATGAGCGCATCCGGCAATTAGCAATGCCGCCAGCAGGAGAAGTTTCTTCATTTGTTCCTGTTTTTGTGATCGGCGTAAAGGTCGTAAGCGAGTTTGGCAAAGGAAGCGAGTCCCACAAGGATTCCGATAACCATGCTTGCAAGACGAAGCTCAAGATCAAGCATTGGGTCAAGACTGATAGCCGCCGCCGCAAGGGGGGCAGTCATTCCAATTGCTCCAGTAGCGGCAGTATCAAAGTGGTGCATCATTACTATTCCGCTTTAGCGGGGGTTGGGTAGAGTGCTAGGATAGCGGCTTCAATAGCAGAGTTCCCCTTACTCACATTAAGAAGGGAGGATAGGCGAGCATCCGTGTCGGAATCCGAAAACTGACCCACCGAAGAATAAGGAGGCGTAGTGTGCTGGTTCCAAAGGACAAGATTAACATTCACCCCCTTGAGACGAGCAATGGCCTGTTGCTGTGAGTTATCATAACTCACGCTGTAGTCAATACTGGTAAGCGTAGTGGGCTGGATAGGCTTCCCGTGAACAGGCTTGGGGGAGATTGTGATTGGTGAGGTTAGTGCGATCATAATTTTAGAACCTAATATACCAAGGGAAGCCAAGCAAGGTAGAAAGGAATCCTTTGTTTGAATTTCCAGTTGGAATGTTAACCTCAAATGAGGTTGATCCATTATACATTCCAGCATTTACATTTCCAAGTGAGTTTTGATACCATGAGTTTTGCAGGGATGCCGCAGATTTGTAAGTTGCCTTTCCTTGGATAACAGCATGATCGTTATACGCCGTGTCTTGGAAAACAACATTACCATACAAGACTGCATTTTCTACACCTTGATTTCCTGAGAATAAGAAACCATTGGTTGCTGTAATAGAGATGTTTTGGATATTTGAATTATTTGCAGTAACGCTGTTTATGGTCGGATTAGCGGTTCCGCTATTTGTCGTAATGCCAATAGTTGGAGCAATAAACACATCTGTAGAGGCATCTGGAAGCTCTTGCGTACCCTCTGCATTAATTGGGCGAGTGGTGAAAGTGTTGTCAGTCCACCAGTTTGAAGTGTTGCTGAAATCGCCATTACCAGCACCACCAAGAGAAACAGTATCATTGAACCATTGAGGGCTTACGGCGGGCCAACCAAGATAGGTTACGCTTCCAGCAACAGTCCCACCAATTGGGAATTGACCATTTCCTCCATCGTAATAAATCGTGGCATTACCAAGAATAGATCCAAATGCCCTAGAGCTATCTCGCATCGTCACATTGCCATCAACAACAGAAGTTAAAGCAAGTTGTGAAGAATCGTGCATTGAAACTCCATCTGTCGTGGCTCCTGCCATCACAGAAGATCCCTGCATATTTACTACGCCAGTTGATTGAAGCGTCAGTCCTGCTCCAAAATCAGCAGACCAGAAATTCGCATCATGGCAAAAGCATTGATTAGCCCCTTGTGTGTTCTGCGTTACTGGGCCATAAAGATTAACAATATGTGTGCTATCTGGAAGTGCCGTAGCTTGGATAGTAAATCCAGCATCTTGCCACCAGTTTAGAAGATTACCCCAATCTCCATCTTCTTGAGCATTGTTGTAATACAGCTTATTAAAAGGATATGTTAATCCAGATCCATTATTATAAAGATATGTTATTTCTTGATCTGAAAGAACACGACTCCACACTCCAACTTCGTCTATTTGTGCTGGGTTTGTAACGAAATCTCCACCATTGCCAATTAAGAAATTAGTGCCAACAGCCGTAGAGTTGTCAGCTACAGAAGTAATTAAAGAACCATCTACATAAAGAGATATATTTGAACCATCAGCAACTCCAACGCAAAAATGCCAATTCCCATCATTATATGATGCACCAGTTGTATTTGCAGTTGTTGCAGAAGGGGCTTGAAAATAAATATCTCCGTTAATTCCAATTAACCTAAATCCACCCGAACTGCCCACAGAATTTGCAATCCCTCCCCAAGGTCCAGAAGATGTAGTGTTTATCCATCCCGAAAAAGAGATCGGAGTATTTGCGGAAAATACTGAAGAAGTTTGAAGATAATTACTGCCATTAAAAACAGCATCTCCTGCAATAATGCCTGTTCCTAAAGTAACATTATTATTGTTTGTAAGAGTATATCCATTCCCCGTTGAATCAACAAGGCTAACACCTCCAGAACCATTATCATTAAGATTCCAGTAGGATTTGCATCCAGCCGTTAGTGGAACAGGAAGTGGGTTTGTGAAAGGATAGGTGTTTCCTAAACCTCCATAGTAAAGATCATATACTTCGGTTGAAGATAATGCACGACTCCAAACTCCAATTTCGTCTATTGTTCCGTAATATACCCCATCATTAGAAGCACTATTACCAATCGTAAATAGCCCATTATTCCAAAGTCCATTTGAACTATAGTTAAATATATTTCCAGATTGAACACCATTTATATATACAGAAATTGTATTAGTTGACGCATCTCTTATACAGCCAACAAAATTCCATTGATTTAATGTTAATGGAGATGCGGATACTGCTGACGGAAATCCTGCTCCATCATAAATTATAGTTATTAAATATCCATTTTCATCAATACGAAGTTCTTGACCAACTGTTGAATCTCCATAAAAAATATCATTTATATTATTTGGGCCTCCACCAAATTGAGTAGGGTAAACCCAACAAAAATACGAAAAAGAACCATTTGGATCATAAGTAAGACCTGTTGAAAAACTATCAGATCCATTAAAAACAGCACCTCCTCCAATAATTCCAGTTCCTAGCGTAACTCCATTATTGTTTGTTAGTGTATATCCATTCCCCGTTGAATCAACAAGGCTAACACCTCCAGAACCATCATCATTAAGATTCCAGTAGGCTAAAATGTCAACTAACAGGGGTGATGACATAATTAGCTAGTTACAATAGAAGTTAGATTGTTTGAACCATCGTAGGAAAGCGTTAGTGTAGCTACCGTTGCTGATCCATTTTTCAACACAATCGTCTGAGGCTTATCTGCGGCAACATAATTAGAAAGTTGAACGCCTGTGTATGGAGGAAGGTTGAGTCCGGCAATACTTTCTACTTTTTCAAGTACTAGATGCCGGAACTTTGCTGTGTCGAGTGTGGAAGGAATATCAGACATAAAATTGTTTTGGTAGTTAATAATCAGTTGAGGTAGCTGGTGCAAGTATTAACTCACACCAGCCACCGATAACTAACTATTACAGACCAGTCGAACTAGTGCTGCAAGGGAGCGGCGCACCATCAAATGGGCAACGCTTGAACAGAACAGGAACCACATTCTGCGGGCGAATCGGTTGGATCGCACGCTGGATCTGGTAGATGTGCTGTCCGAAGTCACCATAGAGGTTACAATCGTTGTCGCGGAAGTAAGTCCACTCCAGCTCACCCATAGCGAGTTGAGGAGCAAAGCGGAACGTACCCTCACCGACATAACTCTCAGGAATCAGACGCTTGAAAGCCTCGCCAGCGATGACGAAACCAACCTCGTAAGGAGCATTGACCCATGCAGGGTTACGGCGTTGAGCAAAACCGTTTGTGACGGCGGTGCTGACGATAGGATTCACAAGGACGAGATTGCCGGAGCCATCGAATCCAGTAGCGCGAAGGGGCTGCTGATCGATACCGAAGGCAAAGCCACGATAACCTTGGAACTGATAACCAGCGATGCTGTCCTCACCGAGCTTGAAGCTACCAGCGGTGAGATAGAGCAGGTCTTCCTTAACGTCCGCATCATTACGGATGTTTTCGATAGCGTCTGCGCCGAGCATCACTTGGAAGAACTCGCCTTCCTTAGAAGCAAAAGGCTCTGCAAGCATCTCTTCACGAAGGAAGGTTCCGATGCGATACAGGGTCTTGAAGTTCAGAGGGCCATCTGGAAGGATAGCGGCGAACTTGGTGTTGATCTGCTGCATATCACCCGTGAGGTTGCTGTTGAAGCTCTGGGTGGTATTGACAACATACTTAACGCCGGACTGGATCAGGTACTGATAACGAATATCAGCATTGATGAGCTGGAGGATGGTCTTCTCAAGCGAAACCTGCGCTTGGAGGTACGAACCCTTGAAAGCGGTACGAGCCTGCTTCACGCAGACGCGAGGGCCAGCTCCACGAAGGGTCTGAAGGTTGAACTGATACTCCGTGCTACCCACAACGTCAGGAGTCGCGCCAACGCCGCAAAGCGTGGTGTCGTCAACGAACGTAGGAGCTGCAAGCGAAGCAGCAGGAACAGCCATTTCCTCAACGATGCTACGAACCGTGTCAGAGACATTCGGAAGCGTGCCACCATCGATGGAGTTAATATAAGGAGACTTGCGAGCAAGAACCTTTGCGATCTGACCAATGATGCGGTTAACATCCTTGGAGGCAAAGTTCTGGATTGTGGCAAGTGGGATGCAATTATTCGACATTTTGAGTTTTGGTTAGTTTCCCTGTATCCATCACAACCATTTGGAGGTGACAAACACAGGAGTACGGCAGTCGCGTGCGACTACGATACGAAGTTTGGGTTTGGTCACTCTCCGGCACGCTGAGAGCTTTGTTTGCGGCCTGTGCGGTGGATCTTGCGGCTCCCACCAGAGCCACCTTCATACGGAGAAGGCACACCGAGTTATGCGAACTATTAGCAATTACCTAATTGGTGGTCAACATTATTTTTAACATTAAGAAGATTTTCTTTCATTATCTTAATACGATATTCATTTGGAATTGTTGTCAGGTGAGCCAAAAAACAATTCTCATTCCAAGGAACAGCTATTTCACGCTCTTCGTTTACCCTGTATTTCTTTGCTATCTCTGGAACTGAATTAAGATAATTCCTTGGAAGCACATGAATAAGCTCAGGGTTGGAATCTAGTATAAAGTTTAATGTCCTCTGCTCTTGCTCTGAATGATCAAGGAACATCTTTGATCCAAACTGGACAAACTCTTCATAGAGATCCTTTAGCTTGCTTGTATTGTATAAAACAAAGTTTCCGGCAGAGATTGTCGTGCAATCTATCCAGTCCAGAGATGCGCTGAACGGCTTGTCTGAGTCCCTGAAGTCATCGATCTCATAATTGAAATTGGTAATGAAAGCGTCTGCATCTATCCACATTACGGCATCGTAATCCCCGACATGATCAAATGCGGCTATTGCCCTTTCAAATCCTAATCTCCTTCCAAACAATTGATGGTCATATCCAAGAGGGATAGATTTCAATTCGTACCCATGATATTTGCAGTACGCAACTTTTGAAGGCATGGATGCACTTAGAACACTATACATTTCAGCACTAGATCCTGTAAGTAAAAGCGTTTTCATTTTGGAAGTTCTCCATTAAAGCTATACCAAGCACCTTCGTATTCAACAATGCTATTGGGAGCCGGAGTGAATACCTCTTGTATTAGAGGTTTTCTGAGTGCTGCGGCTATCCAAAACGAGCTAGATTGATTGCCAACAAATAGATCCGCACCTTGGATTGCCTTTGCAACATCTAGGCAGCTTTCTGTTGGGTAATACTCAATGTTTCCAATCTTTTCACAAAAGTCTTCGTACTCTTGTTTTGTCCCGCAAAACAAACTTTGCTTTCTATAGCGATCTAAAACCTTATCCCAACGGAAATTATGGTTTCTGTAGCGAGGTGTCCTGTTAAAAATAACACGCCCTTTTGTTAACACATCCGGCTCAACCTTTATCCAAGGCTCTGTTATCTCAAGATGTCCAGTTTTTCTCTGTACAATGTTAAGATACCTAGCTTGTGCATCAAGCAATGAAACATTATCTTCATAGCACTCGCGCCAAGGAGACATATCACAATCAATAGGCCCAACAGAGCAATCAAAACATACATTAATCCCTTGGCTCTTGAGTAGCGGCTCAATGGAATCATATTTGAAACCCCGCATAGGAGCCATCCATGACTCGTCTTGTATTAGCAGCTTTGTGCCTCCTAGCCTCTGGTATGAAGGCAAGAAGGCAATGATGTCACCAATATGACCAGTATGCCTAAATACTTTTCCCTTCTGGAATGGATTTGTCATCCTTTGGTGTTACCAGATCCCTCATGATGTCGGAACGCTTTTCTTCTGGAGAAGATTTGGCGTGATGTAGCAAAGGTAGGACTGGATACAGGTCGCTATTCACTCCAAGAATAGTAGCTTCTTCACGCACATGATCTCCATCAAGCAGGTCATCCTGAATGAATTTCTTGATCACATTAACGCAATGATCCTGAGTGGCGTAGAAGACATAAGCAGGGACGCTGGCGTTGATTTGGAGAGTCGCATCTTTCTCGTATTCAGTTGCCTGTTCAGGTTTGAAATCAAGATTGGCGACATCGTAATCAGACATCCATCCGCCTCCGGCGGCGTGCAAGGCACACCAGCGTGAGAAACGGGATGTGATCCATTGAACCCTAGACCTGAGAGTTTCAGGAATTCCTAGTGCCTGCTTGGTGAGTTTTGCCTGCAATTTCAAGTACAGCGGACTGCCTTGAGCGTGTGAGCGGTTAAGCATGACAGGCTCCCATCCATTGGCAGTCCAGCTATGCTTCCAGTAGTTGGCGCAATTAAACTCCTCCGGCTGGTTGGCTAGAGGGATTGATTCGTAATATGCGTATATTTTTTTCATTAGTATGTTTTGTATCCAACGTGGAAGACTGGCAGTCCCAAGTCTAGGTGTGACTGGTGTCCGGCTTCCTTTGCACGTTTGCAGAAAGAAACATCTTCCCCGTGTGCGCTGTCAAATGGCCTAAAGTAATCGTAGTCGTAGTCAGGCACATCAATTTTTAGCGAGTCACCAAACTTGGCGCGGATGTCCTCAAACACCTTGCGGTGGATTAGGATGCAACCTGTTCCTACCCAATCGACCTCAACAACCTTGTCCTCATACGCACGGGCGCGAGGAGCTAGTGTCTGATCGCTTGCCATCAATGCTCCTCCTTCCTGCCTACCGAAGTAGGAAGCTCCTACAAGCGTTTTTCCTGCTCCAACTAGGCGATGAAGCACATGACGCTGGAGAGGAAGGTCTGCGAGGCTCCTAGCGGCCTGTACCCAGTACCTAAACCATGCTGGTCGTCCGATACATGGAATAATGTCGTCATCGATCATCATCAGCCACTTGGCATTGGTTTCAAGGAACTTGTGTGCCAGCCTGTTACGAGCGTGTTCAATCTTGCTGTCTCCGATAGCCATGTCGAAGCGGATCTTATCCCGCCCGAAATCTAATGCCATAGCGACCTGACAAGCCGCTGTGACAGGATTGCTAGACTTGTACCAAGGCCAGCCAACAAAGATGTCGCGACCAGCAAACTCACAGCGATATGAAGGAAGCCCTTCAGTTGATCTACTCTCATGGATTGGATTTTCAAATACTGGTGCTGGAGTTTCTGCAAGTGCCTTGGGTTTTCTTCCGCGCTTTGGCTTTTCTCCATACTGCTTGTCTTCCTCTCGCAAATTATCCAAAACCTTATCCAGTACCTTATTTTCTTCAGGAGTAGTTTCACGAATTTGAATTTCTGGTTCTGGCTCTGGTTTTAATTCCTGTGAATTCGCGGGAATTACAAGCCCAACGACAGGCTGAACAGGCTTTCCATCAAGTCGTTTTGGAGGAGGGATAGGTGTCTGGAATGGATCAAATGATTCCAGAGCGCGGTTTGTCCTCTCCACCATCGGAGTGCTAATCGGATCTTGTGGAGTCATGGTTATTCTCCGGCCTCGTCCAGACCAAGATCAATGGCATCGCTGGCAGACATCTTGATTCGGGAGTTAAGATCGTTGTTCTTGATAGAAGACGGTGTACTGACGTTCTGCTTTGGCATCTTGCCGGATGCTTTCAGCTTGCTGTTCTCGTTAGCTAGTCGCTCCAATTCAGCCTGTAGCTGTGCCTTGGCCTGCTGTTCATGCCTTAGTTGACCAGTAAGCTGATGACTAAGTACGGCAGCGGCGGCTACGGCGGCACGATCCTCGGCAGTCTGGGGCCAGAGTGCGCTGTTAAACTTCTGTTGGAGATCAGCAACTACATTGTTGTGTTCCTTGATCCTATCAATCTGTTCAGGAGTCTCATCACCCTTGAACTGCTGGTATCTTGCCCAAGGGACTTCCTTGGTGATGTTTTCCACATAGTCATGAATCTGTGTGGTTTCTTTCTGATACCATTCTTGTGACTGGTTCTGACGCTGTGCAAGGATCTCCTCTGCGTGTTCAGCGGCATGAGCGATCTCTCCCTCCTGCTTTTCTTTAAGGTCGGTGACATCAATCAATCCGCGCTTAATACGCTCCTGATCGGTCATGGGTAGCTTAGAAAGAGTTTGCTGCCACCACTTGTCGTCAATCTTGTCCGGCCCTCCAGCCTTTTCAATGGATGAGATTACCTCATCTGTAGCACCATGCTTTTTCATGGTGTTGTAGATCGTCTGCTTCGCGCTTTCGATTGGCTGAGTGTACTTGCTCTGGAACTCAGGATCGTTCTTGATGTCAAAGATCTGCTTGAACTTCTTCAGCTCCTCGTAGTCTTGAGGAGTCTGTGCCGGACGCTGTTCGGCCTCGGCAAGCCTCTGCTTTAGGACTTCGGCTTCTGCCGCTTGCTTTTTGTAGAGGGAGGCAGTTTCTTGGAGTTTTTTCCAGTTGTTTTGGTTTTTCTCTGAGAGGTTCCTCGGCTGTTCGATGGCGAGGATTTCTGGGTCGATTTCGACTTCGGGCTTACGAACGCTTTCGGTGTTTGTAGAGGAGGCAGGGTCTGCGGAAGCAGGTTCGGCAGCACGTTCGCTGGATGATTCCACAGGTGCTTGCGGAGTTTCGTCGCCAAGGTTTTCAAGAGTTGAATTATCTTCATGTGTTTGTGTTGGTTCGGGTGTCGGTTCGGTTGATACACCAGTCTCGCGTTCCGCTTCATCAAGGAGCGAATCGATTGACTCGTGTGTTGCTGGGCTGATCGGGTCAGCGTTTAGGTTTTCTGCTCCACCATCTGGGTTAGCAGCGGTGATTTCGGGTACTTGGTTTTCTGTGTCTTCCATAGATTACATCGATGCGAACGAACCACTTGACGCATCGTCGGCCTTGTTATCATCTGCGAGAATGTCGTCAATCTGACGCAGCACAAACTCACAGCCTTCCTTAAATTTTGCTTCAAGAGCAACGCTCTCGATTGTCTTTCCTGTTGTATTAGGAACTTGAGCCTTCAAAAAGGCCAATAGCTTACCTCCACTCTTTTGGTGGTACTCGCGAAAACGCGACGAATCAGATTGTTCCCATTTCATAATTAATGATTTATATGTAAAGACTTTGCCGATAATTCGGAAAGTTGATTTATATGTCAATAGTTAATTAATCATTACCTAAGTCCTGACTCAATAGCTTGCTGAGATGAAAGCAATGATGTGCTTGCATCACGACCAAAAGCATTAGGGTTCATAGCAGATGAGATTTTGTTCTTTGCCATGTTAAACAACTCTTTGCCTGCACCAATGATTTCTTGGTCAATGTCATCCGACATTCCCTGTTTCTCAAGGCGAGCATAAGTTGCGGCCTCCTGTGCTTTTTCGGCTGGAGTCAGAGGAGCTGGAATTTTTTCCTTGTATGCTGGAAAATATGTTTCTTTCTTCAACTCAGGAAGATTAAGAGGTTCCACACGCTTCATCATGGTAGCGGTTTCGTAGCGAGGCTCGGTTTGTGTAGGTGATCCACCCATAATAGTAGTTGGTTGTTTGTTAGGCTGCGGTTATTGGACGAGGAGGGTTAGCGATTGAGCTAACTGATCCAGATTGGTCTGGAGTTGTTGCGGCGTACTGTTGCTGAATTAGCTTTTGCTGTGCAACGCTAGGAGCGCGATGGCCTCCGGCATGGTGAGCATGAGCTGCGGCAGGTGCAATCTCTGGAGGAGGTGGCGTTCCATGTCCCGCAGTAAGGTGTGCGTGTGCGTCTCTATAAGCCTTCTTAAACGGCTCTAGCTGCTTCGGATTCGCGCCTTTCTTGCCTGCCGCATCAATGTGACCAGCGAAGTGCTGCATGGCCTTTGCAAGCGGTGCTGCGCCCTCTGGAGGCAGTCCTCCAGCCGGAATAGCCTGCACTACTGGCATTAGCTTCTGAACCATCGTCTGCAAGTGAATCATGTCATTGTCGCGTGCCGATACAGGAACCTCCTGACCAGCCATGATACTCTGAAGCTCAATGATCTGCTGGCGGGTAGCCTCAACAGCAAGTGCCTCAACCTGATCTTTCGGAAGAATGACACTATTGGCTACGTTCTCACCTAGCTTCTTACTCCAGTCCAATTTGATCAGCTCGTCCTGATTGATGTTCGGGTTGCCCGTATAACGCATGATCAGGTTATCAAGGATCATGTCATCCTGCGGAGTTGTATCCTGCAAGAGTTGGCTTGCTGGGCTATATGCCATGAGAAGGATGTCGGAAGGAGGGCAGTTGCGCTCCATCATGTTCAAGCAGGCTGATACTGCGTCCTCATCCAAGTGAGGAGGGATCTCAAATGGAACCATGAATGCCGGAAGCTCCATGCTAGAACGATCAAATGCATCGACAACTTCGGCCTTCGCCCAGACTGCATTAGGCTCCTGCTGACGAACAATATCCAACTTCATCTTGAGAGTAGACGCTGCCTTGATGTGTTCAGGGTGGCAGATACCACGTTGCATACGCTCTACGGCCTGTGAAAACTGCCGTGAGAACCGCATAAGAATTCCCTCGCGTAGCTGATTTTCGATTGCAGCCACACGATTGACCTCACTTGCTGTCTTCTTTCCAGAGGATTGAAGCGGCGCGGTAGGAAGGAATGTTCCAACCTGTACCTCAGCCAGTTGGCTAATGAATTGATCAAGCTGGAGAAAGTCTTGGACATCGGCAGGTAGCTGTTGTGGGATGACTTCATAGCCTTCGGAAACGTAGCACACGGGGTGCGTCACGGTCAGCGGTGCAACTCCCACCTTTGCATTCGGCCCCTTCTTTAGCAAAAGCATTCCCTTTAGGTAGGTATTATCGATAACAAGGTTACGAGCCTTCTCTACGGCAACGTGCGTATTATACAGATCGCGTCCTGCTCCACGGCTGGACATCAGATTGCCAGATCCAATCTCTACGGAGAACAATGCCAAGCACTCGGTCATCTTATTGTAGCGATCCACCTGCGTGCAGATCTCTTCGCCGGACTTGTCGTCAAACAAGAACCTGCTAATCTTTCCATGTGGCTCTCTCACTAGGATCTCGCCTAGTTCGACGTATTTCGCGTCATTTTCGTAGCTGGCTCCATAGCTTCCTTCCCGAATCCAGTCTTCATATCGCCTTGCGTCATCGTCGGCATCAAGAGTCCTGCCAGCCGGAATAGCCGCATTGATGCTCTTGACGAGGTTATTGATATGCCATCCGGCAGCGGCAGAAAGATCAGGAGTCTCTAATACTGGTAGAAGCTCTGCTATCTGATACCTACGCTTCCTCGCCCAGATAGGAGTCTGGTCAGTCACCTGCGGGGTTTCGATGCTGAAAAAGGTATAGTCTTGGCGAAGGAATTCAGGCTTCCAGTCGCGCAAGTCATCCCAAGTCAATCCGCAGAATCCAAAGGTAGTATTCTCATGGACTACTTGAGCAACAAGATCATCAAATCCCTTCCAGCCTCGGATGCACTTGGTAATCTCCTCGCGGAAGATCTTTGTCTTGTTGTCGGCATCTAGGCTTTCAATAGGGTAGGCGGCGAAAGTAAGCGTAGGAGAATTCTCTATAACCTGCCGGAAAGGTGGCTGGATACGGCTGATCATCGTGCTAATGAATCCCGTAGGGCGATTAGAACGCCAGCTCTGACCCATGCTCTCTAGTTTTTTGTTCTGATAGGGAGGCTCGTTGTTGAGCTTCTTCTGGATAAGCTGATTTTTCTTGTTGCGCTCGACATTCTGCTGCTTGAGGCGGCGGTATGCTGCGTGTGCCTGCGTAGCGTCCTTGAATGTCCTGCGTACTTGAAGCGTATCCTTGTTAACCGTGTCCAAGCTCCCGTTGTCAGGGTTGACCACATCCAGTTCCAAGATCCTCGGCTTGTCATGTGCGTCAGCAACGCGAGGTGCGTGAGGCGCGAATGTGTCTGTGATCCTTGGAGGTAGTGGTTTTAGGTTTGCCATATTATATGTTTACCCAGCAGTTTGCCGGAAGGTTGCTTGATTTTTGAAGCTCATCGCGATCAAGGAAGATCGCAGTCCTATTATCGTGACGCATGAGAGAACATCCTCCCAGTACCGCGCTTGATTCCGTATCGCGTCCCTGCCGGACACTAGCGGAAAGCCTATCAGTAGCATTAATGCAAGAAGAACACCCTCCGCGCCAGTTGACATTATTAGGGCAGGATCGGCAGATCTTGGCACGTTGCTCTGCCAGATCATCCGTAACGTACTGGATGTGATCCCTGCTGTTTTGGATATTCTTCGCCCAAGTCTGGATATCGTTAAGCAGGTCGCCGGATGGGTTAATGCTGGTAATCGAAACCATGTCAACGCCGTGACAAAAGTTAGGCCAGTTAGAACAGATATAGCTATTAACATCTCCCTCGACATCACCAATAGGGATATGGTTCTCGGCACGATATGCCTCAACAACTTCAATAAGGTTGTTGTAATTATGCCCAGTCAGTCTGGCATCGCCATCATAGTAATGCCACCCGCTAGGCGGAATTATGCCAATGATCGGCTTCGCCATTGAGTTGTCGTATATTATTTGAAAGCCCAACGCAAGTATTAGTTAAGGCTGAAACGTCCAGTTACATTTTGGGCAGGTGCATGATTTCTTGTCAGAAATTAGCTTTTCATCCTCGTTTACATCAATTTCATTAGGAGAACCTATCAATTCTGCCAATTCTTGATTAGTAAACCCGATTACAGAAACATCATATTTACATTCGTTTAGCTCATCAACTTCTACTGATAACATATCGAAATCCCACGTTGCAAGATTAGACATATTGTTAACTGTAATTCTGAAAGCCTTTATCTGATGATCGGTCATGTCATCAGCCAACATTACTGGGACTGTTTTTAATCCTAGCTTTTTAGCCGCCTTAAATCTCAAATGACCATCAACAATTAAACCATCGCTTTTCGCTATGATTGGAACCCTAAATCCAAATTCTTTTATTGCTGCGGCTATCTTGTCAACAGCGTGATCGTTTTTTCGTGGGTTTCTTGCGTATTGAATAAATTTATCTAGAGGCCAGTTTTCTATTTTTTGCATATAATTCTTTTAATACATATTTCGTAGTTTGCTGTCTTGTTCTCAAAACATTGTTCCAAAATAAGAAATTTATATCAACTGGAATAAACTCTGTATTCTGCCCCCGTGATAATTCTGGTAACAGGGGTAAAAAGGAATGTCGATTTGTCCCTCTGGTAGTAGATGACCCCGCCCCCTATCTCGCAGGAAGTCCCGATTGGGGACTTGTCAGGGGCGAGGAACCTTTGAAGAAACCCAAGTGCCGATCCTCCTTGTTTCTGCGACTCAAGGGGAGAAGGCGGTCGAGGGTATAAAAGAAACCCCCAGAGGGGATTCCCAACTCCTTCCACGCTTGGTGGATGAGATAATGAAAATATATTGTTGACACTTTGATGCGTCAATAGCATATTCACCGCATCTGAATGATTGCGCCATTCTGATCCCATAATTTTCCCCAAAGAAACAAAGGGCCGTCGAGTGGCGCATCACTTGGCGGCCCTTGCCCGTTATAGCAAGTGAGGCTAGTCGTGAATGCGTACCACGAAAGCCAACAACAACGGCTTTGGAGAATCAAAACTCCTTACCCGATGAGAGAGAAGGGAAACACCCTGCATCCATTTCGGGGTGCAGTAGTTTCTTTTCTTTTCTGACAGGCTTTCCTACTTGAGTGGTGGGGGGATCAGGGGGGAATTTGCTTTACTCTTTTGTATTTCTTTACTGCTGGTGCGGCTGGTAAAGAATACATCCATGTACTTCAATTGAAATTATACCCAATAAGGTATATACAGGTGTATAATTAGGTATAAACACCCTATCGGGTGTAAATCAGCAACCGCATCCAAACGGCGATCTTCCAGCGTACTTGTATGGAAATCCATGACCTATTGCATCTGGCAATCCGGCAAGGTAAGTATCAACATCGTATATCCAGTTTCCAACATCGATTCCATTATCCTGCCTATAGGCCGCAACAGCGCGATACAAGTCCTCAAGGTCAACGCCAGTTATCCTGACGTTTCCCTCACAGTAATTCCACCCGCTGACAGGTATGTTCGTGCCATTAAGGTTCTGCGCCCACAAAAACGAGTCCACATCGGTCTGGACATATCCGGCAGGGATTAGCAGGGCATTGACACGAAACTCAGCTACAGCGGCGTATAGATCCTCCCTAGTGCCAGCGCAGATGCGGTATGCGTTTCTTGACATTCCTTCAATGTATGGAGATGGCTGCATATAGAACCAAGGGCAGATCGGTTGATCGTCTGGAGGGTTGGTAGGTGGAACATAGGGAGGCGATGGCGGAGCCGGAGGAGGCACAGGAGGCTGACATCCGTATGCCGGACGCTTCTTGTTCTGGAATATATCCATGATCTCTTGATCGCTCAATGCACGCTGAAAAATTCCAACCTCATCGATTGACCCAGAGAATGCCGTCTCAAATGTGTCAGACTTACCAATGGAAAGCGTCTTGCGACCAGAATCCGAAATTGCAGTAGATATGTCTTGTATGGCTCTCTGACCATCAACATAAAACCTTACTTTCCTATCCTCATAAGCATCACAAACACCGCATACAAAATGCCAGTCAGTTGGATTTGATATATTGGATATGGATAATCCAGCTCCATTTTCAACCCCTAATGCAAATTCTCCTGATCCATAGACAAACAAGTAATTCCATCCAATGTTTGCTTCCCTAGTAAGAATGACTGATCCAACATCTGTTGACATCTTCATCCAGAAATAAATCGTAAACTGCTTTAGGGTTGGAAAGTTGTTGAAAATCAGCCCTTGATATGGAGGGTTTGCTGGATTGGAAAAGACCGCTGCGTTGTTTATTATGCCTTCGCCTGATGCAATAGGCCCATTAAACTCGGTAAGATTAAAAACTCCAGTAATGTCATTCCTACTGCCGGATGTCTCGTCCATCGTGTAGTAGGCATAGATCCCATTCGTGCAGTCAGTATAAACAGCCACATTCTTACTAACAGATGGTTGAGTGTAATTCGTATCTGTTATTGTTGCCGTAACAACATAGTTTCCAATCTGGTGGATTGGTGTCGTGCTGCTGTTGTATCTCAATTGATACGATACTCCTGCCGGAATTGTTGTTACAATAGGAGTTACTTGCTTGTTGTTGAAGTAATACCTGTCAGGGATGTCTATGCTGATAGATGCTTCTGCTTGTACTATAGAAGCATCACAAGAAGATTTAATCGTTGGGTAAAGATTAAGTGTGGCTACAACATGATACTTACCAACATTAGTAGGAGGAGTTGTGCTACCATTGTATGTTACTAAATAATCTAAACCATCAGGATTAGTAGTTACTGAAATAGCAAGAGGGTTCCCTGTCCATGTCTGAATACTATTTGCAGTTACTAAAATTGACCACGATAATGGCGATGAATTAAGAGGAATATCTGATGTTAAAGTTGCAGTAATACCACCATTATTTCCTCCATTGCTTGCTGCATAAACATTAAAAGTTTCACCAGTACCAAGTGATGTTGAATATGAAAAGTTATGCGACCCATTACGCCTTCCAACTGGGTTGTCATACTCTGGTGGAACAAAAAATGGAAATTCATCTGCTTGGTATGCTGTAGATCCATCAAATGAAACATCATCATCTACAATCCCAGAAATATTTATATTTGCACTTACTGCTGTGTAGTTTGTAAATGAACTAATCAAACTGAATGGGCCATATGCACCTGCATATGAAGCTGAAATTGGATAAGAGAAGGCCATTTGCTAATACATAAACCTTATTAGCTATCAAATGTCAATTTGATTGGCTACGGAGGTAGGGATCGAACCTACAACCAGCAGATCCAAATTCTGCTGCGCTACCAATTGCGCCACTCCGTAATGTAAAGAACGATGGGCATCATCCTTTTCCCCACCTTTCGGTTGAATCTTCAGATGCCTAGCTTTCAGAAAAGTCCATAAACTCCATCTTGTCAACGAGGCTCTGGATCTCCCTACGATTATGCGTAGGTTCCGGCTTGACTTCATTCATCGTCGCAATAGCACCACCGCGCTGCCGCATCAGGTAGACTAGCATGGACAGGGAATCCAGCTCATCCGGCGACTTGCTCCTAGTACGCTTGCAGTACTCACCCTTGCTCTCCACACGCACCATGCCCTTGCCCTTCTGCTTGTAGCGACGAGCGGTAGCCTGCCGTACCAGCTCCTCGTTCCTGAACGATGGCGAGATCTTCAGGTACTCAAACTCAAGATACTTTGCCAGACCAAAGATCAGCTCGGTAACTACGCCATTATACAGCTCGTTGGCACGCTGTGAATCGTCACCAAGGATGTGCGTCTCACTTGCAGCCCATGAGTAGTTCACTCCCATGACCTCACGACCAAACAACGAACACAAGCTATCGTGGATACCCGCGCCGTTTCCTGTACGATCCACGCATAGCCAGTTGGCTCCAATCTTCATGACCTTGGCAAAGTTGATAATTGCCTGCGTTTGCTCCAGCGTTGCCTTCTTAGGGAATGGAATCTGGGAGTCGAGCTGTAGCACGACTCTGGGAGCCTTGAAGCTGATGAACTGACCGCTTTGCGGTGTCCACCCATCACACAGGCCAAAACGCCCGTAGGAACACATGACCTGATCGTTACCCTCCAGAGCCAAGTCAAACGCTGCCAGCGGCACTACAGGCCCGATAAAACGCACCGTCCCTATGGCGTTGTCCATCATCGCCGGAGTGATAATCCCCATCGCCTGCCCCTCCTCTGGGAACCACCCACGAGCCATCGTCATTGCCTCCGCTGTCCGGCCCCTACTCATGTACCCCATGAATCCCTGATACGTCTGCAATCCGGCGTACACGATACGTTTTTCAATCACGTTCTCGCATCTTGCCGCATCTAGCCGCAAAACGTGATAGCCTTCCCGCGACTCCCACTCAAAGTCATCCTCGCAGTCAATCGATCCCCAGCCGTCAACAGGCTCACACCTCTGACCAAATGCGCTAGTCCTGTCCTTAGGGTTACTAGCTCCAAAGATCTTAATGTGTCCTGCATATTGCTTGCTATCGGAAGTAGACAAGATGTTGTTGATGCCCTCCCAGACTCCAGACGGGATCTCTTCGGCTTCGTCCAGTACGACATGGGTACGCGATAGCCTTCCCCACAAATGATGCTCCTGACCATATCGAGGTGTCGGGTGATAGCCTCGGAGTGTACCATGTCCAGATTCTCCCTTTGGTATAGCCACAAGCTGGATTCCGTTCTTGCTGTCGCTATTCACCTGAATGCTAGTCGCTTTGTCTGTCTGATCTGTCAGCGGACGCACCAGAGCCGTACGATGGAATGTCTTAATGTTGGCGAAGATATTCCTCTCAGCGTGTTCACGGGTGAGCGATATGACTTTGATGCTGGTGTACGCCGGATCTCTCCACCAATCCAAGTAGAACCATGCACCGCCAGAAAACGATTTGCCGCAGGCTCCAGCTCCCATAACCATTAGCTGGTCATGCTCAAATAAGCATCTCCATGTGTCTCTTCCAAACCTCGGCCTCCAGTCGTAGACCGCACTACCCCAGAGGACGGTGGCTCCGGCCTCAAACTGATTATTGTCTAGCAGGTGTTGGACATACTGCCGGACGATTGATTCAGCTATCGGTACATTCAGCTCAGAGATCTGGATCTGATTGTTGATCGTGATTGTCTTGAGAATGTACTCGGCAGCGTACAGGATGCCCTTCTCCTCATCGCGATCTGCCGCCTCTCGGATGTTTAAGGCGTGCTGATGGAAAATCTTCTGACTTAATGGTGGCGTGATTCGATAGCCGGATTCATTCATAGCTGGTAATCGTTAACTAATCTGATAATCAATTGCAACCATGTATAACCAATACGATCAGCTCCAAAGTCATACCTACGTTGAGGCTACCAAGCTCGCAGCCGCCGGAGAGGAGTTCTCTCACCTTATTAAGTTAATGACTCCAGACTATGCGATGCGATTAAAGATCTTTGTACAAAGCCTGCCGGAGTCAATTCAGTCGAAGACGATCTATGGTAGGGCGCACGCAAGGGCGCAGGCCAAGCCAGCGAAGTCTAAACGTTAAGCCCTGAAGATAGGCGCACCAGAGAACCTACCGCGAGGATACACAAAGTTACCAAGTTGATCGCGATAGACTCGCAGGCGATGAACTACGCTACTGAGCTTCGTGGTTCGGGATCAGGCTGCTCATTACCTGAAGATCGTGCGCCTATGAACAATGCGCTCCCATGGCACTCACGACTTACCTCCCAAATTTATATCAAATGTTGAATTCTTCTCCATAGAAATCTGATCGCTCCTGAAGTGCCGGACACGACCATCATGCAATGCTACTGCCCAGACATCATTGGCGAATGTCCCTGAGTTGGTAACATAGATAGCCATGCCGTCACCCATAGGTGTCTTCAATGGTATCGGTCGATCAAACTGGAGCATATTACTCATTCCTGTTACTTCATTTCATATTCCCTTAGTTTCTTGTAATCGCTAATAGCCTGTTCAGCTTGAAACCTTCCAATAAAATAACCAATTGAGCAATTAACTTTCTCTAATACTCCATCTGAAAGAACTTCATACGATTCTACGGCACAATATTTACATGGTTTTGCTGCTTCAACTTATTGGATTAAATATTGGTAATTCATTAGTCTTGTTCATCGATGATTTCCTTCAAGCTGTACAAGG
>Ga0208870_1000024_pt1 | contig 29118 bp, 31 predicted proteins | sample CryBogCBE27Aug07_FD_184590 | JGI IMG/M metagenome (GOLD analysis project Ga0208870, IMG submission 184590) | Freshwater microbial communities from Crystal Bog, Wisconsin, USA - CBE27Aug07 (SPAdes) | ecosystem: Environmental > Aquatic > Freshwater > Lake | place: Crystal Bog, Wisconsin, USA...
AGAGGGGAAATATATACATATAATTAATCATAATGAAATATTCGCACCATTTTATAATCCAGAAAGTACATTTTATATTAAAAAAACAAATAGATCAAAAACATCTGGTCAGATTTGGTGTAAATTAAACAATTTAGACTTTAATACAAATTTAAGAGTTCGTTTAATATTAAACAACGGCATTAATGCATTTATCGGAACTAGTAAATCAAATAAAACATCAATACCAACAATAAAAATTCAACAAGATAGTGTAAAAAAGTTATTATCACGCGTAACAAAACTTATACTATAGTTGAAACCTATTTTTCATGATATCAATTGCATCACTATTTTTATCGATAAGAATACAACTTCGTTTTTTATTCACACATGCTTGTCCAGTTGTTCCTGAACCAGCCATAGGATCTAATACTAAATCTCCTTCATCGGTCGTCATATCTATAATTCTTTCAATAAGCTTTACAGGTTTTGCGGTAGGATATTTACGTTCTTCTGAACCTTGTGCGATAGATGGAATATCATCCCATAAATCCATAGAAGGTTTTCCGGGGTTTTCATGAAGGTAAATTTTTTTGTATAAATTTGAACCACTCTTTTTAGGAATATAAAGTCTATCATCTTTTTCAAGATTTTCAAGTTCCTCTTTATTAATTCTCCAACCCTTGGATGGATGAAATGTTTTACCTTGAATTGTGAATTCGTAATCATATCCTGACCTGGTTCTATCACATACTAAATGTCCAAGTGCGAAGTTTCCACGTTCATCTTTATTTTTAAATGAATTTGCTTCGTAATATTCATCTTTTGGCTGATAAACCATATGAAACTTTCTTTTTGAATTTTGTGAACACCAAAATATAACGTCTATACTCGAACCAAGATTATTCTTAATATTATTTTTTGATCTACATCGTTTCCAAAAGATTGGTTTTACAATTTTAAAATGTTTTTGTAGAATTGAAAACGGTATAAACATTTCTTCGGATGATATGTGAAAGAATAAGGAACCATCTGATTTCAATAATGGAACACACAATTCAATAACTTTTTCAATAAATTCAGAATATTGTTCAGTTGTCCATTTATCATCGAATCCAACTGTACTAGTTGTGTCCAATCTATAATTCCTATCACTGTTAAATGGTGGATCTAAATATATAGTTTGAACAGAATTCTTGGTAAGTTTAGAAAGTTCTAAAAGACAATCATTATGTATAATATTCATTGTATAATTAATGATTTATTAAATTTAAGTTTCCGTTTTAAATATAGTATTTATTTACTAAATTAAATCCTTCGTCGGATTCATCCCACATATTATTGTTTTTAAATCGTTCTATCTTATCATTTGTAGTAAATAAATAATTATTATGTAATATACGTGCTTTATCCTTTCTATTTTGATCAAAATAAATCATTCCATTAGGATATTCGTCTACCGGTAATTCTGAAACTATAAGACCAATAATACTTTTATAAACTGCATTAAAAGCATGTTGATCGTTCAAAAAACGATTATTCAAATTACTTCTTAACCAATCTATACTTCGTTGAAATACTCGCAGTGTTGCAAACGTTCTTCTTACAAGAAAATATCCAGTACAAAATCCCCATCCATCTTTCTGAATAACAATTTGTCCAGGATAAGTTTTCATATTTTGAAGAATATTTGAAAAAGTATCAAAAAATACAATATCATTATCAATCCACCAAATTTCAGAATCTTGTTTTAAATTTTCAAGAATAATTTCTAATTTTCTTAAAGTTATAGCTTGAAATTGAACAGTATCGTATCTAGCGACTTCTTTATTAGTTGAAATAACGTAACAATGAAACATAGACATAGGAAATCCAGCCTTTTTTGCTGAGTTAAGCATGTTTTTCATCATAGGAATCTGACCCTCATTAGTCATTGATACAATCCGCATTTATTAAAGATATTTTTTTGATTTTCAAGTTTCAAGCATATACTTATTAAATGGCTCCAAGAAAAGCAAAAGCAGTTACAGCTCCTCAGACAATCGATGATACGCCTATAGTTTTCTTTCTTAAAATATCGGAAGAAGTAGGAGATGATATTATTCCAGCAGGAGAGACAAATGCTTATTCGGAAATCGATAAGTCTGGAACGATAGATAACATTTCATACTCTAATATTTTGAACTCTGTTGAAATTTTCAATAAACCTTCTCGATTTAACACCGACCTTTTGAAATCTGTTCTTGATAAAGTAACCGTTGATCGATATTCAGAACAAACAGCTTGTTTCTGGTGTTGCCACGGTTTTTCTTGGAATCCAGTAGTTCTTCCAGTTTCATACGATGCTTATAAGAACTTGTATACGTGTGAAGGAAACTTTTGTTCACCAGAATGTGCCTTAGCTTTCAATTACGCAGACAATAAAACTTCAGAATCGATTAAGTGGAATAAACACGCTCTTCTTGGATTTTTGTATTCTCCCCTTTTCAAAGACCGAACCCTTTCTCCAGCACCTTCGAGAAATATGCTGAGACTTTTTGGAGGACCACTTGATATTGAGCAATTTAGAGATTATACATCCGGAGAAAATGATTTGGTTTTTTCAGATCTTCCACCAATCAGATTACAATTTCCATCGATGAATGTACAAGGCCCATTGAGAGATATTAAGAAATACGTATCGTTATCGAACGATATTATTGAAAAGGCATCTGAACAGCTAAGATTGAAACGTTCTAAACCTACAAACGTAAACATCCAAACATTAGATATGTGTTTAAAAAAGTAAGGATTTATATACACTAACTGTAATTACCATAAATGATGCAGGGATTTAGTATCAATGAATTTTTGAAAATTCAAATGATGACGGGTCTTGTAAACTCTGTTGGAGGAGGAAACGCAGCACTTTACAATGTTATTTTTCTGAACTTGTATGAAAAATTAGTTCAAACTTATCCTGTTTGGTTTCCAGAACTTAAATTGTTTTGCTGTAGAAGACAAAAACTTCAACCTGCTACAGCTCCTCCACCTCCAAATCGCGAAATCAGATGTACAATTGAATGTGAACGTATTTTCCATACGACCAATTCAAAAAATCAACAACAAGGTACTAATCCAAATCAAAGTAAGATGGATTCAGTAGTTCATTATATTACAACTATTCCAGCAATTCGTAATTTGTTGTGTATTTCGCATCACGATTATTTACCGAATGAATATGAACCTATTCAAATCGAACCAGATCTGTACTTTCAATTAATTAATTTAAAACAGACGGATGGAAATATAGAATCGTTTAATTTTAAACTATTTTGTTACGATCATGAGATGCAATATTTACAAGCATTTGTAGATAAGTGTAACTTGGACTATGAGCGTCAAATGGCTAATAAACTTGGATCATCCTTGTATTATTTTGATATGATGACCAATACCAAATCTAAAAAGACGGTTCAAAATCCTCTTCCTACAACCCATATCATTTATACTAAACATAAGTTTTACACAACTCGGTCTTTTGATAACGTATTCTTTGAAGAACGTGATAAAGTAAGCAAACATGTTTCATTCTTTTTGAATCGTAAAGATTGGTATGAGAAGAAAGGAATTCCGTATACATTGGGATTTATGTTTCACGGAGATCCAGGGTGTGGTAAAACTTCAACCATTAAAGCAATCGCAAATACTGCACGAAGACATATTGTGAACGTTCAACTTTCTGAAATCAAAACAAAAGCCCAATTACGTCACTTATTTTTCAATGACGAGATTCATGTCCATAATGGCTTGAATGTAGACCGATATATTATTCCAGTTCATGAAAGGTTGTATGTGATTGAAGACATTGATGCGATGGGAGATGCTGTTTTGAGACGTGAGTGGAAGAAACCCGAAGTTCCAAAAGAAGATAAGAAGAAGCCAGTTGGAGATGCTTGGTTTGATAGAGAAGAAGAAGATGCAAAAGAAACAATTGATTTATCCTTTTTGTTGAATTTGTTAGATGGAACATTAGAATCAAGTGGACGTATTATGGCTATTTCTTCCAATTTCCCAGAACGTATTGATAGAGCATTAATAAGACCTGGACGTATTGATATGATTGTTCATTTCAAGAAATGTAATAGAACGATTTTGAAAGAAATGGTTGAAAGTTTTTACGATAGAAAAATCGAAGGACTCAATAATAAAAATTTAGATTACAAATGGTCTCCTGCCGAAGTTAATCAGATCCTTTTCAGAAATTTTGATACCCCTGAAAAAGCGATGAGTGAAATTGAGAACTTGAAACCAAGTGATTTGTATGGGTTTGATGAAGTAAAAGTTGATTCTTCATATTCTGATTTTATGCGCACGCTTTCGCAAGACGAGTAATATTTTGAACATATTTCCAAACATTTTCCTTTGAATCGGAAGACATAGTAGTTACATACTGTTTCAATTTTGAAAACAAGTTAATATCTTCTACTTGTCCAGCAAATTCTTCAAAATTATGATTTAAGAAAAAAGATTCATCTTTTGCCATAATTTTGTCTTCAAATCCGATAACATTATCATTTACTGTTTTAATAACCAATGATGGATTTGTAGATTTCATCAATTGAATCGAAGTTAATAAAAATGAAAAATCAGCGTCATCTGGATACATTTCAGTAAGTTCTTTTGAGAAAGAAATTAGTTGCTCAAAAAAAGCTTTCATAAGCACTGCCTTAGATGCCATTGTTATATATTTATGTTAGATTTATGAAAGTTACTTGCGGGTAATACCGCCGAACTCCTTTTCACGTTGTTTGGTCATTTCCTCCATTCGTTTAGAAACATCATCGTTCGAGCTTACTTTGTTAGTCTTTAAAGTGTTTTCAGTAACAGGTTGAGGAGCAGCAGAAGCCATTTGAGAAGACCCATCCAAGTAAGTATACATACTTCCACCTTCAGATGCAAATCTATTTGGAGCGTCCCATAAAGAATATGATTCTCCAATCATTCCAGATCCTTCAAATCCCCAAGGAGAATATTCGCCTGGAACTGCACTGGAAGCACCTCCAGATTGAGCACCGGGAGTATTTTGGTCACGTGTTACAGGTTTATCAGTTCTAGCATTGGTAGGTTTAGCGATATATCCAAAAATATCTTTTCCAACAACTACATCTTTGGTTTCAGGGACGTAAAGAGTTGGAACCTTTTTCAAAAAAGACGGAATTTGATCACGAGGAATCGTTTCTACTTTTACAAACTTATAAAGTCCAGCCTTGTTCAGCGCTTTAAGGGTCTCAATAACTTGATTGGAGTTCGCACATCGATCACTATAGAAAAGATATGGCTGCGACATTCGTTATTGAGTTTTCAGGAAAAAAACGGAATGAACAATAACGAGAGACATGGATTCTAAGATGGCGGCTATTGAAAATGTTAAAAATACAAACAACGGATTTGAGTTTTATTGTGAACTTCGAAATGTACCAGTTACATTTGTGAATGCAATCCGTAGAACTGTTCTTTCAGGAATTCCAACCGTTGTTGTTCGAGATATTAGTATTCTTGAAAACACGACTCAATTACCCCATGAAATGTTGAAACATCGAATGGAAATGTTGCCGATAAATGTGTTACCAGAAGATTCTACTACCGTTCGTGATGCTAAATTAGAACTTCGAATTCTTCAAAACGATAAAGACAGAATTGTTACAACGGATGATTTTGTAGTAGAGTCTGGTCGTGAAAATCTTATCATGAAAGACCGAGATTTAAACACACCAATCATCTTTGTGAAACTCAGACCTGGTGAGAAGATTCATATTCGTGCATCGTTGGCGATTGAAACCCAAAACGTTTCACAAGTATGCAATGCTACTACTGGTTGGAAAGTAGATAAAGACCAAGCCGAAAAGTCTAAAAAGGTATACGTAGAAGATGGCGGAGACCCAAGAGCATTTGACAACTTCTATGTTCAAAAATTATTTCACAAAGATGAAAATGGTCGTCCTAATTGGTTCGAACTAACAGTTGAAAGTATTGGGGTTATGAAATCAAAAGATATTATCAAAATTGCAATGGCTGTTCTGAGAAAGAAACTAAATGATTACATGAAAGAAGCATTTGAAAATATTCGACGAGAACAAGATGAAGGAAGTTATTCTATTTCACTCGAACAAGGCGGACATACTCTTGGAGCTCTTCTTCAAGAAGTCATATACAGTGATAAAAATGTAAAATTCGTAGCCTATGATATCCCACACCCTTTAAGAAACACAATGGTATTACGATTTAACACATCTAAAACTCCTGAAAGTATCCTCAGAACGGCGAAAGAAACGATCGAGGAATATTGTTCAGTAGTAGAAAAGGTGTTATAATAACAATGGCAGATACGCTTATTTTTGATCCAGCAAGTGAATTTGAAATTATAGAGACACTCGACTTTGAAGAAGAAGTCCAGCGTCCCGAAGAACTCAGATTTTTCACATTGGATGAACAGCTTTTAGATTATTTCGACAAGGTTCTGCCCAAGAAGAAAAATATCACAAATTTCGAATACGACCAAATTTCGAAAGAAGTAGATCGTATAAGGCTATTATACAATAAGGTAATTACGATTACAGATAGTAATTATGAAGTTGATTTGGGTCGTAAATCGGTAAATGTACCTTGGGTACTTCCAATCTATGAACCGTTTCAGTATTCATCTTATTCGTTTGAAGCTAGTTGGTTACCTTTGTATGAACGTGCTTCAAGATCCCAGCCTAACTTTTATCCACGAATGTTGACTGCTTTACCAAGACCTTATAAAACTACATCGGTTGGTGGAGTTCCTTTAGAAAAGTCTGTTGTGGCTGTAGATGAAGATGGAAAGCATACGATTCATGCACAATATTTGTATGAACGCACAAAACGAGCACTTCACGAAGATGGAACATTTGATATAGTTAGAGTTCCAGTTTCAAATACGGAAGACGATATTCGATTACGTGGATATTACTTGAAAGAACGTGGAGTTGATATTCCAAATCCTTTAATGAATCACGACTTTTTTGAATCAGAAAAAGAATCAAAATTGATTACGAATGAACCTCTAGTTGATATTTTTCCACATATAGATTCTGTTATTGAACACGGAGTTCCTTTAACAACCGATCCATACAATGAAGGATTGAAGTATTTGAAAGTATACGATGTGAAACTAGACCAAATTCCTTGGAATCTTTGGAAAGAACGGTTTCCTCCAGTCGATTTAATCACAAATCCTGCTCCGATTGAATCTATAAAGTTTTCAGATTCTCATGAAACGACTCAACCATCAAAATCAATTCAGGAAACGTATGTTAAGAAATGGGCTCATGGAATAGATCCCAGACTTTGGTTGATGGAACAAGAAGATGCAGGAAGATTGGTGATTAAAATGCTTTTATCGAAAGCAGGCGATAATGGAAGAACTCCTCCTGAAACGCCGGGAGAAAGACCAGTTCCTTCATTTCCAAACTCAAGTCCCGAAGAATGTTACGTAGATGGAGATTTTGATGCATTTTTAAACTCTGGAGTTTATCGTCAGCCAGGTGTATGTGTTCCAGCATCTTACATTTCCCAAGAACGTGAATTCTTTAAAATTGATGGAAAGAAAGGATGGGTTGATACTACTGCGAATGATATTTTGATAGAAGAACAAAAGTTACTAAAATTATTTCAATCAAAGCAATTGAAAGAATCTGAAACAAAGTACGAAAAATATTCAGCAATACCTGATTCTGATTTAAGAAAACAAGTAATTGCAGTTTTAAACGATGTTCACAGAACTCCGAAAGATAAAATGGACGCTATTCAAAAAATAATTCGTGAAATAATTCCACAAAATGAAGTATTTTTAGATTCTACGAATGCATTTATAGTTTGTAATCACACACTTGCTGAATTGGGTGGAGATTTAGAAAAAGATAAAGAAGTGTATTATGCTTTATGGACATCCATTGATGATGGATTTCGAGCGTGTAAGTTTTGTGGAGAACATGTGAACACTGACGTATTTACTGCTCAGGATGATTTTGATGAGAACGGAAATGTTATAATCTCACATGAAAAACTTCCAGAAACAGGATTTCCGGGAAGTTCTTATGTCGCTTCCTTTACAACATCGTTGAAAGAGCTTCAAAAGATTTTTAATTTGAATAATACTGGTGAGCTTATTTTTTATCTGATACTTTCATCCCTACAAGTGCTTCCCACACAGAGTCAGACGTTGCCATTTTTGGAAAATATTCGAGAATTGTCTTCTGTCGTCCGGTCTCTTTCGAAGATTGGAAGACTCGATAAGGATCGGATTCAGGGTATAATTGGTTTGGCGAATTGTGTTGTACTAATCCAAGCTCACAATCCACTTCTTGTTCCAAGACGTTCATTTGGGTCAAAGATTTTAAAATTAAATGGGTTTCCTAGGGATACAGTTGATTCTAATACCAGCCCTATTCTTGATACTCTTATTTCCATTTTAAAGAGTACAATTGAATCATTAGGATTCAGATTGAAAGGCTCATCAAGTGTATTATTACGAGCAATTGTGAAGAATCCAAAATCAGTAAGAGATGAAGCTGTGAAGTATATTCAACAATCCTCTAAAAAGTTCAGTGCAATGCTTTTAGCAGCAAAAGAGAAGTATGTGGATGAAGATATTAAAGTTGAAGGAATCCAAGCTGTACAAGTTAAAAAACAAGTACTTGCAATTGGAGAACGATTAGGAGAAGAAGAAAGTATTTCAGAGTGTAATATTCCTCGTCCTAAAGCTGTTATTTCTGCGAAACTAAAACCAATTTTGAATCAAGAAAAAGTAAGTTTATGGGATAAAATAAAACCCGCAAGTCAGTCAGTGTATGTAGAACCTTTACTTGAAGTTCCAATTTCTGTAACACTTACAAAAGAACAAGTTCAGTCTAAAATAAAATTAGGAGTTCCTAAAGGATTTGAATTACCTACCGATGTTAAAGTCTTTTTACAATCAGATACAGATTCTACTGCGTTTTCTTCATTTTTATCACGAATGCTTGATATTCTTTCAATGAATGGATTTTCTATTGAAACTTTAACAAAATACAGAACTGCATTGGTTTATTTGGATAAACATATTAACAAATCACTTTTAAGAGACGCAGTGCTTGGACTTATTTTTGAACTCTTACATGAAATTTGGAGCTTGAATAATAGAAGTGAATTTGTGAAAGTATTGAAAGATGCAATGAATAAAGATTTAGTAATGAATATGATTCTAATTACGAAAGATCAAGCAGAAAGACATGATAATGAACTAAAAGCAAAAGAGCGAGAAACGTTCAAGTTGAGAATGAGACAGTTGAACGATACAGATCGTGAAATCACAAAAATGTTACTTGATATTGGTATTGCTTCTTACATTATTACCAACGAAGACCGTGAATTATTTGCTAAACAGTACAATTACCCTGACCCGGAACAAGAGTATTCAAAATTAGAAGAAGAGAATGATCCAGAAAGACCAGAAGAAGGGTATAATTCTGTATTTGATACAGTTGATAATGGCGACGTTCCTACAACCGATGATGGAAAAGAATTACCATTTGATAAAGGTGATTACGGAGACCGTGTAGAGAGATTAGAAATTGATTATGAAAGCACGTATATAGACAACTCGGGCGAAGATGGTATTTAAATATTGGAGACGTTTTAGTCACAAATGAGTACATTCCCAATTACAAGTGAACAGTTGCGAGAATTAAATCCAAATGCACTTAAGTCTTATTCTCAGATTCTAAAAGAAGAAAGTGCAAAAATACTGGATTTAGTATACGATCAAGCAAAACGAGGAGCTTCTACAGCTGATATTGTGCCTATTGAAAATCCACAAATGAATGTTCAATATATGCAGTATGTGAATGATCTAGTAAACGAGTTAAGAAAAAATTTACTTAGTTGTAAATTTACTTTATACGATAGGTATGATAATACAGTTAGACTTACAATTGACTGGTCTCAAGACTTTATGAATCCAGAAGAGATGTTCTCGGATTAATTAAATTTCATCTTTTCAACGTTGTAATTTCTTTTTTTGTATAATGAAAGTCTTTCCTGAAACTGTCGTCTGAATGCTGGATCAACAATGTCGATGATAAGCGGATGAACCGTGCGTTTACTTTTTTCTACCCTCATAATTCTTCCAACAATTTGATCAACATCGGGACGTGGAGTAGCCATGATAAGTGTATTAAGAGTTGCTAAATCAAACCCTTCCTTGCACATATGATAGGTTGCTATGAGTATACGCTTATTATCACAATACTCGGCTCGTGTTTTTGAATCTAAATCCCTTGATAAAATACAACTGTTTTCCTGAATTTCGGGTGAAAGGAGATTGAATATGGTTTTAGTATGCTCTACTCTATCTGTTAATACGAGAAGTTGTCGTTCTTTTTCTTCGTAAACATCCGAAATTAATTCAGCCAACATTTTATTACGTGGTTCAAATTCTACGACTTTATTGATCATTAACGTTGTGAACATAACTCCGGCAGTATTATAAATAATTTCATTATACTTAGGATCGTCTGGTTCAAATTCGTATACTTCTACATTCACTTTTTCATCAACTTTATCTCCACTATTTGATTTGAATAATAACGGTCCAAGAAACCAATTAATAACATACATCAATCTATCTTTTCGTTCAGGCGTTGCTGAAAGACCTAACATGTATTTCGATGTGATTTTAGGAATGGCTTGAGAGAATGCTTCGGAAGCGATATGATGACATTCATCTACAATGACCAATCCGATTCTTGAGAATGTTTTAGCAGGGTACTCTTTCATTGAAACACTCTGAAGCATAGCGACAATAATATCCCTATCTTCAATATCCAATATTTCACCCTGAACACTTCCAATTCTAGCATCTGGTAAGAACGCTTTAATTCTATCTATCCATTGGTCACGCAGAAACGTATTATGAACGAGAACCATCGTTGGAAGTTTTAGTTGAGAAGCGATGTATAGCGCACATACCGTTTTACCTCCTCCTGTTTGAAGCGACAATATTCCATCATGTGGTTCAGGTTTAAGAAACGAGTTCACAACTGGAACTTGTGCTTCGCGAATTGATCCATTAAACTTCCAAAATTTATCGTCTGTTTGTGGAACGTCTCGTGTTGAAGTTTTAATTTCCCCAAATTCAGAAATCCCGTAGTGTTTTGGTAAGAACATGAATTCTTCATTTTCTTTGAAAACAGGATATCGAGTAACATACTGAGGTTTTACGAACACAGAAGGAATGTATGGTTTTACAGTTAGAACTCCTTTTATATGATGTATATTTTCAATATCTTTTTTAGCTACTTTATAGCCATGAATAGTAAGAGACATACCTTAAGTAAAAAGAAATTTATAATTATAAATTCGTTTTTATTTTAATTTAATGAATTCTGTAAATATTAAACATCTGTTATAATAACATTATTTTTTGATAAGAGATGGTCTCCAATATACACACCATTTGTTATCATTTGTTGGAATCATTCTTACATAATTTTTATCATTTATCCCCCACATACGCTTGAATAACTCGTCGCTTGTTGGGTTTTTTCCATCTGTTTGTAGTTCTTTTGGTGCTTCAGATGATGATCTCTTATGTAAGTTACCACCAAGTGTTTTTCCAAATATTATGGCATCCTCTTGTGATTCAAATATCATATATTCTTTATCTTTATCTTCTGCCTTAAATTTTATTTGTCTATCTTTTTTCGGTTTACGAATATTTTCAATAGCAGATTTACCTATTTCTCCCAATTCATTCATCGGTTCCCTATAGTCTTCTTGAGTAACAAGATCGCCATTATGTATACATGCCATATTTCTAGCACATTCTTCCATAACATGGCATCTATGCATTATTGTGGTTGGACAATATACTTGTGTTTGTACATAATTATCCCCCCAATCTTTTATTCTACCTGTAATTCTTCCAAATAATTGATAAATATCGTCATTACTAATATCCAAATGCCCAAATATAGCAGAAGTAAATGAGCCTAATGACTTATGAGTTAATGTTTGACCCATACCAATAGACAAGAAACCTGTAATTACAATGGGACATGCTTGTAGCCCATGTTTGATAACCAACCTTGAAATTGTTTCACATACTTCTTCATCGTTTGAAGCGATTGGGATAGTTTTAATATTTTCTAAATGATCTTTATATTGAAGAGTTTTTTCAAAACCATTTATCACAATAACAACTGCATTTTTCTTTATACTAAATATTAAATCCCTTACTGAGTTGTGACCAATACGACGAATATGAGCAGGAATAAATGATCTTGTATTATCACCTAGTATTTCGGGAAACTTGTTTAAAACATGTTTTATATATCCTATAGTCTGTTTATCTAATTCATCAAAATCAAATGGGGTTGGACGAATATAAGGATTTGCAAAGAAATCATCAATGCAATTGAATATCATGTCTTTGTATCCAGCATAATTAGAATCGTTAAAATTATCTAAATGAATAAGTCTTAATTTAGACCAAAACCCAGAGTCTTTAAATATTTTATCAGGAGATGCTGTTAATGCTATAATACCTTTTACGATTTCAAGATTATGAATATCTTCAATTTGAGAACGAAGTTGGCTTGTTATATATTCATGAAGCTCATCATAATAAGCAAATGATCTATAAATATTAATTTTATTTTTATCAATTACTTTTATAAATTCTACTCCATCATCATATCTTCTTGAGTTACTACACATCACAACAACCCGTGGACAAGTAGATTCATCTGCACAAAGACCTTGTAATTGAAGTCTATCTTTTACATGTTTATAGTTACCATCATATTTTGAAGAAAATACACATATACACCCTTTTCCATAAGTATTCTCAATTGTTTCAAGGCGTTTTGCGAACTGTTTATTATTCAATAAAGTATTCATTGTAAATACGATATGTATACTTCTACCAAACTCATCATCTTGTTCAATTTCAGTAACAATTCTGTTAATAGCAGTGAATGTCTTTCCTAATTGAGTTAATAACACACATAATATAAATTTACACGATTGTTCTATTGATTCCATATTATTGATATGATGTTTAAATGTTAAAATATGATGAGTTAAGTATATTAATTGATTTTATATAATTTTAAATAAATCCATTTTTACTGGAGCATTTGAGAAGTGTATCTGCTTAATCTTCTGGCTTCTTGTGCGAATCGACTGTCTTTATACGTAGTTAAAATATTGCTGCAACTTGCAAGTGTGAAAAAATCAACCAACATTTCTACATTCAATAAATCTTTTTGTGTTGAAATTGAATCTTTTGAAGCGTTATGATTTCCTTTTGAAGAAGATTCTTTCAAAGCAAGTTCAGTTAAACAAATTGAATCTGGAAAAAACCGTTTCCAAATTTCAGTACTATTTTTATCATCGCTTACTACGATCATTTTTCTACCTGCAAATCCTCCACCCATTGCTGCATTCACAGCTATATGTTGAATTCCAATTTCTCTTCTACCTGGTCTTACTCTATCTGTTCCTCGAATATGAATCCCCATACAAGTTCTTAAATTAAATTTACTATCATGTTCTTTTACTTTTGTAAGAATACGTGGATCAATTACTCGAAATACATTTGCGAAAAATGCAGAATCGTTCACAAACAAAGTTCTACTACCTATACTTGAATGAACAAGTACATCTGCATCAAATGGTTGTGTGATTTGACCTAAATTAATACCAAGTTCTTTATTTTTATCGAATATTTCTTGAGACATAGGAGTTTTCAATTTATCTTTCCAAAAAGGAGGAAATACAGTTGCATCTTCTGGAATATCATCGAGAGAATTAAGAACTGGGATATTCACAAGTTTAAAATAAGTATAAAAAGATTCCGATTCGTGACTCCAAATAGAATCAGTCCAATCGACGTAAATTTGAAGGTTATATTTTTGAGCATAGGCTACACACATTTTCAACGATTCCAATCTATCTCCAAATCCCAACCAACCTTTTACGACCAAATATTTCATTTCTCTTGTATAGTTCAATACAATGTATACTCCAGCGTTTGTCGAATTCTTAGGAACAGCTTTATTGATTGGAGCGGTTTCGTTCACCGGATCTGCTTTAATGATAGTTGCAGCTCTCGCAATTGCGATTTCATTAGGTGGTAAAATATCCGGTGGTCATTTCAATCCGGCAATTACCGGTTGGGCATTATTGAGTGGAAAAATACCAAAAGCGAAAGCATTAACTTACATGATTGCTCAGTTCGGAGCAGCAGTCTTCATTTGGGTTCTTGGGTCATTCATTCATGTATAAAAAATGGATTTTTAAAAATCAAAGGTAAATAGATCAATTCAATCATGGATATTGACGAAGACGAACAATTTTATAAAAACTATATGCGTCTCAAAGATGATATACACATACTTGAGACGCAAAGATTCACGGAAGATATTTCTGAAGATATGAAAAAACATATTCAAAAAATTAGAAATTTCTTCAGTAATTTCGAAGAAGTTGATACACATATAACAGATACCTTTTATAGGAAATGTGCTTCAGATTGCGAATCACTTTTAACCTTACTCTGTTATCAAATCAAAGAGTATAAGACATTTAATCCACAGTGTTATTTGTTATTACTGAAAAATATAGAAGCAATGGTAGAATTTGATAATACTATGTCTGATTTATCGGATTTATTGTTATCTTCAACTGTTAATTAAATATGTTTAAAACACACAGCTGCATATTTTTCTGCCCCACCTACATCGACTAAGGTTTCATCTTTTGTTAATTTTTTGGTAAACGGTGCTTCTGTTCCATCACAACAGACTCCACATAAAGCATTCAGTTTTGTTATCTTATTCGCTAATGGTAAACACTTGTATATTTCTCCAAATATATGCTGTTTAGCATCTCCATCAAGTCCTACAATCAGTATCTGCTTGCCCATATCAAGTAGTTTTTTAATATACGCTCGTAATCCTGTAAAGAATTGGGCTTCTTCGATTACTACGCAATCATATGTAACCGTATTTCCCAGTATCATCAAAGGCAAATCAGGACTCCAAGTCATTGCTTCGGCTTTTTGTAAATCATGTGATGCTAGTTCTTCTTTCAATGTATATCTCCCGTCAATTGTTGGCTTGATTACAAATACTTTTTTACCGATTGCTTGATATCTGCGAATGTAAGATAATGCATAGGTAGTTTTACCTGAAAACATCGGACCAACAACTATTTCAAGAGACATTTGTAGTTACTTACCATACTTAGATGAATATCCATTTTCCAGTAAGGCGAATATATAGTATAAAATGTCGGTAGAACTTGTTAACTATATGGGCAATGATCTTATGATTGTAAACGCTGCTCGTGTATCATTCGCAAAGAATCATACAGAAATGGATGCTTCAGATGAAAAATTAATTAGTTATCTTGCAAGACATGATCATATTTCCCCTTTTTTCCATCCACAAATCCAGTTTAGAATTCGTATTCCTATTTTTGTAGCACGTGAATGGTATCGTCATCAAATTGGATTTTCTAGAAACGAGGTTTCACGTAGATATGTATCCGATAAACCTGAATGTTGGATTCCGGAAGTGGACGATTTTCGAGAAAAGGATCCCAAAGTTAAGCAGGGAAGTAAGGAAACAGCAACTGAATTCAAATACGAAGCCTACGATGTTTACAAGAAAAGTATAGATATTGCACTTGATTCATACGATTTGCTTTTGAAGATGAATGTTGCTCCTGAAATCGCTCGGTGTGTTCTTCCACAATCGATGTATACGGAGTTCATTGAGACTGGAAGTTTAGCAGCGTATGCTCGTCTTTACAAGTTGAGAACCAGCCCAGATGCTCAGCGTGAAATATGTAAGTACGCTCAAAAAATTGGAGAGATATTGTCCGATTTATTTCCAGTATCTTGGAAAGCACTGACTTCAAACTAAAAGATTTATATAAAATAATGTACTGGCCATTCAAATATTACAAAGGACTTTCTACAAGAAAAGCATCTCAACGAAAGAAGGAAATATCTGCTCGTTCCAAGCTCTCTTGGAAAACACAAAAAGCATATCGTCCTTTCAAGACGGACAAGGGTGTAAAAACCAAGACTTCGAAATACAGTGCTCGGTTTCACAAAATGTTTCCAAATGCGCACTCGTTGCCTGCATATTCAAAAGCAACGGGTGTTCCTTTGCCGTTGATTAAGGAATCGTATAATCGTGGAATGGCTGCTTGGAGAACAGGACATAGACCAGGAGCTACTCAACAGCAGTGGGGATATGCTCGGGTTGCAAGTATGCTTACGTGTGGAAAAACGTACCGGACAACAGATTCTGATCTTGTTAGAAAAGCCAAAAAGACTTCAAAAGGACGTGCTTGGTATAGAAAAACATGTAAGAATTAGTAATGGATCCTGATATGACCCCTTCTAGGGCAGGTACGTGTATATATGGATGTCAGTGGTTAGCTGTTTTGTATATTTTATTGGTTGGACTTATTATACTATTTTTTCATTTATTCGGACATCTTTTTTGACGGTATTAAATAAAATGTCTATATTTTACTGGATCGGACTCGCGATTGTCGTGTTGACGCACATTTACATGATTTCTAAATCTGATATGGCTTCTAGAATTCACGGAGCACTTAACTTGGTTGCCGCTGCACTTATTTTCTACGGAACGATGTATTAGATTTTAAAACATCTCTCGTAAACTATCAAAGATGAACCGAGCATTTGATTACAATGGCGTGGTTGTTTCGAAGTCTAATCCTGTTAGAAAGCTTCAAACGATTAAAAAGACGTTAATTATTGATTCAGCGGATCGAGATACTAAGAAATATTTCACAAATGGAGATTTCGTAGTCTACCTCCCAAGAGTCTATGAAAACGTCGTATCTATTCGATTATCGGCTGCTGAGTTTCCACCTATTTTAGCATCTACAAGTCCAGGTGCATTAACACACTCTTACACTGTCGGTCAAAATGTACCAAGTGGAACTTTTTCAGGAGATTCTGCAGTAAGCACAGCTGGATCAAAGAATCCTTATTACTTTTTGATTGATATTGAAGGTCTTAATAAGACAGATGAAACTGCTGTTTCTGGACAACGTTCTACATTCGCTGATGGAACGTATGCTAAAATCCCAATCTTAATAGGAACTGCTGGATTCATCGAATTCAACGATCATTCGGCACAAGATAACATTGCGAAATACTATCCTCCTTTAGGAAAGCTTGATAGATTTCATATTAGAACTCGTATTCATTCCCAGCAAGGAAACCAAGGGTTTATCTACTGGACTGATAACGGAGCATATGCTGCTTCAAACGGAAGCAATATGACTGTTTCAGATTATTCATTGACCTTTGAAATTGAATATTTGGACAACGTATTTGACGACTTTTCTGGATTAGAAACTCGTATTAGCGATCGTGCTTAATTATCTCATTCTTCGTCCAAGATTTACAAATGTATCTAATGTGAACAAGAAGAATACACCAGTAAACACATACAACATCATATCTTGACTTGAAGGTGTTTCATATCCTGTTTTATTCTGTTCAATCATTCGCATGATTCTATCCAATTTTACCTCATGTGCTGCTTCTTGAAACGAAGGTGGAGCATATGCGAAATCAGTTCCCATATTGGAAGGATAGAATGGCTTGCTGTATCCCTGCTTCGTAGATGAAAAATTGGTCATCTTTTCAGTCAAAGGCGCTACACGAGCAGGACCATAATTTTCCTCTGCTTCTTCGTCATTACGAACAATTGGAAGAGAGGCCGACAAATCATCAATTGTCTTCTTATGTTTTTGAAGAGCAGCTGCCGTTCGGTGGATAGGAGTAGGATAGACTCGTCCTTCCTTTTCAGCATCTCTCGGCTCTTCTTTTGTCGCATACTTCGACGCCATGTTATGGTGTTTTTTCGGGAATGGGGACCCCCATACTTCTTCAAGACTAGCCATATCGCTTAATTCAATACATATAGAAAAATATTAACATTACGTTCAAACAAATGAGACTCTCACAAACCGAGCTAGTTTCCATCGGACTTATCATCGTCTACATCGCCTTCGTTACTAACCCAGCACCTTCGCATATTAAGGATTTCCTTTCATCCCCAGTAGGAAAAATCGTTGGCCTGTTGGCAGTGTTGTATGTAACTGTTTACCAGAGCTTGATTGTAGGTGTGTTCTTGGGAATTGCTTACATTATGACTGCAACCAGTGTGACTGAGTATTTGGACCCTAAGGAACAGAAGCCAGAAGAAAAGAAACAACCATCGGCATCTGGAATCCCAGCACCTGCAGTCACAGGTATGTTGAAGGAATTGTTGAAGAAGGGCGATGTTCGTTTACCTCAAAAAGCTGGAAAGTCTGAAACAACCCCTCCTCCAACCACCACAAAGCCAAAGCCTCTCCTCAGCACCAAGACCACCGAACATTTTGCTTCGTTTTGAGTAAGGAATGATTGAACATGTTAATTACATGGCATCTTCGCCATTTTTTATTGGTATAATGATGCTTCTTTTGAACATCGGAAGTAGATATATTACCCATGAATTCAGCGACAACGACAAAGAGTATAGTGAAAATATACTTCTACGTCGATTAGCGATTTTCGCGGTTTGTTTTATTGGAACACGTGATGTTGTTGTTTCGTTATTACTCACTGCTGGATTTGTGATTTTAGCCTCTGGATTCTTACGAGGAAAGTCAGTCTTCGCACGAGAAGGAATGGATAATCCAGATTTAGCAATGCGGGCGTCGGCCGGATTAGCTGGACAAATTGATGCTCCAGCTTATGATACTAAGGTTGAACCTATATTTTCTTAAGTAACAGTAAATGGCTCGTATGACTAGACGTAGAAACACTCAACGCAAAACAAGAAGGAGATACGGCGGTGATAAATACCCTCCTTGCTTTGAAGTATGTGGACTTGCAAGAAACATGTATGATACTCATAAAGATTTAAGAACTAATCCTACGTTTGAAAAGTTAATGAAACTTTACTCTGAAGTTTTTTGTGTAGAAATGAAGAAAGTTCCAATTCCTCCAAATACAAAAGAGTGGTTGAAATCTCATTTTGATGAAGGTGCAAAATATGTAAAGGAACTAAAAATTGATATGAAAACTCATAAAATGATTGAAGATATTCATACTAAATCTATTTTAGGTATGGTTAAAGCTTAATTGTTACTGAATTCTTACCAGTTGAACCGGGTCCTCGTTTTGGGGTGGTAGACACTTTTTTAGTAGTTTCAATATTTGAATTGACGCTCTTAAGCAAGTCATCAATGTTCATAGAAGGACCTTTCATTTCACGAACTGGAGCTGGAGCTGGTGCTTCTACTTTTGCCATTTGTGGTTGTGGGTTTGGTTTGGGGTACTTGATTGCAGGTTTAACGGAAGTTGGTGGTGGACGGACGTTTGTTTGTTGAGGAGGTGGAGGTGGGATCATACTGTTCATGAAATTAGAAAGACCGGCTAAAGGATTAGCAGCAGGTTGTTGTGGCTGAGGCATCATTGGTGGAGGAACAGAATTACGTCCTTGTGTTTGTTGCTGCATCGCGGCACTTGCTAGTTGACGAGCAATATCAGGATTAGTTCTTAAAATTTGGTCCATGTTTGGAATAGGTGCTTTTTGGGTCATTTGGTTAGTTAAGTGAACCATATATACCATCATACACGTCCTGATTGGGATCTTAACAAGAGGATGCATCTTCAACTTATCTCCGTACAAATCGTACAACTCTTCGAAATCTTCCTCCATATCCGGAACATTCATTTGAGCCGATTCTGAAAGACCAGACAAGTTCAATCCAAATGCTCGCATAAAAGGAACATTGGTAGAACTCCATTCAAGTGCAGACATACCAGTAACGAACCAATCACAGAACTGTTTAATTGTCGCATCGGCATCTTTCTCTCGCTTAATGAAATCCAACTCCATCTTCATTTCCTCGATTGGCGATTCCAACGTGAACCTCTTTCTCATTGGAACTCCGAGCTTTGCGAGACGGTCAAATTTTCTTAAGAGTTCGTACTTTTCCTTCATCACATATTCGTCAGACATACGTTTCGAAGGCTGACTGATATTCAAGAACGGCTCAGCGTTCAAGTTCTGAAACCCATCAGAGGTTTGCATCGGTCCTACCGAATCCAAAGAAGGCATTAACTGAGGTTTTTCTTCCGAAGGAGGGTCGATGTTAAATACTGGAAGATCAATGGCTCCTAAATCAGGCATCTTAATATCTACGGAAGTAGCCTCCGAGACTCTATTATTTGTCAAAAAATCAACTCCAAGGATATCACCCATTTACTTCAAACTTACGAGTCAGTTATGAAAACTACAACGCAAAACGGAAATATTAGTAGTAAGATACTAGCTATTAATATTCAAATGTTAGTTATACCAGATTTATCAACAAATCCTCCGGAAGTGGAAACACCATTTACATTTCCGTTGGACCCGTTTCAGAAACATGCAATATACGCTATTTCAAAAGATGAGAATGTGCTGGTGACTGCGAAGACGGGGTCTGGAAAAACACTGGTCGGAGAGTTTCAAATTTGGCATTCTTTGAAGAAAGGAAAACGTGTGTTTTACACCACTCCTATAAAGTCACTTTCAAATCAGAAATTCCATGACTTGAAAAAGATTTATGGAAACAGAGTTGGAATTATGACGGGCGATATTAAGTTTATGCCTCAAGCAGATATTGTGATCATGACCACCGAAATATTGAGGAACTTGCTTTATAAACAAGGCACTGCTACTGAAAATATTGGAATAACTGCTAGTTTATCACTTGATAATTTAGATGCGGTTGTGTTTGATGAAGTTCATTACATTAACGACAACGATAGAGGAAAAGTATGGGAAGAATGTCTTACCTTACTTGCTCCATCCGTTAATTTAGTTCTTCTTTCAGCGACGATTGATTCGCCTGAATTCTTCGCTGATTGGTTAGGAAAAATCAAGAACAAGCCGATTCATTTACTTTCTACAAAGTACCGTATCGTTCCACTCGTTCATACAACTCCTGAAGGAGATGTGTTTATGGACGCCAAAGAGAACTTCCATGAAGAAGTCTATGCGAAATGGGTAAGGAAATACTATAACGATGAAGATGAATTACGTAAACACCGAGAACGAGTGAAAGCGAGAGAAGAAGGACAAGATGTAGTTGAACGTGATGTTAGAACGTATTCATTCGTTGACCGTATGAACAAGTTGATTAATAAGATGGATTTACCCGCTTTATTCTTCGTGTTTTCACGAAAGAACTGTGAAGAGTATGCGAAGAAAGTGAGTAATAATATGTTACTTACTTCAAGCGAAACCGCAGACGTTAAACATATCATTAAATTCCATCTGCACAGATACACTGATTTACTGAAGATGGAACAGTATCATTCGCTCGTATCTCTTCTTGAAAAAGGTATAGCGTTCCATCACAGCGGACTTCTTCCTGTTTTGAAAGAAATTATTGAAATATTGTTCGCGAAAGGGTTTGTGAAAGTCCTGTTTGCTACTGAGACATTTGCGGTAGGAATTAACATGCCTACTAAAACCGTTGTGTTCACATCCTTTCGTAAACCGAACGATGAAAATATGCGCATGTTGAAAACGTCCGAGTATATGCAGATGGCCGGACGAGCTGGAAGAAGAGGGAAAGATGATAAGGGAATTGTGATATACTTACCCGTTCATAAACCAGAAGATCCGTTTGAAGTGAAACAAATGCTTACTGGAAAAAGCGACAGTGTTTCTTCTAAATTAAAATTTGATTACAGTTACATTCTATCAATGCTCCAGTCTGGAAAAAGTATTGAAAAGCAAACATTCAAGGAAGAAATTCGATTAACTGAAATTCAGTATTTTATTGAAAAAATTGAAGAAGAATCAAAGAAATTGCCGGAATTTGAACCGAATGTATTAGAAGATCTTGAAAACAAAGAAAATATTGAAACTCAACTTAAAACTGCAGTAAATAAAGGTAAAACAATTCTTCAAACTGCACTTCAAAGATGGAATAACGCACATATGGGACCTAAATGGGCAGATCATCAAAAAAATTACAAAAATTATAAAAAAAATAAAGAGCAAATTAGTAGATTTATTCGCGAAATTGAAATTCTTTCAAAGAACGATGAGATGGAATTATTCAAATCAATTCTTGAAAAGTTCGGGTATATTCAAAACAATACATTAACTAAATTAGGAACCCTAGCTGCAGAAATACACGAAGGTCATCCTTTATTGATGTCCAAATTATACGAATCAAGAATGGTTCATAACGAAAGTGCCGAAATAATTACTGAAATTCTGTCGTGTTTTCTTGAAATGCCGCATACAGAAGAAATCATTGAAAAAGACGATATTGTAGAATCGCTGAGAAGGTACGGAAGAAACATATACATTGCTGAAAATTACATTCATGAACCAGAATACTGGGAATTAACTGAATACTGGATGGCGGTAGTTCATGATTGGATTAACGGCGAAACATTCGTGTGTGAGAAATACGGAGTAGAACAGGGAAATTTCGTAAGAGCAATGTTGAAACTTTCAAATATTATTGATGAATGGATTAATATTTCTACGATTTGTGAAGATGTAGAAATGATTGAAAAAATGAAAGATATGAAAAACAAAGTTGTAAGGGATTTCGTTATTCCAGATAGTTTGTATCTTCGAATCTAAACACCATTCTTCGTTTCCAAGTTGGTTGGTTCATATCAAGTGAATATGATAATGTTCCAACTGTTCCAGGTTGTTTTTCATTTTTGTACGTTACTAATCTCTTCCAATCAGGAACCCAAACTCGATGGTCGTTCAGTATAATCGCATTCACACACCTGTTCTCTTTGTGCGTAAGTAATTTATCCAGAAAGAACTCATCTCTCGAGTATTTCTTTGAATTCTCAAATGATTCATTCAATTTATAACTTTCAATGTACCATATTTGGTTCCATCGGTCTGTAATAATTAACTGGTTCAAAATATCAGCGTATCGTCTTATAGGAGACGTTGCATGACAGTAATAGTCTTTTCCAATTCCCCAATGTGATTTTTCTCCTTCTTCGTACGTCCACGAATACTCTGCAGATTTAAAAGCGAGATGTTTCGCATCTAACCCAAGAATGGATTTATAACTTTCAAGTTTTTCCTTGCTTGTTTTTTCATGAACTCTCAGTAATCCGTTGTTTTTCTGAACAAGAACTTTCGCTGCTTCTACGTTGTAGAATATCATCAGGTGCTCAACCCATTCATGCGAATCAACTAAATCACGTCCGGCTAAGTAAGACGATATATCTTTTACAATGTATGCTAACGGCGAGTTATAAATACTTTCGTAATTGAACGTCTCATCGTTTACGATAGTTGTTCTCATAAACGATATTTCAGAAATCTCTTTCTTATCCCATTTGAATTTCAAAGAAACTCCGAGTCGTTTTTGGTTTGGAAGTAATGAACATTCATGTTGAAATGGTAATAGTGGTGCTACGACACTTCCGTTCGTATAATACGTTTGTCCAAGTTCCGCTGCTTTTGAAATAAATTCATTATCTGGATTCTTATCAAACCATGCACCGACATCCGCAATTGTGATGTAATAATACCCATTTTCTCCAACTGTGAACACGTCATCTATATCCTCACATCCAATCGGATCAATGTTGAAAGTATACCCGTCTATTGTAGGAGGTTCCATTTCAGGCACCTTAATTTTAGACAAGTCAAAACCTTTCCAATTGACTGTGGAATATCTGCACAGATTTGCTTCTTTTTCCGCAGCATAATCTCCACACTTTCCAATAATTCTTACCAAATTACCTCGTGTTAATTCTTTTTTATTGAATTCAGATACATCTGCGAGTGCTAATACATTTGTAGATATATCTCTGTGCGAACTTCCAACAATACATAACCCTAACTTTGTGTCCAATGGACGGAATAAATAGATCGGTACATTTTTTGAAGTAAGACCGTATTTAATACGAGAATTCAATTCTAGTATTCCAGGTATTCTCATTCTATTAATCTGTATTTACTTAATTGAAAAACTTCCATTTTAAACATCCTGTGGTAGAAAACTTGGACGTTCACGTTTAGTGTATCTCACAATACCTCGTATTTTAAGTTTGTTTTCGATATAGTAAGTCTGGTAAGCTTTTACAGGGTTTTCGTCTTTGTATTCATCCGGCATAGCTTGACGAATAGGTGTTAGTCCAATATCTTTTAAAGATACTGGAGGATTCTCTTTCAACCATTCGATATGTGCTTGCGTCTTGTGGATCTTTCCGTAACGAAACGTATATTCTTTGCATAACCATTCACCTAATTCACACAACCATTTGTAATTTGATAAGCTTTCACGAACCCAAATTCCACATGGGTGATTAGCATGAACTTTCTTGTAGGCGTTGGAGGGTAATCCTTCTGGATTGACTATCCAATGACATGTGAACAGAAGTTGTGCTGTTTCTAAAATCATTTTAACTACGTGTTTATCGCAGTGCTGTTTTGCTGCTTCTTCTGGATTTGTAGACAAGAAGAAGATATTCATTTAAGGCTACCATCTTGATCATTAAGCTAAATTGTTTTCGTTTTCAAGATATGTTTTAGATCAAAATAATTTTAGTTTAAACAATATTCATTATAATTTAGTATAAAATGATTTTTGATATAGGTGCAAATGTAGGATCATGGACATTAAAAAATATAGATACATGTGATAAAATAATAGCAATAGAAGCATCGACTAATACATTCAATAAATTGGTAGATAACTGTAAAAATAATAATAAAATAGTTCCACTGAATTACGCAGTTTGTAATAACAATGGAGAAGATATAAAATTTTACGAAGCATACTGGAATGAAATATCTACGATAAATAAAGATTGGTTAACAAGTGAAAATTGTCGGTTTTATAACCAACCATTTACAGAAACTATATGCAAAACTATAACTATCGACACATTAATAGAAAAATATGGATTACCTGATATTATTAAAATAGATGTTGAAAGTGCAGAATATGAATGTATTTCTTCATTAACTCAAAAAGTTAATTTACTTTGTTTTGAATGGGCATCTGAAACAAACCCTATTACGTTTGCATGTATAGATTATTTGTATAATTTAGGATTTAGAGACTTTTTTATACAAAATGCTGATGATTATGAATTTAGACCAAATTATACTGATTTTTATGATATTTCTACTATAAAAAGTAAATTATTAAATACGGTAGCAAAAAAGGATTGGGGTATGATATGGTGTAAATAAAGTTCTTATCTGGTATTTTCCAATACCCATAATCCTTGTAAAAAGGAGTCGGCTAAATCATCTTTCTTAGGATGTTTCATCATATATGATTTCAATTCAGGTGTAGGCACAAGTTCCGCTGCATGAATAATACCGGTCTTCTTACGTCCCTTATAAGTCTTAGTATGGTCTTCTAACGTAATCATATTTGTGAGTTTATGAGTCGCAGAAACGCCTTTGCATTTATATCCCTGACATACGAACCACATATGAAGCATTGATTGAACACATAACATCCGTTTATCTGGTTGTTGCTCAAACGCAATCAAATCAGAATCTTTCCATAACTCTTTCCGTGCTTCCAAACACTTCGCAATTGGATCGGCTAAATCTACAACGGACATAGATTTGGTTGATTTCACACACCGTTTCCAAACATTCTGGGCATAATAATTATACAATTTTTCAACCAGTTCTTTTTTCGTAGTTCCAGTAATTCCAAACGGTGCGCCAGTTTCTTTTAATTTATTCAAATCTTGTTTATTCAAAGACGTTTTTGTTACAGGTTTTGAACCTTTCGGACAATGAAGTCTACAAGCATACATAGACTCATCATGTTTCATCCAGTTCGCGGGTTTTTTACATTTAAAACACTTTGCATCATCGTGTCCTGCTGATTCAGCCATCACATCAATCAAATCCCAATGAAGAATTTTGAGATTTGAGCGATTAGTTCCTTGCAATACGCAAAAGGCTAAGTTTCTAAGCCCTACATCAAACGAAACCAATTTCATTATACTTTAGATTTATTGAATGTTTAAGCAGTTGCTTTTAAAAGTTGAACGAGGACTGGCTTGGCGTCTCGCTTTCCGAATGGAATGCCTTTGGCGGTAAGCATTTCACGAAGCTGAGCAGCCGTCTTCTTATCAATATCATCTACATCCACACTCTTTTCAGTTTCAGGCTCAGACTCTTTTACAGCTGGAGGACCTTCTACGACTTCTACTGTGATTCGGTCATCTTCCTCCTCTTCCTCTTCTTCGTGTTCAACTTCCTCTCCTTCTTCTTCAGCTTCAGCTTCATGTTCGGGCTCGGCTTCGGGTTCTGGTTTTGGAATGTGGGTGGACACAACCATCGCCAGTGACTGGATGTGTTGTAACATACGAGTCTGTTGCCAGTAAAGGTAACCGACCATACCTGAAAGAACAAAAATCATAGATGCTAAAACAACAATTGTAACATACGTGAGCTCCATTTGATAGTTTAGTTGGAAGAAACGGGCTTTCTTTAAACGAGTAAGGTATACACACATAATCTGTAAAAGATATAACAGAATGACTGGTGGATTAATGCAGTTAGTTGGGAAGGGCGCCCAAGACCAGTTGGTCAATGGAAACCCTTCTTTCACACACTTTCGATCCGTATACAAACGTCACACCGATTTTGCTATGGAACACTTTCAGCTCTATTTCAAAACGACAAATTTGAATCTGCCCCCGTCGGGGAGTCTAACATTGAGAGCAAAAGTAGAACGGTACGCCCAATTGCTACACGATTGTTACCTAAACGTAACGTTGCCGAATATATACTCTCCAATAGTTCCATTCACACAAACGAATCCAGCGTATCCACATACCAACCCAAATGCAAATGCAATTGGGTATGAGTTCCAATGGATCAAGAATGTGGGATATAATATGATTAATTATGTGGCTATTTTGATTAACGGTCAGGAGATAGTAAGACATACGGGTGAATGGATGAAACTGTATGCGGCTACAATGTTTGATGCAAACAAGAAGAAAATAGTGGATGATATGGTTGGAAATACGCCGGATTTATACGATCCAGCAAATGCGTATGATAGAATCAATCAGTATCCTCATGCGATTTCTACTTCGGATTCAAATTTAGCGGAACCATCTATTCCAGGAAAGACGTTGACGATTCCTTTACATTTTTGGTTTTGTGAATCGATTGGCTCATCACTTCCTTTAATTGCGCTTCAACTTTCAGAAGTAGAAATTGTAGTTGAATTGAAAAACATTTATCAATTATTTACTACCTTAGATGTCCGAACATCATCTCCTACATTTGCAACACGTATTGCACCAGATTCATCGGTTTCAACTTTCCAAATGCCCCATTTCTTAAGTCCTCCACTTGCATCTAATCCTACCACTCCTTACAATCCAAACTTGATGACTTGGAAACTGAATCCTTTCATTGAATGCAATTATATCTTTTTGACGGACGCAGAATTAGTTCATATTGCAAAAACCGACCATTCATTCAAGATAACTCAAATTGATTTGAAAGAAGTAGGTGGACAGTACGGTACTTCAAAAGAGATTGAACTTACTATGCGAAATTTGTGTACGCGTGTTGTTTGGGTAGCACAACGAAGTGACCGAGCATTGTTAAACGATTACGATAATTACACAAACTGGGTAGATCCTCAAAAACCACCTTTGGATTCTACAACGATGGCATATATGACTCCCTGGTTTTCATCTGGAAACAATCAGTCTACAAACGTATCACAACGAGATATTCTTTTAGAATCAAATATTGTTTTGGACGGTAAAGATAGATTCTCTACAAAAACAACCAACTTCTTTTCAAAAATTCAAAATTACCGTCATCATGCTGGACGAACAGTAGAAGATCTGCCTGGAATTTATACTTACTCGTTTGCTATCAATCACAGTACTGAACAGCCTTCGGGACAATTGAACGGATCTCAATTCAATAAAACTATTTTGAGAAACACGTATATTCAACCAGCATATACTGGACCAACTCAAACTACATCTGTATGTGTTTTAAAATCAACTGCAAATTCTGCAAATCCTACTATTGTAAACCCGGCAGCAAGAGGAACGAACGGGCAATTATTGTATAGTCCCGATGAACTTGTTACCATCATACGTAAGGGAGATGCTCAAACTTATCAATATACGTTTAACGTAAGAGCATATACTGAATCATACAACTTTTTACGAGTTTTGGGAGGCGTAGCAAATGTCGTGTTCTCTTCATAATAAGAATGAGTGATAAACCATCTACCCCGACTGAAGTTGGTAGTAAACCCGCACCGGAAGTATCATCTCAACACGCGATGTCTGGAATCGGAATTATTTTCAAAAACCTGGCTATATTTTTTGGAGTTTATCTTCAAGCACTATCGGTATTCTCATCTTTTGAATTTGGTAATTATGTGATTTCGCCGTATCTTTGGGGCGCAATCGCATTCTTTGTTCCATTCTTTTCGTTCTGGTTGCTTCCACAAATAGTATTTTGGATGAGACTATTTAGCTCATCAGACGTGATTTAAATATTAGAGACGTAATATGGTAATGCATTCATTTACTAGGACTATCGAACTTAAGACATACCATTCATATTATCATACATATTATGATGATAAAACTGTGAATGCGTGGAAAGATGTATGGGATGCTGTACTGAACATGGCGTATTTACAAAAAGATAAAGTTGAAAGGATAATTGTAACTTCAGAGAATCCTAAAGATAATGAATATTACAGTAAAAAAATACCAAGCAATTATCACGATATAACATTCGAAAGTGCTTGGCTTAATTTTTGTGCGAAAAATAAGATTGAGTCACAAGTAGTTCCTCAATTAAAAGAAATTTTTGTCCCAAAATCATTATTTGAATGTTTGGGTGTTTATAGTTTTTTCATGTACAGTTTTCCAAATTGTGTGATTAAGTTTTGGGAATAATTCAATGAAAAATTTTTGTTTGTTTTTTTATTTTTATTTTTATTTTTTGTTTTTTATTTTGTTTT
>Ga0208870_1000029_pt1 | contig 27654 bp, 36 predicted proteins | sample CryBogCBE27Aug07_FD_184590 | JGI IMG/M metagenome (GOLD analysis project Ga0208870, IMG submission 184590) | Freshwater microbial communities from Crystal Bog, Wisconsin, USA - CBE27Aug07 (SPAdes) | ecosystem: Environmental > Aquatic > Freshwater > Lake | place: Crystal Bog, Wisconsin, USA...
GATAAAATAAGAACCCTAGAAGCACAAATAGCTTCATTCAATCGTGACGTATTAAGTGAAAATTATGTTAAAACTAAAATCCTTAAAATGTCAGAAAAGAAACCTTCGCCACCTAGCTGGTTATTAAAACCAGGATCAAGTAAATCAGCGCCAGGCGTTCCTACATTATTTGCATCCGATTGGCATTGGGGGGAAAACGTAGACCCTAATCAAGTCAATAATGTCAATTCCTACAATATGAAAATAGCCCATAAACGCGCTAAAAAAATGATTGAAGTAGCTATTGATCTATTAAACAATCACATGGTTAATCCAAAATATCCAGGCATTGTATTCGCATTAGGCGGTGATATGGTGTCAGGCGATATACATGAAGAACTTATGGCTACTAATGACGCAGAAATTATGCCTGTGGTCATAGACCTATTTGGTGTGCTAATTTGGTGCATAGAAACGCTTGCTGATCGTTTTGGCAAGGTATTTGTGCCATGCGTAGGCGGTAATCATGGTAGAAATACCCATAAAATACGAAATAAGGGTAGAAACTTTACTTCTTTTGATTGGCTAACCTATCAATTCTTAGCTAAACACTTTGAATCTGATAGCCGAGTATCGTTCCATATTCCTGATGGCCCTGACGCGTTATACGCAATTTATAATCATAAGTATCTATTGACCCATGGCGATCAATTTCGTGGCGGTGACGGCGTTATTGGAGCTTTAGGGCCTATTATTAGAGGTGACCATAAGAAACGGTCTAGAAATGCCCAAATTGATATGGAATATGACACTATGATAATTGGTCATTTTCATCAATTAATACAATTAGAACGACTTATTGTAAATGGGTCGCTAAAAGGGTATTGTGAGTATGCCTACAGCAACAATTTTGGCTTTGAACCCCCTAGACAAGCTTTATGGATAACGCACCCTTATCATGGCATTACTTTCTCAATGCCTGTTAATGTGGATGTATCCTTTGAAAACTCTGATAAGTCAGAATGGGTAAGCTGGAAAGGTTAATATTAACTAACTAGGGGAATTTATTATGTCGCTGCTTACCCCTGAATATTTAGCCAAACTTTATACTACGTTTGCTAAATTGCCACCATTTGATAAATATGCTTTGCCAAGCGCAAGTGCTATTGAATGGAAAGTAATTAAAGACAAAAGGGTATGCGGTTATTTTCATGCAGACCCATTAAAAATAGAAATATCTAGTAGTTATTGCAAAAAGTTCAGAATATTATCTGAAACTATATTACATGAGATGATTCATTTAGTTTTGTATCATTGTAAAAAATACGAGCATTATGACGAACATAAGGTTGAATTTTATAAATTAGCAGTAGAAGTATGCAAAGTATATGGATTTGAAATTAGAAAACTTTAATGGAGGAAGTTATGGAAGTAGATCAAATATTAGAAGATAGAGAAGTAACCCATGGCGATTTTGAAATGAAAGCTATGTGGATTCAAGAAATTATGGAAAATTTAATAGGATTAAATTCTTATCAAAACATGGAAGCTGATAAGAAAGAGGCTATTCACATGATTTTAGTTAAATTAAGCCGTATTATCTACGGAAACCATAATCATGCAGATCATTGGGATGATATTGCTGGCTATGCTTTATTAGTTGCAGATAGAATTAAAGATAACAAATAGCGTATTCTATAGCCAAACGTAAAGGAACGCTAACAATACAAAGAAGGCACATAATAGTGACAAGCGCAACAGATACAAAAACCATTTCATCCATTATTCAGAACGCATATTAGGTAATGGATGTGCTTTTAAAAGATCAGTTTTTTCGTGAGCTTTTAATTCTTTTTCTAATTCCATTACTTTAGCTTTTTCTTTTTTCCATTCACGTTCTACAACGTAATGTTTGCCTTCTGAACGAATAGCTGGCTTTTCAGCTTTGTAGGTAGGTTTAGTTGCCATAATGTCTTGTTCCTTGTTTATCAATAATTAATTGTTCTAATCTTGGTTCTTTGCCTTCTTCAGCAAATCCAATGTGACACCATCTATCATACTCCAAAATGACTTGATCGTATTGAATACCACTAGAAATAATAGCGTTAACAATGTCCATAGGGCTACCAAAAGCAGGGCAAATAATGTCAGCAGCCAATCCCCTAACGTGTGCAGAAGTCGGCTTACTTCCCAACATTCCATTAACAAGTAGGCAACGATAAGCGCTATTAATATGTATAGGATGTCCAAGTAAACGCCTCACACTTTCTAAATTTAATGCCAATGTCTTTAAATTATCTAATACTTTAGGATCAGTTGGCGTATTGTCAATATGGTTACGATCCGCTATTTCAGAAGCATAAAGCTCTTCAAAAGTAAAATGTTCAGTTATATTCATTCTTCAGATTGCGCTTGTTTAGTAGGTGTTGAATGATAAAGCATTTGATCTTTTATTTGACTGCCATGAGATGAGCCAAAATAAAAAGATATAACGCCAGTCCATGCAGTTCCTAATGAACCTAACATAATCATTAAAGCATTGTTTGACGGATCAACTTTATTAAAAAATAATAAAATTAAAATACCAAAAAATCCAACAGTCGTAATTGCAGCCAATATAGCTGGAATATTTGACTTTGTAGCCATTTCCATATTACGAGCAGATACAGAATCAGCCACTTCTATTTTAGCAAAGTCAAGGCCTAATTCTTGTGCTTGACGTTGTAATTCTAATTCGGCTAATTTAACTTGTGCAATTTGATCTGCATTAAGTTTATTAGATTGAATTATGTCATTGACTTCATGTGGCGCTACATTTAAAGCTTTAGACAAAACAGTCACAGCTAAACCTGCTAATGGGCCACCTAATGCACTAGCAACTGTTGGCGCTATTTGTAATAACCAATTCATTTTCTTTTCTCGTGTTCTTCTAAAATACGGATACGAACATTAAGTTCTGATATTTCTTTGTTTAACTCCTCTTTCATTTTAACTCTTTCTGCAGCAGATAACGGACTATCTGTTGGAACGCCTTGTGATGTTATTAAAGCAGGCATTTTAGATTTAATGTCAATTAAATCGTTTTGCATAGAAGTCATAGACGATAAAAGCCATGCAATCGCTGAAATGATTACAGGAAATAACATTGACGTTATTTTAGAAAAATCCATTATTGAGCTACAGTTGTTGTAGCACCATGTTCATTAGTTACAGGAGTAGGAGCTACTGGTGTAGGAACAGGTGTATCTACTACTGGTGATACTTCAGGTGCAGATACAGCAACTTCTGCTTTCTTATGAGCAATTTTGCCAATAAGTGTTTCCACAGCCAAAATAATTGCTCTTACATAACCTACTAATGTTTTAATTACTTGTAATACTGACTGAACAACAGCCCATAAATCTTTAATTAATTGCATATAAACTCCTTATTTTAAAAGATTACTTAATAATAATAACAATACTGCACCAACTGCACCTAACAATATTGTTTCTAAACGCTTTAATCTTGCATTAATTGCTTCATATCTAATTGCACAAACTTCCTCATGTGTGCTTAATCTATGATCTACTTCATCTAAACTATGCTTCATAAATTAGGCTTTCATAATATAGCAAAGTGCATAATACGGAGGCATATTAGCGCCTGAAGCACTAGAACCTACTGTATTAATTGTTATGCCTGTTGTTGCTGTTGAAGTATTAACATTAGATGCCTGGCTTCCAGAGAATGATCCTGCATCGTTATTAACACCATAACCTGTGCCACCACTATTGGTTGTAGATACATTTTCAACATGGAAGTGACCTGCATCATTAATAGTGTGATTATGAGATACTAAAACTGCGTCTGTAGAACCGCCTGTTTGACCTACTGAATATGTATTTCCTGCACCTAAAACAAATGAATTTCTTAAATCAGGCGTTCCGTTAGAACCGTTACATAAATAATAGCCTGATGGTATAGCGCCTGCAGCGCCTGACCAAATAATAATACATCCGCTAGGAATTGATGATCCACCGCCTGATGTAGAACTTGGAATACCATATAAATTATCATAAGTTGCAATAACATTATTACTTGCATCTTCAACAACAAATTTGTAGTTATAACCTGATGTAAGCCAAATTTCACTAGGAACACGACCATCAACGCCTAAAATAATTGGATTAGTATTAGCATAAAGACCGCTTGAATCTGTATATGTAGTAAGTGGCGTTGTTGATCCTGCTTGATATGTAAATATTTGACCAGCAGCCAAAGGTAAGCCTGTCGTGGTTAAAAAGTTTATTCCATTGCCTATGGGTGATAAATTGACTGCCATAATTATTGTTTCCTAGCTTGTGGGACTGATTGTAAATAAGCATTAAATTCTGAAATCGGAATTCTTTGCGCTTGAATTCGTTTAGGTAATTCCAACATAGTTCTTAATGTTCCTTGTGGTAATCCTTTTTCTAAATACATTGCTGCAGCAGGATTATTTATAATTGTTTGCATAGCTTTTGGTAAAGCATACCCTAATGCCGCACCTTCTGCTGCGCTACCCCAATCACCTTTATAAGCACCATAAGCCGCACCTGTAACTGCTGCAGGAGCTACTTGAGCAGCTATTCTTGCAACTGTTCCGCTATTAGGCACTTTACTTGGTAAAATCATTTTACCTGCAGCGGCTAATTGAGCTAATTCAGGGTCTTCAGCATAAAAAGCATTGCGTTTAGCTTTTGTAGCAAGAGAATTATATAATAATGAAGGGCTAATATTTCCTTCAGGGTCTTTTAATGCAATATCTTCAATTTTACGCATATTACCCCATTGTTTATTAGCTTGTTTTAATTGAATTACTAATTCTTTATTTCCTGAAGCTTCAGCAGAATCACTTAATCCTTTATTTAATAAATCTTTTAAATCTCTTGCGTAGGATGCAACATCACTATCTGCACTTCCTGATAATTTATCTAATGTGCGTTTAATGGCTTGATATTGTGGGCCACTTATTTGATTTCCTTCTTTTGAAGCTTTATCAATAATATTTTTAATATTTTTATCAACAATTCCATATTGAGAATCATTTAATACATTTTTAGCTTCTTCATCTAAAGATGAAAGATTATTTAAAAATTTATCATCTGCTTTAATATTAATTTTATTTGCAATTGAATCATAAACATTACCAATTCTTTCTTTAGCTTGAGATATAACTGCAGGCGTAATTTGACTTGCATCTTCGCCCATAGTTTTTGCAATTGCTCTGTTATAAGCTAATTTTTGATTTGAAGTAAATAAGTTTTCTGCACCAGCAGTTAAAGGGTTATCATTTAATGCGGCTTTAATACGACCTAATAATGCAGAACCTGTTGTTTGTGCTGCATCTAATGGAACACCAGCTTTTTTAAGAATATCAACTGATTGTTTACCAATATCGCCTAAAGCGTCTTTTACAGGCTGGGCAACTCTACCTAAAGCATTAACTGCGCCTAAACCTAACATTCCCATAGTTGCACCTGCAGCAGTATTAAATGCTTTATTTTCTTCAGGTAAAGTTGGTTGTAATGCACCTTGCGCAGCGCCCAATCCTGCCGCAGCTTTGTATGTTGTAGGATTTAATAAAGCTTCACCTGCACCAATAGCGCCTAAACCTTTTAAAGCTAACCCTCCAGTTAAAGATGTGCCAATATCTCCTCCAATATGACCTGTTATACCACCAGCAGTTTTCATTAAAGGTGCATATTCTTCACGTTCTTTTAGTATTTCTTTTGGAGTTTTTTCAATGCTTTCTTTAGCGCTTGGCAATCCAAATTGAGCGCCAAATCTATCTAATGCTGCAGTTGCTTTAGGATATTGTTCTGCAATTTCTTTTACAGGCATATCTACTAATTGTTTTGCGCCAAGACTTAAATCTCTAAATGATTTTTTTAATCCTTCTAAAGATTGTTTGCCAAAAGACATTTTTTCAAATTTATTAGGTTCTTTTGTTGCAGTTGCTTCAGTAATTGGAGTAAATTCTAAATCAGATGGTATTTCATCTGTTTTAACATTGGCAGACAAAGGCGTAAATTCTAAATCTTGTGGAACAGTTAATTTTGAATTTACTTTTGTTAGATAATTTTTAGTTTCTGTTGCTGGAGGTTCTGCGCCTTGTGAAACAGCTTCACCTGCTTTTGTTCCGCCATTATAATGAGCCAAAGCCGCTTGAACACTTCCATATTGTTTTACTAAATCAGATAAATATTGTGCTGCGCCATGAGCAGAACTTACAGGATCATTGACATCAACTCCATAAGCTTTTGCTGTTTCAGGCATAAATTGAAATCTACCTTTAGCACCTTTAGGGCTAATAGCCATATCATTACCACCGCTTTCTGTATCTTGAACAGCAGATAAAGTGCCAGCAGGTAATCCGTAACGTTCTTCTAATGATTGATATAAATTATCCATTATTTAGGTAAAATCGTTCCATCTTCATATTTAATATAAGTAATGCCATTTTTTGTTGCTTGCGCTACAGGTTTACCATGACCAACTTTTGCAGGTGCATTAGATTTTTGTTCGCCTATTTTAGGAATATATCCTTGTTGACGTAAAAATTGTTGAACTTCACCAAAATGTGAAGCTGGGTTTACAGTTCCATTTTTAAGTTTTTGAGTTAAAAAGTCTTGTTCTGCAAAATCTTTTTGAGCTAATTTATCTGTAAAATCAAACAAACGATTTAATGCTCTAGGGTCTGTGCTTACAGTTGGATTATTTTTGAGGAAATTTTCAACTTCTGCAACTCTTGCTTGATCGCCACCTGCGGCTTGTCTAACGCCTGCAATAACGCTTTGAGCCAAGAATTTATTAAATGATTGAACAGCAGATAAATCACCACCTGCAACTTTATCAACTAAATCTTGTGACGCACCAATTGCTTGTAATTTTTGTGCTAATTCTGCATAAGTTTGAGAACCAGCGCCAGGTTTAAATTGTTCCATTAATTTTCTAGCTTCAGAAGTTCTTAAAAGATTATTAGTGCTTGCTTGAACTCTAGCAGTTAAATCTTTTTGATATGTGTCAAAATTTTGAACACCTGATGTTGATACGCCTGTTTTTAAAGTTGCTTCTGCTGTGCTTGGATTTGCATTTTGTGTTGGTGCATTTGCAGGTTGACCTATAACATTTGCAGAACTTATAGAAGGTGTAACGCCAACAAATTGACCTGCAGCATTTGTTTGAAGGCTTGGTAAATTTTGTTGTGCTTGAGTAGTTGCTCCACCTAATCTTTGTATGCCTTGATTTAAATATCTACTAAAAGCTTCAGGTTGTTGCATTGCTAATTGATAATAAGGTAATGTTAATTTTTTAACTTCTGCTGGAGTTAATCCTGCATTTTCTGCATCAATTTCATGCTGACCCATTAATTTAATAATTTTATTTGAAGCTTCCTGTCTTTGTTCAGGTGTTGCATCTAATGGCAATTTTGAAGCCGCAATAACATCAGGCTCATTCATTAATGGACTAAATGTATTTAATGCAATACCAAGTTTTTCTTTATTTAAAGCTAATTGTGTTTGAGCAGCTTGAGTTTGTGCTGTTTGAACATCTGCTTGAGTTTTTTGAACTTCAAGTGGATTAATTTGTTGCGCTTGTCTATAAGCTTGCGCACCACGAGCCATATTAAGTAAATCAGGCAACGTATATTGTTGTGGCCCTTTTACATTTAAAGATATTGATGGGTCGATATTAAATGCCATAATTTATCCTTCACCAAATGATAATGGATTGCTAAATCCACTTAAATCAATTCCGTTTGTATAACCACCGCCAGTATTAGAATTTGAACCAAATATACTACTTATACTTGTATTTTTACCCAATAAACTTCCCAATTGGAATTGATTTGCAAGATTATTAATACCACCTGTGTAAGCATTGGCTTGACCTACTAAACCTGCCGCTTGAGCCGCCGCAGCACCTGTAGTTAAGCTTGCTGAATTAGTTCCGTAGTTGGTAGCTAAATTATTAGATTGACTTTGTGCAGATTGACCAATACCTGCTATTGAAGCTAATGTGTTATAAATATTGCCACGTTGTGATTGATAATTATTAAATGCTTGTTGATAAGCATTGCCAGCAAAATTTTGTGAATAATCTTGCATAGCTTTTAAAGAATTGCCACTTACAAGTCCACCTGCGGAATTTAATTGATTGTTTAAAGCACCTTGACCTTGCTGTAATTGAAATGCGTAATTAGGTGCTAAATTAGCATTTAAATCTGCATTACTAAATTGATTGGTAAGATACCCTGTTCCTGTCTGCGTTCCTATGGGATTACCATTGGCATCATAGGTTGTAGATTGACCAGGCAATAATGCGCCAATTTGATTTAAAGCATTGTAACCTGCGGCTCTTTGTGGGGCTAATTGAGCATTTTGGGTATTAAAAATTTGTAATTGTTGAGCATTTGCTGCATTGGCTGCATTAGCTTGTGTTTGTGCTGCATCTGAAGCAGCGCCTCCACTAATTAACGATCCGCCTAAACTTAATGCACCACCTATAACTGAACCAATACCCATATAATTTCCTTTTTACAACAGTTTAGTAAATACTTTATCTATAAATTTATAACCCATATATTCAAATAATGCTGTATTATCTAAATGAACTTTTGTATTATAAATAACTCTATTAACACCTTGTTCTTTAAGTAACGCATCAGCAAACTTAAACATTTTTAAACCAACTCTGCCTTTACGATATTCTTTTTTTAAAAAGTAAATATCTTCAACAGCAGTCAAACAAGTTTGATAGTGTAAATGTGGAGTTATAAAATAAATAATATAACCAATTAATACACCATCATCTTTTACAGTTACAATTTTTAAAGCGCCTTGTTTCCATAAATTTTCATATTTATCCCATGCTGGGTCTAATGGAAACTCTTTTGTAACACTTAATTCTTCATAATGTTCGCCAATTACTTGTTTTAGCTGGGGTAAATTATCAAGCCAATTATCGTCTTTATATTCAATCATTCAATTGCTCCATTCAATTGTTAAATTTTAATTATTATAATAAGGCACTTTTACCTGTTGACCATTTACAGTCATGTTAATAAATCCTGCTGGTTTTGCAGGTAAATTTGCAGAACCTTGTGTAGCAGAATTTGAACTACTAAAATTTAATAAATTTAAAAAGTATTGTTGCCAAGCTCTAGTGGGTCTTTTGGTTGCTGCATCCAAAAATTCTGCCTGTGGATAAGGATTATTCTGATTTGAACTCCATATTCCGCCAGCCATTAATTTTCCCCTTCTTCTGCTTTTAGGTTAGCTGATATTATAACCGCATTTACAGGGTCTGTAACTACAACCTCAAAAACTCTATCTCTAGACCAACCTAATCTACGCCAAATAGCACGATTTTTAAATTTACCTAATTGACCAATATTAGACCAATGTTCTTTTGACCATGTAGAACCGCCATCATTAGACCAACGAAGCATAGCTTTAGGGTTATCTGTAGGTGTATTAGCATTAATTTGATTAGCGTAACCTAAAATTTTATTATCTGTAGGTGCAATAGTTAAAAGACCTAACGGAACAATTGTATAAGGGCTACCAATAAAAGTGCCTTGTGTAGGTGATGAAAGGCCTGTTATGCCTACGCCTGGTTGAAATTGTATTTGTAATTCTTCTAAATATTGACGTTGTAAATCAGTCACAATATGTGGTGCGCGTCTTAATCTACGAATAGTTTGGCCATTATCAGTAAAATTAGTAGGATCAAGCTGATAAATTTGACCATTTTGCCAATCGCCAACTAAAAATAAACCTTGAAATAATGCGCCACAGTTTGAACGATGTCTGTGATATATATTTTGATCGTCAACCCATAACCATTTATGCCACATTTGAGTAGATGTATCATAAACCCAAGTTAAATCAATAGTTGGAAAAGAAACAACATAACATTCATGGCCTTCTAATTGATATGTGTAAGCAACTGCATCATCAATATATTGATCTAATAATGTTTGTTCAACTGCATGGGTTGATATTCTTTGTGGAATATAACCATTCATAGCTACAATTTCACCTTGACCTCTATTATTGCGAGATACATAAGCAAAGCTATTTCCTAGTCGAGCCATTGAAAATTTAGCTGCAATACCATGTTGAGTTGATGTGCCAGGAATACGTTGAAATGGGAAAGGAAAAGAACCTACATCTACCCATACTTCAGATGAAACTTCACCAAGTAAATAAACTTCACGATGATCTACAATAATAGATACTAAATTATCAGGTGAGCCATCTTTAGATGAAAAACTTAATGGGTTTGTAATAGGGCTTAAAGCATTAGTTGAAGCCCATTTTTGAGTGTTTGGATCATTGTAAACAAAATAGTTATCTACAATATCTACAGTATCACCACCTGTAAAAGCACCGTCTGTTGATGTAAATGTAGTGAAATTTAAAGCAAATAACGATTCGGAAGATACAGTTTGTGAGTTATTTATAACATAAGTTCCCATGCCACCTGAACCTGTGCCAAATGTAAGAGTTAATGTTAATCCTGTGCCTGATCCGCTTGTTGATGTAGATACATTATTTGTAGGAACTGTTGTATAAGAACCAGCGCTTGTAACAGTCAATCCTGTAACAGCACCTGAACCACCTATGCTTGAAACTGTATAAGTTGCTGGAGTTGTTCCATAAATACCGCCTAAAACAGTAATAGTATCATTTACGCTATATCCTGTGCCGCCTGTGGCAATTGTGTAACTTAATACTGTGCCTGTTCCTAAAGCAGTAATAATAGTGTTTGCACTAACCCCAGCGCCTTGAATAGTTTGACCTGGATATAATGTGCCTGTAACTGCTGTAACAGTTAAAGTTGTGCCTGAAATTGATCCTGTTAAAGTCGCTGCAACTGCAGCAGAATTCATAATTTCGCTAGTTTCAGTTTGAGAAATATTGACTTGATATGTTCCAATACCGCCTGTTGTTCCTGTTAATTGACTTAAAATTACAGTTTCAGACGTTAAACCCACACCAAATAATGATTGATTAGGTGCTATTGTGCCTTTTTTAACTTGAGTAACGGTTAATGTAGTGCCTGATATAGAACCTACAAAATAAGCACTAGAAGGATTAGAAATGCGCCATGTATAACGATAAACACCATCTACAATATAAACATTTAAACCATTATCAGATATTCCTACACGACCTGTGCTTGAATTTAATTGACCTATCATTGTAGGAACTAAAGATGAAGTTAATACATATACATAAGGGCCAACAACAGCGACCATGTATTGACCGCCTGATACAGTTCGCATACCACGAACTTCTTGTTGATTCTGAAATACAATTTTTGAAGTTAAACCAGGTGTAGGATATAAAGCAACAACACCACGTTGACCAGGTTGTTTTAATGGATCAATTTCTGCTCTAAAATTAATACATTCTTGTGCGTCTTGATAAATCGAAGGCGCTTCATAACTTGGCCCAACAAAACCAAAATCCGCCATAATTTACCTTTATCTAAAGAATCCGCCAGTAAGAATCCATCCTGCATCTTTTTGTCTGCTTGATAATAATGCGTCATTAAATCTTGCAGATTGAACAGGTTTCATATTATTGCGTTTAATAGTTGCTTTTCCTTGTGCTGCATAAGCTACAATCATAGATATTTGAGTTGGTGATGCTTTGCCATACATAGGCATTAAACGTTCAGCTAAACACCAACGTAGTGCCATAGAATAACCTTGTGGAAGATTTACATTGTCATTAATAGTTACAAATTTACTAAATAATGTGTCTGTAAATAAGTGCATTTCACCTTGTGCAGGATTAGGCCATACAAAAATGTTACCTAATGTTTCTGCAGGTTGATAATAAAGCGCTTTAGGCCATGGGCCATTTAAAGTCTTTAAACCAATCATGTTGTAATCGTCAACGTTTAATACAGCAACAGGATAATCTAAACCACCATTAATAATAGGAACGCCATTAGAATTAGTGTTAATACGCACAAAACATGAGTTAATATTAAGTGGTCTTTGATAATAAAGGCTAATAGTGCCTGAAGCTACGTTTTGGCTAATATTAAGTAAATATGTGCCTACTTCATTAACATTACCACCTGCGCCTGTAAGCATTTGAGTAATTGTTGTTCCATAAGTAATACCTGCACCACTTAATGTTTGACCAATTGCAACTGCACCTGAATTAATCCCTGTAACAGTTAATACGTTATTAGTAATAGAACCTGTGATAGATGCGCCAATTTGACCGCCTGGGCCAATTGTGTATTGTGTTTGACCTGGAGTAATAGGGAATATGATTTCTGTTTTGTAGTAAGTCATCATATCTTCGTTAGACCATTGATCTAACATATCATTGAGCATATCAAACGCGTCTTGCGCTTCTTCAGGCGTAGGCGTTTCACCTGACGCTAATGCACCTATGTCTTTTAATGCTCTTGATATGATGTCAATGGGTTGTGTCATAGATCACCTATGTTAATAGTTTGTGGTTTCCAAGGTAATTGTTGTTTTTTAGTTTTTGCTAATGATGTAAGTTGTTTGTCTAAATTAGCTAAAATATGACATTCACCATTAATTGTAGTTTCTTTTTCAATCCACTCAACAATATCTTCTTCTTTTATATCTGCTAAAGGAATATTTAATGTTTTATCACTAAACCACCAATTACCTTCTGTTTCTACTGAATTTTGCTCATCTTTAGCAATAATGTGATATTTGGCATGAGTAATAATCTCGCCATCAGTAGAAATTTCAGTTATTTTCCATTCATAGTTATTCATTATTCAGGAACTACAACCCAATTTTTAATAGATTCATCCCATTTATATTTTTGATTGTCTATAGGCATTGTTACAGGAGCTTTCCAAATCCAATCAGGTGCTGAAATAATCCAACTAGGATATGGTTGTGAAGCATAAAATACATCATTTGTTTTATCGTAAATGTAACCAATCCCAGCATAATTTGCTCTTAATGCAATACCGCCATCAGGCTTTCCATCTTGACCATAATGAATTCCACCATGAGTATTATAAGATGTTTGTATCCATTCACCTGGTGTAGAATCTACATAAGTTTTAAAAAATTCGGTTTCTGCCACAATGACTTGTGTAACTTTACCGTCACATACCTTTGCAAAATGACTCATGCTATTCTCCTCATTTGTTCTATGGATTGCAAATACCATAAAAATTCTTTAATTGTTTTGTGTCTAATATATTCATCACGAATTTCTTGTGAACTAGGCGCTGAAAACTCGTTAGATTTATCCCATGATACTATTTCAAACACACCATTTGAAGCGCTTAAACTATATAACGCTCCTGGTCGTAATGATTTCATTACAATATCAATACCAAATTGAAATCCTTGTTCATTAGAAAACTCATTAATTAATTGTTCAATGGTCATCATGCTGTATAAGTTCCAGAACCGCTAGTAAATGTAATAATTGTATTAGAACCACTTGTGGTAATTGTTGGTGATCCTGTTGTAGTTCCAGAGTAATTAGCTGTTGGGACTGATAAAATAACTACGCCTGAACCACCTGAACCAAATACAGATCCAGAGAAGTTCCAACTACCACCACCTCCACCGCCTGTATTTGCTGTTCCATTAACACCTGAACCTGGGCCTGATGGAGCTCCTGCACCTCCACCTCCTGAACCGCCTGATCCTGCAGTTCCTACAGAAGTAGCTCCACCACCACCACCTGCATAAGTTACTGGAGTGCCTGTAATTGATGAAGCAGAACCAGATCCACCATTACCCCCACTTGTAGTTGTTGTGCTTCCGCCTACAGCTCCTGCACCACCACCACCACCTCCACCTCCATTAGAAATAGGAGTTGTTCCACCACCTGAATTTCCTTGACCAGGTGTGCCAGATCCACCAGGAATATTCCAACCTGATTGAGAAGCGCCACCACCACCAGATCCTCCATTTCCTGCAGCACGTGGAGTGCTACCTGTATTTCCAGCTCCATTACCACCACCTACGGCAGTAGTTACACCAGGGAATGTAGAATTAGACCCATTATTAGTTGCAGTAGAAGGTGTTGTGCCACCAGCGCCACCACCGCCTACAACTGCGGTATAAACTGTTCCTGGTAATAATGAAATAGTTCCTGTTACAAATCCTCCTGCACCACCGCCTCCTGCTGAACCAGTTCCACCAGAACCTCCACCTGCAACTACTAAATAAGAAGCTGTGTAAGGTTGAGCAGGAATTGTTCCAAGAAAACCTGAATATGAAATCCAACCTTGTGTTGAATCAATATAAACTAATGAAATAGATTGTCTTTTTGTTGATAATGTTGCGTTTGATGCAACACCATCTAATTTATTGCCATTAACAGCTACAGTGACATTGTTTGTTTGCCATGTTCCTGCATAGTCAGTTAATGTAATAACATTACCTGCTGAAGGTGAAGCTGGAAGTGTAGCTGTAATAGCGCCTGTTGTTGTGTTTACAGGATAACCATTACCTGCTGTTGCACTAAAATTTGATGTTTGAACTGATTGCCATACAATTACCGCAGGCGATACATAAGATAATGATGATCCGTTTGAACTTAAATAAGAACCTGCTGAACCTACTGAAGTTAAACCTGTTCCGCCATTAGATGTGCCTAATGTGCCTGAAACGCCTGTTGCTAATGGTAATCCTGTGCAATTTGACAATAAACCTGAAGTTGGTGTGCCTAAAGCAGGAGTTACAAAAGTAGGCGAAGTTAATGTAGCGATTGTGTCAGTAACTGTAGGTAAAGTTAACGTATAACTAGACGCAGTATTAGGGCCTGAAACAGCTACCTGTCCGCCTAATGTCGCTTGAAAAACTAATTGTCCCATAATAAATTGTCCTTAAGGTGAAATAATGATTTGAGATACGGTCAACGCACCTGTCGATGGGTTGTATTTTAACTTACTTGAGCTAGTATTCATAGCTTGATTTCCTGTATTTGATGAAGAAATGACAGGATAATAAACAGCATTTGTAGTTGTATCGGCTACTGCCACGTTTGATGCGTTTGTAGCAGTTCCTGTTGTATTTGCTGCATTATTAGGAATGTCAGCAGAAACTAAAGCTCTAAATGTAGGAGTTGCAGCAGAACCTGAAGCTGGGCCTGCAAAAACTGTATTAGCAGTTTGAGTATTAAATGTTCCTGTTAGTGTGCCTGTTGTTGTTACAGGTGATCCTGAAACAGTAAATATAGATGGTAAAGATAAAGCTACTGATGTTACTGTTCCTAATCCTGAGGCAGAAGCCCAAGCAAATCCTGTTCCGTTATATTGTAAATAAGTAGATGTTATTGTTGGTGCTGTAATAAATGCTGTAGTGCCTGCTGCTGTGTTATATGGTATTTGTAAATTAGAACCACCTGCAATATTTGTAGCTGTAGTAGCGGATGTTGCTGTTGCAGCATTACCGCTAGTGTTTACGTTAATAGTAGAAGGAAGGCTTAAAGTAATGCTTCCTGATCCATTTGTTACTGATACTTGGCTTGCTGTTCCTGTAATTGTTGATCTAGTAAAATTTGTTCCATTACCTATATCAATTTGACCATTTGTAGGAGTAGAAGTAAGACCAGTTCCGCCATAAGCAATACCAATTGCTGTGCCATTCCAAACTCCTGTTCCTATTGTTCCAACCGTAGTTAAACTAGAAGTCACTACATTAGATGCTAAAGTTGTTCCTGTAAGTGATCCAGCAGGTGCAGAACCACCAATAGATAAACTTGATGCTGTGCCTGTTAATCCTGTGCCTGCTCCGCTAAATGATGTAGCAGTTAAAACACCTGTGTTTGGCACAAAGCTAATTTTAGTAGAACTTGTGGTAGCTGGATTATTACCGCTTGTAGCTATAGATAAAACAGGATAATAAGTTGAAACAGAGCTTGTATTATCAGTTATAGCTATATTAGTGGCGTTAGTGGCTGTTGTTGCAGTTGTAGCAGATGTCGCTGTTGAAGCATTGCCTGATAAAGCGCCTACAAAAGTAGTAGATGTAACAGAGGTTAATCCTGCTAAAGTTGTTGATGAGCTACCTAAACTGATTGCAGTTGTGCCTACAGTAATAGATGAATTAGTTAATGCGCTATTTGGGATAGAAGTTAATCCAGCGCCTGATCCACTAAATTGAGTAGAAGTTAATATGCCTGTTGATGGGTTATATTGTAATTTGGTAGAACTTGTGTATTCAGTCGCTAAATTACCTGATGTTTGATTAGCAAATAATGGGTATCTAGTTGCATTAGTTGTAGTATCGTCAGTTACAGTTGCATAACTTACAGGCGTAGCCCAAGTTGGTGCGCCTGTGCCATTTGATTGTAAGAATTGACCTGTTGTGCCTGCTGCACTTATAGCTAAAGCAGATGCGCCTGAATATACTATTCCGCCTGCTACAGCAGTTAAATTAGCGTTAGTTCCGCCATTAGCTAAAGGCACTTGGCCTACAATGTTTCCTGCTTGAACAGTTAAAATACTTTTATTAACGTAAATTGCACCATTACTTGAATTTACATAAGCTACAGTTCCTAGTTTAATTGCATAACCTGTTGGTGGAATTGTATTTTGATAGTAACCTGCAGAATATGGTGACAAATATAAAGTATCGCCTACTGTATAACTTCCTGTATTTACACCTTGAACTAAACCAATAGTTGTAACGTAACCTGCTGTTCCTGTAGGAATGGCTTGGTTTGCTAAACCTATAACATTTCCTGTTGATAAACTGCTAGCAATAGCTAAAGCTACATTAGGATAAGTATATCCACTACTTGTGGATGTAACATATACAGGTTGACCTACGTTAATTGTAGAACCTGTATTGTTATAAACTTTTAATTGTATTTCTTCGCCAATATGTAATGTATTGTTTGTAACATCGTTGTAATAAGCCAAAGCGTTTTGAGTGCTGTCATACCATAAACGACCTGCGTTATAACTTGGCGCTGAAGTTGCTGTATAAGTTTCATAACTAGAAATTGTAGGCGTTGCCATTGTTACGCTAGTTAGCGTTGAGGCGGTAGAGCCTAATGAAATAGATGTAGAACCTATCGTAATATTAGAATTTAATAAAGCGCCATTAGGAATACCGCTAAAGTTAGTTCCTGTTAATGTTGGTGTTGTTGTATAGGCTAATCCGCTGTTATATTGTAAAACGCCTGTGCTAGGTGCTAAAAATGACGTTGTATTAACTGCGGTTTGATAAGGAATATAGTTAGCTAGTCCACCTGCCAAGTTTGTAGCAGTTGTGGCAGTCGTAGCTGATCCTGCTGTGGTTGCTGTTGTAGCAGTTGCAGCATTTCCACCAATGTTTAATGTTGTTGCAGTTCCTGTTAAACCTGTGCCTGGGCCACTAAACTGTGTTGAAGCAGTAATTGTTGTGCCACCAAGGGTCGTAAAAACGCCTGTAGAGGCCGTAGAAGCGCCAATCGTTGTTCCGTTGATACTTCCGCCTGTAATTGCTACAGAATTAGCGTTTTGGGTGCTTAAAGTGCCTAATCCTGATACTTGGCTATTAGAAATAGCAATACTTGAAGCAGAAAGACTAGTTAATTGACCTTGTGCATTAACATTAGCTGTTAAAGTTTGGCTTGCAGAGCCATAAGAACCTGCTGTGACGCCTGTATTTGTAATAGAAAACTGATTTGAAGCTAAAGTTAAGCCTGTGCCTGCAGTATATGTATTTACATTAGAAAATTGCACCCATGGCATTGCTGTAACGCCAATTGTTCCTGTGGTTGATGCTGTGCAAACCCAACCTGTATCAATATTTGTAGTGCCATTTAAAATAACTGTATAAGCACCTGGCACTTCTGACCATACATCCATGTCAGTAGAACGTGACCAAGTTCCTGAAGATGCTATATAAATTCCGTTGTTAGCAGAAGTTCCCTGATTTTTAACTAAAACTCGGTCACCTGCTAATGTTGTATATCCATCTATGGTTTGTAAGCCTGAAAGCGTAATATTTGCTGTTGTGGCTACTTGACAAGCGGCTTTAGGGCCTAAACCTTGCGCTACAGTATCAACATAGAATTTATTAGCTATGTCTGTATTGCTAGATGGGGTAGTAGATATTTGACCTGTTGTGGTCGATATATTAGTAAACACACCTGTGGAAGGTGTAGTAGCACCAATAGTCGTGCTATCAATCGTGCTATTTGTAATTGTTAATCCTGATTGAACAGGATTAAGTGTGGCATAGAATGGCTGACCCTGCCCAATAAACGTATTAAACGTATTGTCTAGATTGAATAACGCCTGAACAGGCAGAATATTCTGATCTATCGTCTTTGCAGGATCAGACATCTAAATTCCCTTAAGATTGGTCAGCTACTGGTGTAACGTATAAAGCTGTTGTTCCGCCTGACGCAATTGCTGTTAAATAAAAAGGTGTTGTTGGAACTGCTAAAACTACAGGAGTTTCCATGATTGCAGGTAATACAAAATCACCTGTGTTTCCATCAGTAGCAAATACTGCATTAGCCGCAGCAGTTGCTGTGCCTGGTGTAAACTTAATAGCACATGGATAAGCGCCTGCATTTAAAAATGCAGCGTAGTTTACTTGGTCGTTAGTCGAATCATTAATAGTAACAGCAGAGTGTTGTGAAGTTGTTACAGTTAATGTCGTTGTAGGGCCAGCTAAACGGATTACTGAAGTATTTGCCATGATTTGTCCTTAAACTGCGTTTACAGGAGCTGGGCCTTCATAACGAACAATTTGAAATTCATAAACACCTGAAGCTGGAGTTGCTGAAGATGTTGTGCAATTACCAAATTGAACTGTTAATACGCCATTTGTTAAGCAATCAGTTTCTGCAATAAAAATACCTGCTGTTTGATTAGCAATATAACCACCTGAACTAATAAAATCAGTTGTTAATAAGCCTGGAACTGAAAAAGTTTGAACTGCTGTTGTGCTTGCTGCTACTGAAGTTGGAGCTAAAGTAGGCGCAATGTAAAACGTTTCGTGTGCATTACCACGAGCTACTGTTGTTGATGACATTTAATTTTCCTTTGCAAAGAAAACTAGAAAACTCTAGTTATGTAATTATATATTAAATAGATGGGAAGCCACCAATTAAAGTAACTTCCCTTTCTATATTTTTTACTAGCTTAAGTCGTAACCAAATACATAAACATCAACAGTTGCTGTAACAAAAGGTGTTGAAATGTTTACATAAAGGTTTTGAGCAGTTTGTGCTGCAGTTGTAGTTGGGCTGATAACATCAGTAACTGTGTTGCCTGTTACGCCTGTTAAAGCTGCCGCTGTGTAAATAGCTGTTCCACCTTGTGATGGAGCAGTATATAAACCAAATACTACTGTGTGAACGTCTGCACTTGCGCCTGCGTTATTAGCATTTGCAACTACAATTTGTTGAACAGAATATGTAGTTGAATTGATAATAGGAAGGTTAAAGTCTTGTGCTGCAGCTGTGCTTAATCCTTTGTAAACAGCTAATAAGCGGTTAGCTTGATTAGTGCCTAGTTGGGATGGGTGAGCTGCAACGGTGGTTGCTGGGCCTGGATTCGCCATAATAAATTTTCCTTTTTTTTGTTTTCTAATTAGAGGGGATTTTACTCCCCCCTGTCCGTTAAATTACTTAAGCTGCTACTCGGCAAGCTAACTCTGGGTAGAGTGGCGCCCAACCGTATAGAACATCAAGACGTGTAGGAATTGAGTCATTGTTAATTGTGTATTGACGAACAACACGCATTGAAAGACCAATTTCCTTATCACTTGCACGACCTGCAAAGTGAACACCATCAGGTAACTCAAGATCAGCTACTGCTAATGTGAACGCATTTCTGTGCATAATGATGTTTTGTGGTGAAACAGCGCCAGTATTGTTAAATGGTGTAACTGTTTGTGAACCAGTTGAAGTTACTGATACGTTTTGGAATTGACCTGCAGTAATAACTGCTGGTGAAACGTTTACAGTAGCTGTGCCTGATGAACTGATAGTTACAGGTGAATTAACAACAAAGTTACGGAGCTTGTTAGAACCATAAGCTTGACGGTTTTGTGGGTTAACTGCATAAACGCCAGCGATAGTGATAACGTCACCTTGGTTTAGCGAAGCATTAGCTGAAGCTGCACCGATAGTGATGTTAGAACTTTGCGCCCAACCACTTGTTAAGAAACCAGTAGCTGTTGTAACGTTACATGAAAGTGTTGCACCTGAATATGAACCAAATGTTTGTGAAACAACGTTTTGATCCATTTTCCAATTCATACCACCTGAATCACGACCCATTAAACCTTTACGGTATTGTTCGCCAATTGCTTCTTGTGGAACGAATAAGCCTTTTAAGCTGTCAACGATTGTTGCAGATGTAAATGGCTCAACGATACATGATCTACGGCCATCGCGTGGAGCGCCTTCAGAATCAAGATAAGCACCTGCTGTTAAGTAAGTGATTAAACCTGTTGGAGGTGTGCCTGCTGTGCCAACGATGTTAGCTGTGTTGTTTTTAGCCATTACTAAACCATCGCGGTCAATCTTGTTGGCGATAGCTGCAACTGCTGGTTTAAGAACACGGTCACTAAACATATCTAAAGATAATGCTAAATCTTGTGTTGTAAATTGTGTATCAACGTGGAATTGTGTTGATAATGTTACTGGAACTGAAGTTTCATTGAAATCTTCAACGTTAAGTGCTGGGCCAGTAGTTCCGATGAAACGACCTGGTCTGCGAACGTTAACTGTGTTACCGATTTTTGCACCTACTACAGCGAATTGGTCATCGTAGTTACGATCAACTTCTGAAGTAAATGTTAATTCATTTTCCAAGACCATCAACGCTTCGTTAGTGATCTTGCTAATGGTTAGTAAATTATTAGCCATGATATTTCCTTATTTTAAGAGTTTAATATCCTGCTACCTTAATTTTCCAGCTTTTCGAGCCTCTCGCCATTGTTGATAAGTGCCATGGAATTCACCATCAGAGCCTACGCCAACATCGGCAACTGCTGAACTCGTTTTAATTGGAGTTATGGGTGCAGGTGCTTTACTGCGTGCTACAGAAGGTTTTGTTTCAGCTTCAGCTTTGGGCGTTTCTTTTGGTGTTTCTTTAGCCTCAAATTTTGCTTCCAACTTCCCAATTTCTCGAAGTGCGCTAACGGTTGATAAAGAATTTAACTTTTCTGCTAGCTCTGGATTTTCTGCTAAATGGTATAAAATTCTAGGGCCTTGTTCAGACTCCAACATTGCATCTCTTATTGCATCGCTAACACTAATGTCAGATGCAGAGGCAATCATTTCATCATAGTCAGGCAAATCCGCCTTAACAGCTTCTAAACGATCATTCCAAGATTTAATAACGCTTTGGCGTTGTTCTTGTTCTTTACGTTCAGCTTCAGCTTTTTCTCTATTCAAAATAGCTTGTTCAGCACTCCATTCAGCTAATGCTTCAGCGTATTCAAACGCGTCATTAAACTGTGAAGGCTGTGGTTTCACGTTTTCCTCTACAGGTTTAGGTGATACCTTTTCTTCTAGCTCTTTAAGCCTATTTTCTAGAGATTCACGTTGTTCACGTTCACGTTGCGCTTCTTTACGCGCTTCTTCACGTTGTTTCGTTAGCTCTGAAAATCGCTTTTCAAGCTTGGGGTTTTGTTTCTTTTCTTCTGTTGCTTTTGTTTCTTTTGTTTCTTCGGCTGGTTGTTCACTCTGATCGTTTGCTTCCTCTGCTGGCTCTGTAGGATTTTCTTCAACTACAGCCTCAACAGGTGCTTCTTCAGCTAAACCCAACTTATTTGCATAAAACGCTTCTGAATTTTCAGAAGTTAATACTTGTCCTGCTTCTCTTTCTGACATGGATAACTCCAAGATTTTTACCCAATGAATCCATTGGTAGATTGTTGCTTTATACTACAAAATTACTTATTGCGCAATCGATTGGTCTTTAATAGATTGTTCTGCTGCATATTCTGAAGATTGTTGCTCTACATTACGCATAGCTATTTCACGTTCTAAACGTGCTGTATCCATGTGATGTAGCAATAATTCCATAATAGCTTCAATTTCAGTCTTATTCTGTGAAGTAACTGCTTTAGTGTTGACATCATGGACTCTTGCTTCCAATTGTTTCTCAACATTATGTGCTTTACCTGTTTCGCGCATAAGTTCGCGTTTAGTTTCATTATCTTGTTTAACTTGCTCAATGTCTTGACGTTGTTTAATAAACATTTGCATTTGTTGCATTTGTTGTTGCATTTGTTGATTTTGAGCTTGTAATTTTTGTAATTCCATTTGGACTCTTGGTGGCACTTTAGATTTGTCATCCACTTTAGCTAATGGGTTATTAACTGCTAATCGGTCAGCAATAGTTTCTGCACCTGGGAAATCCATGTTTCTTACTACTAAATCGCCTGCTTGTTGGATTAAAGCTGGGTCTGCTGCAAATAATTGCATCATAGCGTCAACAGCTTCTTGACGTTTAGAGTTGTAGCCTGGGCCTGTATCCATAACTACATCATATTCGCCTACTGTGACATCATTAAGAATCTTTGTAATGCCTTCTTCGTCTTGTCCGTATTCGTTAATAGTTAAGATTTCAGGTTTGCCATCGTCACCAATGATACGCATAACTCTTTGTCTATCATAAATCTTTGGAATTAAGTCTAGAATGACGCGACCTGTTTGACGGATTGAACGAGTTAAATTGTCATAGTAGTGAAAATTGGTTAAATCAACTTGTTGTTGCTGACCTTGTAGGGCTTTGCCTGAAATATTGCCTTGAGGTAATTGAGCTGGATCAAATATACCTACAACTTGCATTAAGTCTGTGGTCATTGATTGAGCAGCCGCCATAATGCCTGCTGGTGGTGGTTCAGGTTGTAATCTTTGTGGTGCAGGTGCAGGTTTACCATCAATATCTGTTTGTTTATAGCGTAAAACAGGCATAGATTTAATGTTAGCCATAGCCCATTCATTCTCATGGCCTTCATCTTGACCTTCAGCTAACAACCATTTAGCTTTAGGTGCTAATGCAACTGACTCGGTTAATGAAGTTTGCCAAAAGTTATACATTCTTTGTGGGTCTTTGGCCATTCTTACAATACCAAATTTCTTTTTCTTATTCTCAATTACGGTTTCTTGACCATAAACAGGAATAATAGGAATGTATTTACCTGCCCATTCACCTTCTTCCAATACTTCCATAGAAGTTAATTTACACCATCTAATCTTTTTCTCGTATGAATCACGAGTTTCAACGATTGTAATGCCTGCTGCGTCTAAAACTTCTTGAACAGGTAATTCTGATGACTTAACTGTTGTCCCATCTGATAGTAAATGCAATTTAATTGGTTTGCGTTCTGTGTAGAAGTATTCAGCGAGTCTAATATCCTCTTTCATAACCCATTCAGGATTAGTGTCACCTGTGCCACGCATTGTGAATCCTTGATCCACTTCGGCATTAGGATACATTTTCTTGAAGTTTTCTTTAGATATAACTGTGGTGATTAATACTTTCTCTGCGTCTGATCCGTCAGGTGCAACTGAATTAGGGTCAAAGTAAACTGTAAATGGATTATCAATAGCTTTAATGTAGATTTCTTGATCGAATGAATCGTCACGAACATAGTCTGTAGTTACACGCCAATATCCCCAACCCATTCTTACTGCAAAATCACCAGCTTTATCATAAGCTTGGTCTGCATCTGATTGAACTTCAATGTGACGGAAAATACCTGTAATGATCTCGGCCATCTTTGCGTCTGATTCATTATTCATGCCATGCGCTTTCATGCGAGGGCGTTGTTGACGCATTTGGTTAGTGAGTTGACGGCAATACGCATCAACTTTATTGACTGTTAAACATGGTCTTGCTTCTAAAACTCTACTGTTTTGTATTTCAACAGGCCATTGGTCACCTGCTGCAAACTTTAAATCCTCTAACGCTTCACTTCTATTCATTTGGTCTGCTTCATTAGCAAACTGTAAGAATTGAATCGCGTCTTGGATTCTTGGGTCATTATCAACAACTTGAGTTTTTTTCATTCGTGCCATGTTCTATCCCATCCAGCTTACGCCAGGAGTGTAAGTTTGTTTTTGAGTTTTACGTTCTTTTTTATCTTGAATCATTAATCCAATATATCTAAATGCGTCAGCTCCATGTGAATAAACATCATGGAGTGGCGTTCTACTAAATTGACCTGAATCAGGGTCAACTTCATATCGGTAATGACGCAAGCATTGTAACCCATCTGCGCAATTTTCTCTATCAAAATAACAAGAACTGAATATGGTTCGTGCAGCGTTTATGGAATCAACCACAGGAACTCTAGGTAAAATGTTAGTTTTATATCCTGCAGCTCTTACAATATCGTCAATAGACCTACCATTAGACGCAATATTTTTGCTTTCTGCATCATGTGGTAAGTGAATAGTGTCGTAAACATAGCCCAATTTTTGCAGTTCTTGCAAATAATGACTCATAGTTTTTTGCGTATCTTGCAAATAATTGATTAATCTTGTTTCCATGCCTATAAATTGAACAAACCAAATAGCTGTATGATCTGCCCAACCCAAATCGAATACTGCATGAACAGGCTTTGTAGCGTCATAAGGCACTCTTGTAATTCTGCCTTGAAGTTCTGCCATATTCATTTCATTAGCAAATATAGCGCCATCTACAGTTAATCTACATAATCCTTGCCAAACATTATTGTATGCTGCAGGATCACGATTCTTTAATGCGTCTTTTTCTAGCCTTAATGTTTCAGGAAACCATGGATTGTCTGACCAATTAATTCTTTGTATTAATGCGTTATCAGGTGGATTAACTACAAATCTTTGATAAGTTTCATCTGATTCTAATTCAGGATTAAATGTTATCCATATTTCTGAATCTTGTTTACGAATAGTAGGAATAAGAACATTCCAGCTAGTTTTTGATACAGTTTGAGCTTCTTCTACCCAACAGATGTCAATAGCCTCAAAAGATTTAACATTGGCTATATTGTTTTTTAAACCAACAAAGGCAAATTCTGTTCCATTCATGCCTCTTATTGAATTTTGAGTAATTTCATAAAAGAATCCAAGTCCTAGCGCTTCAATTTGATCTGATAGAAGTTTATGAACAGAATCCTTCATGGATGTCATAAATTCTCTTGCGCAAAGTATTCTAGTGGGTGTTTTTGCACCTTTTAAAAGCAATGCTCTTGCAACTCCCCAAGACTTTGCACCGCCTCGACCACCATAAAGAACCTTGTATCGAGCTTTTTTGAATAGGATTTCAAGTTTACGAGGGAAGTCTGCTCCCCCAACAATCTCTTTAATCCTCTGTTGTTGGTGGAGGGTCAACAAATCTAATCTCAATTCCAGTTAAAAGAGGTTGACCTTCAGCTCCAGTTATCTCTTGTTTTACTCGTTCAGAATAGTTTTTAGGGAATCTTGCAGCCATGGATCGTGACCATAGTCCTGAATTCAATCTTGGTGCATCTTTTTGCTCAATCATGTAAGTTTGAGCTTGATTTTCCCACCAAGCTTGTGCAAAAGCATGAGCATCGCTTAAGGCATGAAAAAACTCCTGGTGAGTATCACGCCAATTGCATAAAGTTCTATAAGAAACATCAAGTTGCATAGCCATTTGTTCTAATGACTTGCCAATCTTGCCTAACTCTCGAACTTTGTCACAAAAGGAAGGGTCATAACTAGTTGGCCTTCCTCCTGGATGCTTTTCTTCCTCTTTGACTTCAGGTATTACTTCGTCAGTCATTTTTATACTGATGGTTCTTCAGGCAATAGTTCTGCTGGAGTAACTTCTACAGGAGTAGATTGTTCTTGCACTTGTGGTAATGCTTGACCTTTGATTTTAGCTACTAAAGGTTCTGCAATTTCCATAGGAAGTTTATAAACACCTGCTAATACTAATTCTGCTTCTTTGATTTCAAGTTCCAACTTAATGGCCATGATTTGCTCCTTGGTTAAAATGTGTAATATATATCACTTTTTTTGATTTAATTATTTAAATAACTATTACTTTTTCTTACTTTTAGATGCTTCACGTTTTACTGCATAAGCAATAGCGACTGATTGCTTAATAGGTTTTCCTGCTTTAATCTCTGCCTTAATGTTCTCTTTGAACGCTTTAGGGCTTGTTGATTTCTTGAGTGGCATTATTTTACTCCCTTTTAATTAAAAATTACTATTGCAGAAGGAAATGGAGCTGGGTTTTTACTATCACCAAACTTTAACCTTCCTCTTATAAATTCTATTGTGCCTTTCATACAATAATCATGCCACCATGATGTATCTGTTCTAGCTGGCAATAAACATACTACAGTTACGCCATTTAAACTAGATTCATAGGCTTTTTTGACCCAATCCTTAATTCCTCTACCATAAGGAGGATTCATCCAACATACACCAAACCATTCTTGATTTAATCCATCTTGTTCTTTAATAAAATAACTTGAACATTTAGCGTTTTCTTTTGTGGCACATACATCCAAAGTAAATCCATAAATATCATCATATTTATCAAAAAATGCTTGTGGCGTTGACCATAAATCTGTTTTGCTACTAAAATGAACTTTATTAAATTGTTCAAAATTTGGCTTGCTAGGTAACCAATCTTCCATTTTATTCTTCAATAAAACATACATCTTGCCATGACATAAGAAGATGTTTCTCATTATTGTGCATGACAGGTTGAAATTTAAGATATTCGTCTTTACCCATAACGCCAAAACGAATTTTGTCACCTACAGATACAGGCATAATATCATATTTACCTTCTTTAATCTTTTTACCAGGGCCAACTGCAACCACAACACCTGTATTGTATTCTTCAGCGTAAACAAAGCCAGGGATTGCTGATTTATCTTCACGCTCTAATGGTTTTACTAAAATCTTGTCTGCAAAGGGTCTAATCATTTCTTTTTGCCTTTAGCTTTAGGTTCTTGATCTGATTTCATATCAAGTTTGATCTCATGTTTAACAAATTCAATGGTTATGCGTGATTGATCTTCGATGTATTCACCGCACCAATTGTTTTCGTGTTTATTTAATGCTTGAGGATAGCGATGGCAGTTTCCTAATACATCGCCAAAAGAAAAGAATTTACAATGTTTGCAAATTTCTTTAGAATTTAATACAGCCACTTATTACCTCCATTAATATTTGGTTAGAAACTCCCAATCAGGCTAGGGCTGGTTGGGATTTCGTTTTATTACATACCGTCTTGTTCGTGTTCTATGCGTTTGTGATCGTAAGCAACGTGTTCTCTAGCGCCACCTTTTAATTCACCTAAACGACCATCGTATTTACCAGCGTGTGAAGCTTCGCGTAAGCCAAGTCCATCAGCCTTACCCATACCAACACCGCCTTTTACTGCAACTTTCTTTTCACCTGAAGTGTCAGAAGCAAGAACGCCTTTAGGCATTTTCTCACCTGATACGCCTGGTGTATATTTTTCTGCGTCTTTCATACCCATTTTGAGTTCCTTTTAATCTAAATTTAGCTAAATTTTCACGATTTATTCGCTTCGTGAGCTTTTATTTTAGCAGAAAATTGAGCTTTGAGTATCTTTATTTCGTCTATTGACCACTTTACTGTCGCATTATCAGATTCGAGTGTTTCAACAAGCTGTATTCCAATTTTTCTAATAAGTCCGAGTCTGTAGCAGATGAGG
>Ga0208870_1000030_pt1 | contig 27482 bp, 25 predicted proteins | sample CryBogCBE27Aug07_FD_184590 | JGI IMG/M metagenome (GOLD analysis project Ga0208870, IMG submission 184590) | Freshwater microbial communities from Crystal Bog, Wisconsin, USA - CBE27Aug07 (SPAdes) | ecosystem: Environmental > Aquatic > Freshwater > Lake | place: Crystal Bog, Wisconsin, USA...
CCTTTTAATAGTCCGTCAATCTGATCATTTAGTTGATCAAGCTTTTCAACCAATGCATGGCCTTTGTCTGTTAGTGTAATGTCAACTAATCTTTTATCAGTAGGGCAAGTAGATTTTGCTACTAATTCTTTTACAATTAAGCGATCTACAATTCTGCTCGTATCACTCATCTTATCCAACATGCGTTCTCTTATTTGCAAAGTGCTCAATGGCACTTCGCTTCCTCGCAAAATTCTTAAAATATTATATTGTTGTTGAGTGATTTCTTCCTGCTCTAAAAATTTGCCAACATTCTCATTTAACCAATTGGCAGTATACAACAAATTGATACCTAGTTTTTGGTATTCATTTCTAAAATTAGTTTGTTTTATATCTTTTTCTATTCCCATTTATTATGAAAGCTTCTTTAGGAATTTGTTATTTATCCAATTGAACAAAGGCAGTGCAAGTATTGCTCCCACTGCGTCTGCTAACATATCATTCACCTCAAAGCCCCTGGTTGGAACAAAATATTTTTGATAAAATTCCATTCCTATTCCATAAACAATACAAAAAATTAAAACAATCGCTTTTGCTCTTACTGTTTTTAATTGTTTGTAATTCATTTTTTCGAAATGAACGAAAAACGAAAATGACAAGGAACCAAACAAGCAAACATGTACTAATTTGTCAATAGGGAAATCACCAAACCATTTGGATGGTGTATGAAAACTGCTTCCAGGTAAACTCAGTAAAATGAATACAATTGCAATTTCTGCCACAACCCAAATAAATGTTTTTATTGACATTTATATTAGTGTACTAAGCTTGCGTATGCTTCGCTATTCATTAAACCATCAAAGTCTGCTGCATTGTTTACAGTCACTTTCACCATCCAGCCAGCTCCATAAGGGTCCGTGTTTACTAATTCAGGATTTGAAGTAAGTGCAGGATTTACTTCCGTGATGGTTCCTGCCATTGGCAAGAATAAATCACTCACAGTTTTCACCGCCTCTACAGTTCCAAATACAGCTTCTGCTGCTAAACTTTTTCCAACAGTGTTGATGTCTAAATAAACGATATCTCCTAACTCGCTTTGTGCAAAATCAGTAATACCAATGGTAGCAGTTGTACCATCTAATTTAATCCACTCATGATCTTTTGTGTAACGTAATTCGGCAGGGAATTGCATAGGTTCTGTTTTTATTGTTGCAAATATCCATTAAAAACGCTAAAAAACCAATCTGCTAATACCTAATATTGTCAAAATACAGCAAAATATGCTCTTTTAAGAAAACCTCCTGCTCCATTAAATTCATCACTGGAAGTTGTTTGAGTTGTTTAAAATGAGGCCAACCCTCTTCATCCTTCCCTTCCAATAAATAATAACCACTTGGGGACAATATGCTACAAATAGCGATATGCATTAGGTCCTGCTTTTGCTCTTTGGTTATTTTTTCTCTTATAAATCCAGTCTCTTGTAATCCAATTAGGAATAAAACGGCTTCGGTATCGGGCTTTTTCCCAAATTGGTCCATCAATTTCTTCTCCAAATTCCACCATCTTGTCTGTAAATCATCTTGTATATTGGCCATTATATTATGTCAAATTTTAAGCAAAGGTAGGGGATATATAGGCGCAGTAGGATGGTTTGATTATCTTTGCCAAAATTTGCATTTATGTTACAGGTAAACTTCTTGCGTCAAAATACCGATTTGGCAAAAAAGAAATTGGCAATCAAGCACTTTGCTAATGTTGATTTAGTGGACGAAGTGATTGCGTTGGATGATCAAAGAAAGCAATTACAAGCCGCTTTTGATGACCTTCAATCCAAGGTAAATGCAGCTTCCAAGGAAATTGGTGGGTTCATGGCAAAGGGTGAAAAGGAAAAGGCCGAAGCTTTGAAAAATGAGGTAGCTGATTGGAAAAAACAATTAGAACCTTTAAAAGAAAAAATGGCCGAAGTAGAAGCGAATCTTCAATTATTAATTGTTCAGTTCCCTAACCTGCCTCACGATTTAGTGCCATTGGGTAAAACACCAGAGGAAAATGAAGTGGTAAGACAAGGTGGAAGCACGCCAACACTTCCTAAAGGAGCAGAAGCACATTGGGATTTAATTAAAAAATACAATTTAGTAGATTTTGAAACAGGTGCTAAAATAACAGGTAGTGGTTTCCCATTATATATTGGCAAGGGCGCTAAGTTCCAAAGAGCATTGACGCAATATTTTTTAGATTTTAATACTGCTGCTGGATACACTGAATATTTGCCTCCTTTTATGGTCAATGCAGCATCTGCATTTGCAACCGGTCAATTACCAGACAAGGAAGGCCAAATGTACCATGCTACTGAGGATGATTTTTATTTAATCCCTACTGCCGAAGTGCCAGTGACAAATGTGTTTCGTGATACCGTTTTAAAAGAAGCAGATTTGCCGATTCAAATGACAGCTTACTCTCCATGTTTTAGAAGAGAGGCTGGAAGTTTTGGAAAAGATGTTCGTGGATTAAATAGAGTGCATCAATTTGAAAAAGTAGAGATCATTCAAATAGTACATCCTGAAAAAAGTGATCTTGTATTAGATGAAATGGTTGCACACGTTGAAAAATTATTAATCAGTCTAGGTTTGCAATATCGTATCCTAAGATTATGTGGTGGAGATATGGGATTTGCTTCTGCTATTACTTATGATTTTGAAGTGTATAGTGCTGCACAAGAAAGATGGTTGGAAGTTAGTAGTGTAAGTAATTTCCAAGCATATCAAACTTACAGAATGAAGTGTAGGTTTAAAGATGCGGATGGAAAAATTCAATTCGCACATTCTTTAAACGGAAGTTCATTGGCATTGCCAAGAATTTTTGCGGCCATCGTTGAAAACTATCAAACCGATGCTGGCATTGCTTTACCTAAAGTATTGCAACCTTATTTTGGCAGCGAAAATTTAATTTAAATATTATTTGTATAGTATTAAAAAAGCCCTTCAATCGAAGGGCTTTTTTGTATCGCATCTATCAAGCAATCAACAAGTAATCAAAAAATTATAATTAAAATTTACTAAATCTTAGACCAATGGCAAATGGTGCCATATCAAAACTAGTCAATTTTTTATCAAATAAGTTCGTTAAACTATAAGAGCCATACAATCGAATTCCTCCAACACCAAGTTCGCCAATAGTTGCTAATTTGGTATTGTTTAAATCAAAATTACCGTATACTTTTCTTTTACCTCTCTCCTCACTTATTTGCTTAGTATGTGATTGAACTAAATAGCCCGCACTAAGTCCTAAACTTGCATAAAAACTTTTTTTGTTTTCAGGATTAGATTGAAAATTCAATTGAACAGGCACTGTTAAATATTCAACCAATAATTTATTCTTGCTAAAATTTACGTTATCAAAATAAATATAATTACCTGGGGTGTTGCTAAAGCTAATAGGCTGTTCAAATCTAAAATTATACATCTCAATACCAATTCCATATTTTAAATTCCATTGGTGTTGTGATAAATTTACTTTTTGTTGTACAATCCAAATATTCACATTACTTGATTTGGCATTATTCAATTTTAAGTTTGCCGAGCTTGGTGCAGCAGGTAACATAGATTGATAAGGTAAATAAGTAGGAGCATACATTAAAGGAGCTGTATTGTCAACTAAATTGGCAAAGCCCAAATCAAAAATCCACCAATTGGTGCTAATATTTTGTAATTTTCCTGGTGCTTTCTCAATGGTAATTTTTGTCTTTTTAAAATCGCCCTGAAGTAAGGAAGCGATGTCCTTTTGACCGTAGCCTGAAGTTCCTTCCTCTTTATTGATAATACGAATTCTACCCACTTTCACAGTGTCATCGACCACTGAAACTAATGTGTCATTGCCTATATTAATGTGTACGTCATCATTTTTATACTTTTTTTTCTTTTTACTATCGATGGTGATATTTATAACATGGTTTGGTTTATCGTATTTATCAGACTTATCCATTTTGTCATTCACTATCAACATATTTCCTATTTTAATGGTATCCGCTTTTTTGGCAACAGCAGTATCTTGTTGAGCAATCGCATTGCTCGCAATTAAAATCCCTAAGACTACAATGATCTTTTTCATACTCTTTATTTTTCTTTTTCTGTTTTATTTCTTTTGATAAGTGCACCAATACGTCTCGTGAAGCCTCTTAATTTATCGCCGTCAATTTCCATATTGGCGATATAAATAGTTCTATCTGGATTGTCGGTATTTATATTTTCAAACTCTTCTTTTGCTTCTGAAACAACACTTGCTTCGTTGCTGGTTATTTTTTCTTTCAATGAAGTAATTGCAACTGAATTATTTACAATGGGTGCAGTATGAATTTCATTTTCGTAATTTGCTAGACGACCTGTCGAATTAGTTATAGATTGAATCATCCCAACTTGTGGAGTAATATCTGTTTTTTCGGTAGCGATGGATGGTAGTGTACTGGTAGGTTTGGTGCTATTTTGAGCTATTTTATGAATCTTATTTTGAACAACGAGCTTTTGATCCTGATTGGAACTAACTCCTATATTATGCTCAGTATTATTTATTGGTAAAAGCACATTTTTTGTAAGTTCGGTTTGGTTATTTTGTTTTCCAGTAGTCGGTATTAAATTATATCCAATTATGAGTATTACAATCGCTGCTACTGCTGCAATACTGCGTATTAATTTTGTATTGAAATATCCTTCAATTACTTTTCCTTCATTGCGGCATAAGCTTTGTTTAAAAGTAGTTGTCAAACTCGCTTCCATTTCCTCTAATCGATATAATAAAATCTTGTCCTCAAATTCAAAAGGCTCGGGAGCAAAAACGGTTTGTTTCAAAAGCTCAAATTCTTTTTGATAGTTTGGATTTGCTTCAATAAAATTTTCAACTGCTGTTTTTTGTTCAGTAGAAAGTTCATTGTCGATATACAACAAAAAGTACTCCTCGTAATTGGTGGTATTTATCTTCATTACGCACGCATTTTTTCAAGGTGAACTAATTTCTCTTTCAATAACAAACGAGCTCTGTGTAAATATACTTTTACCTGACTTTCGGACAAATCCATAATCTCCCCAATTTCTTGGTAGCTATAGCCTTCATAATCTTTAAGTAAAACCAAACTTCGTTGGGTAGGATTTAACTCATTGATTGCTTTAAGTAGAATTTGTTTTAATTCGCCATTACCTTCCTGGTGAATGCTAATCTTGACTTCTTCAAAATTGTCAGTGGTATTGTTTCGCTTATCCTTACGAATATGATCAATCATTTGATGATAAGCAATTGTAAATAGGTAGGATTTTGCTTTTTCGTTTTCTACTTTAGCACGATTAACCCAAAGTTTTTCAAATGCAGTTTGTACGATATCCTGTGCATCTGCTTCATGACCTAAATTTTTGACAATAAAACGGTAGACCCCATCGGAGTATGCGTCTACGCAATTATTGAAATCTTTGTCAGTCATCTTTCTTCCCTCGTTTTGCTGTTATAAAAGGTATAACGAAGGTGAAACCCAAAAAGTTACAATGAATTACTAATAATTTACAACTTGCTCTTGAATATCAGCAGGAAGCTCACGCCATTCGTATTGTTGATTGCGTAATTGTGGTTCAAAACCGGCTTCTTTAATCGCTTCTTGGATGGTTTTATAGGTAAAACGGTGAGGAGCACCAGCAGCACTTACCACATTTTCTTCCAACATAATACTTCCAAAGTCATTCGCACCTGCTTCCAAACAAACCTGTGCAGTTGCTTTTCCAACAGTTAACCAACTAGCCTGAATATTTTTGATATTAGGTAACATAATACGACTAATAGCAATCATTCTAATGTATTCTTCGGTAGTAGTTTCCTTTTGTGGACCTCTTAATTTCGCCAATAGGGTATCAACCCCTTGGAATGTCCAAGGTATGAACGCTAAAAAGCCATTTGCATTAGCTGGTTTTCTATCCTGTGTTTCACGAATACGTACTAAGTGAATAAATCTTTCTTCCAAAGTTTCTACATGACCAAACATCATTGTGGCACTGGAAGTAATATTTAATTGGTGTGCTGCAGCCATTACTTCTAACCACTCATCTGAGCCACATTTTCCATTGGATACCAATCTTCTTACACGATCTACTAAAATTTCTGCACCCGCGCCTGGCAATGAATCCATACCCGCAGCTTGTAATGCTTTTAATACTTCGGTATGCGTCATGCCTTCCAACTTTGCAATATGTGCAATCTCTGGGGGTCCTAAAGTGTGCAATTTGATTGTTGGAAATTCTTGCTTTATCTGACTAAAAGTATCCGTATAATATTTTAATCCTAATTCAGGATGGTGCCCACCTTGTAATAATAATTGATCTCCGCCCCAAGCCAAAGTTTCTTTAATTTTTACTCTGTAAGTATCCATATCAGTGATATAGGCTTCAGGATGACCAGGGATTCTATAAAAATTACAAAATTTACAATTCGCGATACAAACATTGGTCGTATTAACATTTCTGTCAATCTGCCAAGTTACTTTACCATGCGGCACCTGCTTTTTTCTCAATTCATTAGCAACATAGCTAAGCTCATTTAAAGGCGCATGTTCAAATAAAAACATACCTTCTTCCTTTGTCAAATACTCAAAATTCAGGGCTTTCTTATATAATTCGTCTAATTGCATAGTCATATTTTAAGAATAACAAAGTTAAGGCTTAAAGGGTTCGGTTCATAGCCCTATTTATTTTATCTATATTCGCAAATTGACTCTTGTTTAAAAGGAGTAATTTTACCCTTTATTATGATACAATTTGACCGATTTCAATTAGATAATGGCCTAAAAGTGTTGGTCCATCAGGATACCACCACACCCATGGCTGTAGTGAATATATTGTACAATGTAGGCGCTAAGGATGAAAACCCTGAAAAAACGGGTTTCGCTCACTTATTTGAACATTTAATGTTTGGCGGGAGTATTCATATTCCTGAATATGATGAGCCATTGCAAAGAGCAGGTGGAGAGAATAATGCCTATACTACCAATGACTTAACAAACTATTATTGTCAGCTTCCTGCTGAAAATATTGAAACTGCTTTTTGGTTGGAGAGTGATAGAATGTTATCGCTTGCTTTTAGTCCAAAGAGTTTAGAAGTACAACGAAAAGTAGTGTGTGAAGAATTTAAAGAGCACTATATTAATAAGCCTTATGGAGATGCATGGCATAAAATGCGTACCCTTGCTTTTACTAAACATCCGTATCGTTGGATGACTATTGGTGCTTCCCTTGCACATGTAGAGCAAGCAACCATGGAAGAGGTAAAAGATTTTTTCTTTCAATTTTATCGTCCTAATAATGCCATTTTAGTAGTTACTGGAAATGTAAAAACAGAAGACATAAAACTATTGGCAGAAAAATGGTTTGGTCCCATTCCAGCTGGCAAACCTTATGAAAGAAATTTACCACAGGAGCCAAAACAAGAAAAGCATCGAAGTTTGGATGTGCGCGCCGATGTACCCATGGATATGTTAATGATGACCTGGCATATGGGTGGTCGTTTTGATGCATCTTATCATGCTACCGATTTATTAACCGAAGTTTTAGGGGGTGGTGCATCTTCTCGTTTATATGAGCAACTAATTAAAGTAAGACAATTGTTTTCATCTATTTCATGTTATCATTTTGGTACGATTGATCCAGGTTTATTTGTGATCACGGGCAAATTGGTTAAAGGCATTAGCATGTCTGTTGCTGAAAAAGCAGTGTTGGAAGAAGTAGAAAAAATGAAGCAAGAAATTTTAGATGCTAAGGAAGTTCAGAAAGTAATTAATAAAACAGAAAGCATGATTTGCTTTGAAGATATGAGTATCATGAATCGCGCGCAAAGCTTAGCATTTTATGAATTGTTAGGAGATGCCGCATTAATGAATGATGAGCTTGCAAAGTATCAAGCAGTGACTCCTGAACTTATTCAAGCTACTGCAAAAACCATTTTTGAAGACAGCAATAGAAATACATTGTACTACTATAGCAAAACATCTTAATCCAATTCGCAAAATATACATTCCATGTCATTAGATAGAACCATCGCTCCTAATATAAAAGACGCAGTTGACTTTGATATACAATTAAAGCCTTGTCAAAAATACACTTTAGACAATGGAGTTGAAGTGTATGCATTTGAAGGTGGCGCACAAGAAGTGATGTTAATGGAATTGGTGTTTTTTGCGGGCAATAGTTTTGAAACTAAAAATTGGGTAGCACCTGCAACGAATTATTTATTAAAGAATGGTACCAGTAGTAAATCTGCTTTTGAAGTAAATGATGCATTTGAATTTTATGGTGCTTATTTAAATAGATCCTGCTATAATGAAACGGCTACCATTAGTTTACATAGTTTAACAAAGCATTTTCAAGAAGTGATTCCTGTAGTGAGTGAATTGGTTGCTGACGCTGTGTTTCCTGAAAATGAATTAGACATTTATAAGAAGAATCAAATTCAACAACTTACTTTAAATTTAAAGAAAGGAGATTTTATTGCCAATAGATTTATTGATGAATATTTATTTGGAATAGATCATCCTTATGGTAAGTATTCTAGTGAAGATGCTTATAATCAATTAACGCGTGAGGACTTAGTTTCCTTTTACAATAAATATTATAAGGAAGGAAAGTGTATCGTATTTATGGCGGGTAAGTTTCCTGCGAATATTGAATCTACATTAAATAAATATATTGGCTCCTTGCCTTTAAATAAGCATATTATTGAAACTCCTGAACATGCGATTGTTGCAGCCACTGAAAAAAAATACAGTGTGGTAAATGATCCAAGTTCGGTGCAAGGATCTATTAGAATCGCAAGACATTTTCCTAATAGACATCATCCTGACTTTGCACCCGTGCAAGTATTGAATAATATTTTTGGTGGATTTTTTGGCTCTCGTTTAATGAGTAATATTAGAGAAGACAAAGGATATACTTATGGAATACATAGTTATTTACAAAACCATATTCAGCAAAGTGCTTGGTTAATTAGTACCGATGCTGGTAAGGATGTATGTAGAGCTACTATTGATGAAGTGTATAAAGAGATGGCAATTTTAAGAAATGAATTAGTGGAAATGGATGAATTAAATTTAGTCAAAAACTATATGTTGGGTTCATTATTAGGGGACGTTGATGGACCCTTCCAAATTATTGGTCGTTGGAAATCCTATATATTAAATGGCTTAACCGAGGAGTATTTTTACAATACCATTAAAACGGTACGGGCTATTCAACCGCAACAATTACAGGAGCTGGCTAACAAGTACTTAAACGAGTCTGATTTTTACGAATTAGTAGTTTATTAAAGGGTACAGCAGGGCGTTTAAAACCCTATTTTGTCGCCGATTGTCCATAAATAATTACCATTCATAATTTATATAAAATTATAATTAATTGTAAATCAATTAATTGTGTAAAAATATTCATTTTATTTAGTACTATGTGATGCATAGTACTAAATATTCTCCTAGCTTTGTGTTCTAAAGTTATTATCATGGATATACAAAACACACAAAGTCAGATGCGCAAGGGCGTATTGGAGTTTTGCATATTGTCCATCATTCAAAAAGGCGAAGTGTATCCTAGTGACATCGTCGAGCAAATGAAAGCGGCCAATCTGCAAATACTTGAAGGAACTTTGTATCCTTTATTGACAAGATTAAAAAATGCGGGCCTTTTAAATTATAGATGGGTGGAAAGTGTAAGTGGACCGCCAAGAAAATATTTTGTGTTAACCGAGGAGGGTAATCAAGCCTACGAAGTTTTATTAAAAACCTGGAACGAAATGACAGCTGCGGTTAATCAACTTACACAAAACTACAATGATAAAGCTCAAGCGATTCCTGCTTAGTAACATCCATCAAATCTTAAAAAGCTTTTTATGAATAAAGTAATTAATATCAATTTTCAAGGTCGCATACTTCCTATCGAAGAGCAGGCTTATGAAATGTTAAAAGAATATATCGAATCATTGCGTATCTATTTTGCAAATGAAGAAGGTCGTGATGAAATTATCAATGACATTGAATGTCGTGTTGCAGAACTATGTGATGATAAATTAAAGAAAGGAGAAGTTTGTATTAATGAATCAACCATTCAGTTAATCATTGCAAGCATTGGTCGTCCTGCTGATTTTGAAGCACAGGATGGATTTGAACAAGCTAGCACATCTAGTAATACCCAAAATAATTATACCAATAATGATCAAGCTGCTTGGGAATCAATTAGACCTAAACGATTATATCGTGATGAACAAAACAAAGTTTTGGGTGGTGTTTGTAGTGGTATTGCCAATTATTTTAACGTAGAACCGTTGGTGATTCGTATTTTATGGATCTTCTTAATTGGGGTTAATATATTAGGATATTTAATTTTATGGATTGCGGTGCCAAGTTCTTCGGTGAAAGAAGTGGGTGGTGTACGTAAAAGATTATTTAGAGACATTGAAAATAAAATAATTGGAGGTGTTTGTGCTGGTCTTTCAAAATACTTTGGATTAAGAGTAGGCATTGTTAGATTATTATTTTTGATTCCTTTTATTAGGTTCATTTTTAATTTTAAACATTTACACTTATTTCAATTTTGGGATAGTGTAGACTTTCCTAATATTTTAGATATTACTTTTAGTCCAGGTGCTGTATTCGTTTATATCATTCTTTGGTTGGTATTGCCAGAAGCAAAGACCAGTGCTGATAAATTAGAGATGGTGGGGGAGAAAGTAGATTTGAATAGTATCAAAAATACCATTCAAAATGATATGGAAGGTTTTAGTAAAAGAGCGCAAAGTTGGGGAAGTGAATTTTATAAAAAGAATAAAGCAAATGATACAAATTCCACAAATAATGCTGGAACTCCAACAAGTGCTGAGGCTACTGCTGATCAACCCAATGTAGCTCCATCAAATAGTAAGGGTCTGTTTTATTTTATAGGTCGAGTAATTACAATTGCTGTGAAAGTGTTTGTTTACTTTATATTAGGAATCGTAGGTATTAGCCTTTTAGCTGCTTTATTTGGTTTAGGTGTTGCAGGCACAAGTTTGTTGCCATTGAAAGGGTTTCTTTTGGAAGATGGTTTGCAATCAGCAGCTTTTATTGGTGCTATCTTATTTTTTGTTTGGGTACCTATTATTGCAATTGTCACAGCTATTATCAGAAAGATTGCAGGATTTAAGAAAGCCAATAAATGGGTAAGAACTGGTTTTATAAGTTTGTGGGTATTGGGTTGGGTTTGTGTATTTTATTTCTTTAGCAGTTTAGGGAATAGTTTTTCAAAACATAATATTCCTAGCGAAGAAAAAATACAATTAACCAATGCTAAAGTGGATTTATTGGAATTGACTGCTTCTCCTAAAATGAAGTATTATGAAGACAAATGGTTTCAAATAACTCCGTTTAGTGATTTAACCGATGATGATACTGTGTTTGTAAGAAATTTACGTGTAAGAATTGTGCAATCTAAATCGGATAGTTTTGAAGTGAAAATGGTAAGACTAAGTAATGGTAAATCTATACAAGAAGCCAACGCACTTGCACAAAAAATAAATCTAAGCTTAACACAACAAGACAGTGTGTTGCTTTTAGATCGTGGAATTGGTATCAATAAAATAGATAAGTTTAGAAATCAACATATTATTTTAACCATTGCAGTTCCTATTGGCAAGCGTATATTAATTACGAATAAAGGATGGTCTCAAACCAATGTACGTGTAAATGGACATGGCATTCAGTCTGAAACTTTAAATGGAATCAGTGATGGTTGGTATGATGAGTGGAATGAAAAATGGGATAATGATTCTTATGCTTATGAGCAAGGGGTGGAATATAGAATGACAACCGCGGGTCTTGAAAAAATAAGAAGAACGACTGATTCAATTTCTAATGACAAAGAGGATGAAAATGATAATACTCCAGCCGATATTGATGAGAAAATTAAAAAATTAAAGGAAGAGCGCCTGCAATTGGAAAAATCAAAGTCTGAAAAAAGAAATGAGGAAATAAAGGATAAAAAAATAGACGCAGCAACATCGAAAGAATTAAAAAAAGTATCCAATGCTGCCGGTAAATTGACTGATATTCATTGGGTATTGGAACGCTTTTCCTATTAATTAGCGTAATTGGATAAATTGGATCGATTGGATTGATTTTTGGAATAACACCCTTTCTGCTACAGAAGGGGTGTTTTATTTGGCACCCTTTTTTGATTATATTTGTACAAATAAATAGATCCATGAGCGAAGTTTTAAATACCCCATTTACAGAAAAACATATTGCATTAGGTGCTAAAATGGCTCCGTTTGCAGGTTACAATATGCCAATTAGTTACACTGGCATCAATGTTGAACATGCTGCAGTGCGTAATAATGCGGGCGTATTTGATGTAAGTCATATGGGTGAATTTATTTTAAGAGGGCCAGATGCTTTGGATTTAATTCAGCGTGTTACTAGTAATGACGCTTCTGTTTTAGAGGATGGTAAAGCACAGTATAGTTGTTTGCCAAATAATACAGGAGGTATTGTAGATGACTTATTAGTGTATTGTGTTGAGAAAAATAAAGTGTACATGTTGGTGGTGAATGCATCTAATATCGAAAAGGATTGGAACTGGATTAGCAGTCACAATACTAAGAATGTAGAGATGCATAATATCAGTCCAAAGACTGCATTGCTTGCGGTGCAAGGACCAAATGCTACTAAGATTGTGCAAACAATGACAGAAATGGATGTATTAAACATGCCATATTATAGTTTTGCAAAAGGAAAGTTATTAGATATAGACAATGTGGTTATTAGTGCAACTGGATATACTGGTGCGGGTGGAGTTGAAATATATTTTGAAGATGAAAATGACAATGCTAACAAGGTTTGGGATGCCTTATTTGAAGCGGGTGCTGCTTATGGTTTACAACCAATTGGCTTGGGTGCGCGTGACACATTAAGATTAGAGATGGGATTTTGTTTATATGGTAATGACATTGATGATACCACTAGTCCATTAGAAGCAGGATTAGGATGGATTACAAAGTTCACAAAAGACTTTACCAATAGTGTTGCATTAAAAGCACAAAAGGAAAATGGAGTTGCTAAAAAATTAGTAGGCTTTGAAATGATTGATCGTGGTATTCCGCGTCATTATTATATTATTAAAGATGCACAAGGAAATGAAATAGGTTCTGTAACTTCAGGAACACAAGCACCAAGCTTAGGAAAAGCAATAGGAATGGGCTATGTAGCTACGGAGCATGCAAAAATTGGCACTGAAATTTTTATTGATATTCGTAATACGACAGTAAAAGCCAAAGTGGTTAAGTTCCCATTTAAATAGTATAAATACTTGATTATTGCATTGGGATGAATTGCATTTTTGTCTTTCATTAAAAAAAATAAAATGAAAGCAATTAAAAACAAAGTGCAATTGGTAGGCAGATTAGGTGCCGACCCTGAAATCAAAATCTATAGCGAAGATAAAAAATTGGCTAATCTTCGTTTAGCAGTAAATGATCGCTACAAAAATGTAAAAGGGGAGTGGATGGATGAAACCCAATGGTTTAGTTTAATTGCTTGGTCTAAATTAGCCGTTTATGTAGAAAAGCATTTGGCCAAAGGTGCCGAAGTGGCAGTGGAGGGAAGATTGGTCAATAAATCTTTTACTGATAAGGCCGGTGTAAAAAGAACAAGTACCGAAGTGGTATTAAACGAAATTCTTATTTTATCTAAACAAAAGGAATTGCCTTTGAAAAATTAATGGGTTTAGTATCTTTGCAGTATGAGTAATGATAATTTAGTGAAGCCGAGCTTACATACCGTATTAACCCCAGAGTTATTTGATCTATATGAAATAAAAGATAGTATTGTTGTCATTATTGATGTTTTTAGAGCAACGTCAACAATGGCAACAGCACTTTATAATGGGGCTTTTAAAATTATTCCAGTGGATAGCCCCGAAGCATGCATTGAAATGGGGAAAGCTACTGGTGGTATCACTGCAGGAGAGCGTGATGGTAAAATTATACCAGGCTTATCTTATGGAAATTCACCTTCTGAATATCCTCGTTCCTTTATAGAAAATAAAACCCTTGTTATTACGACCACCAATGGGACTAAGTTATTGCATATGGCTTTGCGCAAAGGAGCTAAAGAAATTATTACTGGTTCTTTTCCTAATTTATCCAATGTGGTGGCTTATTTGAAAAAACAAAATGCACCCGTTATTTTGGGTTGTTCAGGTTGGAAAAATCGCTTTAATATTGAGGATACTTTGTTTGCGGGTGCTGTTATTGAGGAAATAAAAGAACATTTTACCATTCATTGTGATAGTAGTTTTATGGCTAACCAGTTGTACAATCAACAAAAGGATAATTTGCCAGTATATATTAAAACTTTAACGCATTGGCATCGTTTAGCAGCTTATGGATTAGAAGCGGACATGCAATATTGTGTATCTAAGGATGTAGCTCCAAGTTTACCCATCTATAAGGATGGAGCCCTAATAAATGGTCTATAAGAATAACGAAAAATAGCCTGTAATTTCGTACATTTGCAAATTGCCCTTTTCAAAGGGGCGATATTGTATAATTTATGGCATTACCCTACTTAGTAAAACACATATATAGCTACGGAACCGAAGAGGTAATTAGACGTGGGAAAAAGATTTTCGCACTAAAAAATATCGAATTGGTAAAGTTCGATCCTTTATTAGGTAGTATTCACTGCCGTGTAAAGGACGATGGTTATAGCACTTATTATAAAGTAACAATTGAAAATTTTAAAAGTCCCTCTACACTTTCTTTAAGATGTGGATGCCCTTATAATTTATCAGAAGTTTGTAGACATAAAGCAGCTGCTTTATTTTTTGTACAAGACTTATTGGATAAGAATTTGTTGGATTATAAGCAAACTTCTTATCAAACTACCCATACACAACTACGCACCAAGAATCTAGATTTAAAAATGATTCGAATGCTATGTTCAAAAAGTACTTTTGAGCGTGCTGAAACCATTTTAAAGTCTAATAGGCCTCATATCATTGAGAGTGCGAATGAAAAAGTTGTTGCCGAAGTAGATGAAAATGGAAAAACATTTCACATCATTGTTCAAAAAAATGAAGAAAGATTTTTTGATACTTCCTGTGATTGTTTGAGTGAAACGGAGTATCCATTGTGTATACATAAAACCATTTTATTATTGCAATTATTCCAGTTAAAAGGTGCTGATTACTTTGAAACCATTAGAAACTGGGATAGAGAAAAGAATAAATTATTGGCTTTATATGGCTATACTCTAGACGATTATATCGAAGATAAGTTTGAGTTTACGTATCAGGATGGAAAGCCTTTTTTGAAAGTGCTTGATGATAGAATTCAAAAAATAAATGCAGCGCCTGCAGCATCTATTCGAAAAATCCCAAGATCCAATGATTGGGATATGGAGGAGGAGCAAGGTGCAAGTAGTACTGTTGCCAAAACAGTAGAGCGATTCGGTTTGGTGATACAGCAGTCCGAAAATGAATATCCTTATTTATTATTTAATGTAATTAAGGGGGAAGTGAATGAAGAGGGTAATGCATTTGTGAGTAAGGTTGAAAAAATTGACCTACCTAAATTTTTAATTCCTCAGGAAATTAATGATGAAGACAAGAATTTAATCCAATTAGTTAGAAAATTACAATCTAACGAACTTATAAAGTATCTCGATAAGAATTCGCCTTTCATGGGAATTTGGGATACGATTTTAGGTGGGGATGAGGAAGGTTTGCCCAATGAAACAAGAGAGTTGATACAAGAATATATTCACCCTAAGTTAGAAAAACTATGGAGAGATATTTCGGAACATCCTTTTCATTTCCATTTGCCTGCTAGCAAAACCTTTACTACGGCTAACTTACAGAAGGCTGAATTAATTTTCAATCCTATACAACCCAGCTTTAAAGTAGAGAAAAAGGCAGATAAATATATCATCCATGCACAAGTGAATTTGCCAACAGGGAAAATTTCTATAGCAGACAATCATGCTAAAACACATTATTTATTTCAAGTTGAAAATCAGTTTTATAGTTGGAAAAATAGAGAAGATTTAAAATGGGTGGAGCAGTTTATGCCAACGGGAAGTAATGAAATTGATTTAGAGGATTGGCCAGTGTATTTGCAATCTGTTTTATTGCCATTGTCAAAATTATATCAGGTTGAATTAGGGAATGTAAAGCAAGAAAAGCTTAAAGGCATAAAACCTCAATTACAAATTATTCTTAAAGAAGATAGAGACTATTTATTATTTGAACCGATCTATACTTATAAAGATATTGTAGTAACTGCGGATGATGGGCCTTCTGTTATTCAACAACAAGGCGATAAAATTGTAACGCTTGAAAGGGATTTGGCAGAAGAGCGTAATTTGATGAATGTGATTGAACAATTACACTCTGGCTTTGTTCGTTTTGAGAAAGGAAATGTGTTGGCATTGAAAGGTGCTGAGGTATTGAAAAATAATTGGTTCTTTTTATTTATAGATTTATTGAAGGAAAAGCAAATTCCATTATTTGGTTCTGAAAATTTAAAACAATTCAGATTCAATACAGCTAAGCCTTCTACTAAAATGTATATTAGTAGCAATACCGATTGGTTTGATACTAAAGTGGAAATTTCATTTGGTGAACAAAAGGTTTCGGTGCAGGATATCAAAAATATGCTTGCCAATAAGCAGCAATTTGTGCCATTGAAAGATGGTAGTTTAGGCGTGTTGCCTGAAAAGTGGCTGAATAAATATTCCTTATTATTTAAAGTAGGAGAAGGAAGTCAACAAAATTTAAAATTAAGCAAGTATCACTTTTCTATATTAGACGAATTATATGAACAAAGGGATGAGGAAGAATTAATATTCCAATTAGAAGGCAAATACGAAAAAATTAGAGAAAAGTATTCCATCGCAGATGTGCCTCCGCCTGAACATTTGACACCGATACTAAGACCATACCAAGTAAGCGGTTTCCAATGGTTGAACTATTTACATGATGTACAGTGGGGTGGTATCTTGGCGGATGATATGGGATTAGGTAAAACCATTCAAACCCTTTCTTTTTTACAACATTTAAAAGAAAAGAATGGTTCTTTAGTTGCATTGGTAGTATGTCCTACAACGCTTTTATATAACTGGCAGAATGAATTAAAAAAATTCACGCCAAGTTTAAGTTTCCGAATTCATCATGGTGGTACCAGAACAAAAAATCAATTGTTTAAAGAGCCTGTGGAAGTAATTATTACTACTTATGGAACTTTAAGAAGTGATATTAAAATGTTCTCTGAAGTAAAGTTTGATTATGTGATTTTGGATGAAAGCCAAGCAATTAAAAATCCAACAAGTAAGGTAACAAAAGCTGCTTGTTTGTTACAAGCTACTAATAAATTGTGTTTAAGTGGTACGCCATTACAAAACAATACATTTGATATTTATGCGCAAATGAATTTCTTAAATCCAGGTATGCTTGGAACTGTAGAATATTTTAAGCATAATTTTTCGATGCCAATTGACAAGTTTGATGAGAAAGAACAAAAAGAACACTTAAGAAAATTTGTTTTTCCTTTCATTTTGCGTCGTACCAAGGAGCAGGTTGCAAAAGATCTTCCTGAAAAACAAGAAATGGTTTTGTATTGTGAAATGGGCACCGCACAAAGAAAAATTTATGATGCTTATCGAAATGATTATCGAGATAAATTACTTGGAATGGTGGAAGAAAAAGGAATTCAAAAATCGCAGTTATCTATCTTACAAGGCTTGATGAAACTCCGTCAAATTTGTGATAGCCCTGCAATTATTAAAGATGAAAACTATCCAAACGAATCGGTTAAATTAGCTGAGCTTACGCGTGAAATAGCCGAAAACATTGGTGATCATAAGGCCTTGGTATTTTCTCAGTTCCTTGGAATGTTGGGATTAATTAAGGAAGAATTGACTAAGCTAGGAATTGATTATGAATATTTTGACGGAGGAAGTACCATTCAAGAAAGAGAAAAAGCCATTGAGCGTTTTCAAAATGATTCTAACTGCAGGGTATTTTTAATTTCTTTAAAGGCCGGTGGTGTGGGATTAAACTTGACTGCTGCCGATTATGTTTATATCGTAGATCCTTGGTGGAATCCAGCAGTGGAGCAACAAGCAATTGATAGAACGCATCGTATTGGTCAAACCAAAAATATATTTGCTTATCGTATGATTTGTAATGATACGGTGGAAGATAAAATATTAAAATTACAGGACAGAAAAAGATCTTTGGCCAAGGAATTAATTTCCGATGAAGAAGGATTTGTGAAGTCCTTGACCAAAGATGATATTGCTTACTTATTTAGCTAGTCGCTAGTAAGTTTAGAAATATTTATTTTAATTCAGCTGCTGCTAATCCCGCTTTAGGATTTTTTAAGAATTCTGCTTTGCATTCTGCGGAGCAGAAACCTAAAACATGTCCGTCATAATGAGCGGTATCACCAATCCCTGCAGTAACTGGCATGCCACAGGTAGGGTCTTTTTTATTATCCACTAAACTAACCGCATAAGTTTTAGCGGAAGCAGTGTCAGTTGACATTGTAACTGCAGTATCTTTTGTTGCTTCAGCCTTTTCAGTTTGTGGTCCTCCACATGCAGTAAAAATGCTTGCTCCAACGATTAAACTCAATCCCATTATTTTTTTCATAAGGTTCATTTTGGTTCTTCAGTTCCAAAAATACGAAGTGTATTGGGCAAAATAAAACTAACAACTATTATTTTAGGCCCTATTATAGAGTTTTAGGCCGATCTCCTTCAAATTATAAGCTCCATTGGGACATATTTGTTTAATTATTCTATATTTTTACATCCTAATTCCTATCAAAGGATACTATTATGAAACAAGGACAATTACATACTATTTTGATGCGTGCAAATTTTGCACCAGTCCTTGTATTGAACAGCCCCATCAGGTTACCGCTTGCGGTGAGATTATCTCCCCGACGTGGATTCTGATAGGACGAGCAGTTGGCAATTGCCCCTATCAGTGGAAAAAACCCCGAAATTTTCTAGAAACGCCAGAAGTGTCATTTCCTTAAATTTTAAAGATCATTGGAACAGCAAATTATAGTACGTGTAGCCCATAGTGGCGATGTTCATTATTCTAATACCATCACAGATGAGATGGCTTCCTCTGCAAAAGCGCGTGGAACAGGAATTGCTAAACGTAGTCCTGAATATGTTGCTAAAAAAATTGAAGAAGGCAAATCAGTGATAGCACATACACAGGATGGAACCTGGGTTGGCTTTTGCTATATTGAAGCTTGGCAACATGGACAGTTTGTTGCGAATAGTGGATTGATTGTTTCTCCTGAATTTAGAAAAAGTGGAATTGCTAAAAAAATTAAGCAAACCATTTTTCAATTATCAAGAGAAAAATATCCAAATGCGAAATTGTTTGGATTGACAACTGGTTTGGCGGTGATGAAAATTAATAGTGAGTTAGGATACGAGCCAGTTACCTATAGTGAATTAACAGATGATGAAGAATTTTGGGCTGGATGCAAGAGTTGTGTGAACTATGAAATATTAATGAGTAAGGATCGCAAAAATTGTATGTGTACTGCCATGTTGTATGAACCAAAATTAACCACAGCAACTGAAGAAACTGTAAAACCATCTTCAAGTGCAACATCAATAGATAATACAACTGAAAGCTCAAAAGGATTTACAAGCAAATTAGTAAACTGGTTTAGAAAAAAATAAAGATTATGGAAAAAGTAGTATTGGGATTTAGTGGTGGATTGGATACCACATTTTGTGTAAAATATTTAACAGAGGATAAGGGTTTAGAAGTGCATAGTGTAATTGTAAACACTGGTGGTTTTACCGAAGAAGAGTTAAAAAAAGTAGAAGCACATGCTTATGCTTTAGGCGTTAAGTCACACACTACTGTGAATGCAGTGAAAGGATATTATGATAGCATCATTAAATATTTAGTGTATGGTAATGTTTTAAAAAATAATACCTATCCATTAAGTGTAAGTGCGGAGCGTTTAAGTCAAGCATTGCATATTGCGGAGCATGTAAAAAAAATAGGCGCTAAATTGGTTGCCCATGGAAGTACGGGTGCAGGTAATGACCAAGTACGTTTTGATATGATTTTTCAAATCATGATTCCTGGCATTGAAATTTTAACACCTATCAGAGATTTGCAATTGAGTCGCGAAGCAGAGATTGAATATTTAAAGGGTAAGGGTGTTCAAATGAATTTTGAAAAAGCTGCTTACTCTATTAATAAAGGATTGTGGGGAACAAGTGTGGGTGGTAAAGAAACCTTAAATTCAAAAGGCATGTTGCCTGAGAGTGCATGGCCAACGCAAATGACTAAGGAGGGAGCTTCTGAGGAAATGGTGATTCGTTTTGACAAAGGAGAAATCACGCATGTAAATGGAAAATCATTTACACATCCAACTGAGGCGATACAATATATTCAATCCATTGCTGGAGCGTATGGTATTGGAAGAGACATTCATGTGGGTGATACTATTATTGGTATCAAAGGACGTGTAGGTTTTGAAGCAGCAGCACCCATGGTTATTTTAAAAGCACATCATGCTTTAGAAAAACATGTTTTAACAAAATGGCAATTGTCATGGAAGGACCAACTAGCTTCGTTTTATGGCAACTGGTTACATGAAGGACAAATATTAGATCCTGTAATGCGCGACATCGAAGCTTACTTAACTAATTCTCAAGAACAAGTTTCTGGTGATGTATTTGTTCAATTAAATCCATACCGTTTTCAAATTATTGGCATTGAATCTGAAAATGATTTAATGAGTGCCAAGTTTGGAAAGTATGGTGAAATGAATACAGGTTTCACAGGTGCAGATGTAAGAGGCTTTACCAAAATATTTGGTAACCAAACTGGTATTTTCCACAACGTGAAAGAATCGAATAAAAAATAGGAAATAAAAAAATGTGTGGCGTTATTTATTCCAAAACACATTTCTATAAAGTTATAAATTTAGTAAGATGCAAAAAGTAAATATTGGAATCATAGGAGGAGCAGGCTATACAGGTGGTGAATTACTGCGTGTATTATTGCGCCATCCTAATGCACATATTACTTTTGTGCACAGTACAAGTAGCGCTGGCGAACTAGTTAGTAAAGTACATGCCGATTTAGTGGGGGACACTGATTTGAAATTTGCTGCCACCATTGATCAAAATATAGATGTTTTATTTTTATGTGTAGGTCATGGAGATGCTAAAAAGTTTTTAGCTGCTAATGAAATAAAAGCGGGTATTAAAATCATAGATCTTTCACAAGATTTTAGATTAGCAGCAACTGCCAACATGGGAGACAAGCAATTTGTATATGGTTTGCCAGAATTACAAAAAGCTAAAATCCAAACGGCAAATTATATTGCCAACCCTGGATGTTTTGCAACGGCAATACAATTAGGATTATTGCCATTGGCATCCAAAGGATTATTGAAGGAAGTATATACAACTGGTATTACAGGATCAACAGGTGCTGGTCAGGGTTTGACCGCGACTAGTCATTTTAGTTGGAGAGCGAATAATATTCAGGCGTATAAATCTTTACAACATCAACACTTAAATGAAATAGGCGAAAGCTTAGCAAGTTTACAAGGCAATCAAAATGCCGAAGTAAATTTTGTGCCATGGAGAGGTGATTTCACTCGAGGTATTTTTGTGACTTCGGTGGTAGCTAGTGAATTAAGTGTTGAGGAAGTGTACGCATTGTATGATGCTTATTATGAAGCACACCCTTTTACACATGTATCCAAAAACAACATTGATTTAAAACAAGTGGTTAATACCAATAAATGTTTGATACATATTGAAAAGCAAGGAAATAAAATTGCCATTCATTCTGTGATTGATAATTTATTAAAAGGTGCCGTGGGACAAGCTGTTCAAAATATGAATTTAATTTTTGGACTAGAAGAAGGTACCGGTTTACAATTAAAAGCAAATTATTTTTAAAAAATATTAATAAGTTAAAGAAAATGCATAACGCAATTTCTAAAACATAAAAATTAAGCTCATGTCATTATTCAACGTTTATCCTTTAAATCCTATCGCTATCACCAAAGCTGCAGGCAGCCGCGTTTGGGACGATAAGGGCCAGGAATATTTAGACATGTATGGTGGACATGCAGTAATAAGTATTGGACATACGCATCCGCATTGGGTAAAAAGAATAGAAGATCAATTGCATGCCATTGCATTTTATTCCAATTCGGTAATCATGCCGATACAAGAGCAATTGGCAAATGCATTAAATGATATTAGTGGCAAAAAAGATTTCCAATTATTTCTTTGTAACAGTGGAGCAGAGGCCAATGAAAATGCATTAAAGCTAGCGAGCTTTCATACAGGCAGAAAAAAAATTGTTGCCTTTAAGAAATCTTTTCACGGGCGTACTTCCTTAGCGGTTGCTGCTACTGACAATCCAAGTATTGTGGCACCTGTAAATGAAACTGATAATATTATTTTTTTACCACTCAATGATATTGCTGCATTAGAAACTTGCTTTGCTAGCAATGGTTCAGATATCGCTGCTGTAATTATTGAAGGAATACAAGGTGTGGCAGGTATTCATGAAGCGAGTGATGCATTTTTACAAGCAATTAGAAAAGTTTGTGATGCGCATGGTGCAGTTTATATTGCGGATAGTGTACAATGTGGTTATGGAAGATCGGGTCAGTTTTTTGCACATGATCATGCAGGAGTGAATGCGGATATTTATTCAATGGCCAAGGGGATGGGAAACGGATTCCCGATTGGCGGCATTTTAATTGCACCGCATATTCAAGCTAAGTTTGGTATGTTGGGCACTACTTTTGGAGGTAATCCATTGGCATGTGCTGCTGCATTAGCAGTTATTGAAGTAATGCAAAATGAAAATTTAATAAAAGCTGCTGAAGAAAAAGGAGCTTATTTAATAAATGCTTTGAAAAATACAGCAGGGGTGAAAGCAGTGAGAGGTAGAGGTTTGATGATTGGGTTTGAAATGGAAGCTGGATTAGAAGAGGTACGTAAAGTTTTATTAAGCGATTTAAAAATATTCACAGGGGAAGCAAAGCCTAATGTAATAAGACTATTGCCGTCATTGGCGATTAGCATGGAAGATATCAATTTATTTTTAACCGGGTTGAATAATGCTATTCAACTATTGAAGCAAAAGAAAGATTAAGCTATGAAACAGTTTATTTCAGTGAAGGATGTAACGGATATCAATGCATTGGTTAAACAAGCATTACATTATAAAGCGAATCCATTTGTAGACAAAGCATTGGGCGCCAATAAAAGAATTGGCTTGTTATTTTTAAATCCAAGTTTAAGAACTAGACTTAGCACACAGGTAGCTGCTCAAAATTTGGGAATGGAACCCATTGTTTTTAATGTTGATAAAGAAGGTTGGGCATTGGAATTTACGGAAGGAGCTATTATGAATGGCACTACAGTAGAGCACATTAAAGATGCTGCCCCCATTTTGGGTCATTATTTTGACATTTTATGCATAAGGACATTTCCTAGTTTACAAGATAAGGATCAAGATTATAGTGAAAAAATAATTCATCAATTTATTAAGTATGCTGGAATACCAATAGTGAGTTTGGAGTCAGCGACTTTACATCCACTACAATCTTTAACCGATATTATCACCATTCAAGAGTCAATAGCCTTGAATGAAAATTTTAAAAACAAACAACCTAAAATAGTGCTAACCTGGGCGCCTCATATTAAACCTATTCCTCAATGTGTATCCAATAGCTTTAGCGAATGGATTAATGCATGGGGTGCTGCTAATTTTGTAATTACACATCCTGAAGGGTATGAGTTAGATCCTCAATATACAAATGGAGCTACTATTACACACCATCAAGACGAAGCATTAAAGGATGCCGACTTTGTGTATGTAAAAAATTGGAGTAGTTATAATGAATATGGGAAAGTGCTTTCTACAGATGCTAGCTGGATGTTGACGAATGCAAAATTGGCTACTACCAATAATGCAAAAGTGATGCATTGTTTGCCAGTAAGAAGAAATGTAGAATTAAGTGATGAGATTTTAGATGGTCCAAACAGTTTAGTGACAAAGGAAGCATCCAATAGAGTATGGGCAGCGCAAACGGTATTGGCTGAAATATTAAAAAATGCATAAATAAATATTGTGCTATTAATAAATATAAAAAAACATTGGGTATTTATATCCATGTCAAAATAAAATGGAAAAATTATACATCATTAAAATCGGCGGCAATATTGTTGACAATACAAGCTTGTTAACAGAATGCCTCACTGCATTTTCCAAATTGGAAGGGCAGGCTATTTTAGTGCATGGTGGTGGAAAATTGGCAACACAATTAGCATCTTCCATGGGTGTTGAACAAACAATGGTAGAGGGCCGAAGAATTACAGATGAAGCAACCTTGAAAATTATAACAATGGTATATGCAGGTGCTATTAATAAAAATATAGTAGCACAATTACAATCCTTTGGTGTGAATGCAATGGGTTTAACAGGAGCTGATGGAAATTTAATTCAAGCACATAAAAGAACTGGCGCTTCGATTGATTATGGTTTTGTAGGTGATGTAGATGGGGTGAATACAAATTTGGTAAAGCAGTTATTGTTTAATGCTATCAAATTAGTGGTGGCACCTATTACGCATGATGGTAATGGTCAATTATTAAATACCAATGCAGATACCATTGCACAAAGTTTAGCAACAGGCATGTCTAAGTACTACGAAGTGCATTTGATATATGGGTTTGAAAGAGAAGGGGTATTATCAGACGTTAATAATCCTGATTCAGTGATCGCGTTTATTGATCGACCGGCTTACGGTATATTAAAAGAACAAAAAGTCATCTTTGAAGGAATGATTCCTAAAATTGACAACGCGTATTTGGCTTTAGAAGGTGGTGTACGATCTGTCATCATTGGAAAAGCTGAAAAATTGAATCAATTAATTAACGGTACTGCGGGTACCACAATCAAAATATAATGTCACAGACAAATAACATACAACAAAATAGTGCACAGATAACTGTATTACAACAGGAAGCAAAACAATTATTAGAAAAATTAATTGCTACACCTTCATTTAGTAAGGAAGAAGATAAAACGGCTGATTTAATTCAAGATTATTTACATCAGAAAAAAGTTAAAACAGAAAGAAAGAAAAATAATATTTGGGCTATTAATGCACATTATGATGCTGCCAAGCCAACACTATTATTGAATTCACATCACGATACTGTAAAGCCAAATAAAGGGTTTACTTTGGATCCATTTACAGCCATTGAGAAAGAGGGTAGGTTATATGGTTTAGGAAGTAATGACGCTGGCGGCTGTCTAGTAAGTTTGATTGCTACTTTTTTATATTATTATGATCAAGCAAATTTGCCTTTTAATATTATCCTAGTTGCCTCTGCCGAAGAGGAAATATCTGGTCATGATGGCATCGAGTTAGCGCTGCCGCTTTTACCAAAAATAGATTTTGGAATCGTAGGTGAGCCAACCCTATTAGAAATGGCCATTGCCGAAAGAGGCTTATTGGTATTAGATGTGGTGGCTACGGGTAAAGCGGGTCATGCAGCTAGAGAAGAGGGAGAGAGTGCCTTGTATAAAATATTACCAGACATTGGATGGTTCAAAAGCTTTGAATTTGAAAAAGTTTCTAATTTATTGGGTAAGGTTAAAATGAGTGTGACTGTTATTGAAACCGAAAACAAACAACACAACGTGGTCCCTTCTACTTGTAAAATGGTAGTGGATGTGCGCGTAAATGAATTGTATAGTTTTGAAGAAATATTAGAGATTATTGGAAAAAATGTTCAATCATCAGTAACGCCAAGATCTTTAAGAATGCGTTCTACTGGAATTGCGTTGGAACATCCATTGATTCAAGCAGGGATCGCATTGGGTAAAGGATATTATGGTTCCGTAACAACATCGGATAAAGCATTAATGCCATTTCCAGCTTTAAAAATGGGGCCTGGAGATTCTGCTCGAAGTCATACTGCGGATGAATTTATTTTTGTAAAAGAAATAGAAGAAGGGATCAATACCTACATACAATTAATTGATAAAATGATTTTATTATGAGTAAGCTTTGGCAAAAAAATAATCAGGTAGCTAGTTCGGTAGAACAGTTTACGATTGGCAATGACCAGGAAATGGATTTGTACTTGGCTGCTTATGATGTATTGGGATCAATTGCCCATACCACCATGTTATCGGAAGTAGGTTTATTAACTAAGGATGAGCAGGTTCAATTAAAAAAAGCCTTAGTGGAAATTTATGAATTAGTGCAGTCAGGAAATTTTAAATTAGGGGAAGGTGTTGAGGATATACATTCTCAGGTAGAAATGTTGTTGACTGAAAAATTAGGGGATATTGGTAAAAAAATTCATAGTGCTAGAAGTAGAAATGATCAGGTTTTAGTAGACTTAAAATTATTTTTACGTGCCGAGTTAATGTCTATTGCAAAATCGGTTCAATCTTTATTTGCTTTATTGCAAACAAAAAGTGAGCAACATAAAAATGACTTATTACCTGGCTACACGCATTTGCAATTAGCAATGCCCTCTTCCTTTGGATTGTGGTTGGGTGCATATTCCGAAAGCTTAGTAGATGATATGACGGTGTTGCAAGCAGCGTATCATGTGGTTAATAAAAATCCATTAGGTTCTGCCGCAGGCTATGGTTCTTCCTTCCCCATTAATAGAACAAGAACTACCGAGCTGTTAGGTTTTGAGACATTAAATTACAATGTAGTGTATGCACAAATGGGCCGTGGTAAAGCGGAAAGAATCACCGCAATGGCATTGGCAAATTTTGCAGATACCTTATCTAGATTAAGCATGGATGCATGTTTGTTTATGAATCAAAACTTTGGCTTCATAAAATTCCCCGAAGAGTTAACGACGGGCTCCAGCATCATGCCACACAAAAAAAATCCAGATGTTTTTGAATTAATAAGATCTTATTGCAATCGTATTAAAGCATTGCCAAACGAAATATTAATGATGACCACCAATTTGCCATCAGGATATCATCGTGATTTGCAATTGTTAAAAGAGCATTTATTCCCTGCTTTCCAACAATTGAGAAATTGTATTGATATGGCTTCATTGATGATTCAAAATATGGAAGTAAAGCAGGATTTATTAGAGGATCCTAAATATCAATATTTGTTTAGTGTGGAAGAGGTAAATAAATTAGTGAATGCAGGCGTACCCTTTAGAGATGCCTATAAAAAAGTGGGTCTATCTATTGAGGATGGCACTTATACCTATTCAACAAAAGTGGAACATAGCCATGAAGGCAGTATTGGGAACCTTTGTACTGCTGAAATTGCAGCGGCGATGCAAAAATTGTTAAATAGTTTAGAATTTGATAAAGTTGAGCAAAAAATTGACCAATTATTGCATGGCTAATTGTATTTTTGGCCACACTAATTAAAAA
>Ga0208870_1000046_pt1 | contig 23640 bp, 25 predicted proteins | sample CryBogCBE27Aug07_FD_184590 | JGI IMG/M metagenome (GOLD analysis project Ga0208870, IMG submission 184590) | Freshwater microbial communities from Crystal Bog, Wisconsin, USA - CBE27Aug07 (SPAdes) | ecosystem: Environmental > Aquatic > Freshwater > Lake | place: Crystal Bog, Wisconsin, USA...
GCATTAGTATTTGCAAATTGAATAATTATGCAAAAAGGTCAAATACGTGTACAGACGGAAAACATTTTCCCGATCATCAAAAAGTTCCTTTACAGTGATCATGAAATCTTTTTACGTGAGTTGGTGAGCAATGCAGTAGATGCTGCTCAGAAATTAAAAACCTTACATGGTAAGGGAGAAGCAAAGGGTGAGTTGGGTGAATTGAAAGTGGAAGTAGTATTAGATGCGAAAGAAAAGACTATTTCAATTATTGATAATGGGGTGGGGATGTCAGGTGAGGAAGTTGACAAATACATCAATCAGGTTGCATTTAGTGGAGCAGAGGAATTTGTAAATAAGTATAAAGACGCTAGTATTATTGGTCACTTTGGGTTGGGATTTTATAGCTCATTTATGGTGAGTAACAAAGTAGACATTTATAGTAAAAGTCATACAGGGGCACCGGGCGTTTTTTGGAGCTGCGACGGTAGCACAGAATATGAATTATACGAAGTGGATTATAGCCAAAGAGGTACTAAGATTGTTTTGCATGTGAATGATGAAAGTGCTGAGTTTTTAGAAGCACATCGCGTAAAAGGTATCTTGGAGCGTTTTTGTAAATTCTTGCCGGTTGCCATTTATTTTACGGACGCAAATGCTGCGAAGCCTGAGGCTAAAAAAGAAGGTGAAGTGGAGGATGCTATTGAAGAAGCAAAGCCAATCAATAATACCAATCCATTGTGGGTGCGTAAGCCATCGGAGTTGACAAAAGAAGATTACGAAAATTTTTACAAGGAATTATATCCATTTGGTGAAACACCATTGTTCTGGATTCATCTAAATGTGGATTATCCTTTTAACCTAACGGGTATTTTATATTTCCCTAAAATCAAGCAAAGCTTTGAAATACAAAAAGATAAAATTCAATTGTATTGCAATCAAGTATTTGTAACGGACGAGGTTAAAGATATTGTTCCAGAGTTTTTAATGTTATTGCATGGTGTAATTGATAGTCCAGACATTCCATTAAATGTAAGCCGTAGTTATTTACAAGGAGATCCTAATGTTAAAAAAATCAACGCACATATTACTAAAAAAGTGGCCGATAAATTAGAGGAAATCTTTAACAATGATCGTAAGTCATTTGAAGATAAGTGGGAGAGCTTGGGATTATTTGTGAAATATGGTATGATCACTGATGACAAGTTTTTAGAAAAAGGAAATAAGTTTTTGATTTTAGAAGATGCAGCTGAAAAAGGTAAGTTTTATACCATTGATGAGTATAAGACTGCAACAGAAGCGAGTCAAAAAAATAAAGACGGAAAGCATGTTCTTTTATATACTACTAACCCAATTCAACAAGATGCATTTATTCAAGCAGCAGTAGGCAAGGGTTACAAAGTGGTGAAACTAGAAACCATGGTGGATGCCGCGTTCATTAATAATGTGGAGATGAAGTGGGAGGGTGTTCAATTTGTACGTGTGGATGCGGATGTAGTAGATAACTTAATTGACAAGCAAGAAAATGTTGATTCTGTTTTAAGCAAAGAGGAAGTTGAGCAAGCAAAGAAATTATTTGAATTCCAAGTGCCTGATATCACTTTAACGGTTGAAGTAAAAGGATTAAGTTCAGATGTTTCACCAGTAATTGCTACAAGACCAGAGTTTATGCGTCGTATGAAAGATATGGCTAGCATGGGTGGTGGAGGAATGACTGCTTTTTATGCGCAAATGCCAGATGAAGTTCATTTAACAATTAACGGTAATCACCCTATCTATCAAAGTTTGTTGAAAGAAGCAGACGCCGATAAGCAACAAAAGCAAGCGCGTAATTTAGCAGACCTGGCTTTATTATCTCAAGGCTTATTAACGGGAGCAGAGCTTACAAATTTCATTAATCGTAGTGTAGATTTATTGAAATAGAAATTACAGCGTTTAAATTAAAGCTTCATAAAAAAAGTGACCTCGTTTTGGGGTCACTTTTTTTGTGTATGTTAAAATTTATTTCAGATAATTATTAACTGTATGTTAAATACTAGGTTTTATATCTATTACCTGCATTTGTACGGATTGATTTCCTTGCCATTCATTTATTTGTAAATAAAATACAATGTCGAATGGCTTCCCAGATTTTACCAGCTTCATGTGTTCTGGCATATTATAGCCAATGCCACGGACATTTGTCTTGCCTTGTGTTACATTAAAGCTAATATGTTGTTCTTTTGCAAGTTTGGTATAACCGGTATCATAAACTCCTTTTGCAATAAATACAGGGCGCATATTATCTGGGCCAAAAGGTTCCATTTGAGAAATGATTTGAAAAAACTGCATACTGATATCATCCAATGGTAAGGATGCGTTAATACTTATCTCTGGGGTTAATTGTGCTTCGGTAATACGTTCGGCAACAGCAGCTTCAAATGCAATTTTAAAATCTTCTAATGCATCTACTACCATGGTCATTCCTGCGGCAGCAAAGTGGCCTCCATATCCTAGCAAATGAGCACGACAAGCATGCAGGGCTTCATATAAATTAAATCCATTTACACTACGAGCGCTTCCAGTAATAACATCGCCACTTTGGGTAAGTACCACTGTTGGCTTGTAATGTTTTTCAATTAATCTACTTGCAACAATTCCTACTACGCCTTTATGCCAATGTGCTTGAAAAACAACAGAGGATTTTTTGGTATGGTGTAAAGGATCTTGTTCAATTTGTTCAAGTGCTTCTTCCGTAATTGTAGTATCTGCTTCTCTTCGATCTAAATTATCCTGTTGTAACAAAGCACCTATTTCTAATGCTTTGTTATAATCTTTTTCTATAAATAGTTGTACCGCTTTTTTGGCATCATCCATTCGTCCAGCAGCATTGATTCTTGGCGCCACTGCAAATACTAAATTCGTAATGCGCATAGGACCTGACTGCTTTGCTAATTCCATTAAGGCTTTTAATCCTGGAGATGGATTTTCATTCACTTTTTGGACACCAAAAAATGCCATGGTTCTATTTTCATCAGTAATAGGGACAATGTCTGCAGCAATTGCAGTTGCGACTAAGTCCAAATATTGTAAATAACTTTCTTCGGGTAATTGATAGGTTTGCGCTAATGCCGTAATTAATTTAAAGGCGACGCCACAGCCACAAAGTTCTTTGTATGGGTAGTTGCAATCTTTTTGTTTTGCATTTAAAATAGCAACAGCGGGTGGTAAAATTTCATCAGGTAAATGGTGATCGCAAATAATAAAATCCATACCCAGTTCTTTCGCGTATGCTATGAGCTCGGTGGATTTAATCCCACAGTCAACGGAAATAATTAAATCAAATCCATTTTCTTTAGCAAAATCAATTCCAATTTTTGAAACCCCATAACCTTCTTTGTATCTATGTGGTATATAGTAGTCAAGGTTTTCAGTTAATTGTCTTAAAAATTGATATAAGGTAGCAACCGAAGTGGTTCCATCTACATCGTAATCGCCATACACCAATATTTTTTGATTTGACTTGATAGCAATGTCAATTCTGTCAACCGCTTTTCGCATATCCTTCATTAACCAGGGATCATGCAAGTGACTTAAATTAGGTCTGAAAAAATTTTTCGCAGCATCAAAATCGGTAATCCCTCTTTGAACCAAAAGCTCACATAAAATGGGATGAATTTTTAATGCAGCTTGTAAGGATTGCACTTTAGCAGGATCTGCTGCAATAATATTCCATCTTTTTTCCATTAATATGCACGGTCTGTTGTGTAACGAACTAGTTCTTCTAAAGCTGCTCTTGCAGGACTAGGTTGAAACGAATTAAGAATTTCTAATGCCTTGTCACGGTATTCGTACATCTTTTGTGTTGCATATTCAATCCCTCCATGTTTAATTACATTATCAATAACAAACTTCACTTTTTTCTTATCGTTGTTATTGTTTTTTACAATGTAGATAATCTCTTTTTTTAAAGAGGCATCTACTTTTTGTAGCACATGAATTAAAGGAAGGGTTAATTTCTTTTCCTTAATGTCGTTGCCGGTAGGTTTGCCAACTGCAATATCTCCGTAGTCAAATAAGTCATCTTTAATTTGAAAAGCCATTCCAACCATTTCTCCAAATAAGCGCATCTTTTCAATTATTTCTATATCCTTTGTAACCGATGCAGCTCCTGCTCCACAGCTAGATGATAAAAGACTTGCTGTTTTTCCATTGATGATTTCATAATAAATGGACTCATCAAAATTTAAATTTCTAGTTTTTTCAATTTGCAATAATTCACCCTCACTCATCTTTTTAACCGCGTTGGATAAAATAGTAAGAATATCAAAGTCTTTATTTTCCAATGAAAGTAAAAGTCCTTTTGATAATAAATAGTCGCCTACTAATACCGCAATTTTATTTTTCCATAATGCATTGATTGAAAACATGCCACGACGTTCTAATGCGTCATCTACAACATCGTCGTGAACTAGGGTAGCGGTATGTAAAAGTTCCACCAAGCTTGCTGCTCGGTAGGAAGCATCTGTAATTTCTCCATGTAATTTAGCAGAAAGTAAAACAAACATAGGGCGCATTTGCTTTCCCTTGCGTTTTACAATGTATTGCATGATTCTATCCAATAGTGCAACCCTACTTTTTACAGCATCTTTGAAATGATTTTCAAAAAGTGCTAATTCCTTACCTATAACTTCAGTTGCGAGTTTCATGAGACCTGTAATTTAGATTAATTATTGAGCATATTGAAATGCAAGGCCCCAAAGTTTTGCAAAGAAGATAGTTTTAAATCAGCTGCTCCCCAATGTTCTAGTTTAATATGATCTGCAGATGGTACCACAACACAGGTCATTCTTGCTGCTTTTGCAGCAATCATTCCGTAAAATGAATCTTCAAAACAGATACAAGAAAGTGGATTGGTATGCATTGCTGCTGCGCAATCTAAATATACTTGAGGATGTGGTTTTGCAAAAGGTAAATGTTGTGCCGAACTACTAGCATGAATATAACTTCTGATACCTAATTTATCTTTAACCCATTCAATAAGCTGCACTGGTGAAGAAGTAGCTAAACCCATTTTAAAATCTCTTTGCAAGAAAAATTCAAAAATATGTTCAACACCTGGCATCAATGTCGCATCTTGATCAATTATTTGTAATGCAAGATCTACTACTTTTTTTTCTACAATTTCATTTTGGCTTGCAGGTACATTAAACTGTTGTAGCCAATATGCAACAAATTCTTTTGATCTAAGTCCTGTTGTTGTAGCATATTGCTGCTCTGTTAAACTGATGCCATATTGTCTAAAAATTTCTGTTGCAGCTTTGTTCCACAAAGGCTCACTATTAATTAACAACCCATCAATATCGAATATAACGGCAGTCTTTTTCATTGCCTAAAGATACAATATTTGTAGTATCTTGCCCTCCAAACAATTTTCTTAAAATGTCAATTTTAGATCGATTAAAAAACATACGTATTTTTCGTTCTGTCATCTATGGCATAGTAGGTTTGTTTACATATCCAGGCCTAGCGTTGTTTAATAAAGTGGAGATTGAGGGGTCTGAAAATTTAGCTGATTTGCCTAAAAAAAATGTGTTATTTGTAAGCAATCATCAAACCTATTTTGGAGATGTAATTGCATTTGTACATATATTTTGTGCCGTGAAGTGGCGCAAGTTTAATAGGCTGGGAATTCCCTATTATTTATTGAATCCATTTACCAACGTTTATTTTGTAGCAGCCGAAGAAACCATGAATAGCAGTTGGCTGACTAGGTTGTTTAAATTGGGTGGTGCGTTAACGGTGAAAAGAACATGGAGAGCCGAAGGGCAGGATGTAAAAAGAGATAGAGATGTGGTAGATACACAAAAAATTGATCAAGCACTTTCAAAAAGTTGGGTGATTACTTTTCCGCAGGGAACTACCAAGCCATTTGCGCCAGGAAGAAAAGGCACTGCTCATATTATTAAGAATAATCAACCAATTGTAGTACCTGTTGTAATTAATGGATTTTGGAGAGCCTTCACCAAAAAAGGATTGACATTCAAAAAAGTAGGTACCCCGCTAACCATAAGATTTAAAGCACCTTTGAAAATTGATTATAATGCTTCGGTTGACGAAATATTAGCGCAGGTAATGGACGCTATTGAGCAAAGCAAAGATTACATGTTAAAGGGAAAGCACCATGCATTAAAGGAGCAAGCGTAGGCTTCTTAAATTAGCATTTTTTATTCATCTAGTCTTGCATGAAAATCGCTTTCAATTCTGGAGCATCTTCTGGCTTCATTTTACCAGATAAAATAAGCCTCATTTGTCTTCTTCTTAAAGCACTTTCGTAATATTTTATCTCTTCCTCTGATTCTGGAATTACTGCTGGAACTTGTTTAGGTCTCTTGTTTTCATCTAATGCAACAAATGTAAAAAAGGCTTCGTTGCTCATAACTCTCGTTTGTGTAATCATATTCTGATTCCACACTTTTAAATGAATTTCCATGGAGGTATTGAACGCGCGTGTAACAATGGCTTCGATACAAATTACATTGCCTAATTTAATAGGTGTTTTAAAACTTAGATTGTCAACTGATGCAGTCATTGCTGCAGAATTACAGTGTTTTGAAGCAGCCAAATAAGCTGCTATATCCATCCAATACATTAGTTTGCCTCCCATTAGGTCACCAAATGTATTCGTGTCATTTGGCAGTACTAATTCGTTCATTGTAATAAATGAATCACTTGCTTTTCTCGGTTCCATAAATGTATTTTATACCCAAAGATACAAATACTTATACAACGCAGTGTTCAAGTTTTGAAAGATAGGTTGGGTCAACGTCTGCGCCGTGGCCAGGGGTATCATCAATACTTAAATGCATTCCACTAAATTGAACACCACCTATAATTGGATCTTCCAAATGACCCAATAGACAAGTGTCCATATCGTAATATTTAACATTGTCGTGTGCCATTGCAAAATGCATTTTTGCACTTAATGCCAATCTGCTTTCGAGCATGCCACCCATCATGCAAGCCGTATTATTTTTTCCAGCGATCTCCTGAATTTTTATGGCTTCCTGAATACCTCCACTTTTTGAAAACTTGATATTTATTAAATGGCAAGCTTTGTTGGCAATTAATTTTCTTGCATCATGATGCGTAAACACTGATTCGTCTGCCATAATTGGAATAGGGGATGCAGCGCAAAGTGCAGGCAAATAATCGTCATAATATTTGTGCATTGGTTGCTCACAAAATTCAATATCGTATGGCGCAAGTCCTTGTAAAACGGAGAGTGCATCTTTTGTGGACCAGCCCTGGTTGGCATCGATTCTTAATTTAATATCAGTACCAATAGCGGCCCTAATTTTTTGAATGCGTTCAATATCGGTTGCAGGGTCTTTGCCTAATTTCACTTTAATCATCGTCACTCCCTTTTCTTTAAATTCAATTGCTTGTGCAGCCATGGCATCAGGAGTATCTATGCCAATGGTTAAATCTGATTCAATTGCTTTTTGCTTGCCTCCTAAGAATGCGTATAATGGCTGGTTGGCAGCTTTTGCAGCAATATCATATAAGGCAATATCAAAAGCACTTTTAATGGTATAGTTGCCAGCAATAATTGTATCAATTTCTGCAAGTCGGTTGCCAATTTCCAAAGGGTTTTTCCCTTTTAAAAAGGCCGCAAAATCTTTGGCATGGTTATAGGAACTCACTTGCGTTTCCCCAACAATCATTGGGAAAGCCGAACATTCTCCAAGCCCAATAATGCCTTCGCTGGTATGCACTTTGATCAATACATTTTGTGCAAAATGCATCGTCCCAGTAGCAATGGTAAATGGCACCATTGGAATCTTAAACATGTAAATTTCGGTCTTGGTAATGTTCATTGCTTAATTGATTTAAATTATAGTATTTAAAGGTACTAATTCTTTGCTATTACCTTTTTAGATACGATATTTGCCAAACGAACTAATGTTAGCATGAACCTATCTTTTGACAATACACAAAATGCATTTGCATATAAGAGTACCGCTGATTTAAAAAGAGCGAAATTTTTAATTAGTGCCATACAAAGTCCAATAATGGTTACCCTTGCCACCAAGGCTACGCCTATTTTAATGAAATTGGGGTTACCGATAAATGGTTTATTAAGAAATACTGTTTTTAAACAATTTGTGGGTGGAGAAACTTTAGAGGAATCTGCAAGAGTAGCAAAATTATTGAGCTCCTATGGCGTACAAGTAATTTTAGATTATGGTGTTGAAGCAAAAGAGGGAGAGTCTAATTTTGATGATGTAACAGAGCATATTATTGAAGCAATTGATTTTGCGGCTACACAAACTAATATTCCTTTTGTTAGTGTTAAGCTTACAGGGGTGGCAAGTCATATTTTATTAGAAAATTTAAATGATGCGCCAAGATTAAGAAGTGGGATTCATGATAGTGAGACTGATAACGCAGCATGGCAAAGGGTTAGAGCGCGCATGCATGCAATTTGTGATGTGGCGCAAGAAAAAGGATTAGGCATTTTAATTGATGCCGAAGAAACCTGGATTCAAGATCCTATTGATATATTGGCGATTGAATTAATGGGTGTTTACAATAAAGAAAAAGTAGTTGTTTACAATACGTATCAATTGTATCGCAATGATCGTTTTAGTTTTTTACAACTATCTCATCGTATTGCAAAAGAGCAAGGTTTTATATTAGGTGCAAAATTGGTGCGTGGTGCATATATGGAAAAAGAAAGAGCACGTGCTCAACAAATGGGATATCCTTCACCTATTCATGTTGATAAAGCTGCTACTGATAAAGACTTTGATGCTGCAGCAAAATATTGCATTGAAAACATAGATTCTATTTCATTATTATTGGCTTCTCATAATGAACAAAGTAATATTCTAATTGCTGGTGAAATGGCAAGATTGAATTTGCCTAATGACTTTAAAAATGTTCATTTTTCGCAACTATATGGCATGGGAGATCATATCACTTTTAACATGGCGGTTAAGGGGTACAATGTGAGCAAGTATCTTCCTTTTGGTCCTATTAGTGAAGTGATCCCTTATTTGATGCGTCGTGCCGAGGAAAATAGCAGTGTGAATGGTCAAACCAACAAGGAATTGGTGATGATAAAAAGTGAATTAGCCAGAAGAAAAGGGAAATAACTGCTATTTCATTTTATTTTTCACAGCTTCTCCCCATCGTTTTAAAAATTTTACGAGTTCAGCAGCAATGGTTGTAAATTGCAGCATGCAACAATATTTGACTTTATTACAACATATTTTAAAAGAAGGTACCCAAAAAACAGACCGTACAGGCACGGGTACAAAAAGCTGTTTTGGTTATCAGATGCGTTTTAATTTAGCCGATGGATTTCCATTAGTGACTACTAAAAAAGTTCATTTAAAAAGCATTATTTACGAATTGCTTTGGTTTTTAAATGGCGACACAAATATCAAATATTTGAAAGATAATGGAGTGCGAATCTGGGATGAGTGGGCAGATGCCAATGGTGATTTAGGCCCTGTTTATGGAAAGCAATGGAGAAGTTGGGAGGGAGCTGATGGTATTGTTGTGGATCAAATAACAGAATTGATTGAGCAGATTAAAAAAACACCAGACAGCCGAAGATTAATTGTAAGTGCTTGGAATGTAGGTGACTTAAAAAAGATGGCATTAATGCCTTGCCATAATATGTTTCAGTTTTATGTGGCAGATGGTAAATTAAGTTGTCAACTATATCAACGTAGTGCTGATGTATTTTTGGGAGTACCTTTTAATATTGCTTCCTATGCATTATTGACAATGATGATTGCCCAGGTCTGTGGTTTAGCATACGGTGATTTTGTACATAGTTTTGGGGACGTGCATTTATATAACAATCACTTTGAGCAAGCTGAATTGCAATTGTCAAGAACTCCGTTTCCTTTGCCAACTATGAAAATAAATCCTGAGGTGAAAGATATTTTCTCCTTTAAGTTTGAGGATTTTACTTTAGAAAATTACGAATGTCATCCAGGTATTAAAGCGCCTGTGGCTGTATAATAAATAAACGAATGAATATAACCCTTGTAGTTGCTGCATCAGAGAATAATGCCATTGGTAAAGACAACCAATTATTATGGCATTTACCAAAGGACATGCGCTTTTTTAAAAATACTACATGGGCTTTGCCAATTGTAATGGGGCGTAAAACATTTGAGTCAATGGGGAGTAGATTATTGCCGGGCAGACTCAATATCATATTAACCCACCAAAAGAACTTAGTGATTGAAGGCGCTCAAGTAGTAAACACTTTAGAAGAAGCAATCGCATTGGCTACTCAAAAAGATTACAAAGAATTGATGGTGATTGGTGGTGGTCAAATTTATGAGATGGCTTTGCCGGTTGCCAATAAAGTATGGTTAACCCGCGTGCACACGAATATTGATGGTGACACTTTTTTCCCAAACCTAGGAACAGAGTGGCATAAGCATACCATTGAATCACATCATGCCGATGAAAAACATGCATTCGATTTTGATTTTGAATGTTGGCAAAGAAAATAACTTATGTATTCATCGCTAACCCTGCTCAAAAAATATTTTCAATATTTACTTAAAGCGTCTAATGGAAAAGGGCACGGAGTGCATTCTCCATTTGTGTATACGTTCATTAGAGAAGTGCTAAATAAAAAAGCGAATCACTCTTTGATTCCAGCCATTGAAAATCGCCGTGCTCAATTACTCGCCAACAATTCCATGATTCAAGTTTGGGATAGGGGCGCGGGTTCGAGACAAACGGCTAGTGCTCAAAGAAGTATTCGTTCCATTGCCAAAGCGGCATTAAAACCAAAAAAGTACAGCCAACTATTGCATAAAATAATTGCGTATTATCAGCCGGATCAAATATTGGAAATGGGAACTTCCTTAGGTATCACCACCTGTTATTTGGCTGCTGCAAATTCCAATGCAAGTATTGTTACCATGGAAGGCGCGCCAAGTGTTTCAGAAGTGGCAAAAGAAACTTTTAAGGAAATGGGTTTACATAATATTCAAATAATGGAAGGGGATTTTGAGCAATCTTTACCTACATATTTAACAACAATAAATGCTGTTGGAGCTGCTTATATAGACGGCAATCATAAATATGCCCCAACGATTCAATATTTTGAAAGTTTGATAAAACAATCAAATGATTATTCAATTTTAATTTTTGATGATATTCATTGGAGTGCCGAAATGGAACAAGCTTGGGAAGAAATAAAAAAACACGAAGCCGTTACGTTGACGATCGATTTGTTTTTTATTGGATTGGTGTTTGTGAGAAAAGCACAAAAAGAAAAAGAACATTTTATTATTAGATATTAATATAACAAACATTGTTACCTGAATCATTTTTAAACTCATTGCAAGGCTTACCAGGATTTGACAAGGAAAGTTTTATACGCGTGCATGAGCAAGGCGAACAGGTAACATCCTTAAGGCTGAATCCTGCCAAGCCAATTGAAAATTCGGCACATGCTTTTTTAAATAATACCAGTTCTATTCCTTGGTGTAAAAATGGCTATTATTTATCAGAGCGACCTTCATTTGTAACGGATCCTTTATGGCATGCTGGTGCATACTATGTGCAAGAAGCCAGTAGTATGTTTGTTCAATACATTTTACAAGAATTAGTTCCAGAAACAAAAGGAAAAATTGCATTGGATTTATGTGCTGCGCCTGGCGGAAAGTCTACTTTAATGGCGAGTCATTTTAAAGAAGGATTAGTGGTAGCTAATGAAACCATTAAATCACGTAATGCCATATTGGTGGAGAATATTACTAAGTGGGGAACCGATCAGGTGGTAGTGACGCAAAATGATCCATCTCATTTTAAATCCCTCCCGCAGTTTTTTGATCTTATGTTAATTGATGCACCTTGCAGTGGCAGTGGATTGTTTAGAAAAGATCCTGCTGCTATTGAAGAGTGGAGTATGGATAGTGTTCAACATTGTAGTACAAGACAAACTAGAATTTTAGAGGAAAGTGTAGATGCATTAAAAGAAGGGGGCTATCTCATTTATTCAACCTGTTCTTATTCATTTGAAGAAGATGAACAAATGATGGATTTTATCGCAGCGATGCCAGGTATGCAAAATATTAAATTAGTACCACCAGCCGAATGGAATATTATAGCTTGCGAAAGTCCCAATCATCATGCAACTGGATTTAGGTTTTATCCAAATAAATTAAAAGGAGAAGGTTTTTTTGTTACCGTTTTTCAAAAACAAACTTCATTGGTTGGAGGATATTATACTGCTGATTTTAAATGGAATGCTATTTCAAAACAAGAGCATGCAGTTTTATCAACGCATCAATTAATATCGGTGGCCTATACTTATATTAGCCATCAAAATACTTTGCTTGCTATTCCAAGTCATTTCGAAATGCAAATCAAGGCCTTATTAAAAAATCTCTATGTAAAAAAGTTGGGATTAGACTTGGGAGAGATTAAGGGTAAGGATTTGATTCCGGCACATGCTTTGGCAATGAGTAGCTGGGAAAATCTGCCTTATGGAAGGGTGGAAGTTGACCTCGCAACTGCCTTGCAATACTTAAGAAGGGCCGACTTGGTTTTGGAGGGAGAAAAGGGCTGGCAGGCCATTTGTTACCAAAATATCCGCCTGGGATGGGCCAAGTTACTCCCCAATAGGACAAATAATTATTATCCTACAGAGTGGAGAATATTGAAATACTAGCTTTTATATATTTTAATTATTCTTAATCTAATTATTCGCTTTTTCACTTTTTCTTTGCATTTCAATTTTGTACCTTTGTGTCCATGTTTAAAAGATGCATTTTATTATTGATTGTTCTTATTGGCGTATTAGCCAGTGGGTCTGCCTATGCTAAAAAGGGCAAGGGTGGAAAGCATTCAGTACATGCTTCTAAAACAGCCAGTCATAGTTCATCCAGCAAAAAAGGCAAGCATATTGTTAAAGGACGTGGAAGAAAAAAGAGTCATTTGCCGGTAGATATTAAGAGCGAAACTGTCGTTACTACAGATACAAATGGCGCAAAAGTGATTAGCAATTCAAAACAAATGATTGCTAACAATACAGAGAAAAATAGAATTGCTGATAGCGCGCACAAAGCAAGTTTCCAAAATAATTTAAAGGAAGATAAAGAAGGATATTTTGCATCTATGTTCGCCACTAAAGCTAAAGCGTCTACTTTTCAAACATTGGAAGGTACTGCTGCTGTTTTTAAAAGCATGAGTGGTTGGGATGATAAAAAGTTTTATGTGTTAACGAATTTATTACCCATTGGTACGATTGTAAGAATCACTACTCCAGATTTAAAAAGTATTTGTGCTAAAGTGATTAATGCTTTGCCTGAAATGGGAAATGCAGTTCAATATCGTTTAAATGATGCTGCTGCTGCAATCTTAGGAATCAATAATAAAACATTTCCTGTTTCTGTTACCTTTTAATTATTAGGTAATTCATTTTTAATTTTTATTTATGAAGTGTAAAATTTGTGCAAGTGTATTTGCATTGGCGCTATTTTTTGTTAGTTGTGCGCAACAAAATACAAATGTGAAAACCATTGCTGCGCAAGCGTATAAGCTTGAAATTGAAAAGCAGGGTGTGCAAATATTAGATGTTAGAACAGCGGGAGAATATCAAGGGGGTCATATAAAAAATGCATTACAAGCCAATTGGAATGATCGTAGTGAGTTTGAAAAACGTACCCAGCACTTAGATAAAAAAACAACGGTGTATGTGTATTGCCAAGCCGGTGGCCGTAGTGCTGCTGCAGCTGCTTATTTAACTGAAAAAGGTTTTAATGTTGTGAATTTGGAAGGAGGAATGAGTAATTGGAAAATCAACAATTTGCCTGTAGAAGGCAATGTCAATGCGATTCAAATGCGTGTGGAAGATTTTGAATCCGTACTATCAAAAAATAATTTAGTCTTAGTGGATATTGGAGCTACTTGGTGTCCGCCTTGTCGTAAAATGATTCCTACAGTGGAACAAATTAAAAAGGAATATTCAAGCAACTTGTATTTTTTATCAGTTGATGGAGGTGTTGATATTGACGTGATGAAACATTTGCAATTTCAAGAATTACCAACTTTCATTGTTTTCAAAAATGGGAAAGAAGTTTGGAGAAAGCTTGGGATCGTAACTACGGATGAATTCAGAAAAGCTATAAATTAATTTATGGTTTTCTGTAGCCTCTTAAAAAATCCTCAACAGCCATTCTCTTTTTACCTTCCCACTGGATATCATTCAGCATAAGGTATCCATCCTTGCATGCAAATTTTGCAAAAGTTTTCCCATCGGTCACAAAGCTGCCAGCAGCTTCTGTTGGTATTTCTTTGCTAATGGTAGTGTTATATAATTTTACCATCTTGCCATCTACTTTTGTGATAGCGCCAGGGAATGGAGCCAGCCCGCGTACATGGTTATGTATGGTTTGCACGTCTTTTTCAAAATCAATCTCGCAATCTTTTGTAAATATTTTGGGTGCGTGTTTTATATCCGCTTCCTTAATTACATCTGATTGAGGAACCGATTTAATATTGCCTTGAATTAGACCATCTAAGGTTTTGACTAGTAAATTGGCGCCAACCATCATCATATTATCATGTAACTCACCTGCGGTCATATTTTCGGTGATAGCAATACGGTCTTGCAATAAAATATCTCCTGTATCAATAGCATGTTGTAATTGGAAAGTTGTGACCCCGGTTTCGGATTCTCCATTCATGATGGCCCAATTAATTGGAGCTGCTCCTCGATATTGAGGAAGTAGGGATCCATGGACATTTAAAGTGCCCATTGGAGGAAATGACCATATTTTTTCGGGCAACATTCTAAAAGCTACCACCACTTGTAAATCGTGCTGCCATGCGGACAAGGCTTCAAAAAACTCTGGCGCCTTTAATTTTTCGGGTTGTAATAAAGGCAAATTATGGGCAAGCGCGAATTGTTTTACTGCGCTTTGTTGTAGCTGCATGCCTCTGCCACCGGGCTTATCAGGGGCTGTAACCACACCAACTACATTCATTTTAGCTTCCAATAGTGCATTTAAAGAGGCTACGGCAAAAGCCGGAGTTCCCATAAAAACAATTCTAGGTTTTTTGTCCATGGTGCAAAGTTAGTTTATCTCCCATAATTATGTACTTTTGCCCTTTGTGCCCTAGGCGCTTTATTTAAAAAATACAATATGCAACAAGTAACAAAAGGAGATACCATTCAAGTGCATTACCATGGTACTTTAACTAATGGCGAAGTTTTTGATTCTTCAACAGGCCGAGCACCATTGGAATTCGAAGTTGGAAGCGGGATGGTTATTCCTGGTTTTGATAACGGAGTTTTAGGAATGAAAGTAGGTGATAAAAAAACAATTAATATTCCATTTATGGAGGCTTATGGACCAAAGCAAGCCGAAATGATTGTTGAGTTCCCTAAAACACAATTTCCTCCAGATTTAAATCCTGAAGTAGGTATGGCATTGACAATGAATAATGGTCAAGGTCAACAATTCCAAGTAAATGTGGTTGAAGTGAAAGAGGAAGTGGTTGTATTAGATGCAAACCATCCTTTAGCTGGCCAGGATTTAACTTTTGATTTAGAATTGGTAAGTATCGATACTCCATCTAAAATCATCACTGAATTTTAGTTCGTAAAATTTGAATAGTAAACGAATTGTTTTAGAATAATACATTGCATTCAATTTTTCATAATTCCTTAGGCGTTCCTATTTGTAGGAGCGCCTTTTTTATTCGCGAAATTCAAATTATCTTCAACCTTTATAGCCAGAGCATCGTTTAATTAATAACAAGTATCAATATTAAATTTATGGAATTGAATAAATTGGAACTCGCTGAAAGATTTATGCGTTACGTGCGTATCGACACCCAAAGTGATCCAAATGCTACTTGTTTTCCATCCACATCAAAACAAAAAGATTTATCAAATTTATTGGTTAAGGAATTGCAAGCGATGGGTATTGTTGATGCACATTTGGATGAATTTGGTTATGTGATGGCAACAATTCCTTCAACCATTGCGGATGAAAAATTAATTGCAAGCGGAATTAAATTACCTGTGATTTGTTTTTGTGCTCATGTTGATACGGCGCCTGATTGCAGTGGCACTCATGTGCAGCCTATCCTTCATTCAAATTATAATGGAGCTCCCATTATTTTACCAGATGATCCCAGTCAAATGATCACTGCCGAAGCCTATCCGTATTTAAAAGAATTTATTGGAGCCGAAATTATCACTGCTTCAGGTAAAACATTATTAGGCGGCGATGATAAAGCAGGCGTTACTATTATAATGGAGCTGGCGAAGTACTTGATGGAAAATAAAAATATTCAACATGGTCCAGTCAAAATATTATTTACTCCAGATGAAGAAGTAGGAAGAGGTACAGATCATTTGGATTTGAAAAAATTAGGCGCAGATTATGGATATACCTTAGATGGTGGTGAGTTGGGAAGTTTTGAAATGGAAACATTTAGTGCAGACTATTTAGTGTTGCATATTGAAGGGGTGATTGCACACCCTGGTGCAGCCAAGGGTGTTATGCAAAATGCAATTAAAGTGGCGGGTGAAATATTGGCTGCCTTGCCAAAAACGGAATGGTGCCCAGAGTATACACAGGATAGAGAAGGTTTTATACATCCTAATCATGTAGAAGGGGGTGCAGAAAAAGCTATGATCGAATTTTTGGTGCGCGATTTTGATACCCAAAAATTAAAAGCGCATGCCGATAAGTTATTACAAATTGCGCATCAAGTAATTGCTGAAAATCCTGATTTTTCAAAGGTGAAAATAAATATGGAGGTGACGGAACAGTACCGAAATATGAGGGAAATTATTGACCAATATCCTGATATTGTTGAGAATGCAATTAAAGCGTATGAAAAGGCAGGTGTTCAACCAATTATTAGCCCCATCAGAGGTGGAACCGATGGGAGTAGGATGAGTTTTATGGGTCTTCCAACCCCTAATATTTTTACAGGAATGCAGGCCATCCACAGTAAGCATGAATGGATAGGTGTTAGAGATATGGTAAAGGCAGTAGAAGTATTGGTGAATTTGGTAGAAATAATTTAACTTTAAAAAATAAATTAAACGATATGTTGTTTTTGTTAGACGTTGCAGAAAATAAAATTTCCTTGTTAAGCTTATTGCAAAAAGGTGGATGGATCATGTATCCTTTATATGCCTTGCTTGTGATTGCCATTTATGTTTTTATTGAAAGAATGTTGGCTATTAAAAAAGCGGGTGCAATTGACCCTAAGTTTATGTTAATTATCAAGGATCATTTGTTAGCGGGTAATACTTCTGCAGCAAAAAGTGTAGCAAAAAACACAGACAACCCAGTGGCTAAAATGATTGAGAAAGGGGTGATGCGTATTGGAAAGCCGTTGGATGCTATTGAAAAAAGTATGGAGAATGTAGGAAGATTAGAAATGTATTCGATGGAAAGAAATTTGAATATTTTGTCTTTGGTTGCGGGTATCGCACCCATGTTTGGTTTCTTAGGAACGATTGTAGGTATGGTGCAATTGTTTTATGGTATTGCATCTACTGGTGAATACACTTTAAATACAATTGCAGGCGGTATTTATACAAAAATGATTACATCTGCTACTGGCTTGATCATTGGATTAATCGCTTATGTAGGTCATAATTATTTATCTACGCAAATTGATAAAACTGCCAATAAAATGGAAACGGCAAGTGCTGATTTCTTAGATATTTTACAAGAAACAACGCATTCCTAATTTAGTATTATGAATTTAAGAAAGCGATTAAGAGATCAGCCCGAAGTGCATACAGGTGCATTGAATGATATTTTGTTCATTCTATTTTTATTCTTTTTGATAGTATCTACCTTGGCCAACCCCAATGTTATTAAGGTTTCCAATCCAAAATCTGCAAGTGATACTAAGGCAAAACAAACTGTTGTAGTTACGATTGATAAAGAGCAACATTTGTTTATTGGCTCAACGCCAGTAGGTATTGACTCCTTACCAAGTCAGTTAAAAACTTTCTTAGATAAAGAAACAGATAAGCCTTCGGTGGTGATTAATGGAGATAGTGTTGCTAATTTAGGGGTGACTATTCAAGTAATGCAAATCATCAAAAAATTAGGCGCTACACCAGTTGTGGCAGTAGATCCAACGCATTAAGCCCTGTTTTTTAAACTAGCTCTCAGCATTCTGTCTTTTCCAAACATATCTTGTCTTAGTTCGGCATGGTAACCCATTTCATCAAATAAGGCAAATAGCGCCTTGCCTTGATCATAATGCATTTCAAAAAACAATTGTCCATTGGGATTTAAATATTGTTTTCCTAATCTTGCTATGGTTCTATAAAAAATTAGTGGATCCTCGTTGGTTACAAAAAGTGCAATACTCGGTTCAAAGTTTTTCACCTGCACTTGCATATTCACATTTTCTTTAAAAGGAATATAGGGAGGGTTACTTACAATAATATCAAATTTATTAGGCAAGTAAGTGGTATCTAAAATATTTTCTTGCATCCAACTAATTTCTGCATTAAGTTGTTTTGCATTTTCTTTCGCAACCACCAACGCCTCTTCACTAATGTCTAATCCTGCTACCATGCAATTAGGAAGGGCAAGTTTTAAGCTAATAGCAATACAACCTGACCCAGTGCCAATGTCCATTATCTGCAAAGGCTTATCAATGATGGTAGCGTATTCGGTAATCCAATCCACAAGCTCTTCGGTTTCTGGTCTTGGAATTAATACATTTTCGTTTACCAATAAATTATTCCCCATGAACCAGGCTTTGCCTGTAATATATTGAATAGGTCTGCCTTCTTTTAATTCCTTTAATGCATTTTGCAATGCATCAATATGACTTTGTGTTAAATTTTCGTCCTTGTTGACTACTTGATTTATTTGATTCCAGCCCGTTATGTGTTCAAATAAAATAGAGAGCAAACTTGATAACTCAATATTTTCATATTGGCCGGCAAGTTCAGTTTTAAATTGTTGCTTAAGTGTCAGTAAAGTCATACTGCAATGTTACAAATCATTAATCATTATGAGTTAGCTTTGCGCAGTTATTATTCATCTAATTATTAAATGGACCCATTTTTTTACAATACTATCGAACAGCCTGCCATTGCTGAATTTAAAGACCGCGGTAGTAAGTTTCTGGCTTATAGTTTTCCGGTTACAAGTATTGATGTATGTAAAAAACATTTGGCTGCACTTAAAAAAGAACATCCAAAAGCGGTTCACCATTGTTTAGCCTATCGAATAGGTATTGATGGAAGTACTTTTAGGGTGAGTGATGATGGGGAGCCATCAGGTTCGGCTGGACGTCCTATTTTAGGGCAAATTGATAGCAAACAGTTAACTAATATTTTAGTAGTAGTAGTGCGTTATTTTGGTGGCACTTTATTAGGGGTGCCGGGGTTGATTAATGCCTATAAAACCGCAACCTCTTTGGCATTGCAATTATCACCCATTGTTCAAAAGCCGGTCGAAATAAATTACACACTTCATTTTGATTATCATCAAATGAATGAAGTGATGATGATTGTAAAGCAATACAATTGCTCGGTAGTGGAGCAGCTTGCTCAGTTATTTGTTGAATTGAAAATTGGTATTCCCAAACATCGTTTGGAAGAAGTGCTTAACAAAATAACAGATATGCAAGGCGTGAGTTTTTCAACTGATTTGGTGGAGTAATGATTGCTCCGTTTTTTGCAATTTTAATACTTATAAAAACCTTCGCCAGACTTAACGCCAAGTTTCCCATGAGTAACCATCGTCACTAGTAATGGACAGGGTGCATATTTTTCATTGTTGAATCCGTCGTGCATAATATCAAGTATGTTTTTGCATACATCTAATCCAATATAGTCGGCTAATTGTAGCGGCCCCATGGGATGTGCCATTCCAAGTTTCATAATTTGATCAATGGTAGCCGCGTCGCTAATACCTTCGGCATAAGCATGAATGGCTTCATTAATCATAGGCATTAAAATGCGATTGGCAATAAATCCTGGTGCATCTTTAACTACACATGGAATTTTGTCAAGTACTTTAGTAAGTTCAACAATAATATTAGTTGTTGTTTCCGAAGTTTCTTTTCCATTGATAACTTCCACTAACTTCATTACAGGAACAGGGTTCATAAAGTGCATACCAATGATTTTGTCTGCACGATTGGTAACATTAGCTAATTGAGTAATGGAAATGGAGGAAGTGTTAGTAGCTAAAATGCAATCAGGGGGCGCATTATCATCGAGTTGTTTAAAAATGCTTTCTTTGATTTCACTATTTTCTGTAGCAGCTTCTATCACTAACTCCGCTTGCTGAATACCTTTTGCAATAGAAGTGAAGGTGGATATTCTTTGAAGTGTTTCTTGTTTTTCAATTTCATTAATAATTTCCTTACTTACTTGACGCTGTAAGTTTTTATCAATGGTTTGCAATGCTTTTTCAAGTGCTGCTTCATTTGCATCAATTAAATGAACGCTAAAACCTTTTAGTGCAAATACATGCGCAATCCCATTCCCCATGGTACCTGCGCCAACCACTGCTATATTTTTCATGCTATTTTTTTGATTTGTAATCACCATTCTTCCAAGAATCAATAAAGCTTTTCCATGCAACTGGATTTAAAATATTCATTGGTGGCAATTGTCCTGAATAATAATATTTTGAAGCTTGATTCGTAAGAGATGCACCAACTGCTTCTTTACCATCTCGAGGGAGGGATGCCAGGATTATTCTTTTTTGACTTTCACTCGTATTTTTTCTTGCGGTCTCGTAAAGGTCATCATCCACTTTTGCATTTACAAAATCTCTTTCAAATTGGGCACGTGTTGGTCTTGGTTTTAAAATAGTTGCAGGTAAAAAGTTAGTGTCGTTAATCATTAATTGAATGACACTGTATTGGTTTCCTTCTAAATTTTTGGGGATTAAAATGGTTCTATCTTTAAAGCCAACACAGGTAAAAGTAATATGCTCTCCCTTATTTACAGCAATTGAAAAAACACCATCATTATTGGTAATGGTGCCCCTTCCTTTTTTATTCACCACAATGCTAGCATAAGGAATGGCTTTTAAACTATCGGCGGTCATTACAACCCCATACAATTGAACCACAGAATCACGGTATATATTGGGGCTGTTTGGTACAGTTTGTTGTGCAAATGAGGCGTTTGAGATAAGGCCTAAAATGACTACCAAAAGGGAAATAATCTTCTTTTTCATATCAGTGCAAATTTAGGCTAGAAGCATGAAATTTTTGCTAAAATAACGGCTGCATCAATTAACTTTGCTCGGGTTTTCAACTTTTTAACAAAAACTTTCAAAATGACAGAAGCAGAGGTACTCAAAGCGTTAAGTAATGTGCAGGAACCAGATTTAGGGAAGGACTTGGTGACTTTAAATATGATCAAAGATTTGAAGATCGAAGGCAATAATGTAGGTTTTACGATTGTGCTTACTACACCTGCTTGTCCTATGAAAGACATGATGAAAAATGCATGTGAAAATGCCATTAAATTATTGGTGAATAAAGAGGCCGTGGTGACGGTAGGTTTTACTTCCAATACTACTTCGGTAAGAAAAGTGGATGATGCTATTTTATCAAAGGTGAAAAATATTATTGCCGTGGTGAGTGGTAAGGGCGGTGTTGGAAAAAGTACCGTTTCTGCAAATCTTGCATTGGCATTGGCCGAAGGGGGTGCGAAAGTAGGGTTAATGGATGCTGATATTTATGGACCAAGTGTACCTATTATGTTTGGCGTGAGAGGACAACGTCCTATGATGAAAGATGCCAATGGCGAAGGAATAATTATACCGATTGAAAAATTTGGAATTAGTTTAATGAGTATTGGTTTATTGGTTGATGAAAAAGATGCTGTTGTTTGGAGAGGTCCAATGGCAAGCAGTGCTATTCGTCAATTTATTACTGATGTTGAATGGGGCGAGTTGGATTATTTAGTAATTGATATGCCACCAGGCACGGGGGATATACATTTAACCATTATGCAAACTGTTCCTGTAACAGGCGTAGTGATTGTTACCACACCACAAAATGTTGCGTTGGCAGATGCTAAAAAAGCAATTGCCATGTTTGGTCAAGCGAATGTGAAAGTACCTGTTATTGGTTTAATTGAAAACATGGCATATTTTACCCCAGAAGAATTACCAAACAATAAATATTATTTATTTGGTAAAGATGGCGGTAAAAATTTAGCAGAGGAATATGATCTTGCGTTTTTAGGACAAGTACCATTGGTGCAATCTATAAGAGAGGGTGGAGATGCGGGCGTTCCTGCCATGGTAGGTTCTGATGAAATATCTAAAGATGCTTTAAGGGCGGTAGTATCTCAGGCGGTTCGTCAGATTGCCATTCGCAATGCGAATCTTCCAAAAACACAAACTATTTCTGTTGCACAATAAATTTTATGTCTAAAAAAATAGTCATTGCGATTGATGGTTTTTCTTCCTGCGGCAAGAGCACTTTAGCAAAGTCATTGGCTGCAAAATTGGAGTATGTATTTATAGATACTGGTGCAATGTATCGTGCCATTGCCTTATACTTTTTAAGAAACGGCGTTTCTTTTACCAATGAAATTGAAATAAATGAAGCGCTTCAAAAAATAAACCTACGTTTTGAGTACAATTCAAGTACTGAAAAAAGCGATATGATTTTGAATGGAGAAAATGTTGAACTATTGATTCGTGAAATGCAAGTGAGCTCCAAAGTGAGTGAGGTAGCGGCTATTGGAGCAGTAAGAGATTTCGCAGTAGCGCAGCAACAGGCAATGGGTGTGGAGAAAGGGATTGTAATGGATGGAAGAGATATTGGCACTGTTGTATTTCCCAATGCTGAACTTAAAATATTTGTAACTGCAGATCCACAAGTAAGGGCAAATCGTCGTTTGGTAGAATTGCAAGCAACCAATCCTGCAATTACTTTACAAGAAGTGGCCGAAAATTTACAACATCGAGATTTAATTGATAGTACTAGAGAACACAGTCCACTTAGACAAGCCGATGATGCGTTGGTATTAGACAATACGAATTTGGATAGAGCAGCTCAATTTGAGATTGCTTTGAATTGGGCAAAGGAAAGAATTGAGTTAGCTTAATTTAGTCAATTCTTTTAGGCTAGTTCCCATTCGATTGTAAGTTGTTCTAGCAAATCTTCTTTTCCAAAATAACTTGCAATTTTTCTGATAGAAGCTTCTACAACAGTATCAGGACAGCTAGCGCCACTTGTCATTAATATACGAACCACTTCTTTTTTAGGAAGATAGTTTTCAACTTTAAATGCTTCTTTATTTTTCCAATTGTTTGAAATAATTTCATGCTCGTTGATGATTTTACCAGCGTCGTCAATGAAATAGGTAGGTAATTTTTGTTCGCATAATTCCACTAAGTGCGAGCTGTTGCTGCTATTTTTTCCACCCATCACAATCGCAATATCTGCTGTTGTTTTAAGCAAACCTATTACGGCCGATTGATTATCGTTGGTTGCATAGCAAAGTGTGTCTCTTGTATCTGCGAAATGGCTTTCAATATTTTCGATTCCGTATTTTTCTAAAACAATGTCTCTCAGATAATCCGAAATAGCTTGAGTATCTGTTGCCAATTGTGTAGTTTGATTTACTACGCCAATTTTAGTTAAATCCTGTAC
>Ga0208870_1000048_pt1 | contig 23219 bp, 45 predicted proteins | sample CryBogCBE27Aug07_FD_184590 | JGI IMG/M metagenome (GOLD analysis project Ga0208870, IMG submission 184590) | Freshwater microbial communities from Crystal Bog, Wisconsin, USA - CBE27Aug07 (SPAdes) | ecosystem: Environmental > Aquatic > Freshwater > Lake | place: Crystal Bog, Wisconsin, USA...
CCCTTAAACCGCTCACATTCGCTCCCAAGGGCGACCAACCCGCGCTTACGCCGGACATCCTCAAGGGCATCAGCGCGGTTCATGTGCCTGCTGGAAGCACCGCGCAACAACCTTCTGCTCAAAAGACTGGTATTAGCTTCATGCCATCCAATAATGAGGATGCAATTCATGCAAAAGCAGAAAAGAATAGTGATGAAAAAACAGCCCAAGAACTTGTAAATAAAGCCGTAGAAAAAGCGTGGGGAGTTCCTGTTATTACATCAGCAAAAGCATCCGATGTATCACTTCCTGATCAAATTGAGAAAGCTGCATCCAAGATGAGAACAGCAAAATACAATCTGGATCGTTTTAATGGATGGAATGATGATCAAATAAGGGAATCATACGAAAAAGACTACGATAATTATATTAGGTTAGTAAATCCCGTTGATCCTAAAAACCCAACTAAAGAGGAAATAGATAAAAGCCTAAATATGGGGCTTATCCCATTCCTTGGGAAAGATTCTGTTCAGCCGATTATCCAGAATGAGATTAAAGAAAAAAACAAAGCTGAAAAAGAATACAATGATGCTTTAGCAGAATTAAATAATCTTAAATCTCAAGATTTGCAGTTTAAGACAGGAAATCCAGTAACTATCCAGTCTTATCACGCAACGCCATTTGGTGAACTTGAAGGAGGAGGCTTTGATCCAGAGAAACTAGGAACTAATACAAAAGCAGGATCGGCAACTCTTGCACACTTCATGTCTGGAAGTGAATCTACCGCAAATGCATACATTAAGGGTGACTCATTGCCACATAAAGGATTCCTCAAGCTATCATCTTCAGAAAAAGATGATTTGATGCGCTATCTTGGAGATCGGTACGAGGAAGATGTCCGTTATGGTAAAGAGCAAATAAAGCAAGATTCTCAAGATGAAGGATTGTCTGAAGAAGACACACACGAAAAAGTAGATGATTTTCTTGCAACACAAAACTTTACCAACTGGCTTGAGCATTATCCTTCAACAGCTATTAGAGATGATGTTGGTGATCTTTTTAACAAAGATTATGACATAGACCCAGTTGACCCAAAACTTTACAAGCTATTTGTGCATTTTGATAACCCAATGGTGGTTGATCAGAAGGGAGCAAGATACAGGGAAATAAGCTATTACGATGCATTGAAAGATGCACAAAAGAAAGGCCATGATGGAGTTATATTTGTTAACACCTATGATGGTGGCCCAAGAGACAACATTTTTGCTGTTCTGAAAGGCAATGAGAACAAAATCAAATCATCTGATCCTTTTACCTATGATGAAAACAAGAAACTAATTCCTCTTTCACAAAGGTTTAATCCTAGCACAAATAAGATCGCCTTTATGCCATCCCGCGATGAAGAGCCAGAGAGCATCACAGAGGCCACCTACACCAATCCTCGCACGGGTGAGGTATCTCGCGGTGCTACGCATCGCATAGCCAATCCTAACGCACCACAGGAGGCTACAGACCGCGAATCGCCTGCCTATGGCTTTGCGACTGACAAGGGCCGCATCGTTGACCGCAATGAGGCGTACAACATCGCGCAGGCCGCTGACCAGCTAAAGGAGCCGACAACGGAGGAGCAAAAATTCCATGCTGATCGCGGAGTCCTGCACAGCGACATGGTTAATTATGAGGGCGGTGAGAAATCAAACGACAACCGCAGGAATGTCGGAATCAGCTTCATGCCTAAAGAAGATGAGGAGTATGCACACCAGACGGGTCATCGTCCTCCTAATGAAAAGTATGGCGCACCAATGCATGAAGTTACTCGCGGCATCTATCCAGATGACTTCTACACCCTTCCGTACAAGACCGCATTGAGGTATTACGGCATGGAAACGGATAAGGCCGACAATGAGTCGATGACCGCCATTCGTTCTGTGCAAGGAAAGCCAGACGCTGAAATCACGATTTATCGCGCAGTTCCGAAGTCAATCAAAGACGCGCAGATTTACGCTGGAGATTGGGTAACTCCATCACGCACCTATGCAAAAGAGCATGGTGAGGCATGGCTTAAAGGCGACTACACAATCCTTTCCAAGAAGGTTCCTGCATCGCACCTGTTCACAGAGGGCAATTCAATTAACGAGTTTGGATACAATCCTCCAAAGAAGAGCGGCATCTCATTCATGCCGTCCAAGCTAGACGAAGCACACGCCAAGGCTATTGAGTCTGGAGACACAGAAGAGGCGCAGAGGCTGGTTGATGAGGCGGCGAGGAAGGCGGGGTATGATTTGAGCCACCGCGAGGGTTATGGCCAAGATTGGCGAAAGAAAGAAGATGTTATTTTGTTTGCGAAATGGGAGCCAAGCGAAATGTCAAAAAACGATCATTATGGGCCAGCTAACTATATTATTAAATCATCCGACTTAAAGCCGGTTCCAGAATGGGCAATTAAGTGGCATTCTACGCAACCAGAAATTGTTAGGGCAGCTGAAGAAGATAAAAGAACAGCATTGGAAATAGCCAGAGATTCAATGAACCCTAATGATATTGTTGATGGTGCTGGAATGTGGGATAGCCGCAAATCTGTTAGAGATTTTTATAATGATAATGAATCACGATTATATAAAGAAGGAACAATTGGATATTTAACCCCAGATGGAGCTGTAATATTTGATCCTTATTCAGCCGCTGAAAAAGGAATAGCCAAACTAGCAGACCCCGCAACCTACGACGACCAAGGCAATCTGATTCCCCTTTCCCAACGCTTCAATCCGGCGAGTAATGACATCAGGTTTATGCCTGCTAACGAACTTCCCAAGACCGAAGACGGCTCTATCGATTGGGAAGGCTTTAAGACGAAGGCTCAGGAGGTCGCAAAGCCGCTGGCGGCATTGTCTCCTATTGGCGGCATTAGGTTCATGCCTGCTCCAAGCAAGCAACAAGATATTAAAATGAAGCCTTCTGATGATGGAAGGACGATTGTTTACAATCACGATCCAAAGACCACAATTAAGCCTGCTACAAAGTCTATTAAAAAGCTGATTGGTGAGGTAGTTGGTATGCTTGAGGCTGATCGCCATAACACGCTAGGCGACAACATGGGTGGCCCTATGCACCCATTCCTTATTTCTAACCAAGTGATCGCAAGGCTCAAGGATGGTCGCGGATTTAAGCCTGTATGGGCAAATATGAATTCTGCTTTCGTAACTCGCGCCAAGAATATCATCAAGAACACGACATCTGGCAGGGCTTTGATCCAACTAATGAAGGAAGAGGCTCACATCAGCAATAGAAAGTTTGTGCGCGATGTGATGTCCGAACTAGATAAGAAAAAAGATGCTATGCCAAAGCAAATCGTGGATTCCCTCCATGTGATTCTTGAGCTTGGCGCACGCAATCCAGCTACAAAACTAAAGGAAGTAACTAAGGCGAAAAAAGCATTTAAGGATGGAGAAATTACACAGCGCGAACTTAATAAAGTCCTAAAAGACAATAAGGAAGCGATTGATAAGTATGGCCCTATGGTTGATTTCTTGTCCAAGCTAGGATCAATCAAATCAAAGGCCACACGGGGTAATATTGAATCCTTCAATAAGTCGTATGCTGATCATATAAAACAATACCAAAAGCAGGACTGGTATAAGAAGATCGCCGATAAATACAAAAACACCGCTTTTGCTGACGAGGCATCTCGTTTCACATTTAACCAGCGTGGTGCAGCAATGAAACGACTTCGCGGCATTGCTCATGCGCCAGACATTGGCAAGATGCTTGCAGATTCAATGGATTTCAAGGGCGGAAAGAACCTCGACCTTGTTGCCAGCGTACAATTATCTAAAGATCCTGATGCATTTGCCATTTACACAGGCAATGATCCTAAGCAAGAGGCAAAAATGAGCGAAAACGAGCGGTATCTGCGTGACCAGTTCCTAAAAAACAAGAACTTCAGAAAGCATCCTTCTTATGACTGGATGATGCTTGGCCCTGAAAAAGCAGACAACTTCATCCTTGAAAAGCCAGTAGATCCCCTTGTATTATTCCCAGACTATGCCAAAAGCCATCCCAATGCCAACGTAAGAAACGGAAGCAAAGAAACTATTGTTGGCACAATGAAGAAATCCAAAATACCTCTAAAAATAAAATAATATGGATATATTAATTACAGATAAAGAAAAAGGGCCGGAGGGATGGGAAATGATTCCCGTTGACGATGTAAATGTCTTCTACAATCCCAAAACCATTGACGAGGCAAAGATTACCGAAATGGTTGAAAACTTTGCCAATGGTGACACCGATGAAATGGATGAAAATGCGACTTTTGATACTGCGCTAGACAGAGAAGAATTTTAACAAATAATACTTATGCCGCTACGAATCTGCTCATCTCAAAACTGCTTTTCTCGTAATCTCAAGACTGAGATTAAGGCCGGAAAGCCTCAGAAACAGGCTCTGGCAATTGCGTACGCGACTCAGCGCAAGGCTAAGAAGAAAGGCAAATAATTTATGGCACAACCAATCCCACGCAAAGAAGACCTAAAGCCTATTAGCGAGGCTGTATGTATGTTCGTTGATCATGGCTTGTTTATCTCGCAAGCATTGAGACTCGCTCAAGACTTCAAAAAGGTTTATGTCTATACACCGTGGGAGTCGGGGTTCCCTTCTATGACGTCTCTTATTGGAACTGGATATGACGAGATTGAAGTGGTTTTAAGTCCATTTCCATACATTGATGAATGTGATGTTTTTGTATTCCCTGATGTTAACCATGGGCCTCTTCAGCAATATTTAGCTGATCAAGGAAAAGCAGTATGGGGATGTAAATTAGGAGAGTGCCTTGAGCTTGAACGCGAAGGATGCAAAGAAATTCTCAAGGTTCTTGATCTGCCTGTTGGTAAATTCACGCACATCGTTGGACTTGACAACCTCCGTGAGCATCTAAAGAAAAATGATGGGAAAACTTTGCACTGCAAATTGTCCCGCTGGAGGGGGGCTTTTGAAACCTTTGCCTGTACGCATTATCGCGATGTTGAACCTAAGATTGATCAAATTGAGCATAAGATTGGGCCTCTGAAAGACGTTATGGAATTCACGGTAGAGGAAGATCTTCCTGATCGTGTTGAGGTAGGAACAGACGGATTTGTTATTGATGGAAAACAACCTTCTCAACTCATGGCTGGAATTGAGGTGAAGGATCTCTGTTACGTTGGCAAATTCCTTAAATACAAGGACTTGCCAGAACCTGTTCGTCGATTTAATGACCGAATGGAGCCTGTTTTCAAAGCATACTCGTATCGTGGTTGGATGTCATCCGAAGTAAGGATCGGATCTGACTTAAAACCCTATATGATAGATGCTTGCACACGGAGTCCTAGTCCACCAAATGAGCTTTGGCAGCTTGTTTATGCTAATTTTTCCGAGATTATATACTACGGAGCGCATGGCATCATGGTTGATCCTGAACCTACTGCAAAATATGGAGCAGAGATCTTGATTCATAGCTCATGGGCCGCTGGAAACTGGCAACCCGTAAACATTGACCCAGATGTCCGCGAGTTTGTGAAACTCCGCAACTCCATGAAATTCGGTGACAGGGAATATATTTCTCCAATCCAAGGAGAGCTTCCAGAAATTGGAGCCGTTGTTGGCCTTTCTGATGAGTCTATTGAAGATGCAATTGATCAAGCGTTCAAAAATGCTGAAGGTGTTAGTGGTTACTATATTGACATTCCCAAGGCATCTACACAAACCGCTCTTGAGCAAATAGCAAAGCTGGATGAGTTGGGCTTGAACTACTTCAAGGATTGAGAAATTCACGACCAGAGATCCCGCGCCCAAAAGAAGGCGAGCCTCCTCCGTACAAATGAGAATTGAGATCAAGTCGATTGATCCGGCGGCGATCCGCTATGCGACTTGCGGAGACTGGATCTGGTTGCCGGATGGCACGCTGCAAGTCTTCGTGCCGGACTACGGAAACGACAATAGCGCGATGCTGGTGGCCTTGCATGAAGTCGTAGAGGCATGGCTATGCCGACATGACGGCATCGATGAGAAAGTCGTTTCTGACTGGGATATAGCGCATCCTGATGCCGAGGAGCCTGCCGAGGTCAAAGGATCTCCATACATGGATCAGCACAGCATCGCAACGCAGGTAGAATTGAAAATGTGTGCCGGACTTGGAATGGACTGGAACAATCACAACAAGTGGGTGCAGAACGCCGGAGATGAGGTTGAGAGACAATTGACGAGCGGCGTGCCTGTGGCGCGGATAACGAAAGAAGGATCGCGGTACTGGACTGAGTTGCACCTGTTCGCCATGCGTGTTTCCGGCGAGAATTACTGCCATGAGTTTTGGCTGCATGAGTGGATCAAGTCGCTGCCATTCGATGGATGTCCATGCGAGCAACATCTCAAGGATTTTATGCGGAACAATCCGCCGGACTGGTCAGACTTTTTTGGTTGGAGCGTGCGCCTTCACAACGCTGTGAATGATCGAATTGGCAGACCCGTGATTGAGGTTGAGGCGGCTAGGGAATTGTGGTCGAGTAGATCGTTCTAGTTTCCAGCATCGTCCGTAGAGCCGCATAAACACTAGCTCAAAATACCTGTTGACTCTAAAGCGGCTTTGGTATAGATTTATACCTGTCAGTCAAACAACACACACATCCAACACACAAAAACATGCACGAAGAAATCAAAATTGAGAGACAGGAAGACGGAACATACACACTCAAGTTCCCATTTGAGAACACTCCAAAGACGCACCTGATTGTCCGAAAAAAAACACTCAAGGAGGCTCTGGATTATATGTCGGGATACTTCAAGGCCATTGAACGCAACGCATAATTCCACATCCATGAACAGCATCCAGATCTACCCCGCAGGCGGCAATATTTACGACCATCCATTCGCTCGCAAGAATCCAGACTGGGCATACCATACGCACGCCATGATCAATGGCGAATACGGATGCCGGATCTCCGGCGACTACCTCTGCCATGACACCTCCCTAGAGGATCAGTCCGGCCTGCCTACCTGCCCTACCTGCCGCAAGAAGGTAATCAAAGCACGCAAATGAGCGACGATCCTGTACCTCCTCACAAGTTCCCTCTGCGGGTGATCGGTCGTCTCTGGCCTGAGCAGTTCCGGCCTACGCGAGATTTCCAAGAGCTGGAGGATCAATACCACGGGCATCAGAAGCCCCTAGAATTGATTACAGGCGGTCACCTGACCAGATCGCTGGATCACTTGATCAAAAGCCGCTCCTAGCCTATCCTAGCGCGATTATGAGCTTTCGCAAAGTCACCACCGCCATGATAAACGGCAAACGCTGGGAGATCGGCTTTGGCTTTACGGGGAAAACGGCAGGAAAGGTGGACGAGGGAGTAGCCAGCTATGCACGCCGCCGGATCGTGATTAGGAGCAAGGCACGAGGCCGGAAGTGCAGTCTCATCGACGGCGCGATCCATGAGCTTTTGCACGCCGCAGTTCCATCGCTCAAGGAGGATGTCGTAAATGACTTTGGAGAGCTTTGCGGACGGGTGTTGCCCAAGCTGATCGCCGCAGAGCCTGATAATAGCTAGTTCTACAGCCCATGAAAAAAAGTGAAAAAAAGTTCACATTGGCTATTGACGATACCAAAGCGGGTATGGTAGATTGATCCTGTCAATAAGACACAACACACACATCCATGAAATACCAAGTCAACCTCAGTCTTAACAGCCTAGTAGCAGCTCGCATTGCGATCCGAGAAAACATTATCCTAGCTTGGAGAAGCCGGAGAGATGCAGCTAGATCTTGCGGAATCAAATTTGCCATATCATGCTATGACGCTCGCATCCGAGAGAACATTACAGCTTTACGCGAGCTTCAGGAATACACCTGCCAATTCTAACCACCAACCCAAACACACACATGACATACATCGAACACCAAGAATTCGCTCAGATTGAGCGTACCTGCGACGAGATCCGCAAGGACAACATCGAACTGCGCTACGAGATCCAGTCCCTGCACAAAGATCTCTGCCAGATCCTAACGCTAAACACGCTAGGCAAGACCCGCGAGATTGCAGACCTCTGCAATTCCATCATCACCCACCGCTCACGATAATGCGCTGCATCGACAACCTCATTAACGGAAAACTCAAGGAAGCTATTGCCGGAGCCAAACGCTCCACATTTTGCGACATTCTCCATGCCGCTGAGATGGCTCACGGGATGACCATGCGCGAAGCTCTCGCCGCTACCAAGTACCTCAAGGGAGAGATCACATGGCATCAATATTGCCAAGAGAAACACGCATTCAACGAGACTGAATAAATGCTCGCCCAAAACATAATCTGGTTCATCCAAGGGGCAGTACAGGCCGCTGTGCCGCTTGTAATAGCCTTTCTAATCCTTCACCTTTACTACCGCAGATAACCAACCCATAAACACATGAATACACACACCGCCAACCTACTCAGCAACCTAGAAGCATTGTTCACCAGCCAACTCGCGATGGCTGAAGCTCATGATCTAGGAACCCTGCCACATATCAGCCGCGCTCGTGCCAAAGAGTTACTGACCGACATCAAGATCGCTCGCGCCTATAGCAAGGAAAAAGCACGCACTCCGGCGTACTTTAATCGCCTCGACACAATACATTGCAAATAATGCAATTAAGTGTTGACTCCGCAACCAAAGCGGCTATTGAAACACCTATGGAAAATACACATCCATATCAGGCCGGAAGAGACGAGTGCCGCGAGCAATTGGTGGCACTCATCTATGATCGCTACGTCTACAACAAGACCTTCCACGGGAAAGAGTCTCAAGTAGCCCTAGAGCTGAAACGCTTGATCCTCGACATCCGAGAGGATCAGGCAAAAGAACAAGAGCAGATCAATCAAATTGAAACAGCGGCAGAATAAATAAATGGCTAAATATAAATTATGATAAACCACACAGGATCGCCCATAGCAATTCAGTTTGCTTATAATCTTTTAATGCTAATACCATTAATAGCACTTATTGCAGCAGCTGTAGATTTATTTAAGAACCACAAACCTGCTTGTGCTATGGATTACATAGTAATAACTATTGTTATTATTCTTCTTTTAAGTCTAATTTGTCTCATTGTGGGGATTTTTGTTTGATGCATCTATCTCACGCTTTGAAAAAACTATGGCTAAATATAAATTACATAAATCTGATCAAGTATTAATAAATGTCCACAGCAAGAAAACCTGCAAAGGTGAGTATTGCTGTATCCACAACCCTAGCAAACACGCATTAAGCGATGCTCCTCAGAACTGGCGCGAAGATCGCCGGATCATGGAGCGTATTTGTGAACACGGGATAGGGCATCCTGACAGAGATCAAATCATGCGTGATGAAGCTGGTTGGGTACACGCTTGCGATGGCTGTTGCTCAAAACTATAAATAAACAAACAAATGAATAGATTCTATTACGGAGATCGCCCATGTATTAATTATATCTGGGTCATGCTTGACAGATTAGGCCCACTTGTACCTAAATTAAGACCTGCGGTAAAAATGCCGCCTAAACAATCATCAACCAAATAATTTTATGAGTCGCGAACCTATCAATCATCCTGCATTCCCTGTAACCGCATACGCCGGAGATAGCACTAACGCTCCTGTGCGTCCGAATTCAGGGATGGGAATCCGCGACTACTTTGCTACCGCCGCCCTCTCGCAGCTTGTCACAGAAAAGGCAGCAGGAGATCCAGAGGCAGTAGCAGAACTTGCTTATGCATTCGCAGACGCGATGCTAGAAGAGCGTCAATACAACAACCGAAAATAATATGTGGCATCACAATAAAAAGAACCCAATGGCAACTACTGCAAAGGCTCCGGCAAAGCCAGCACCTGTCAACGCGACTGCACAAGCCAATCCTTCTCCTCAGACCAGCACGATCAAGGTAGGATCTCCTGAAATCCGTATTGGATTAGATGGAGCTACTCGCCGTTCTGGTATGCTAGGTAACGACATGCTCAAAATCGGCAAGAAACCTACGATGAATACCAAGCCGAAGGGCATTAAGATGCCCAAAGTAAAAATTCCAAAGATGAAGTAATGAAGAAATCCTCTCCTCCATCGTCAATGATGAAACGTATCGGGCCTAAAGCTACGCCGACGTGCACCAATGATGCCAGCAATCCCTACAAAAAATCACCGAAAACCAAACCAACCAAATAAACTCCATGTCCGAAGATACAAACACGCCCGTAACTCCCGAAATCCCAGCAAGTGACATCCATCCTGAGTCACTTGAAGCCATCAGCAACGAGACTGGAGTGCCAGTCAATGAGATTGATGGTGCTGGTGGGATCACAGACGCTCCAAAGCCTCAGAGCATTCAAGAGCTGATCGCAAACATTGATCTCAGCAATGTTACCGAGCATGAAATTATGGTAGATTTGATCGCCGGAATTCAGCAGCTTGCCATCCGAGGCCAGATCGCTCTTGGACTGCTAGAGCGAATCAAAATTGAAAGCAATGCTATCTCATCAGAAGCTGAAGTTGCCCCAGAAACTTCTGAGACATCTTCCGTTGCTACCGATTCTACACCACAAGCCTAATTCCCTCCCCTGCTCACTCCCATGAAAGCGAAGAACGCATACACCCGCGCAGCTAAAGCGATTGCTGGAGTTGAAGAGGCCGTGCGACCTCGCTCTCATGCGGAGGAGCCTGCCGGAGACAAAGCGAAGAAGACTAACCCGCAGCGCATGGACATCCTGCGCCGCCATGTCCTTTCGAGCCGAAACAATGACACCAACGCATAATCAAGAGAACGAATGCACGCAGGCGGCAATTGAATACATCAAGCTGAAATTTCCAAATGAAAGACAAGAATCCTCATCTCACCAGACACATCCTCAAGACCGAGACATACCACGAACTGGCGAACAGCCGGATTCACAAACACACTCGTAAAAAGCTCAACAGCAAGCTCGGTGGCCTATCAAAAGGCATGAAGCATAAGCCAATGGAGGACGAGAAGTGAAAAAAGGACTCTGGTACAACATCCACGCCAAACAACAGCGTATCGCGCATGGCTCCGGCGAGCATATGCGTCCTGTTGGTAGCAAGGGTGCGCCTACGGACAAGGCAATCAAGGCAGCCACAAAAACATCCAAGAAGAAATGAGCGAAAAGAAATTCAAAAAGGTTGTTACCAACCCTGAGACTGGCAACAAGAAAACCGTTCGTTATGGGGCCAAGGGATATTCAATTGCCCCTCACACCAAAAAAGGCGACTCTTACTGCGCTCGAAGTGCTGGGCAGATGAAAGATCATCCAGCGGCAGCGCATGATCCTAACTCACCTTTGCGCTTGAGTCGAAAGAAATGGGCTTGCATCGGAAAGCGTAGCGCAAGATGAGCGAGGTAATTCCTAAAAACCAATTTGGTTGGGGTGGCGGAAAAGGCGATTACGAGCGTCCTGTCAACCGAGCTGTATTCCGAGAAAATCTATCACAAATCAAATGGCATCCATCTCCGGCGGTGGTCGCTAAGAAGAAGGCCGGAAAGACAACCTATAAATACTAATGACATCAATACCATCCGAGGTGCGCGAGTACCTCAAAGAAATCGGCAGAAAAGGCGGATCAAGCAAGAGCGAGAAAAAGCTCGCAGCGGTCGCATTGAATGGAAAAAAAGGCGGATGGCACGCCCAGAAGCGTAACCAGATTCCGGCTAAAGCGGCATAATTGCTGGCTTTAGGAGCCATGAAAGTTTTTCTTGTCATTTAGCCGCTTTGGTACAATTATCACTCAGTCGGTCAACTCAAACACACACACATGAACACCATACACACAGCAATGGTCGCCATTATGCGCGACATCACCGCCATTGGAAAAGACAGCAAAAACGCAGCTCAAGGATTCAAATTCCGAGGCATTGACGCAGTATACAATGAGCTTCACAACTTGCTTGCAAAGCATGGTGTGATCACATTGCCACAGGCCGGAATACCAGTCATTGAAGAGCGCACAAATAGCAAAGGAACCGTACTTCGGTTTGTTACCATCCCTATGACTTATCAGTTTGTCGCTGAAGATGGTAGCAGCATTACCTGCCAAGTGATTGGCGAGGGCATGGACTCAGGCGATAAGGCCACCAACAAAGCTATGGCAATCGCTCACAAGTATGCATTGCTACAAACATTCCTTATTCCCACAGAGGAAATGAAAGATCCCGATTACGAGACTCATGATGTTCGACCTATAACGAAGCCCGTTATAGCCAAGCCAGAGTTTTCCAAGAAGACAGCTCCTGCTCCTGCGCCAGCACCTACCTTACCACAAAACGCCTTGGATATGCTTTTCAGCATGATGGACACCAACAAGGTTACTGAGGAAGAGGTTCGCTCATTCTGCCTGTCCAAAGGCATGAAGGATGTGCCGGAGTTTGTAGCAGATTTCACCGAGAAGGTCGCAGATCGTCTCGTGTCGATCTTCCCAGAGGTAATCGAATTCAGCCTCAACAAATAAATATATGACCGACGAACGTAAAGACAAGATGTCCGGCAGCGCAATGGCAACCTATGCCGCTTGCGTTGGAAAGTATCAGCTTGAGAAAACTTGCCCTCCAAGCGAGTCAGGAGATGCCGCAATTATAGGTGAACGCATACACAAATACCTCGCCGGAGAGGAGATCACCCTAACAGACGAAGAGTTTGGAATCGCTACCCGTTGCCTTAACGAGTATGCCGAGATCCTTGCTACTCTCGACCTTGGAGAGCCTGATCACAAGACCATCGAAAAGCGGCTATGGTATGGCGACATCTGGTCAGGGCAGATCGATCTCATCCTGCATTGGGGTGACAAAGTTCTGATCCTTGACTGGAAAACAGGCCGGACAGGTACTGGCAACTCTGCCGCTGACAACCTCCAGCTCCGCGCCTATGCGGTTCTCGTAAAGAAGAACCTGCCCAACATCAAGGAAGCATATGTCGCGATTGTCCAGCCTATGGCACAGCCGTTTACCATTGCACACTACGACGAGGAAGACCTGATTGCCGCTGATGAGCAAATCCAGAGCATCGTACAGGCAGCTCTTGCTCCTAACGCACCTCGCACGCCATCACCTGATGCCTGCAAGTATTGCCGAGCCAAGGCGATCTGCCCAGAGGCCGCTGGAGTCACTAACGAGCTGGTAGTTTCACCAGCAGCAGTTCCGGCTCTTACCAACGAGGCAATCGCTGATTATCTTGAAAAGGCGGATGTTGTTGAAGGATTCATCGAAGCGTTGCGCGAGGAGGGCAAGAAACGGCTCCTAGAGGGCCAAGAAATCGCCGGACGCAAGATACAGGCCGGACGCACCAGTAGGAGCATTGAAGACCTTTCTACGGCATTTGAGCGTGCAGGGTTGAATAGCGATCAATTCCTTTCCGCTTGCAAGGTTTCCATCCCCACCCTAGAAAAGATTTTTGCCGCATCAAACGACATCAAACCCAAGGAGGCTAAAGCCAAGTTGGAAGAGATGTTGGGAGATGTGCTTGTCAGCAAGACTGGCGCACCAATGATGGTTCGTGCAAAATAAACAAACCAAAACAAAACATATATATGTCTAAAGAAATGTCGGAGCAGGAGGTAGCAATCATCTCTGCGCTTGCAGGATCGGTTGTAGAAACACTTGAGTCAACAATCGGCGATGCTGTTTACATCATCAATGATTATGTACAGCTACTTGTTGATGCAGAGTTGGTGGAAGAGGGTGCAAATGATTCTATCATTCGTATGGCTCTTCAGCTAGCTGTTGATTCAATCGTCGATTCCATTGATGAAGAAGATGAGTCTGATTCTGAGTCTGAAGACGAGGATAAGGATGAGGATGAGGATTGCACCAAGAGGGCTTACTAATCACGCATATGGCAGAATATATACACAAAGAAGGAAAAGGTAGTTTGTTTATTAACGACTACAAGGTCAGCGAGAACCATCCTGACTTCCGAGGCAAGGCCATGTGGAAGGGTGAAATCATTGAGATCTCCCTCTGGGAAGGCGAGACTCAGGCAGGTGTGAAGAAGTTCAGCGTGTCTATCAGCGAGCCTCGTCAGAAGTCAGCAACGCCACAACGTGTTGTGAGTTCTGAGAAGCCTGCTTCCGCGAGCCGCAAGTTCACGCCGCAGGACGACTCTGATATTCCATTTTAGAACTAGACAATAGTTCCATTCTGGTTTTAGATAACGAGATGAAAGAATGCTTCAAATGCAAACGCCATCTCCCGCTAGAGGATTATTACAAACATCCTCAAATGGGAGATGGGCATCTCAACAAATGCAAAGATTGTACAAAATCTGACTCTGAAAAAAGGCGAAAAATTAAAGAAAAAGATCCTGAATGGGTATTATCTGAAAGAAATCGTCATAGAGAAAAAACAAGAAGATATGTTCAGCAAGGAAGACAATCTAAATTGAGTTCTTCAAAAAAATTAGAATGCACAAAAAAATACAGAAATGAAAACCCAGAAAAATATGCAGCTCACGGTATTGTTGCTAGAGCATTGCGATCAGGTAAAATTAATAGACACCCTTGTTGTATATGCGGATCAAAAGCGCAGGCTCATCACGAAGACTACAGCAAGCCTCTTGATGTAATATGGTTTTGTCCAAAACATCATAATGAGCATCATGCTAAAAAAAGAGATAAAGAAATTATGAAATCACTAAATCAAGAAACGATATGAGCCAAGTAGTCCCGAAAAAGGGCGTTAAGGATTCAGATGTATTCATCTGCGATGATTGCGGAGACGCTATCTCCGGCTCTCGTGTAATAGGTGGCGAGTACGTCTATTATGTGAAGCAGGATCGTAGCAATCCGAACAATAATCGCTATCGATGCGCGGATTGCGCCGACGACATCTGGGCTAACTATTAAAACCATGAAGCCGATCTCCTTTGTCATCCCTGTAGCTCCCAAGAGCCTCCAAAACTCTGGTCGCAAAGTAATGTGCAAGGGAGGTCGGGCTATCTTTTACAAGGCTCCCGAAGCTAAAGACTGGATCAAGGTAGTTGGATTCTACGCCAACCCTCATGTTCCGGCGACATACATTGATGGCCCGATCAGGCTTACCCTCACATTCGTGATGAAGCGTCCTGTGGCTCTTAATGCTAAGAAGTACAATCAGGGTCGCATTCCGGCAGATAAGAGGCCAGATTGCGACAACATGGCAAAATGCACGACAGATGCATTGCAAGGCTTCTGGATGGACGATGCATCAATCACAGAGCTAAATGTATCTAAGTGGTACGCCGCAAAGGGCGAGATGCCCAAGATAGAAGTAACAATTAAACCCATAAATACATCAAATGACGACAGAAACACTTGAGCTTTGGTCATTCGCAAGATCGGATGATCCAATAACTTCTCACAAATCAGCTAATGATATTGCAAGAGCAATTCGATCTGGTTCACAACGGCATAAAATATTAAATGCTTATTTATTAGGCGATTATACTGATGAGCAAGCAGGAGAAATTACTGGATTAATTAAAAATCGATCTTGCTGTTATTGGAAAAGGTGTAGTGAGTTGAGACAAATGGGATACATCAAAGATACGGGCAGAACAACACTATCTTCTTCCAATATGGAAGTCATGATATGCGAAATAACTGAATTAGGACATATTAAGCTCAAAGAGCTTAATTCAACATCCGTTGCTCTGTAGTCGATTAATATGAAAACCAACATAAAGAAGAAATGCACGGTGAAGCTAAAGGATGGACGCTGCTTCAAGGCGTACATCACAGGCAACGCCGGACACCACAAATTACACATCACATCTAAAGAATGGGGAGACATGATTGTCGATTCCCGCGAAGTCAAAAACTAATGAGCCTTAACGAGCTAATAATATCAAAACTTATGAATACAGGAACCACATACAAGACACAGAAGCCTTTACAGGCGGACATCAAGGACAACAGACCATTCTATATGGTCGTCCGGCTAGGTAGCAACGGATTCCAGAAGGAAGACGCATCACCTTCCGTTCGATACGGTGACGAGATGGAGGCCAGACAAGAGGCTGAACGACTAGCAAGAAAGCACGCAAGCCATCCTAGAGGATTTGCAGTAGTAAAGGCGATTGTAATAGTCCGAGGAGAAGTATCAATTGTTGGAATTAATCTGGATGAAAATTCTATTGATATGGAAGGGTATATTCCTCACATTCCTACACCTTTTATTTAATACTAATGAAACTACATGACCGATTCAAAGCATGGTACGCCACCGAAGGCGTGCGAACAATCATCGACCAGAGCGAAGGCAAGCACTGGCACGAAGAGTACCAGAAGGTGGCATATCAGGCCGGATGGACGGCTGGAATGGCGCACGCCTGTGAGATCGTTGACAAGCTCGACAAGGAATTAAAGAAAAACTGATGACCTGTGCCAAAGCCAAGGTAGCGTGCGCTATCGTATCTACTGAAGGCGATGTCTTCATGGGCCGGAATGATTGCGATAATCCGCAGTCAATCTGCCCACGCGAGGATGGTGAAGGATACGACAAGTGCAAGAGCATCTGCCAGCAGGAGGGTCATGCCGAAATTATGGCTCTCAAGAAAGCAGGCGCAAAGGCTATCGGCGGCAGGGCATACCTCTGGGGTCACGAATCCTATTGCCACGCCTGTGAGAACGCACTACTTTCAGCCGGAGTGAAGTCACTCTCACTCATAAATAAATCAAAATATACAAAGTGAAGTTCTATCCATTCAATATCGGCGATTATACTCGCCGCACATCACATCTAACCCTCATTGAAGACATCTGCTATCGCAGGTTGCTTGATCTTTACTACATGACAGAGGCTCCAATCCCTCTTGATCTTGATAAGGTGTCGCGTCTGATTGGCATGAGAGATCATAACGAAGTCGTATATGATATCGTATGCGAGTTCTTTACGAAATCAGATGCAGGATACCTACATGAGACTTGTGAGGAGGAAATAGCAAAGTATCATTCTAAGGCAGATCGCGCTCGCGGACTCGCAGAAAAAAGATGGTCAGTACAGAGAGACGATACGAAATCACATACGACATCGCATACGATTTCAGATACGAAGTCGTGTGCTACCAATACCAATACCAATACCAAGACTAGTATTAATAAGAAACAAGATGACGATTATGTCGTCGTTGTTCCTGAGCCTTTAGCATCAGCAACTGGAATAGCAAAGCTGATGGACAAGTGGCATGAATACATCCAGTACAGAAAATCTAATCGTATGAAGTCGCTAAAGAAAGCCAGCGTTGAGTCCCAGTTTTCAAAATTCAACGAGTGGGGTCTGGAAGCGTCAATCGATTCAATCCAAACAACAATACGAAACGGATGGCAGGGAATCTTTGAACTAAAGACCGCATCTGCCGGACGCAATCAATCCACACCATCAGAGTTTGACTCAGCATTCTAATGACAACGATTAAATCTAAAACCTGCACATCTTGTGGCAGCACATTCGATGCCGAAGACATCTTTATGGGAGAGAGGTTACTCTGGAGCATTACTACTTGTGATCCATGTAACGAGAAAGAAGTCGCAGCTCAAGAGGAGCAGGAACGCAAAAAACGCCTAGAAGCCCGTAAAACGCAGTTTTGGTGTGATGTCCCTCCATTGTACCAAGGCACCGATAAAAGTCAGCTACAGGGGCAGCTAGTGGCTGTTATTGATGCTTGGGAGTACGGAACAAAAGGCATTGGTTTTATTGGTAAATCTGGCGCGGGTAAAACCCGTGCAGCGGTTCTTCTCCTCCAACGCATAGCTATGGATGGAAAAAGCATTTGCTTTATGAAATCTGTAAAGTTGACCAAATACGCTGCTGATAAGTTCTCTGATGACAAGTACGAGGCAGAGATTGCAAAAGAGAAGATTCGGCAGGCTTATAGATCAAAACTGCTTCTCATCGACGACATTGGAAAAGGTCGCCTGTCCCCTACGGCAGAGGAATTGCTATTTGACATCATTGACGAGCGAACAGAGAGAGGATTACCTATAATCTGGACATCAAACTCCGGCGCAAAGGCTCTTAGGGAGATGCTTTCTCAAGACAGGGCAGACGCTCTTATCCGCAGGCTCGCTGAGTTCACAACCGTAACGCACATCAACTAATGAAAAAACCAACCATGACCAAAAAGCAGTACGAGACAATCATGACCATCTATATGGTGCTGGCTTTGATAATGATCGTACTTCCATTCGCTCTCGTATTCGCTTTGGTATACTTAACCCTAAAACACTAATGAAGCTACTGACTCAACTCATCTGCCTGTTCAAAGGGCATAAACTAATCCTACAATCTTACAAGCGAAACGCCGCAACCCGCTATGTCAAATGCCTGCGCTGTAGCGAGATCTGGCCCGTCTATAAATAATGTCAACGAACATAGATAATTTAACAATGACAACGAACAAAGACACCGACATCAACAACGAGGTCGCCACTCCAAGAACAGACGAAGCTGTAGAGGCTATGGGTCTAAAAGCCTTTGTTGTGCCCGTAGAAATTTGCCGTCAGCTAGAACGGGAATTGACCGAGAAAACCAACGAGGTCGCAAGGCTCCGTGAGGAGAACGCCGAGCTAAAACAAGGAAAGGTGTTTGTTGATCCGAAGTGGATATACGACCTAGAAACTAATTTAGCCAAAGCCCACGAAGAACTTTGCCAAGCAGGGCTACGAGAATATGGAATCTGACAAACAATTACTCAAAGATAATAAAACCGAATTATTACACCACGATAGTATGAACCCAGAAACCAAAAAATACGAAGATATTGGAGAGCTTTGCGTTGAACTTGAGCATCAGAACGGGCGATTGAACAACGAGGTCGCAAGGCTCAGGGAGCTTCTGGAAAAAGTCCTTTTTGAGCTAGAAAAAGTTCCATTCCAGAACCCAAAACTGACCGCCTTCACAGCTCATAGACTGGCCGATAGGTATCGCGAACAACTCAACCAACTAAACCAGTGAAAAGCCCCACAACCAATAAGAACATCAACACCGCATTCAATAAGAATATGAACCACGACACCAACAACGAGGTCGTCAACCTCTCCCCACCCCAAGAGTGGCTATACAAGTGCGATTGCCCCAAGTGCATCTCTGGAGCGCACTTTGATAAGGAAATCGCTGAGTCATATCGGAAGCGTGGGGAGTTAAACAACGAGGTCGCGCGGCTCCGTGCAGACGCACATAACTGGCATCAGCACTACAAGGATGAACGATCAACGGCTCAACGTTGGAAAGAGCATTGCTTCAAGCAAGTTCAAGAAATCGAAAGGCTCCACAACGTCATTCGTGATGAATGGCCCCCAGATCAGGCCGAAGAAATTATTAAGAACTGCAAAAAATGAACCCCGACACCAACAACTGCCCACACTGCGGAGCTAAGCCAATGATTCATAGCTATGTTTGCGGAACTACTTTTCCCAATATAGCAGGGAATTGCAGTATCTCAGAAATATGTAAATTAAATAACGAGGTCGCAAGGCTCAGGGAGCTTCTGGAAAATATCCTAGATGCGGTTCCAGCCAATTATCGAGAACAACTTAACAAAATCACCAAATGAACCCAGACACCACACCAACGCCGAGGACGAATCAAGCGAGACATACCGCATTCAACGGTCAAAAAACCGATTATGAAGCCTACGCATACATGGCTTATGTGGCTGAAACTATTGAAATCGAACTCACCGAGCAAATCAACGAGGTCGCAAGGCTCAGGGAGCTTCTAAACCTAGCTTTAGAACTATACTGCGATTGCGGCAGGTATTCATCAAACAAGATAACCAGAGACAAGATCCGAAAGGAATTAGCCTCACTCGCCCCCGCGCCAGAGGAACCTTGTGACCACGCTGAATATGCAGAACCGCTAACAGGCTCCTACCGATGCCGTAAATGCGACAAAGTTTTCGACATCATGGAGCCTATAGGCAATGAATGGGATTTTGTTAATGTAGGTGATAAAATGCAATCAGGTGATGAAGCTCTTCTAGGAGGCGTGGGATGCTGGACTCCAGTAGAAAAACTCAACTGGGTCGGTGAGACCTTGAGCAACCCGCATACTTGGGTTCGCCGTAAAGTCATAAAGAACGATAACCTCGAATAGTTTACTGAAACACAACACTTTTATTCACCAATGAAAAGCCCCACAACCAATAAAAACATCAACACCGCATCCAATAAGAATATGAACCCCTCTACAAAATGCCCTCACTGCGGGGCTGAATGGGAAGTCCCAGAAAAGATGTTTGCATGCGGCACTCCAGTAATGCCGTCGGGTCTAATTTCAGAAATGTTACTATCTGACCTGTGCGATGAGCGCGAGGCGCACAACAAGACGAGGGCTGAATTACAAGAAACAGAGGAAGTCCGCGATAGCTGGTTCGAGGCATACACAGAAGCAAGAGATGATCTTGAGGCAACACTCAACGAGAACCAGAAGTTCCGCGAGTTGCTGGAATTAGCTCTTCCTCACATCCACCCAAAGGCAATCCATTACGAAATGTCAAAAACCAATCCGATTTCAGAGTGCTACATCAACACCTTAATCAACAACCAACTATCCAAATGAACGAACGACCGAACACAATGTTTTTTATTTCATCGAGTTGCGATCTACGCAGGATCTTTGAAATAGCCGAGTGGCTAGACAGCCGCGCCGTAATTCTACTAAAAGACGACAAGGAAACGCTTCCAAAATTGAGGGCTGAACTTGCAGAACTGAAATCCCGACTCGCCACCTCGCCAGAGGAACCCGTGAGTGATTTTAAGTGTCCTCATTGCGGAGGCACCAAAGGAGTTTGGTATAGCCGAACAGAGCCGTTGGCATATATATGTGATGATTGCGGAAAAGACGTTGATGAGGAACCATTTATCCAAGATTCTCAAATAACTGAACCCGAATGGCGAGACCTCTTGCCCAGCGAGGTGATCTGCGAGGGGGATGAGTTCCAAGAGAAACAATACGACCCCATAAAAAACAAATGGTACACGATTTACGAATGCTCAATGGTTGGGAAAAAAGTATCGGATAGCGATTGGGGGAGATTCCGCACCCGCCGCCCGTTGCCAAAGCCTAAACTAACCCGCGCGTCATACGATGAGGATTGGAACCTAAAGCTAAAGCAGGAGGAGATGCCGCTGGATGCCGAAATCGCATCTATAGAATGGTCATGCGCCCATACAGCAAAAGCAATCCGCTATTTGCTTCAGCAAATAAACACTCTCCGAGACGAGATCCAGAAGCTAAAACAAAAATGAAAACAACTCTTGAATTTCAACTACCTGAAGAAGAACAAGAACACTTGGACGCTATAAATGGAACCAAGTGGAAGATCGTTTTAATGGACTTCGATGAGACTCTTCGGAGATACATAAAAAACGGACACAGCTTTGTAAGCGTGGAGGATTGCCTCGATAGTCTGCGATCCGAACTGCGTCAAGATGTGCAGGAAATACAATTTACTTTTTAATGAAACCATTCATAGACCACATATTACCTCAAAGCATAAACATTATAGATCTAAGCGAAAGGCAAGCATTTGCTTTAAGACTACTAAATGTATGCAATATAGAAGATATTTATACTATAACAAAAAGCGATTTAATAAACATTAGAGGATTTGGAAGAACTTCTTTATGGGATCTTATGGATAAACTCGCAGAATATGGAATAAAAATACCTAATTAAAACAAATGAAACCATTCATAGAACCAGATCCAGACGAAGATAACTTATGAGCCTCGACATTAATACACCCAGAGGTCAGGAGTCAGTACACGAAGAGGATCGTATGCTCGCAATCATCAAACAATCATACCCATCACTTCAGTTCTTTCATACGCCCATCAAACGCTCCGCACTCATCGATGGCTTCATCGTCAAAGACAACGAGCTAAGGGCATTGTTTGAATCCAAGTGCCGGAGAGAATCACTCCAATCATTCAGCGAGCCTCCAATGAATAACGAATGGATGATCTCTCAACACAAGCTAAATTCAGCAGCAACGATAGCAAAGCATCTATCCGTACCCTTTTGCGGATTCTTATACCTAGTCAACGATAACAGAGTCCTCATGTTTAAGCTAACCGACGAAACAGGTAGATTCATTCATCCAATGCGGGTAGAGCGAAGGAAAACATCCGCATCCTGCAACGGCGGAACCATGATAGACACCTGCTATTTCATTAACCTGAAATACGCTATTTATGTCAATTGATGCAAGTAGATGTCCATAGTTTAACGATTTGATAAACCTTGATGTCAAGACAATATCATTGCATAAGAGACAACTGGTCATTATTCATAACCTTGATTAACATGGTTAACTATTCTTAAATTAAAGCGTATGCCTGCATTATCAAATCCAAAACATGAAAGATTCGCTCGGATGATCATCCAAGGGATGACGCAAGTTGATGCCTTTAGAAAATGCTACCCGAATGCCGGAACCAACACGGTTAACAACGATAGCAGCGTCTTAGCTAGGAGGCTAGATGTGAAGGCTCGGATTGCAGAGATGCAAGATGTGATTGATAGCTACTTTCCAATGACGCAAGGAGAGCGTAGGGATAGGCTACGCCGTATGGCAGAAGGTAAAGAGCCTACAAAGGTTACTAAGAAGGCTGACGGCAAGATTGAGGCTGTCTATGATAAGATAGCCGCCCTGACGCTGGACGCACGCTTAGCTGGAGATTTCGCGCCGGAACAGCTACAGGTCAGCGCAGGCCCGACCCTGAAGCTGGAGTTTAATATGGTGGGACGGAACTCTAAGCCTAACGCCGCGCTGGAGGCAGAGTGGGAACGCATTGACCCAGAGCGGAAGCAACTACCTGCGCCACCAGATGGTCAGCAGGATGACTTTTCCCAGTACCTAGAAGCGGAAATCCGTCCTGAGAAAGTAGTATCGTTAGACAGCTTGAAGGAAATCATTGATGATCCAGTTTAATGAATTACCAATATTTAATCCAAGAAGTTGAAGCAGCAAGCCCCATCGCCTGCGAGTCTATCGCGATCAACTTGGTAACTTTGTGTATCCTCGCGGCAGGTTCTCTGGTGCGCCTATCTTCAGGGCTTAACGTTTAGACTTCGCTGGCTTGGCCTGCGCCCTTGCGTGCGCCCTACCATAGATCGTCTTCGCCTGAATTGACTCCGGCAGGCTTTGTACAAAGATCTTTAATCGCATCGCATAGTCTGGAGTCATTAACTTAATAAGGTGAGAGAACTCCTCTCCGGCGGC
>Ga0208870_1000056_pt1 | contig 21581 bp, 16 predicted proteins | sample CryBogCBE27Aug07_FD_184590 | JGI IMG/M metagenome (GOLD analysis project Ga0208870, IMG submission 184590) | Freshwater microbial communities from Crystal Bog, Wisconsin, USA - CBE27Aug07 (SPAdes) | ecosystem: Environmental > Aquatic > Freshwater > Lake | place: Crystal Bog, Wisconsin, USA...
TCTTTCACATTATTTTAGCTATCCTGATTATTTCCACCTTTACCATTACCACTTGCATATTTACCAAAAACTGCTTTAGGTTTTGGCGCAACAGGCACTGGTAAAGTTTTAGCATGCTTGGTTACTTTCTTTGCATTTACGGCCTCATCATTAGGATCGTTTGAATTGATATTAGTCTTAACCGTATTGTTATCTGAATGAACACTTGCTTTTTTTGGAGCACCCACTTCAGGGGCTGGCGCTTCCTTACTTAAAGGTGGTGTATCACCCAAACCAGTTTCGCTATTGCCTAAATTCACCTCCATATAAGTTGGTTGAGGCGGCGTAATAATGGGAGGGGTTTGGTTCCATTGCAAAACAACAAACAACAAACTAAGTATTACACATATAATAGTAGTGTAAATACTTGCTTTTAAATTCTTTTGTTGTTCAAAGTTGAGTTGCATACAATAAAATTAATGTAAAAATACATCATAACCCAATCTACAAAGTGTTCCTAAGATAACCACTAAAAATACGGTTCTAATAAATCCATTCCCTTTCATGATCGCTAATCTTGATCCTATAATACCACCTAAGGCATTGCAAATGGCCATAGGGATAGCAATATGCCAAAGGATGGCCCCTTTAAAACCAAATAATATGATAGAACCCATATTGGTAGCCAGATTCACCACTTTGGCATGGGCATTGGCTTGCAAAAAATCAAAGCCTAACCAACTAATAAAAGCAAGCACTAAAAGACTACCTGCACCTGGTCCAATAAAACCATCATAAAATCCTAAAGCCAAACAAATAAGGGCTCCTTTGTACCATGGAAATGCTAAGGTTTCATTATTGGTTTCACGACCAAAATCCTTTTTGGTAAAGGTGTAAATGGCAATGATTACAAGTACAATTAATATGACGGGCTTCATAAACTGATTACTCACTTTGGTTAAACAAAGAGAACCTGTAAATGAAGCAGTAAAAGCAATGGATGTAAATAATATTAATCTTGCGAATGGAATTTTTACCTTTTTCAAAAAAGTGCGGGCAGCAAAAAAAGTGCCTGTGAAAGAAGGAATTTTTAAGGAGCCTATGACCTGTGCAACTGAATTATTATTGAGTAAAATTAAACCTGCTGGTGTTTGAATTAATCCACCACCTCCTACAATAGCATCTACTAAGCCTGCAAAAAAAGAAATAATACAAAGCAATATAATCGTGACTGTCATTTAAGTTATGCTTGTTTTAAAATGGGTTTTACTGGCGTGGGCCAAGTATTAATTACAATACCTGTGATAATGATTAACCCGCTAATTAATTGTGCATTATTAAAACTTTCATTCAAAAATAATACAGCTTCAAAGGAACTAAGGATGGGCCCCAATGTTAAAAATAAAGAAGCTTTCCCAGCGCCAATTCTTTGAATGGCGTTGCTCCAAATTAAATAGGAGATAGTAGAGTTGCCAATACCAATATATAAAACCACCCACAATAAATGAGTATTGTAAATTACAGGTTGAATATATTTCATTTCATACAATGCACCTGGTAGCAATAGTACTGCTCCAATAATAAACAAACACAATAAAAAACTATTGTTGGAAATGCCAGCGGGTTTCTTTTTTACAAACACATTGTAGGACCCAAAACAAAATCCTGCTGCAATCATCCATAAATCTCCTTTGCCAAAATGAAAACTCAATAAATTATGAATATCTCCTTTTGTCAATAAATAAAGTGTGCCAATGATGCATAGTAATATCCCCGAAATATTTTTCCAGTGTAGTTTTTCATTCACTAACCAAGCCCCTAAAAGTGCTGCTACTATTGGGTTTACTGTTGAACCAAACAAGGCCATGTTAATTGCAGTTGCATAATGACCTGCTGAATAAATTAAAGTATTGTAAATAGTGAAGCCCACTAAGCCCATTAAAAAAAAGTACAATTTATTTTCCTTGAAAATGGGCCACTCGGCTTTTAAATTTTTATAAGCAAATGGAGACATACAAATAATGGCAGTTGTCCATCTAAACAACGCAATACTCATGGGGCCTGCCAAATGGATAGCATACCTAGATACTATAAAATTACCCGACCAAATAATAGTGGAGCTAATAGCAAGTAAGGCACCTATTTGATTGTTCCTTCTCAATGGTGCGCAAAGTTTTGTGTAAAGTCTCCTTTGATTCTTTCAATAGGAGGGTTAAAGTATCCAAATTTTAAATCAGGAAATTCTTCTTGAATTAATTCCATCATTTGTTTGATACCCATAATTTCACCCATTTCTGTAAATCCAATTTTTCCTAAATACCAATCCGGATCAATATTAAAGTTTCTCCACTGAATCATTTTTAATCCTGTGTCTTTAATTAATTTTCTTAATGCCTCATATTCCTCAACACTATCCGTCATTCCAGGGAAAACAAAATAATTAATGCTTGTCCATTTGCCTGCTTCAGACATTACGCGGATGCTTTCTTTAATATCTGCAAATGTGTAATTATTAGGACGGTAATAAGCATTGTAGATATTTTCACGCGCCGAGTTCATACTCACACGAATACTATCCAATCCAACAGCAGCTAATTCTGCAACCGCTTTTGGATTAGATCCATTGGTATTAATATTGATACTTCCTTTATCGGTATGTTTTCTTATTTCAATAATCGCTTCTTTGATGGTCTCCCACATTAATAAAGGTTCACCCTCACAACCTTGTCCAAAACTTACAATTGGGAAAGGCGCACCCATTAAATGCGGAACAGTGTATTCAACTACTTCAGCAGCCGTTGGTTTAAATGTTAAACGATCCTGTGTTGAAATAATTTCTTCCTCCTGTGGTTGAAACGAAATACAACCTATGCAATTGGCATTACAAGCTGGAGAAATAGGAATTGGACATTCCCAACGACCCATCGCTAAATTACGCGCGGCAGGACAGGTATAGGTTTGACAACAATTTTCCATCAAATGTTTTACCAATCTATTTTGACTATATAAGGAAAGTAATTTTTGCGTTCCATTGTCAATAATTTCTTGATCATATCCTTCACAATCCTGTCTAATGTCTTGTTCAATGCGTACGGCTGGTACATAATTTTTACCATCCAACCACCCTACGGCAGTGTAACAAAACAAGGGTAATGTGGGTGCATCGGCATCCAATGTTTCATAAGCAGATACATATAAGCCTGTATGTGCTGGAGGAATAAATGCAGCCACAGCCCAACCTAATTCACATAAGCGCATTTCCCCTGTTTCAACATCAATTCCAATGCCACGACGGCCAGGTAATTCGTATAAATTTCCACCCTCAGGTAGTTCAATCCAATCTTCTACCGGAATTGGATAGGCATCCCAACCAGCACGACCCACCGTATATAAGCTGGTGTCTTCAAAAATTTGGCCTTCGCCATCGGAGTATAATAAATAGGGTGATGTTGATAATGACATGGTATAAATTAAGATGCGTTATTAGATGTTAATGGGTTGGCAATAGCTATTTGTTCGGCACAAAAACTATTGAATTCTGTAGTGATAGCCTCCGTTACAGGCTCATTGATATCCTTTTGGATAAGTTTGTTATTCTTAAAATCAATGGTAATAACGTCGTCTTTGATGAGGGCATTTTGGATCATTGCCCATGGAAATTGCTTTTTAGGAAAGGTATTTATCACAATTCCAGCTGGATCAAACGCGATTTCGTAAGGGAATTTGACCTGGCGTTCAAATAATGCGCCTATTAAGTAAATTCCTGATATGATAAGGGCTTTTGGCATTAAAAACCAGCCCCAACTAGCAAAAAGAAGGCCTAATCGGTAGTAAGGTACACCCCCTTGCTTTTTTTGGTATAAGCAAAAAATTAGCCAACAAATCACCGAAGTCATTATGGCGATAATCAATGCTGGTTTAGCGTACAGGCCTTTGTAGATTCCAAAAGAGAATCCCAAAATGCTCAATAAATACATGAATTGGCTTACTCGATCCACCTTCTTAAAATCGGGGGTTTTGCAAACAATGATGTAGTCAAATATGCGCATAAAATGTATTTATGAGATAGGTAAATTTTGGTGCAATTTAAGCCCATTTGTTTAACTTTGCGTCATGAAGAAAACGCATATTATTTTATTGGTACTTATTGCAGCTGCAATTGTAGTATTAATTAGTTACACAGGCGATTTAAGCAGTTATGAAACAATTGGTTCTGCTAAGCAAAAGCAGGGCAAATTTTTGAATTTAATTGTAAAAATGGATAAGTCCATACCTGTGCAATATGATCCAGTGAAGGATCCTAATTTATTAAAGTTTGCGGTGCAGGATAGTTTAGGTGGAAAAATTAGTGTGGTTTACCATAATACCATGCCAACAGATATGGAAAAATCAGAGCGATTGGTATTAAAAGGAAAAGTACAAGGTGATGTTTTTGAATGTTCTGCTATTGTTTTAAAATGTCCATCTAAATACAAGGACAACGCAGAAGCTAACAAAAATCAACCTGTTGCCATTGCCAACTAATTTGGGGCTGTAAATTTTAAATTATTTCAAATTATTCGATGAATACATCAACAAATGCGGCAGCAGTGCAATTTATAGGAGAACATTTATTGCCTGGGCAGTTGGGCTATTTCTTAACAATACTTTCTTTAGTGGCTTCATTGGTAGCCACTTTTTCATTTGCGAAAGCTTTTTATGCAAAAGAGTTAGATAGCCAAAACGAATGGAAAAAATTAGCCAATATTGCATTCATTATTGAATCTGTTGCTGTTTTTACCTGTTTTATTATTTTGTTTTATGTGATTTCAAATCACTTATTTGAATACAAGTATTCTTACATGCATAGTGATAAACATATGCCTGCACAGTATTTGTTAAGTTGTTTTTGGGAAGGACAAGAGGGTAGCTTTTTATTATGGAGTTTTTGGCATTGTGTGTTAGGTTTGTTAGTAATGAATCGTTCTGACAAATGGAAACAAGATTCGTTTGGGGTACTGATGGTATTGAGTTTTGTTCAATTCTGTTTGGCTACGATGGTGGTGGGATTGTATGTTTTTGGACATAAAATTGGTAGCAGTCCTTTTAGTTTATTAAGAGATGAAATGCCTTGGCCAATTCTTTCTCGTCCCGATTATTTACAATTATTAAAAGACGGAACAGGATTAAATACTTTATTGCAAAACTATTGGATGGTGATTCATCCACCAATCTTATTCTTAGGATTTGCATCCACTAGTATTCCATTTGGATTTGCTGTAGTGGGATTATTAAAGAAAGATAATAAGTGGATGGTGAATGCATTACCATGGGCTACTTTTTCGGCTGGTATTTTAGGTTTGGGCATTATGATGGGTGCAGCATGGGCTTATGAGAGTTTAACTTTTGGTGGTTATTGGGCATGGGATCCTGTAGAGAATGCATCGCTTGTTCCATGGTTAGCATTGGTTGCAGCAATTCATACTGCCATGATTTATCGTAAAACAGAAACTGGTTTACGTATAACTTATTTATTTTTCGGACTCAGCTTTTTACTAGTAGTGTATTCTACTTTTTTAACAAGAAGTGGAATATTAGGAGATACTTCGGTACATGCTTTCACTGATCTTGGAATGAATGGACAATTATTGTCATTTTTATCTGTATTTGTAATTCCGTTTTTTGTGTTGTTTTTTGCTAGATTCAAGTTCATGGCAGATCCTGCTAAAGAAGATGCAGTGGACAGCAGAGAGTTTTGGATGTTGGTGGGTTCATTGGTTTTATTTTTATCTGCAGTGGTAATTATTTCAATTACTTCTATTCCAGTGTATAATAAAATATTTGGAACTAAAATTGCACCACCGGAGGATCCTGCATTTGCGCACAATCAGGTACAAGTTTTTGTGGCAATCATTATTGGCGTATTGTCTGCCATTGGACAATTCTTAAAATACAAAGGAGGATCTGAGAAAGGTAGTTTTTTAAAGAGCATTAGTAGTTCATTAATTATTACAGCCATTATAAGTGCGATCATCTTTGCATTTGTAGGTATTGCCTTTAAAGAAAAAGGTGTTGGATTTTTAGCTGCTTTATTTATTGCAACTGTTACTTCGGTTTTTGCAATTGTTGCCAATGCACATTATTGGATTGTGATTTTAAAATGGAAATTAAAATCAGCAGGTGCTAGCATTGGGCATATTGGTTTTGGTATGGTTTTGTTAGGCATCTTATTATCGTCTTCAAATAAAGCAGTTTTAAGCTGGAACACCACTGGCATTAATGTGATTCAAAAAGATCCTAATGGTAAGAGCCCTGCAGGAAACCCAATGGAAAATATCACATTATTTGAAACCATCCCAACTGATATGGGTAAATACATGGTGACTTATTTAAGAGACACGGTTGATAATTTGGGTAAGAAATTCTTCGAATTAAAGTTTGCTGAAAAGGGAGCTAATAAAACAATTAAAGACTCTTTTTATCTGTATCCAGATGTATTAAAAAACAATAAAGGGATGGAAGGTTTCTCAGCAAATCCTTCTTCAAAGCATTATTGGAACAAAGACATTTTTGTTTATGTAACTTCTTTTCAGGATCATTCCAAAGAAGATACGGTTCAGTTTAAGCCACATCAAATTAAAATAGGGGACTCTGTTTTTTATAGCAATGGATATGTAAAATTGGAAAAAGTGTTAGTGAATCCTAATCCAAATAGAGCACCTAATGTGAATGAATTGGTTTTACAAATGTCAGTGCATAGTGTTACTGGTCTTGCCTATGAAGCAAAGCCTGCTATTAGATTAGAGGGAATGAATATGACCATGATTCCAGATACGATTAGGGCACAAAATTTAATTTTGAACTTTAACAATGTAGTGGATCAGACCAAAGGCATTTTACAAATTGGAATGAAAGAGTCTTCCTCACTTTCTAATTTGATTACTTTAAAAGTGTATGAGTTTCCTTTTATCAATGTGTTGTGGATTGGAGTTATAGTGATGACTTTTGGTTTTATGGTAAGCACTTGGGCAAGGGTTAAAGCGTTAAAGTCAAGATAATTTTACCGTAATTTTTATTTGTAAAAGGTTACTTTTTATAAATTAGGGTATCAATTCATAGCCAAGGCTATTAAAAATGATAAAAATAGTTAAGTACATATTGCCATTATTATTGCTTGCAGTTTATTCCAATAAATTAACTGCACAAAAAGGAGCATATGACACCCTGCGTGTAGAGGCTTTTATTACACCAGAGGGAGATACTATTCCAAGTGCTTGGTTACCAACTGTGGAAGTAAAATCAATCATGACTGCTCAGGCTAAAAAACAATGGCAGGAGTGGACCAGGCTTCGAAATGCGGTTTATGTAACTTATCCATATGCATTAAGGGCTAGTATGGTTATTAATGATGTAAATAGCCAATTAAGAAATGTTACTGATGAAAAGAAGAGAAAGGAAATTATTAAGCTAAGAGAAAAAGATTTAAAGCGTGATTTTGGAGATAAAGTCACCAATCTTTCTATATATCAGGGTAAGGTCCTTATGAAATTAATTAAGAGAGAGACAGGAAATAACTGTTATGATTTAATTAAAGAATATAAGGGTGGTTTTAATGCTGGATTTTGGCAAACCGTTGCCTATTTATTTAGTAGTAGCTTAAAGCAACAATATGATCCAAAAGGGGAGGATCAACAAATTGAACAATTTGTTTTAGAAGTTCGCAAACTATACGGTTTAAGAAGTTAGTTTTTTGGGGTAGGTTTTTGTACCTTTACCCAATAGTTACTACCATTATGAGTGAAGAAAAAAGTCTGAATTTTATTGAAGAAATTATTTCCGAGGATCTTGCCTCAGGAAAGTACGCGTCTATCTTAACCAGGTTCCCTCCAGAGCCAAATGGTTATTTACATATTGGGCATGCAAAAAGCATTTGTTTGAATTTTGGTTTAGCAAAAAACTTTGGTGGAAAAACCAATTTACGTTTTGATGATACCAATCCAGCCAAAGAAGATATTGAATATGTAGATAGTATTAAAGAGGATGTAAAGTGGCTGGGATTTGAATGGGCAAAAGAATGTTATGCATCTGATTATTTTGATCAATTGTATGCATTTGCCGTTCAATTAATTGAGAAAGGTTTGGCCTATGTTGATGATAGTACTGCCGAAGAAATTGCGCAACAAAAAGGAACACCAACAGTGCCTGGTACAGGAAATGCATTTAGAAATAGAAGCGTTGAAGAAAATTTGGAATTATTTGCAGGTATGAAAGCAGGCAAATATGCAGATGGAGAAAAAGTGTTGAGAGCAAAAATAGATTTAGCGAGTCCTAATATGCATATGCGTGATCCTTTATTGTATCGTATAAAGCGCGCGCATCATCATCGTACAGGGGATGCTTGGTGCATTTATCCAATGTATGATTTTGCACACGGTCAAAGTGATTCGATTGAAAATATTACACACTCTATTTGTACTTTGGAATTTATTCCACATCGTGCATTGTATGATTGGTGTATTGAACAATTAGGAATTTATCCTTCACATCAATATGAGTTTGCGCGTTTAAACATGACCTATACGGTGATGAGTAAGCGTAAATTATTGCAATTGGTAGAGGAAGGATTTGTTGAAAGTTGGGATGATCCTCGTATGCCAACCATTAGTGGTATGCGTCGTAGAGGATATACGCCAGAGAGTATTAGAGATTTTTGTGAAAGAATTGGTATTGCTAAAAGAGAGAATATTATTGATTTTAGTTTGTTGGAATTTTGTGTAAGAGAGCATTTGAATAAAGTGGCTATGCGTCGCATGGTGGTGACGAACCCAATTAAATTAGTGATTTCGAATTTTGATAAAGGAGAAGAAATTTTACATTCCGAAAATAATCCAGAGGATCCAAATGGAGGAACACGTGAAGTGCCATTTAGCAATGAACTTTGGATAGAGCATGAGGACTTTATGGAAGAGCCAACTAAAAAATATTTTAGATTAGGGCCAGGTTTGTCAGTAAGGTTAAAGAGTGCATACATTGTTACCTGCGAAAGTTTTGAAAAAGATGCAGCGGGGAATATTACAACTGTTTATGCTTCTTACAATCCTCAAAGTAAATCTGGACAAGATACAAGTGGCATTCATGTTAAAGGGACCTTACATTGGGTAAGTGCAAAACATGCCGTGCCTGTATTATTAAATGAGTATGATCGTTTATTTAATGTAGAAGATTTGTCAAGTGCCGACGGTGATTTTAAAGATTATATCAATCCAGCTTCCTTAAATATTGTGAATGCTTATGCTGAGCCTGCATTGGCAATGGATCCATTAGATGTTCGTTTTCAGTTTTTAAGAAAAGGATATTTCTATCAGGATACAAAAAGCACCAAGGATAAATTGATTTTTAATCGTACGGTAGGCTTGAAAGATGCTTGGGCAAAGGAACAAAAAAAATAGATTTACTTTAAAAGAGTAATATCAAAAAGGAAACTATGTTAAATCTAGAAACATTTAAAGCCAATTGGGATAAACAGTTTCCGGATATTAATTTGCATAAAACACATTTTGTTGTAGCAGTAAGTGGTGGAGTGGACAGTGTGGTGCTTACGCATTTATTGCATGCATTAAAAGCGTCATGCACTATTGCACATGTCAATTTTCAATTAAGAGGAGCGGAGAGTGTGCGAGATGAAAATTTTGTACGTGACTTTGCTGTTCAATTAACAATACCTATTGAAGTTCATGCCTGCGAAACTGCAAAATATGCAGAGACCTATAAAATGGGTATTCAGCAAGCTGCACGTGAAATTAGGTATGCTTGGTTTGGTGCATTAACCGACAGCATTTCAAAAAATAAACAAGCGCAAGTTGTATTATTAACTGCACATCATGCGGACGATCAGGTAGAGACCGTATTAATGCAATTGTTTAGAGGCACAGGTATTCATGGTCTAACAGGTATACCCGCGCGAAGAAATGATGTCTTAAATATTGCAAGGCCCTTACTTATTTTTACAAAGGATGAAATAAAAGCCTATGCTGCTACAAATGGTCTTTCCTTTGTTGAGGATAGTAGTAATGAAAAGAATGATTATACTAGGAATTTAATTCGCAATCAATTACTACCGCTGGTGGCTACTATTTATCCAATGGTGCAGGAAAATATTTTGTCTACATCCCAGAGATTAAAAGAAGCAGAAGAAATTGTGCTTCAAACGGTGGAAGCTTTTTGGAAAAAAGGTTTCCAATACAAAAAAGGAATTTCATCCATCCCCATTGCATATTGGCAAAAGGTAAAAGGCAATGCTACTTATACCTGGGGTTTGATTAAACAATACGGATTTAAGCCACAGCAAATTGAAGAAGTTTATAAAATAGTAGAAGCAAACAAAGGTGCTTTCATTGCATCCTCCACGCATAAATTTATTAATTGGGAAGGGTATATTCAAATAGTAAGCAATACGCATGATAAAGAATATCTCACCATTTCAGAAACTGTTATATCCGATAATGAAATAGTAAATTTAAAATTCGGGGCATTGAAATTTGAATTACTAAATAACAATGAAGATTTAGTAATTGAAAAGGATACTCAATTTGCGTATTTAGATGCCGCTAAAATTGAGTGGCCAATACTATATCGTAGCTGGGAATCCACGGATTATTTTTATCCATTGGGTTTGAGTAAAAAGAAAAAACTGAACTCGTTTTTAGGCAGTCTTAAACTAAGCCCTAAGTTGAAAGAGAGGATTACTGTGATTTCAGTTTCCAATAGAATTTGCTGGGTGGTAGGTAAAAGAATCGATGACAGATTCAAAATAAGCCCATCTACCATTAAAGTCCTAAAAATTACCTGGGAAGAAGCCCGCTAAAACGGGGAATTTCAATTTTAATTCGATATTTTTATAAGCCTACATTGGCGTTCATATAGAAATATATTTTAATATTTTAATGCGTCCATTTACATTCAATAAGTTAATATTAATACTCATTGCTGTATTGACTACTAGCATGGTTTGGTCGCAGGATTTTTCCAATAAAGGAAAAGATTTTTGGGTGGCGTATGGAAGCCACGTTTCCATGTATAATGCAACTGGTGATCCGAATCCTAATGGAGGTTCACAAAATCTAGTTTTATATTTTACATCTGATCATGATGCGAATGTTACAGTTGAAATTCCCGCTGTGGGATTTTTGAAGACCTACAAAGTAATAGCAAATACGGTGACCATTTCGGATCCAATGCCAAAAACGGGCACAACAGATGCTAGAATAACTGCCGAAGGAAAATCAGATAAAGGAATTCATATTAGTTCTGATTTTGCCATTATTGCCTATGCACATATTTATGATGGTAGTATTTCAGGAGCGACCTTATTATTTCCCACTAATACATTAGGGCGTTCTTATTATTCAATCAATTACAAACAAATTTCAAATAGTCCATTTTCTTATTGCTATGCTTATGTTATTGCAACAGAAGATTCTACGAATGTTGAAATTATATTAAGTGCAAATACCCAAGGTGGATATAAAGCAGGAGATACCATAAAAGTTGCATTGAATAAAGGAGAAATTTATAATGTATTTGGTAAAGTATTAAGTTCCACGACAAGTTCGTCCACAGGAGAGGATTTGACAGGTACCTTAATAAGATCAGTTGCAACAGCAACAAGTACTTGTAAGAGAATTGCAGTTTTTTCTGGTTCCGGAAAAATCAGCATTTTCGATAATAATTCCAAAACTGCTGATAACTACATTCAACAAGCTTTGCCTGCCAATGCATGGGGCAAAAAATATTTAACGGTACCTACGGCACAAATGCCTAACAATATATTTAGGGTAGCGGTAAGTGATTCAAGTGCTAATGTAAAATTAAATGGTCAACTTTTGGCCAAGAGTAGTTTGAATAATAATTTTTATTATGAATTTCAATCGAATGGTGCCAATTCAATTGAAGCCGATTTGCCAATCATGGTAGCTCAGTATATAACAACTACAGGAAGTTACGGAAATGTAAATAATCATGGGAATGGGGATCCTGAAATGATTTATTTATCACCAGTTGAACAAACCATTAATAAGGTTACGATTAACTCGACGCCATTTGCTAAAATTGTTGACAGTTTACATTTTGTAAATATTGTAATTCCCAAAGGTGGAGTTTCTAGCTTATTGGTTGATGGACTCGCACCTAAAAATCCAATCACGCATCCAGGAGATACAAGTTTTGTATATTATCAAGTTGCATTAAAAGCAGGTGCTCATACTATTGTTGCAGATTCGGGATTCAATGCCATTGCTTATGGATATGGAAATGTAGAATCCTATGGATATAATGCAGGTACAAACGTGGTGGATTTATATCAAAAGTTAACGGTGAATAACGAGTTTGGAACAGTTAGGCTTCCTGCAACATGTAGAGGTACCCCCTTTAAAGTTTCAATTACACTTCCTTATCAACCGCTATCACTGGCTTGGAATATTCCTAATTATCAAAATATACCCACGGACTATGCACCAAAATATGATTCCACTTATATTGTAAATGGACGAAATATTTATAGGTATTCATTGAATCAATATCTAAGCTACGATAGTGTTGGCAATTACAATATTCAATTAAAGGTATTTAATCCAACAGGAGATGGATGTAGTGGTGAACAATCCATTGACTTTGATTTGGTGGTGTATAGTCCACCCAAAGCAGACTATACACTTAATATCACCAACTGTTTGGGGGATTCTTTATACTTTAATGATAATACACTAGTTGGCCCAGATGATCGAAAATTAATTGCATTCAATTGGAAGTTGGGTAATGGCGCATATATAAATGCAAAAAATTATGCCACTAAGGCCAATGTAGTGGGAACCATTCCGGTAAATTATTTTGTAATTACAGATATTGGATGTTTGAGTGATACACTTAGTTCAAGTTATACCATTGATAGTGTACCCAAGGTCAATTTCAATATTCAAAATATCAAATGTATTGGGGGAAGTATTCAATTTACGGATAGCTCTTTTGCAAGAGTAGGTACACAGCTTGCTAAGTGGATATGGAATTATGGGGATAGTAGCTTGGTGGATACATTAACAACTAATGCTGCAGTAAATCATGTTTATGATTCATCCAAAAAATATACGATACAATTATCCGTTGAAACTGCAAATGGTTGTATCGCTCAACAAATCAAATCAATCCAGGTTAATCCAAAGCCTATTGTAGGATTTACCTTACCTGAAATTTGTTTGAATGATGCTTTTGCCGAGTTTAAGGATACCAGTAGCATTGCTGATAAAACTAATCATTTTAAATATTTGTGGAATTTTGATGATGCCAATAATACTAGCGTTTCAAATACAGACACCGTAGCAGTTCCCAAGCATCGATATTTGAGTCCTGGTACTTATCATGTGTATGAAAAAGTAACTAGTATTAATGGTTGTATTTCAGATACAACAGAAAATTTCACCGTAAATGGATCTTTCCCCAAATCAAAATTTACCATTTCCGATTCCACTGCATTATGCGTTAATAAGGATGTAGTATTGAATAATTTATCAACTGTAGATATTGGCACCATTGGTAAAGTTATTATTTATTGGGATTATAAAGACAACCCTTTAGATTCTACCATGGATGAAAATCCTGCTGCTAATAAGTCTTATAGCCATACTTATAAAAATTATCAATTCCCCAATAAAGTTGGAGATTATATCAAATTAGTTGCGTATTCTGGTATTACTTGCTATGATAATACACAGGATAGTATTTCGATTGTTGCACCTCCTCAATCATTTGGCATCAGTTCCTCTAAAGATTTTTTATGTATTGCAGATTCTGTTTCATTTATTACAAATATTACCGGTGGCACTCCACCTTATAGTTATCAATGGGTTACTAATAATACAGCTGCTAATTTTAATGGCAATATTTTAAATGGGATTAGTCAGGGGAACGTTGCTGTTTCCGTGATTGTTAAAGACGCTAAACAATGTGTTTATAATTATGATAATTTAAAACAATTGGATATTAGGTCTATTCCAGTTGCAATTTTACAAGCAATTGACACTAATATTTGCAATAATGATTCATTGGTATTAAAAGGAGCTGGAAGTAATACTTTTAATTGGTTTTTAAATAAACAATTAAAATCGACTACTACTATTGATAGCATTTTTGTCAATACGCCAGGATATTATCAATTGCAAGTAAATGATGGTTATTGTAATTCTCTATTATCAGATTCAATAAGAATTTATCAATATAAAGTGCCGAATTTTGTATTAAAAAATACCAGTTACGTTTGTATTAATACACCAGTAACAATTAACACCAATACAAATTATGCATCCTGGGCGCATTATATTTGGAATTTTGGTGATAGCACTAGCTCAACAAATTTTAATCCACAAACCCATATTTATAATAAGAATGGAAAGTATCAAATTAGTTTTTCTTATTCAAATGATTTCTGCCCAAAATTTGATACAGTATTAAAGGGGGATTCTATATTAGTTGTAAATCCATTAACTGGAGGACAATATACCATGTTTGTGCTTTCGGGAATCGATACATTACTAACCAACATAAAAGTAGATTCAGGATATACCCAATATACATGGTCGCCTGGTACTTATCTTTCAACCATTTTCAATAAAAGTCCTGTATTTAATGGGGAAAAATCAATTGATTATATTTTAACCAGAACGGATACTTTAAGTCATTGTCAAATTGAAGATACTTACCATATTATTGTATCCAATGATGTGGTATTATCTGTGCCAAAAGCATTCACTCCTAATAATGATGGGTTAAATGATGTATTAAAGTTGGAATATGGTGCTGGTTTGAAAACTTTTAATTATTTTAAACTATTCAACAGGTGGGGTAAGCTAGTATTTGAAACTTCTAGCGTTAATGGTACTTGGGATGGTAAATTAAACGGAAGAGAACAGGATATGGATGCGTATACTTATTTGTTGGATTATGTCACTTTTAAAGACGAACATGTCACCAAAACAGGTTCGGTTATATTATTAAGATAAATGAAACATTGCTACAAAATATTGATATTTTTTATATCCTTTATGGGGGTGATGAATGGGCATACGCAAACTCCATTTATGTCACAACCATTTGTAGCCACTAATTTTTTTAATCCAGCAACGGTAGGATTTGGGACCAATAATCAATTTCAAACATTTTACAGAAATCAATTTTCAGGCGTAGGAGATCCTTTTAAAACGATTGGTGTTGGGGTAGATTTTGCTTTATTCAAAAATGAAGAGAACGAGGGGTACAATAATTTTGGCTTAGGATTACAAGGTGTTTCCGAACAAGTACTCAATGGTATCTTGCAAACCAATGAAATTACATTAAGCCTTGCCAATAGAGTTTTTTTAAATAAGGATCGAACCAGCTTTTTCTCAATTGGTATCAGCTCCACTTATATCAGTAGGAACATTGATCGAAATGCACTTACGTTTGGTGACCAATATAATTCGGGCCGTTTATTTAATACAACAAGTTTAGAGACCATTGGAAATTTCCCTACTAAGTTTTCGACCAATGGAGGCATCATGTATTCCTTTGTTTCTCCGGATGTTTTTTTACAAACAGGAGCGAGTACATTTTATATTAACCGAAGTGCCAATGCGCTTAACTATGGTAACGTGAATCAATCTTTTCAAATGATTACTACTTTAAATTATGAGCATCGATTGATGGAAGATAATACCTATGTCATTCATGCTGATTATCAAAATAGATTGGAAGCAGAATTTATATATGTAGGTGGTGCCATTGGCATGCCAATTAATGTAATGGATGAACAACAAAATAAATTTTATCTTGGATGTTTCTACAGAACTAAGGATGCGATTGTGCCTTATGTTGGATTGTTGTACAATAAATATAAAATTGGGCTTACTTATGATATTTATCAAAATAGTTTGACCATGTCTAATTTACACCCCCAAACGATTGAGTTTAATTTATCTACTTATTTAGGAAGAAACATTTCAAAAAATTTGAAAAGTATATTCAATTAATTGAAGCTTAAAGTATTCCATATTAGTGTAGGATTGATAATTTCAATCTGTAGCTTTGGGCAAACGGATACTGAGTTTTGGTTTGGTGCCCCCGCTATTACTCCGGGGCATGAAAATACGCCCATTGTATTTAGAATTACGAGTTACGAACTTCCTGCAGTGGTAACAATTTCCGAGCCTGCCAATGCAGCATTCGTTCCCATTGTGATTAACCTTACAGCCAATTCAACGATTACCCAAGATCTAACTGCTTATATTAATTCCATTGAAGCTAAGCCAAGTGCTACCGCTTTAAACTATGGATTACTCATTACATCCACTGCCAATATTTCGGCTTATTATGAAGTGGGTAGGCAATTGAATCCTGAGATTTTTCCATTAAAAGGGAATACTGCCAAAGGGATTGATTTTATCATTCCAACCCAAACCCAGTATGATAATAGAACCGGTATTACGCCCAATGCCAATAATGGTTTTGTAATTGTCGCAACTGAAAATAATACCTCAATTGATATTACACTTACCCATCCCGATGGAAATGGACATGACGCAGGTACATTTACCATTGTATTAAATAAAGGTCAAACCTATGCAGTGATTGGAGGAAGTGCTTCTGCTGCATTGCACTTAGGAGGCTCCGAAATAAAATCCAATAAACCTATTTGCGTTACGATTTATGATGACTCGATATATGTGGGAGGTAGTTTGGATTTGGCTGGAGATCAAATTGTACCTGTTTTTAATACAGGTTCCGAATTTATTGTAGTGAGAGGTTTATTTAGCCCACCATCTTTTACCAATACCGATTTTTATTTTATTTGGGCAACAGTGGATGGTACGAATATTTATTTAAATGGATCAACCATCCCAGTAGCGACTATTAATAAAGGGCAATCCTATAAAGGTTTACTGACCGATAATAGCGTTTACATTACAACTAGTAATCCAAGTTATGTTTTGCAATTTACAGGAGTTGGAACCGAAGTAACGGAAACTTCATTGCCTAGTATCAAATGTACAGGGTCAAGTACGGTAAGTTTTGTAAGATCAACCAATGAAACATTTTCTTTGAATTTAATTTGCAAAGCAGATGATGTCGATAATTTTACATTAAATGGAGTAGCAGGAATTATTACTTCAAATTTATTTTTTGATGTACCCGGAGCCACGGGTTGGAAAGCTGCAAGAATCAATACAGCAAACCTTCCTAATTTAAATGGATTAGTACCCAATGGTGTAGCTACTTCTGTAAGCAATAGTACGGGATTATTTCACTTAGGTTTTTTAAATGGAGGTTCCTCGTCTGGTGCGCGCTTAGGTTATTTCTCCAACTATAGTAAGGTAGCAATGGCGCCGAATTTAATCACAAAATCATGTATAGGTTCCGATATACAATTAGCTGCTCGATTATTAAACAATGTAATTTATAGTTGGTCTGGACCTAATAATTTTACTAGTACTATTTACAATCCTGTTATCCCTAAATCAAAAACTACGGATTCTGGATACTATTATGTTCAAGCCACTATCCCTGGTTGTGGAACTTCGGTGGACAGTATTCATATAACAGTGAATCCATTGCCAACTATACAATTGGTAAAATCTTTGGATACGGTATGTTTAGGTTCGAGTAAATTAATCAATTTTAATTTGACAGGGAAGTCTCCATGGAATGTAGTGTATACAAATGGAGTAAAAACGGATACGGTAAAAAATTTGAACAATACAAGTAGTAGTTTTCCAGTAAACCCCACAATATTTACGATTTATAAAATTAGAAATATCATTGATAGTAATGCATGTACTTTGGATACCACTCAAAATATAGTGCAGGATACTATTCGGGTAAGTAAGTTGCCCAAAGCTAATTTTACCTTTTCATCTATTCATTGTGAAAAAAATAGCACTTTATTTACAGATGCATCCACATCAGACTTAGATGTAGTCACCAACTGGAATTGGGATATGGGTAATGGAACAAAGCTCAATTTAAATAACAATGCTCCATTTAGTCAGGTATATTCCAATTGGGGTAAAGACACGGTTAAATTATCAGTTGTCTCTAGTTTGGGTTGTAAGAGTGATACGATTTCAAAAATCATTACAATCAATCCTTTGCCAATGGTTGGGTTTACCATTCCTAATGTATGTTTAGATGGAGGATTGGCCACCTTCAAGGATACGAGTACTTATAAATCAAGCCCTACTACCTTTACTTATAATTGGAATTTTAATGCAGGTATAAGTCCAGTAACTCCTGCGCCAACTTATTCCAATGCACAAATTACAAGCAAGAATCCTGCTGTTTTGTATAATAAGGAAGGGGATTATACAGTATTGTTAAAAGTAACTACTAGTGATGGTTGTATTGATTCATTGACTCAAGCTTTTACCATTAATGGGTCTAACCCGAATGCCGTATTCAAAGTTTTAAAAGATACAGCATTGTGTAGTAATCAAGAGGTAGTTATCAAAGATAGTTCATGGGTGTATCCAGGAAAAGTAGGAGTGTTGCACGTTTTTTGGGGAGATGGAAAAGATACCCTTATCACAGATAGTAAGATTGGTAATTTATACAATCACAAATATGCAAATGCCGTAAGTACTAATAATTTTAATTATACTGTAAAAGTACAAGCTTATTCTGGAGGTACTTGTTATGATGATTCATTAACCAATATTCAAATTGTACCACCACCAACGAGTGCAAGTTTAAATGCAATTCAAAATTTTGTTTGTATCAATGACTCTTTAATAATTCGAAATAATATTGTAGGAGGGCTATCTCCATTTGTTGTCAATTTAAATTCAGATAGTGCTAGTATTCGTATCAAGGATAGTGTTGTGTATGGGCTAAGTCAGGGTGCTGCAAATATTAATTTATTAGTGACGGATATTAAAAAATGTATTTATAGTTATCCTAATTTGTTAAACTTAAATTTACCTGCGTTGCCTATTGCAAGTATGTTTGTAAAAGATACGGTGATATGCAATGGAGACTCAGTCACTTTAAAAGGGGCAGGGGCTTCTACTTTAAAATGGTATAATAATAATAGTTTATTGGGAATTTCAAATATCGATTCCATCAGGATTGGTAATGCTGGAAATTATAGTTTAGTGGTCAATGATGGGAAATGTAATTCTTTACCAACCACCTCTTTTAAAATTATTGAATTCACTATTCCAAAAATCAATATCAATTACAATACCAATTCCTGCGTAAACGGTGATTTAATAATCAACACCAATGCAGCAGAAAAATTTAAAATATATTATAACTGGGATTTTGGGGATAGTAGCTATTTTAATAAAGCGCAACCTATTTCACATACTTACAACAAAATTGGAAATTATGTTGTCAAATTAAAAGTGACCAATGATTATTGTCCAAAATATGAGTATGCTGTTATAGGCGATACGATTCATATTGGTAGTCCTCCTGATTCTTCAAAATTCACTTTATTTGTATTGGCAGATCAAGACACTGTTTTAAATCCTAAAAAAATAGATTCCGGATATGTAAATTATACTTGGACACCTGCCAGGTATTTAAGTAACCCAAATATGATGAACCCCACATTTAGGGGAAGCAATGATATAGATTATGTATTATTAAGAATGGACCCTACTACAGGATGTAAAATTTTTGATCTTTATCATTTGGATGTTTCCACTGATGTGGTATTATCCGTACCCAAGGCTTTTACCCCTAATCATGATAACTTAAATGATATTTTAAAGATTGAATACGGAGCAGGTGTGAAAACGCTAAATCGTTTTATCATTTTTAATCGATATGGAAGAATCGTTTTCCAGACCAGTGATATTACCAAAGGATGGGATGGGAAAGTAAATGGATACGACCAAGAGATGGACGCCTATACTTATTTTATTGACTGCATTACCTATAAGGATTTACCCATTAAAAAAACGGGCTCCTTTATTTTGTTAAGGTAATTTATTACCCAAATATGATTTTACTTGGAATATAAATGATCCTAAAACATCATTTTGTTCCTGTATGCCTCCAATTTTTGCAGCTACAATTAAAAATACCAATCCATAAATGGCACCCCATAAGTGAGCGCTATGATTAATGGAGCCAGGCCCTTTTTTGGATAAATATACTGTGAGTGCTAAATACATTGGGCCGAATAAAAAACCAGGTATAATTGGTGGAACAATAAAAAATCCAATTTGCATGGTAGGTTGTAAAAAGATACCTACAAATACAATCGCAGACACTGCACCTGAAGCACCAAGACTATAATAATTGTATTTCTTTTGATTTTTAAAATAAGTTGGAATGATACAAACTGCTAAAGATGAAAAATACAATAGTAAATAAAAGAAACTTCCAGACTGTCCAAAAATGAGTTCAAAATATTTTTCAACCATATCGCCAAACATATAAAAAGAGAACATATTAAATGCCAAATGCATAAAATCGGCATGTATAAAACCACATGTAACTGCACGATACCATTGCGCAGGATCATGAGCTATAGAATATGGATGAAATATTAATTTATCCATTAAGGCATTATTATTCATTGCAAGGAATGATATAACAACGGTAACTATGATGATAATTAGGGTAATTGACATGAGGTTGAATTAGTTTATTCGTGATGATACTTTTCATTGGCCAAGATACTACATGCACGATAAATCTGTTCTGCTAATATTAATCTTACCAACATATGGGGAAATACAAGTTCTGAAATACTCCATGTAAAATTAGCCCTGCTTTTAATTTCATCATCCACTCCATAAGCGCCTCCAATTAAGAACACAATACGTTGAGCACTTTGGTTTGCTTTTTGTTGAATCAAATTGGCTAAACCTGGAGAGCTTAGCATTTTGCCTTTTTCATCTAATAAAACCAATACATCGGTCGCGGCTAAAGCTTTTAATATACTAACGGCTTCGGCTTTTTTAATTTGGCTTGGTTCAGTTAATTTACTGGGAACGATTAATTGCCAATCAATTGGGTAATAATGACCAATACGTTTTGTAAATAGTTCGACGCCTTCTTTAATATAAGCATCATGAGATTTGCCAAGTGATAGTATCAATATTTTCAATGAAAATGAATTTCATCAAAAATACTGAAATTAACTTATTGAATAGTAAACTCTTGTGAATTGGTGTCCCCAAGGGAGAAAGTATATTTCCCCTTTTTGCAATCACCCACATATAAGCAGGTTCTTTGGGTATTACCCGTGATTTTACCTTGCATGATATCAACACCCACCGCATTAGTGATGGTATATATTTTACTTTCGCAATCATTAAAAGTAAAACTAACTTCTAAAATTCCGTCCTTAACTATTTCAGTTAACGTAAACATAAGTAAGCAATGATATTTGGGGAGCTACTATAAGCTTACTTAAATTTAGGAATTCTTTTTCTTATACACACTAGATTTATCTCTATTTACATAATCTTAATAAACGTTTATTAATTGATAAGCCAATTAATTGAAATAAATATTTGAAAATCAATAGATTAAAGGTCCTTTAACCTATTGATTTTATTTATAAGTAAAAATAAGTTTTGTAAATTTAT